>Ga0247841_10001806_pt1 | contig 45261 bp, 47 predicted proteins | sample LaCruzMarch2015__2_FD_192410 | JGI IMG/M metagenome (GOLD analysis project Ga0247841, IMG submission 192410) | Freshwater microbial communities from meromictic Lake La Cruz, Castile-La Mancha, Spain - LaCruzMarch2015_18m | ecosystem: Environmental > Aquatic > Freshwater > Lake | place: Spain... | reverse complement strand
ACGGGGGCTTTTTCGTGTCGATACAGGGGGAAGGGGAGGAAGGCAGCCAAAAGCAGCTTTTCGAAGAATTGGCTCTTTTGGAAAGCAGCGGCGCACTTGAGACAAGATGCGACCTTTCAAAGCTTGATGCGGCTTCCGAGACAGGGCGAAGGTTCTGCGGAAACAAGGGGGAATGGACTTACTGCATTCCTGGAGGCTGCGCGCCGCAACCGCGCATAGGCGCCGGATTCCCGGTTGAAACGGGCAGCCAAGCCCAGCCTGAAGTGCAGACAACGACGGCAAATCCGCCGCTTCCGATGCCTTCTGTTTCGGAAAAGTCGGCTGCCGATGCAAACTTGCCATCCGGGCAGCCGGCAATCCAGAACGCCAATCCCGAGCAACGGCTGGCGCAAGGAGGGGCAGAAGAGCAGCCCCAAATCAAAATGGAGCAGATTCTCCAGCTCGCAGGGGTGTTTCTAGCAGCAGTCATTGCATCCTATCTCCTACTCCAGCAAAGGCCCGCCCCGCAGGCTGATTTGGAAGCTGAAAGGCTGCTTTTGAACGGCACGCGCGCAGGGATAATGGAGGAGCTCTCTGTTGCTGACAAGATACCTACCGACCTGTCAATGCGGCTGGGCAAGAGCAAGGCAACCGTGGTGGAGCACCTTGATGCGCTCGTTTCCGCTGGCCTTGTCGAAAGGCTGCAGACGCCAGGAAAAAAGTTCGTATACTACCGGCTTACGCAGAAGGGGAAACAGGTGCTCTTGCGAAGGGCGGCAAGCTAGCGCGAATAGTAAAGGAATCTTTGGGCGAATGTGGCTATGCAAAGAACGGCTATCATGAAAAGAAGGGCGGATGCCGCAAGAGGATAGGCTGCCGCAAGAAGGAATGCGGCAAATAAAAGGATTAGCCTCTCCGCGCGGGGGAGGATGCCTGGCTGCCTTGCTATCTTTTTTGAGTCTGCGACATGGCGGTGCTCGGCGTATGCGGTTGCAAACGAGGTCATCGCTGAGCCGAAGAAAAGGATGAATATCAGCAGAAGCCATGGGGAAAGGATGAAATTCGGAAGGGGGAAGAAAAAGAACGAGAGGATGAAGAAAAACTCCACCAGCCGGTCGGTCATCCCGTCTATGTATGCGCCCCTGTCCGATTGCTCGCCTCTTGCCCTTGCCACCGCGCCATCCAGCGCGTCAAGCGCGCCTGCGAGGATGAAGAGCGCAAGCGAATGGAAAGGGAGCCGCAGATAGGCGAGGCAGAAGCCGGCAATCGCGCAAAGCAACGACAGCGCGGTTATCTGATTGGGCGTGATTGGAAGGGCGGAGAAGAACCTGCCTATTCTTGCCTGAAGGGACTTTGCCGCCTTGTTTTTCTTGAGCATGCCAAAACCTACTTTTTTCCCCAATAGTCATAGTACTCCGTGCCAAGATGGGTGATTGGCTCCTCGCCCATGATGTAGCGGAGCGTGTTCTTGAGCTTCATATGCTGGATGAACAAGTCGTGCTCGGGGTAGATGGAAGGGGCGTGCATGGGCGCCTTGAAGTAGAAGGAAAGCCACTCCTGCATCCCCTGCATGCCCGCCCTGCTTGCGAAATCCATGAACAGCGCCAAATCCAGAACGATTGGCGCGGCAAGTATGCTGTCCTTGCAGAGGAAATTCACCTTTATCTGCATGGGATAGTTCATCCAGCCGAATATGTCTATGTTGTCCCAGCCCTCCTTGTCATCGCCCTTTGGGGGGTAGTATTCTATCCTGACCTTGTGGTACATGCCTTTGTAGAGAGCAGGGTATGTTTCAGGCTGGAAAATGTGCTCAAGTGAGGACTTCTTGCTTATCTCCTTGCTCTTAAACGAGCCGGCATCGTCTAGAACCAGACCGTCCCTGTTTCCGAGTATGTTCGTGGAGAACCAGCCTTTTACCCCAAGCATCCTTGCCTTGAACATGGGCGCGATTGCGGTTTTCACCATCGTCTGCCCCGTCTTGAAGTCCTTGCCCGCTATGGGCACGTTGTTTCTTTTTGCAAGCTCTTCTAGGGCCGGGATGTCAAGCGTGAGGTGCGGGGCGCCGTTCACATAGGGGACTCCTTCTGATATCGCCGCGTATGCGTAGATCATCGAAGGGGAGATTGCGGAGTTGCTTTCGGAGAGCCCCTTTTCAAACGCTTCCAGGGAATTATGGACTTCTTGCGCCTCGATGTAGGTTTCAGTGCTTGCGCACCATATTGCAACCATCCTTGAAAGCTTCTTCTCTTTCTTGAAGCGCCGGATGTCCTCCCTCACCTGGTTTGCAAGCTCGAGCTTGCTCTTGCCCTTCTTAACGTTTGGCCCGTCGATGTTCTTGATGAACGACTTGTCGAATACCGCTGGCATGGGCTTGATTCTCTCAAGCTCGCCTTTCACCAAAGAGAGGTGCTCGACTGAGAGCACGCCAGCCTTCATCGCCGCCTCGTATGCATTGTCCGGGAAGATGTCCCATGCGGCAAACTCCAGGTCGGAAAGATGGGCAAGCGGCACGAAATCCTTTATGAAAGGCGCCTTCTTCTCGCTTCTTTTCCCCAATCTTATTGCCTGCATCTGGGTGAGGCTCCCGGCTGGGAGAAAGCCTTTTTCCCTTGCAAGCATCACGCCAGCGATGAAAGTGGTGCTCACCGCGCCCAAGCCGGGAAGGAGCACGCCAAGCTTCCCGTTTGCAGGCTTTATCTGTATTTTTGCCATATGGACACCCCGAAGACTATTATATGGAATGTATAATAGTATAGGAATATAAGAATAGCGGCTTTCGACAGGTTCGTTTCTCTTATTTTTTCAGCAGCCATGTCACTTCGCATCCAACGAACACAGCCTTTCTGATATTTCCCCGCTTGAAGGGAGGTGTTTTGAGAGGCTATGCGGCAGCTGGGAAGTCATCTTATAAGTGGAAACGCCAATCGGTTTTTTCACGTCTTTGAGCGCATACTCCACAATCGTCCTATCCTTGCTCTTGCAGATGATTATGCCGATTGAGGGCTTTTCACCCCCCAGTCTTACCTTGTCATCAAGCACTGACAGGTAAAATTGCATCTTTCCCGCATACTCGGGCATGAAATCCCCTACCTTCAGCTCTATTGCCACAAGGCATTTCAACTTCCGGTGATAAAGCAGCAGGTCAACAAAAAATTCGCTGCCGCCGACTTCAAGCCGAAACTGGTTCCCTATGTAGCAGAAATTGCCGCCCATCTCGGCAAGAAAGCCCCTTACCCTTTCCATAAGCGCGCCTTCCAGCTCCTTTTCAGAATGCTCGCCCCCAAGCTCAAGAAAATCAAAAGTGTACTCGTCTTTGACAGCCAGCTTTGCCTGCCCCTTGTATTTGGCAGGCAAGACTTTATCGAAATTGGTCTGGTTTGCGAGGTATTTTTCATACGACCGGTTCTCAATCTGATGGATAAGCACGCTTTTCGTCCAGCCAAACTTCCGGGTCATCTTGGCATAGAACTCTCTTTCCAGGTCGCCCTTGCACTTCTCCATGACAACCAGATTCTTAGCCCAGCTGATTTCTCGCACCACTGGTGCGAGTTTTACATTTTTGCAGTAGGTTTGGTAGAAATTCCGCATTCTCCAGAGATTGGCCGGGGAAAAGCCATGCGCATCGGGATATTCCTTCTGAAGGTCAAAAGCAAGCTTTTCCACAACCGCCTTGCCCCAGCTGAACTTTTTCTGTCTTTCAGTTATCCCCTTGCCTATGTCCCAATAGAGGCCTATTAGCTCCTTGTTTACGGCTTTCAGCGCCGAATACTGCGCCTCGCGTATCCTATTTTTGATGTCAGTTACAAATTCTTTGTAGCCCGACTCTCTTGCAAGCGCATCCATTTCAACCACATCTTGCAAATATAGGCCGTTCCACGCCTTAAAAACCTTCATAGGGCAGGGTGCCGGTGCTTCCAGTGGCTCTTTTCTAAGGAGTGTGCAAAGTCGACCCTGAGTGGAAATGGAAGCTTGGCAGCTCGCCTGGATAGCGGGCTTATTTACCAGGGGGCTCTTTTTGCCTTCTTTTGTGCTTTATGGCAAAGTAGGTTGTCGCCACCATGACGAGAAGCACGCAAAGGGCAATCGCAACCGGGGCAAGGATGCCGTTTAAATCGAATTTCTTCTCCTCCGCCTTACTCTCCAATTTATTGGCGGCATTTGAAATGTTGAAGCGCGACGAGCTGTTCATCCAGCTCAATATTGCAGGGATGCTTGGAAGCTCGAACCTCTTCTTTTTCAAAAGCCCCTCCATCGTCCGGTTCTGCACCTTGGCTGCCAACGAGGGAAGGTTGGAGAAATGGGATGCGTTCTTGTGGTGCATCTGCGCCTGGAGCTGGAGGCTGGTTATGGGCGGAAGCGCGTAATCGGGGGTAAAGCAGAAGGAGTAGCGGTAAAGCTTCGTGCTTGCCACCTGCGTTGCCGCCCTGTTCAGTCCGGAGAGCGAATCGAGGTAGGCAAGCGCGTTTTCATCGGACGGGTCCTGCCCGAATGCCGCGTATGCCCTCTCTTCGGCATCATAAGCAGAATCAAGAGCCCGGCTGTCGTTTTCGTACTCCCATATCGTGTAGATGAATTCCCCAGGGTCCCCCCCGTATGCGAAATTGGGGCAGAACGGGGTGGCAAAGCACGCCAGGCGGCAGGACTCGAAACTGCTGCATTCGAAGCGGTCGGTGCCGGCAAGCCGCCTGCATTCCGCCTCGCCTTTGTCCTTGTCGTCCTCGACCTCGTCTAGGCCCCTATGCACCAGGAAAAAGAATATTTGCGTCGAATTGGGGTCATATCCCCTTGAAAGCTCATAGGCGAAAAGCGCCTCCTCCAATGTTTTGTTGTCGGTGAGCGCCTTTGGCATGAAAAACGGGAAATTGGGCACCAGTATGGCATAAGGCTCCCCGCCTGACACGATTGCGTATGCCGAACTGTTCCTGAAAGAGAATTCGTCTATTGAGAATGCCGTGCCGGGCGACACCATATAGGCCCCAAGCTCGCCCATGCCAGCAGGGTATTGCGCGCAATGTGCGATTGAGAATAACAGCAGGGCGGCAAGAAGGATTCTTCGCATGGCTACACTTGGCAGTAAAGGAATAAAAAAGCGCCCCAAAAAGGCGCCAGCTGAAGGGAAATGCTGCTTAGGTTCCCCTCATCTTCTCCTTTATTTCCTCCCAATTGGGCCTTTTCGCGCGCGGAACGTATGCGTTTGCGGTTTTTGGCACCTGAAGCCTTTCCAACGCATCGGAAAAAGCCTTCCTGTCCCTGATTTTGAATCCTTTCGGGTCCACTTCGCCCATCCAGTAAAGGTCGTATAGGTCTTTCCATTCCCTCCGTTCCAGTATCGCTTCCTCCTTTTGCAGATTGAGCTCCTCGAATAGGTACATCTCAACGCGCCTTGAAACAGGCAGGAAGTCCGACACCGCCTTTCTTTTTTCATGCCTGCCTTTCAATCCGAATGAAACATCCACCTTGAGGGCGTCCTCAACGCCGTTGAAAGTGTAGGCAAGCACAAAGCCGATAGAGTGCTTGGTGAAAAACTCCCGCTTGACCTTCCAGCCAAGCGAGCGCACGAACTCTTCCGCCTCGCGCTTCGCGTAGTCCGTGTCATAGTCCAAATCCTCTGAAAAGCGCTGGTGGCCGAAAAGATAGCCCTTGTTTATCGCAGTGCCTCCCTTGAGCACGAACCCTTTTTCAGAGAAAAGCTCCATCAGCTCGAAGAGGAATGCCTCCTTTGCCACGAATTGGAATCCGAGCCCCGCCTTTGCCGCGTACCCCCTTATCTCGTCAGGGCTAAACGCTATTGATGCCACCATGAAAGAATCACCTTTTCCCCTACGTTGTCAACAAGCTTCCATTCGGAAACGTACTTTCCTTTGCCCCTGCCTTGCAGGTATGCATTGGCGCAAATCCTGCCCCTGCAGTGCTCAAGAAGCCTTTTCTTCTCGCTGCCCAGGTTTGGCAGGAGCGATAGGACATACCCCAGCCGCTGGAAGAACGCACTGCTTTCAGTTTTGCTTATGGCAAGGAACTTCTTGGATGAAATTTCCGCGCGGTAAAGCGCCTTTGCGATTTTTGCGAAGCCCACCAAATCCGCATGGAGCAGGCAGTCATAAATCGCCTTCTCGACCGATGCCATCTTGTAGGGCTTTTCAAGAAGCCCAAGATAGTTTTTTGCCTTGAAATAGAACAACTCGTGCTCCCCCATCCGAAAAGAGCCCCTGCTGCTTGCCGCAATGTGGATTGTGAACGGGTATTCCTCGATTAAATGATGGAAATGGAGCGCGGTTCCAAGGGAGAGGTAGCCTGGCTTGAGAATGGTTGCAACCATGAACGGATCCGCCCCTTTTGAAACATACACTCCCTTGGCGGGGCTGTAGAATTTGCCTGCCTTCGTCAGCCTGCTCAGAGTGACGCGAAGCGAGTTTGGCGAGGTGAGCCTTAGGCTTTCCAATACCGAAAACTCGGCAATGCCCGCCTTTTCCACATACTCAAAAAGTTTTGTTGCAATTGTCATTGATTATTAATTAAATGTTAATATTTAAATACTTTTGCAACAGATGCAACGCACCCCGACAACCAATGCGGCATAGCCAAACTGGCCAGTAGGGGAATAAAAAAGCGCCCAAAGAAGGCGCCAGCTAAAAAAGAAAAGAAAACTACAGGCCTTTCTTCTTGCCCTTCATCACAAGGAAGAACACCGCACCGCCCACAACCGCCACTGCCGCAAGGATTGCGGCGATTGTCAGGATGCTGCCCAATATGCCGTTGTCCTTTGCAGGAGGCGCCACTGCGGCTGGAGCCTGCGGCTGCTGCTGCCCGGATGGCTGCTGAACGGGCTGCACGGGGGCAGTCACCTCATCAGGCTTCTCTGCTGGCGGCGTCGCAGGCGGCGTTGCCGCAATAATCGGCTTTGCAGACATCGTGTAGGATGCCATAAAGCCGCTCACGCGGGACACCGGGACCCAGGCTGGAACGCTGTAGGTAAGCACCTTTGATTCGCCTGGCGCAAAGGAGGGGAAGCTGAAAGATACCTTGTAGCCTTCCTTTGAGGCGTATGCAGGGCTGAACGTTATGTTCTCCATTGCCGCGAAGTTCTCAGGTATCGTGTCTGTGAACACGAAGTCCGAGAGCACGCAGGTGGACGCTCCATTGTTTGAGAGGGTGGTTGTAAGCACCGACTCCGAAGTGGAGCTTTGCAGGCTCCTCTTCACGGAAACCGAGCAGGTCTTGCCGCTGCCCACGTCAACCGAGTACACCGAGGTGTTTTCAGAGTTTGAGGCAATTGAGCTTCCTGCGCCCACTTCGCCTCCGCTGTTGCTGCCTGAGGTACTGCCGCCGTTTCCTCCAGGAGTGACATAGCCGTTGTAAGGCACTATTTCCGAGAAGTGGTCCACGCTGAACGTGATTGTCTTCGCGGTCTTGTCGATTGTGAAGGTAAGGTCGTCCACATAAACGCCAGCGTCGCTGAACCTGCGCATGCGCAGGTTGCCCGCGTCATACAGGGACACAATTGAGCTCTGCTGGGCGGTTGTCATGAGGCTGTAGTTGATGACCATCCTGATCGCAGGGCTGAAAGTCGCTCCTGCCGGGCCGAACTGGAAGACTGGCCCGACTGCCTTGCCTGAGTCTATCGAGCCGGACGGCGGGACAACCGCGATTGTGAGGGGCACATTTGTGGCAGTCGAGCCGTTGCTCAAAGTCACTGTGGTGCCTGCGCTCACGTTCACCTTCATTATGGGGGCGGTTTCGCCCTGCCTAGTGAAGTTGAAGTCTCCGCCTGATGTTGAGTTGATTTGCGCGTAGCTGAACACCTGGTTGTTGGCAAAGAGCAGGTAGGGAACGCCCGAAGCAGACTGGCTGTTGCCGAGCATTATCCCGTTCACATAGACGTTTGACACTCCGACTGCCACCTTGCCATCGCCGATTGTGAAATTGAAGGTGCAGACAAAGTTCGTCTCGCCGAAGTTGTAGCCTGACTGGTAGCCGTAGCCGTAGCCGGAGTAGTCATATCCATAGCCGTATGAGTTGAACGCATAGCCGTAGTTATACGCAGGGCTGCCCATGGGGGTGCAGCTTGTGGGGGTGGTAGAGCCGCCATTCGAGCCGTCCTGGTAGAGAAGCTGCGCTTGTATGCTTGAATAATTGAGTATTTCGTCAGTCGTCTTGTTTATCTGGAAAGATACAATCAAGTCAGGGGTGCCTGATGTCTGCGTGGCGGTTGCAACCGTGGAGCCCACCCAGAAGGCGGCTGCCGGTACCGAGTAGAACAGCACCGCCACTATCGAGATTGAGAGAACGAGCGCAAGAAGCAGCTTGTTCTGCATCAGTTTTTCAGTCAAAGAGCTTCCCATCATATCCCCCCGTTGCTAATCAAACGCCTGTGAAACGAAATAAAACAAAAAATATGCCGATTTAGCCTATAATGAGTGATATTTATAAACGTTTTCCCGATTTTGGAAAAACGCGCGGGAAGACAGGCAAACAGGCTATTTGGCTTCGGGCGCAGTGGTTTTGGCGTATGCTGCTTCTTGGGGGTAGAGGTGACGCGCTTTATCTACGCTGGAGGTTCAAGGAAAACTCAAACGCGCCACAACCCAAAGGCAATGAAAACGGCTTTTGCGCCCGTACTTGACGCGATGGAAAAGTTGCAGACGGCTTTCTCATTTGTGGAATCGCAATTCCGCAAAAATTGAAGGATGGGAAGCCTTATATTCTTTTATTCAAAATATTTAACTCATGTTCAAAAAATTGAATTTGTTTTCAAAAACTGAAATGAAGGTGCTCTCTTTCATCTCTGGAAGGGACAGCCCTCTTTACGAGCGGCAGATTGCAGATGGCGCGGGCGTGAGCGCGGGATCCGCGAATTCCATACTTCGGGGATTTGCGAAAAGCGGCCTTGTGAATCTTGAAAGGAAGGGGAAGATGCTCTTTTACCAAAGGAACGACCGCAGCCCTGTTTTAAGGCAGTTCAAGGTTTTTACCACGATAAACGGCCTTATGCCGATGATGGAGAGGATTGCGCCTGTTTGCCAGCGAATAGTGCTTTTCGGAAGCTGCGCGGCTGGAAGGGACGGGGAAAACAGCGACATCGACCTTTTTGTGCTTTCCATGGAGAAGGAGACGGTGCGGCACATCCTTGCTGAGAATGGCAAGATCAGGGCAATACTTTTGGATTCCGCTGAGTACTCCCTGCTTTCAAGGAAGGACCGGCCGCTTTATGACCGGATAAACATGGGGATAGAGATTTGGGGTGGTGAAGATGGATAGCCGTTTCAAGCGCTGCCTGGATGAGGGGAAGCTTGTGAAAATCGGGGTCCAGCAGGACCTGGTCGGAAAGGAGATCGCCGCGGCTGCATTTGACCTGGAAAGCGCTGAAAAATCGCTGAAGGAAGGCAACCCGAAATGGGCGACCGTGCAGGCGTATTACTCCATGTTCCACACTGCCAAGGCGCTTGTGCAAAGCAAGGGCTTCCGCGAAAAAAGCCATGCCTGCCTCTCGATTGCCCTTCAGGCGCTTTTTGTGGATGAAAACATCCTTCCCATAGAGCAATTCGCGCGTTTCAGGGACTGCATGGCCTTAAGGCAGGATGCCGATTACGGGCTCATCTATTCGGACAAATCCGCCAAAGAGGTTGCCATCTGGGCAAAAGATTTTTTGGCGGCCGCAAAAAAGATCCTGAAATAGAAGCGCGCGCCAACCTCCTTCGCGCGGGCTTGCAACCGCGGCCTCATCGCGCGAACCCCCCATCGCCCCCATCACCAAGGCGATGAAAGAGGCTTTTGCGCTTATTATAGACGCGCATGAGGAACGCGAACAGAAATAGGACGTCAAGCGTTCTTGCTTTCTTTCATCTTTTTCAGCCCTACATCAACCCCAATTATCTCAACGCCAGTTATCTTCTCAATCTTCCTAGTATCAAGTAAGACATCCGGTCTTTTGGCAGGAAGACGCAGCTCTTCTGACTTCACAGGCTTTATCAACGCCCCATCCAGTCCAAACTCAGCAGCAATTTTCTTTGCCCACTCAAACCTCGACAGCCTTGTCTTTCCAGTGCAGTTGTAAGTGCCAAGCGCGTTTTTTTCCACAAGGATATAGAGCGCATCATAAAAATTATCCATGTACGTGGGGCAATTGAACCAGTCTTCAACCACTTTGAATGGCTTTTCTGCCTCTAGTTTTCTTAAAGTGCCAGTGACCATATTTTGCTTCTGCCCCGGCTCCACCCATCCATATGGCTGGTCTATCCGCACTATGATATGCTTCACACCAGACTCGGCAATCTTTCTTTCCCCAATAAGCTTGCTCCGGCCATAATTATTGAGAGGCTCTGCAGGCGCATCTTCCAAAAGCGCCTCTTTACTGTCTCCAAACACAAAAGAGGTTGAAACATAAACCATTTTTGCTCCGTGTTTCTTTGCCGCGCCTGCAAACATGCCCGTGGCATTCGCATTGACCGCCATTGCCCCATCTAAATCGCGTTCGCACTCATCCACATCAGTCATTGCAGCACAATGAAACACCCAGTCTGGCTTTATTTCACGCATTACCTGCTCCACTTGTCTCTCATCAGTAATATCTAGTTTCACGCCCCCCTGAATCTCATTGCCATTGTAAGCAGGCACCACCTCATGCCCCCTGCCTGAAAAATAGCGGCTCAAACCAAAGCCCACCATACCACTTGCGCCAGTCACCAAAAGCTTCAGAATTTCACCCTATTCGAACTTTTCGCATTCCTTAAAACTTGGCAGTAGCCTGTCCTTCTTTGACAAGATTGCTGCCGCAATAGGCCAGTCTATCTTCAGACTCTCATCGTCAAACTTGATGCCCGTCTCATTGGCAGGGGAATAAGGCGCATCCACCTTGTACATCACTCTGCTTATTTCAGTCATAGACAAATAGCCATGCGCAAACCCTTTAGGAACGAATAAACTCAGCATGTTTTTATCAGACAATGAAACAGCCGTCCATTTGCCATAAGTTTCCGAACTTTTTCTCAAGTCCACTATCACATCGTAGATCTCCCCTTCTACGCACCTGACAAGCTTTGCTTGCGCAGCCTTGCCTGACTGGTAGTGCAATCCCCTCAGCACGCCCTTTTTCGAAGTGGACAGAAATTCCATGGCAAAACAGCTGCCAGCACCATTCCCTTTCAGCACATCATCCGTGAACAGAACTGAAAACGCACCCCTATCATCAGGATAGGTAATGGGCTTTATCAAAAAAGCTCCTTTCAGCAGTAGTTTCTCCACCTTGTTTTTCTCAGTGTCAGTTGCCATAATCATCAACCAAAGGAGCCCACCACTGCGCATTTACTAAATACCATTCCGCCGTCCTCTTCAAGCCTTCCTCAAGTTTCACTTTAGGCTTCCAGCCAAGCGCATTTATTTTGCCAGTGTCTATAGCATATCTCCAATCATGCCCTTTCCTGTCCTCAACATATTCTAAGCATTCCTCTCCCTTGCCCATAATTCCTAGAATATCCCTGGCGATCTTGACATTCTCCTCGCCACCCCTTGCCCCCACATTGTAAACGCCATCATGCTTTCCCTTCAAAAGCATGTAAATCGCCTCGCAATTGTCCAACACAAAAAGCCAGTCCCGCACGTTCTTCCCATTGCCGTAAATGGGCACTTTCTTTCCCCTAATCAAGTTAGTAATCGCCCTTGGGATGAACTTCTCAGGGTGCTGGTTTGGCCCATAGTTGTTCGAGCTCCTGGTAACAGACGCCTTCAAGCCATATGTCTTCTCATACGCCCTTACCATCATTTCAGCCCCTGCCTTTGAAGCAGAGTATGGGGAATTAGGCTGCATGGCATCCTCTTCCTTGAAAAAGCCCTCTTTTCTGCTCCCATACACCTCATCGGTTGAAATATGGAAGAATCGCTCGTGGCCCGCCCCAAGCGCAGCCTCCAATAGTGCCTGTGTGCCAAGCACATCCGTCATTGCAAACTCCCCTGCCTGCATTATGGACCTGTCCACATGAGTCTCAGCTGCAAAATGCACTATTTCGTCAGTTTCCTTTGCCAGCCTTTTCACAAGTTCCCTGTCAAGTATGTCCCCTTTCACAAACTTATAGCGCGCATTCCCCTTCAAATCGCTGACATTTTCCAATCTACCCGCATAAGTGAGCTTATCCAAATTGACTATCTCAACATCTGGGTCTTTCTGCAGCGCCAAATGCACAAAATGGCTACCAATAAAGCCGCATCCGCCCGTAACAAGCAGTTTCATTTCTCCATGCACCCTTTCCTTGCTATTTCAGATGCCCTGTAAAGCGACTCAAACGTGCCTGCGTCAGACCATTCGCCCTCAAGTATGGAGTAGCCTGCCCTGCCCTGCTTTACATAGTGATTATTTACGTCAGTGATCTCAAGCTCTCCTCTTCCAGAAGGTTTAAGCGTCTTTATTATGCCAAAAACATCAGGCGCATACAAATACAGCCCGGTCACAGCCAGGTCTGACTTGGGAGCGGATGGCTTTTCCTCAATTGAAACTATCTTTCCACCCTTAACCTCCGCAACTCCAAACCTTTCAGGGTCATGCACCTTCTTCAAAAACAGCCGCGCACCATCCTCCGCGCCCTCAAACCCCTTTATCCTCTGCGACAAGTCATCTGAAAATATATTGTCTCCAAGCGCCACAGCCACCTTTTCCGCGCCTGCAAAATCCTCGGCCATGGAAAGCGCCTGTGCGATGCCACCCGACTCATCCTGTATTCTATAAGTGAACTCCAGTTGCATATCCCTTCCAGACCCCAAAAGAGACATGAAATCTCCCGCGCTTTCAGGACCAGTGATTATCATTATTCTCGCAATCCCCGCGCGCGCGAGCATCTGTATTGGATAATATATCATCGGCTGGCTGTAAATCGGCAGCAAGTGCTTGTTCGTCACCTTTGTAAGCGGATGCAGGCGCGTGCCCTTGCCTCCCGCGAGTATGATTCCCTTCATGCCCCAATAATGCCTTAGGAAATTAATAATGCTTTCTCATAAAGAAGGCGCGCGCTGAAGCGGTGTGTATAAAGAAGAGTACTGGGAAATACAAACAATGTGTGTATCGTGGCTTGCATTAATTTAAGAATCAGATAATTCATTATTAAAAAGAAGTTTGTGTATCTTTTGCTCAAGGTGCCTTTCCTTCTTTTCTATTACCTCTGTTACAAATTCTATTATTGGAGCATTAATTCCATTCTTTTTGGCAATAATATCCATTCCTCTAACAGATTTTAACCCTTCAAACGTTACTGCGCTGTTAACTCCATCTTGTGTTATCAATTCCTTACCTATCATTAGACCAAGGGTTCGATTGCGACTCTTATCAACATTCGATGTTAGTAGTAAATCTCCAAAAGCACAGAATTTCGTTGGTAGCCCGTTATCTCTTGACATCGAACCAAGATAATGTGTCATTTCCTTATAACATAGGTTTTGGAACATGTAGTGGCTGTTTGAATTTGCATAATATGAATCGAAAATTCCTATGGCAATTGCATATACGTTCTTCAGTACGCCTGCTATTTCAACACCCTCTACATCCTGGGAATAGTCTAGCAGCAAATTTGAATTCTTGAGTATTTGTTTGATCTTGGCTTTAGCTTCTTCATTTACAAAGCCCACTGTTGCCGCAGAATAATTTCCGCGCAGGAGTTCGTCTGCAAATGTCGGCCCCGAAAGGCTATTTATTATGGCTTTTGGGCATTCCCGCTTCAAGATTTGGCTTGCTGTGAAATAAGTGTCACTTTCAAGCCCTTTTTCACCCATGATTACCAATTTTCCAGCTATTTGCTCTTCGAATAGATTCGCAACTGTTTTTATTTCCCCTGACGGGACTGCGAAAAAAACAATATCAACTAACTTAAGTTCATCCTTGTCTTTAAACGAATATGCTTTGATGTTTTTATTGAGCTTAAAATAAGGGTAATAAACCGTATTTTGTCCATTCTGATTTATACTCTGAATAGTATTTTCATTTCTTGAAAATATAAAAACATCATCCACAGATGCGGATAGTACCTGTGAAATGGCTGTTCCAAATTTACCTGCGCCCAATACTGCAACTTTCATTCAAATCGTTTCAATTCTCCCATATCATCTAAATAAAGGTTTGGGATGGGCTGCTTTCCACTTTCAATGCTTTCAAGAGTGGTTTCCCCAGACAATACGCAAACAAAGTCACACCCTATATTTTTTGCCAAAGCAAAATCAGTATAAAGCCGATCTCCAATTAGAAGAATTTCCTCTTTTGAATATTTTTTTAATATTTCCTCAACGAGTTTCGGATTTGGCTTGCCAAAAACCATGTCCGGGACCCGCTGTGAAACAATTTCCAGTATTTTTATCAGAGAGCCTATATCTGGAATAAATCCATTTTCTGTAGGGCATATCATGTCTGAGTGAGTGGCAATATACCTAACATTTTTCTTATTCTGTAAAAGCAATGCGGCATTTTTTAGCTTTTCATAAGTCATTTCATCATCGTAACATAAGAAAAGGGTGCCGCATTCGTCCCATTTACTTGAAAATTCAGCATTTGGAAGCACGTTTCTAATGTATCTTTCAACTTTTTTGTTTGCCAAAAGCATTATTTTTCCATTTGTTCTCTGACTTATCTCTTTGAGAGCAGCTCTCAGTGGAGTTATTACTCTGTTTTCGTCAGTTTCAATCAAGAAAGACTCTAGTTTTTTGACATATTCTACGGGCGTTTTTGAGGTATTATTTGAAAGAAAAAATATCTGTCTTTTCTCTTTCTGAGCACGTATCCAGTTCACAGCGTTCTCGATTTGTCTATCCCCAATGTACACTGTGCCATCTAAATCAGAGATTATGCATTTCTTTGCGTCCATATCTAATGTTGAAAATTTAATCTGCGCCTCTTTTAAGTCGTCAAAATCATCAATTTCACTCCATCTTCTTCCTCGGACGTTTAGCGCGTTGAAATGATATTTAGGTAAGAGATCGTTTATGGCATATTCGTTCCACTTCATAACCTCCCCTTTTTCTAGATATGATGTCTTGATTTGATTATGCAGAGTTTTGACAACTTCCTGCTCCATTCGGTACAAATCAATTGAATTACCACTTGCCTTTTCTTTCGATATCTTCTTTGAAATCTCTAAAACCCTGCCCGCTTCAGTAGTTATTTTCATGGATTCGACGCGATAGCTTCCTTTATCATAGCTTATGTAATTGCCATTTTTTTGTTTTATAATATCATTAAGAATCTCTTTGTCATAAACGCAGTCTCCGTTCATGATGATCAAGTCATCATCTTTCTCAAATTTTATTTTTTCCAATCCAGTCCACAGCGAATACATATTATTCGTTGTTTCGTACTTTTCGTTGACAATCGGTTTGGTTTCTGGAAAGTTTTTTGATAAATAGCCAGAAATCATGTTCGCGCAGTATCCACCTACAATGTAAATTGAACTTTCCTCAACTGAGCAGTCTTTCATGGTCTGAATCTGATGGTGCAAAATCGGAATGCCGCAAACTGTGACAAGACATTTTGGCTTTAAGTCGGTTACTGGCCGAAGTCTTGAGCCTACTCCTGCTGACAATATGATTACTTTCATACAATCCCAGATTTAACTATATTCAAGGGGCGTGTTTATATTTGTTTTATGATTTTTTTAGTTCGTATGTCTATAGGCGCAAAACCAACTCAGCAAAAGAGTGTATTCTCATCAGTTTTTATAACGGTAATAAAGATTCTCTATTTTCCAATCAAGATAGTTGATGCATATCTAATCCACAAAAGGAAGGATATCTGGGTGTTTGGATCTAATTATGGCAATTTTTATAATTATAATTCTCGCTATTTTTTTGAATATCTATCTGCTCACAATTCAACGAAAAGACGAGAGCTTGTATGGTTAACCAACTCAGATGTCGTCTTTGATCATTTAAAAATGAAAGGTCTGCGTTGTTACAAATTTTTTTCTATTCGTGGCATTTATTACTCAATTTTTTCAAAAGTTAGGGTCATCTCGGATAGATATAATGATTTGCCTCTTTTTTCATATTTTTTTAACCAAAATACAATGATAGTCCAACTTTGGCACGGGATTCCAATAAAACGAATAGATGTGATAAAACTGCGCTGGTTAGACAACTTCGGTAGAATAATTTTAACCACAATACTTGGCAGGCGATACGATTTTTTCTTAACAACAACTTCCAATTCGACAAAATTTTTTACAGATGCATTTCAGATAGATGAAAATATTGTAAAGCCTTTAGGTTATCCTAGAGTTGATGCATCAATTTCCAACCAATCTGCATCTTCAATCTTATATCGAAAAAAATATGGGAACGCAAAAGTAATACTCTGTTTACCGACTTATAGAGACAGAGGTAATACATTCGATTTATTTTTTTCTGACTCAAAACCTCTATCCGAGCTAAACCGTTATTTTAATGAAAAAAACTACATAATGCTTGTAAAACTTCACAACATCGATCTAATGCGTTTTAAGAATATCTCCCTCAAACAATTTTCTAATATAAAATTTCTTGAATCTGATCCAACATTCGACATATACTTTGCTGCGGCGGGAGCCGATATCTTATTAACTGATTATTCTAGCATCTGTTTGGAATTTTCCTTGCTCAAAAAGCCAGTAATTTTTCTTCGCTTTGACAAAGATAACTACCTCACACGCGAAAGAGAGTTGTACTCTGTATATGCTCCACTGAATAAAGATGCACATATTTCATCTTGGGGCGACCTAATAAACATATTAAATAAAAACCATTTTCCAAACGATAATATATCTAAATTTTGTGAGATGTATATTGGTTTGCATGATGGCGGAGCGAGCCGTCGGATAGAACTAGAAATTGAAAATAATCTCTGATTTTACCGGGCCCTGTTAATCTCATTCTTTTTTTGTTTTTTTATGATTGCTGCGGGATTACCTGCAATTACTGAATAATCGGGAAACGATTTTGTCACAACCGCACCTGCTCCAACAACACAATTCTTTCCCAGTTTTACGCCCGGTAATATGCACGCATTAATTCCAACAAATGTCCCATCTCCTATATCCACTGAGTTAGGTTCTGACATGGGTTGGTCCATAATTGCAATTCTTGAATCTGTATAGTCGTGATATGAATCCCCGATAAAAACACGTTTAGAAATGAGCACCCGTTCTCCTATCGTAATGTGTTTTGCACAGGCTACTACAAAACCAGCCCCTATGCAACACGAATCCCCTATTCTAAAAATTGGAGAGTATTTTTTTCCATTTACTTCGCATACAACTGATAAATAACTATCCTCCGCAATAAATACTGACTTTCCGATAAATATATTTTTTGGGTTTGATATTTTGAAGAATGGTTTTATCATCGAGTTCTGCCCGAGTTTCCCTAATCCCAGTGTATACCTCTCAACAAAACTTACCGCACTTACCAATATAGACATATTATCCACTATTTCATTAAGGCGTTGACAAATTAAAAGCCTTCGCCCCTAACCCCATTATAGATCATAGTGGCGGGTATACCTATTACTATTTAAATAGAAAAATTAATTGTTCAGATGTCCGTGGAGCTGCGATGGTTTATTGGAGATTTTTATGTCACTAATACCTAGAAAAACAATCGTTGCTTTCGCTAATAATAGGTTTGTACAATTATTATGGTTTAATCCCCTTTTCAACTATCATCAACACTGTCTTTTAAAATTTGTTAAAACAGAAGCAAAGAAGATTCCGGCTGGCGCATCGATAATAGATCTGGGCGCGGGCGAATTACGCTACAAGCAGTATTTTCAACACTGTCGTTATGTTTCACAGGATCTTGGTATTGGAGATAATGAATGGGATTTTGATAATATAGAAATAAAATCGTCCATTTATGATGTGCCTGTCAAAAAAGATAGCTTTGATTACGTGTTGTGTACACAAGTTCTCGAGCATTTAGAATACCCTGACCTAGCATTTAAGGAGTTTCATCGTATTTTAAAGAAAAATGGGAAGTTAATTCTTACCGTTCCTTTGGGTTTTGGTGAACATCAAGCACCCTATGACTTTTTTCGATATACTCGATATTCTCTAAAAAATTTAGGCGAACGGCACGGGTTCCGTTTGACATATATTTCTCCTCATGGCGGAATTTTTATTAATTTAGACTTTATGTTTAGATCTGCTTTATGGAAACTTATTCCGTTTAAAAAATATCAACTTGTGAAATATTTTTGGTTTGTATTGTTATCCCCGCTTACCTTATTACTCGGGGCAGTGTCACTTTTTCTTGATTTTTTTGATCGTGAAAAAGAGTATACTCTTAATTATAACTGCGTATATGTAAAAAAATAGTTTTTGTTCAAACGTCTGAACTCGATTAGTGATCGAATGAGTTGGTTTAAGTACAAAATAATCAAAGAAATCTATCAAAGTTATCCTCTAAGCTTTGAATCGAGAATTAGGACCGCGCTTTCTGGCTGTCAAACTATTCTTGACATTGGCTGCGGAACTGGTAGATTAAAAACTCTGTATTCGAACGCCGATTATTGTGGAATTGAACTCCATAAGGCATCTGCTGACATTGCCCTTAGATCTGGATATATAAAGATAATCTCAAATGACGTGAACAAGGCGCTATCCTCATTGCCTAAAAGAAGCTATGATGCGTGTGTCGCTATAGATTTGATTGAGCATCTCGAATATAAAGATGGTATTAAGCTTCTAAACCAAATGGAAACTGTGGCTCGAAAAGTATCAATAATTCATACTCCTAATGGTTATGTTCCACAAAAATCAATAAATGGAAATCGCTTTCAGGTGCATATATCTGGGTGGTCTCCTGATTTCTTCCTGAAGCGAGGCTATAAACTATATGGCACAATGGGCCTTAAATGGTTTAGATCCGAACAAGCAATTCCTGTGTTAAAACCAGCGGTTCTTGGTTCAATTATCTCGTTTGCAACTGAGCCATTTACCGTATTATTTCCGAACTATGCGTTCGAAATACTTGCAATAAAGAATTTGACAAGCAATAACTGGCATCATCACAATATTGGACTGGGCGAATCTTAATGCTGTTTCTTTCCAAATATTCACACAACACTGTCGTCTGGCTTATATTTCTTGTTCTCAGCCTCACGCCATTCCTCTGGAATAATTCTATTTATGCAAATGGTGAATCAGTTCTTTTATTGCCTTCTTTTAAGAAAGATCTGTGTATTCAATCTCTTCAACTCTGGTCCCCTAATGTTGGTGGAGGTACCCCGACCTATGATTTTATCCGCGCACCGTACTATTGTCTTGTGAGTCCGTTTACATCTTTAGATCCAATTTTTATTTCTAATGTACTTCTATCAGCATTTATCTTTCTTTCCTTGTTTTGGTCATTTTCTTTCTTTTCTAAAATTTACGATGGTAACAGTAAAATTGGCGCATTTCTTGGTGCCGTATTTTATGGATTTAATGTATTCTTGATGTCAACGTATGGATGGATTCCAAGTTTCCAATGCATGGCGTTTCTTATTCCTTTCTTTTGCTCTCAAGCATATGATTTTGTTTTTTTGAAAAAAACCACAAAACCACTTTTTATGATTTCAATCTTTTCGCTATTATTCTCGGTGGCTTTTTCGAACCTTAGTTTAGTACCAATTATTTTGTTTCCTGCATTCGCTCTTCTATCATTGAGATTTACTCTTAAACCAGACAGAATATTTGCAGTCAGATCATTAGCGTTTCTATCTGCAATTGTTATTGTTAACCTCTTCTGGATTGCTCCCTTTCTTGAGTTAAAAGGCTCATTCCAGGGGGGACAGACAATCTATCCAACTGAAATGAAAAATCTCTTTAAAACGCCCGTTCTTAGTTCGTTCGTGGGCACAAATAGCTATTGGTTCAACTTTTTGGTGAGAGGAAAGGAATACCTTAAGCCTGTTTCGAATTACTATCTGAATCCAAATATGTATATTGTTATGTTTAGTTTGACAATATTCGCATTTCTTTCATTTATTGCATTAAAACTTCGAAGATGGCCCGTTTTTTATTTTGGATTACTGCTGCTTGGCGGGATATTTCTATCAAAAGGAACGGTATCTCCATTCGGTCAACCATTTGATTTTCTTCTGAAAAATATTGACATCATGGTAATGTATCGCGCTCCCGACATAAAATTTCCAATTTGGATAATGTTTGGCATAGCTGGTCTCATAAGCCTTTTACCAAATGCTCTAGTTAAGATAAATTCTAGACAAAAAGTACCTATTGGTTCATTAATAATAGCTATCCTTTTGTTAGTCTTGGCGTTTTACATCTTTCCGGCATTTGTAGGGGCACAATTATTGGACACCTCCGAATCCGTTTATTCTAATCGACTTGTGTTGCCCTCTTACTGGAAGGAATATTTATCTTTTGCGGCTTCGACAAGCGGAGGCGAAAAACTTCTTATCCTCCCAATCAACAACTATTACTTAGATTCTTATAAATGGGGGTATACTGGATTGGCACTCACGTCATTCACTGGTCGCCAGACGTTGCATCCTTATTCAATTATAACAGTCCAAATGAGAAATTTCAAACTCATCTTCGATGAAATAACTAATAGGTCATATACTACGGGTAGCGTCTGTTCTTTCGGTGTGTTGGGTGCTGACTCTGCATTATATCGATTCGATTTTGATCAATATTACAGTGCACAGCCAAGTATTGATTCACTTAATTTTATACCCCCATATAAAAATGCAACCGTAATTACAAATTTTTCGGATGAACTGTTGTTTTTTAAGATAGATTCGCAGTGCGTATTTCCATCTGTTTATAGCGCAAAAAAAGTCTATAATTCCTGGAATAACTTTGTAGATTCGAATCTACGCGATCGCTTGTTTTCTGATGAAACTCCTCCAACTTCAGATGCAATAGTTAATTACGAACGGTTTTCACACACGCTCATATCTATTAACTACAGCTCAACTGATGAATGGACACTTGCTTTTAACGAGAATTATGATGATAATTGGGCATTGGTAAAATCAATGCCTAACCTCTTTGGGAGCCAAGCAATCAATGCAAAACACATTCGCGTAAATAAATTCTCGAACGCGTGGATAGTTCCTCCTGGAAAAGGCATACTATATCTCTATTATCAACCCCAACACCTCTACGATGTTTTATTAACACTAAATGTTTTATTATCTATACTTTTAGGTGTTGGTCTTATCTTTGAAGCTCGTTTACATAAGAATATGGTGGCGACAAAATGAAAATCGCTGTTTCAGCATATGATATAAGCCCTCCCGGCACCCTTGGTGGCAATACGCGCATTCTTCTCGAATATCTTAAAGTATGGGGGTGTTCAGAAGATATAACCATATTTACCACACCCTCTGGTTTTGAGACTTTCAAAAGATACGGTCTGCACGATAAATTCCAGTTTAAGGTTCTAGCCCTACCAGAGTTTTTCTGGAAAAAATTTTATGCCCGCCAGATCTTCCTGCCCCTTTTCCTGATGCCCGTAATTTTTGAGACTGGAAAGACCAAGTTCGATCTTGTTTATACGGCAACTGATTTTATATCGGACGTATTTTTTGGGTGGCTTCTGAAGATTCGTTCTGCTAGCTCATTGCGGTGGCTTTCCTCAATTACATTATTTATTCTCCCGCCTTGGAGCAAAAATAGAGATTATGGGGATATCCGATATTTCCCACGCATCAAATATCTTTGCTACTGGCTTTACCAGAAAATCATAATATTTCTTTCAACGGCTTCAGATATGATGTTCGTCACGAATGAGCTTGACAAAAATCTTGTAACTCGCCCTCAAAAAGAAAACATATTGGCAGTTTATGGCGGGATAGATTTTGCAACTGCCTCGAAGACAAAAAAGACAACGATGAAGTATGATTGCGTATTTGTTGGCAGATTACATCCGCAAAAAGGGGTTCCCCTTCTAATTCATGCCTGGAAATCAATTCATTCACTCCGCCCCGAATCGCGCCTTGCGATAATCGGAAACGGGGAGGAGAAGTACGTGGATGAGCTAAAGGATCTTGCAAGAAAAGAAAGAGTATGTGGTTCAATCGATTGGCTAGGATTTCTTGATGGCACTGATAAGTATTCTGTTTTTTCTAAAAGCCGTATTTTTCTGCACACTTCTGTATACGACAATTTTGGCATGGCTGCTGCAGAGGCAATGGGGGCCGGGCTTCCAACTGTCCTCTTCGACATCCCTGCTCAAAGATATTCGTATCCGAAAGGAGTTTTGCGCGCGCGTTTTCTAGATACTAGTGATTTTGCAGTCAAGGTACAGCATTTGCTCGAATCTGAAGAACACTACGTTGTTCTATCAAAAGAAGCGCAAGAATATGCAAAGTCTCTTGATTGGAATGTGCGTGCTGCCAGGGCGCTTGAATTCATCAGAGCGAGACTCTAGGCATAATCCGATGCCTCACTTAGATCTAAAGTCCATCAAATGCCCCACCACTGACTTTGCCGCGCGGTAGATGAACTTTGCATCGTCCAAATCGCGCACTGCCAAGAGACGTCTTGCGACAAATTCAGGGTCGTACGCGACTTTGTAAAGCGCGCGGACCATTTCCTGCGCGTCCGCGGGAGGGAATGGGGTTTTCATTATTGGCGCGCGCATGTCGTAGTCGTCCCAGTTGCGCGTGGTGAGCCAGTCGTTCTGCTCGCATTCCTTGAAGAGCGGAGTTCCAGGATAAGGTATCACTATGGTGGACTGAAGGGTTTTGGCATAGCCTTTCTTTAGCAGGAAGCGGCCAAGCTCCACTGTCTTGTTTGCTTCTTCCTTGCTTTCCCATGGGTAGCCAAGCATTATTGTCACGTGTGGGGAAAGGCCCGCATCTGAGCATTCCTTGCAGGATTTGATGCATGTATCAATATTTGTGCCCTTTTTCAGCCTTTCCAGCGTGCTTTGGTTTGCCGATTCAAGGCCAAAGAGAATGAAGCGGAAGTTTGCCTTTTTCATCAGCTTGTAGCGTTCAGTGTCGCATGCTCCAAACCTCATGTTGCAGGAAAAGTAAATCTTTTCATTGTATCCTCGCTCAATCATGCCTTTGCAGAATTCATCCAGCCATGCGCCTGTTGGGAATGTGCCGGTATCATCAAAGATTTCGCGGACATGGTATTTGTCTATCAGAATCCCTATCTCATCCAGAAGGGATTGGGGGCTTCTGCACCTGAATTTAGGGAATATGGTGGTCCAAGAACAGAAAGTGCATTTCCCCCACCAGCAGTCCCTCCCAGCCATAGTGTAGGTGCCTGGCTGGCGCTTGTAGTTTCCATTGTCATAGGCATATAGTTTCCATTGGGTCAAGTCACGGTCTATGAATAGAAGTGAGTTGAGGTCATGAGTTAGCTGGAATGGTCCGTTGGTTTTGATTGTGGTTCCTTCACGATAGTATATTCCGTTTGGAAGAGAAGTGTTCTTTTCAAGGGACGCTGCCAGGCCATCCAAGGCAAAATCATAGTCGCCACCCGCAATGACATAGTCAACAGGGCTAAACTGAAAGGATTCTTCGGGCAGGGCAGTGACATGGTCACCCATAAGCACGACTTTGGTTTCTGGGTGGGCTTCCTTGATTTGCTTGACAACTTCCCAGTATTTCTTTATTATTGGGGTTTTGACTTCAATCGCAACTAAATCTGGGGGTGATTTGCTGAAATCATCCCACCACTGGTTGTAGGTCTTTTTTTGGGCAATTGCATCGTCCCAGACTACTTCATGCCCAGACTGCTTTAGAAGGGTGGCTGCGGAGGCAGGCACCATTGGGTAAATATAGCATGGCGCGTTGAAGTATTGGAATTGCCTGTTTTGAGAAAGAAGAGGAATGCCTTTTGATGAATCAATCGGAGGATATGAAATCGATATCTTCATGGAACTTTTTAATAATATATAGATTAATATCCGTTGCTATGAAGATGTGGGTACATTTCATCGCAGCATCAATCGGCGGAGTCATTGCCTTTGTGTTGACAGGGGATTTTGCCCAATCATTGCTGTTTTTTGTTCCGGCTTTTTTTATTGATGTGGACCACGTTCCGGATTATGCGATTATCTACAAAAAGATTGATTTTCGAAAGATGATAAAGGGCGGTTTCTATAAGGATAAAATATGGGTTCTTTTGCATTCATGGGAGATACCCCTGGCAGCATTGATTTTTGTTCCAATAAACTTTTCTTTATGGTTTGCGTTGGGATATGGCATTCACCTTGTCATGGATTTGGCGGAATACCGGTTCAAGCATCCATTCCTGACATATTTTTTGACATATCGCTTGGCAATTGGCTTTGAAAGAAAAAAGATGTGTGCTAACGCTTGAGAGTGGGCGCTATCAGCCCAAGAAGAAAGAAAGCGCCATATGTAATGTGGGTGGCAAGTGTTCCTATTGCAACGTATGCACCCATTCTCAATCCTTCTTTGAAATAGCCATATGCAAACGCGACTAGAAGATAGACTGACATGATGGTTAAGAGGGCGTAATGGATGGGTGAGAAAAGAAACCCTAGAATGAGGGAACCAAATAGCCATATTAAGAAAAGAGAGGGTAGAAAATAGCTTATTCTTAGTGAAGTCTCAGGGAATTTCTTGACAAAAAACCCTCTGTGCAAGGCATAGTTTGAGGTTTGGCGCAGGTGGGGGGTGAATAGATTGCGTCTGTGATGATACACTAGCACCCCCGGGTGGTAAATCATCTTTTTCTTTAGTTTATGGGTCAGGTCCAGACAGAGCTTTGTGTCTTCACCGGGCCAAAAAGAGGTATCAAACCCTCCAAGTGCCTGAAAGTCTTTTTTTCTCACCAAAAGATTGACAGATGGAAGATCATCGTTTTCCCTTTGGTTTCTTGGCACATAACGAAAATCATAACTGCCACTACATAAAGGTGAAGAAAACACATGGCCGGATGCACGTTGCAGAAAATCGTCTTCTAATGCAGTTACGGCTGGACCGCCAACAGCGACAACGCCCGCGTCTAAAAAGACAGACTTGGCCGATGCCAGCCATGTTGAAGCAGGATAGGCATCATCATCAATAAAGGCAAGAATATCTCCAGCTGCGGCATCAGCCCCTATATCTCGTTTTTTGCCAGGGCCGATTTTACCTGAAATGATGAACTTTACACGTTTATCGGTGTATTTTGTTGTAAGAGGGATGTCTGGAATGACTATAATCTCAGTCACTTCAGGTAATTTGAGGCATTCCTTGATGCATTTATCGACATATGAAAAATTTGAGCCAACTGCGATAATCACTGAGAAACGCAAGAAATCACATCACTAGTTAAGAGAATCCATACACTGTTCTTCTTATTATATAACTTAACCCGACCATCATTCTCAATAAATAAACGCCAACAGTCAAAACAGGTTTTGATTTGAGTCTTTTCCATTTTCCATTTTCTATAAATACTCCAACCATTCTATAGTAGGCGCCAAGTTGTTTTTTCACATCAGGATCGTTTTGTCCCCACTTGCGGGCATACGCGCCCATGCTCTTTGCATAATATGATTTTTTTGAGAGATACTTGCTTAAATCGAATTGGCATTCGTTATGATTGATATGGCTCTGAATGATGCCGATCTTTCCAAGATTTCTCACTTTTTTATCAAAATCCCAATCCTCGGGGCCAGTTAGAGCCGTATCGAATCCCCCTGTCTTTTTGAAAATATTCAATGGAACAAAACGCACACAATCAATAACGGTTCCATTGTAAAAACCGCGTTCGAAATTTCTAACCTTGTTCCAGAAGCCAGTTCCGGTTATTTTTTCAGGTATGTATAAACCAGTAAGGGTGGAGTCATGTTCGCACATGTTTACACAGTCATTGATAACGCCAATAGATAAAGTCATGTCTGCATCTATATACAGGTAATATTTTCCTTTTGCTCTTTTTGCCCCAAAATTGCGCTGTGCACTTCTTTCCGGACCTTTTGTAAATACCTTCGCAGTATATCGTTTTGCAATTGCTTGTGTTTGATCATCCGAACCGTTGTCCACAACTATGATCTCAATATTCCCATAAGTTTGGTTTTTTATGCTCTGAAGGCAATTCTGAATGTTCTTCTCTTCGTTTTTAGTAGTTATCACCACCGAAACAAGCGGGCATTTCTGTTTCATCGCTTAAACCTCTCAAAATATGGAATGGATTTCTTCAAACCGTTCTTTAGCCCTATTTTAGGTTTCCATCCAAGCCGTTTCTTTGCAAACGTTATGTCTGGCTTTCTCTGCTTTGGGTCATCGGATGGAAGGCGCGCGAATTTGATTTTGAGCTTTTTTCCAATAATAAGCTTCAATATGTCTGCAAGTTCAAGAAGTGTAAACTCATTCGGGTTACCTAGATTCACTGGTCCTATGAAACCTGCTGGCGCGCGTTCCATGGCGCGAAAGCCATCTATCATGTCATCAACATAGCAGAAAGAGCGCGTCTGCTTGCCATCTCCATAGATAGTGAGCGGCTTGTTCGCAAGTGCTTGGGTAATGAAGTTGGAGATTACACGCCCGTCTTCTGGATCCATATAAGGTCCGTAGGTGTTGAAAATGCGCACCACTTTTATCGGGTATTTATTATGCGCGCGATGGAAGTCAAATATTAGCGTCTCTGCCGCGCGCTTGCCTTCGTCGTAGCAAGAGCGCGCGCCATGGGGGTTTACGTACCCCCAGTATGTTTCCTTTTGGGGGTGCACCAGTGGGTCGCCATATACCTCTGATGTAGAGGTATGGAAAATGGGTGTGCGCGTGGGGAGCGCGTACTGGAGGACATTCCAAACGCCCCATACTGAGGTACGAAAAGTCTGGATTGGGTCTTTTTGATAACGCGGGGGGGAAGCGGGGCAAGCTAAGTTGTAGATATAGTCGAATTTGCCAAGTGATGCTGGAAGGGGAGACACAATGTCATGCTTTACAAATGTGAAACCTTTGTGTTTTTTCAGTTCCTCCAGGTTCTTTTTATATCCTGTTGAAAGGTCATCAAGCGCGACAACAGAATGTCCCTCAGTTAGTAGCCTAAGACAAAGGTTTGTCCCTAAGAAGCCCACTCCGCCTGTGACAAGGTAACGCATATTGATCACTTGTTATTCTCGGGAGGTGGCAGTATTTCTTCCACCAACCTGTTTGCTGCGCGGTATGCCTCAATTGTCCCTATGTCTATCCACATCTTTAGAGTCTGAACTTGGCCTAATAGCTTGCCTTCTTTTGCCCAAGTTGGGAAATGATCGCTTTCGAGTTTGAATTTTTTCATTGGCAGTGCTGAAACAGCCGATGGTTCCAAGACGAAATAACCTGCATTGGCAAGATTTGATGTAGTGGCGCCTTCGGATGGTTTTTCAATGAATTTTACAATTTTGTCTCCCGACAGTTCGCCTATGCCAAAACGGGAAACATCTGCCTTTGGGACTGGAAAGAGGGCAACCGTTGCATTTGCACCTTTCTTGTGGGCAGCAACCAGCTTTTTGACATCGAGCTGGGTCACATTGTCGCCATAGCAGACCAACACTGGCAAAGTAATCTGTTTGTCTATTAGAACTGTTTTTATGTCCCCTCCGGTTTCCCAGCCAAGAGTGTGGACTATTGATATCTTTAGCTTGTGGTGCTCAGAATGGCTAAAATAAGCCTCAATCACAGATGCTGCATGGGAAACCGCCACATAAACTTCGTCAATTTCAGGGCAAGTGGCAATGTTGTCAATCACATAGTCTATTACTGGCCTGCCGCCGACTGGCAGAAGCGGCTTAGGTATTGCATAAGAAAGAGGGCGAAGCCTTGTTCCCTGTCCAGCTGCAAGTATGATTGCTTTCATAAAGAACCACGACCAATTGTGTAATATTGCAAGCCTGCCTTTTTAGCCTCTTTGGTTGGAAGAATGCGTCTTGCGTCAAAAAGGGGCGCGTTGCCCAAGGCTTTTTTGTAATCGGATGCTGGCTTGATGAATTCTTTCCAGGCAGTGATTAGAAGCGCGGCATCGCAGCTTGTTAGGCAGTCTGACCAAGAGGATGCGTAATAAATGCTGGGATACGTTTTTTTCATGTTTATCATTGCTTGTGGATCATATACGCGTACTTTTGCTCCTTTGTCCAGAAGCGCCTGAATGATTGAAAGAGAGGAGCTTTCCCGTATATCATCAGTATCAGTCTTGAAAGCCAGCCCCAAAACTGCAATTGCTTTGCCTTTTATCTGCAACTTGGAGGTTAACATATCAACTAGCTTTGTTTGCTGCCTTTTGTTCAGTTCCATCACAGACTCAAGAATGGCTGGCTTCACACCAACTTGGTTTGAATAATGTATCAGCGCTTTCACATCTTTTGGAAAGCAAGACCCTCCAAAGCCTGCTCCTGCCACCAAGAATTTGCTTCCAATGCGCGTGTCCATGCCCACTCCTTTCATGACGTCATCGACATCTATTCCTATTTTTTCGCATATCGATGCTATTTCATTTGTAAAAGACACCTTTGTGGCAAGAAAGGAGTTAGAAACGTATTTTATCATCTCGGCGGTCTTAATGTCCACAAAAAGCTTAGGACAATCAAAATCCTTGTGAAGTTCGCTTAGGACTGCTCTTGTGCGCTCATCATTGCAGCCAATCACTATCCTATCCGGTGCGAAAAAATCCTCAATCGCAGTGCCTTCCTTAAGGAACTCAGGTATCATGGCCAAACCAAAGTCTTTTCCAATTTTTCCGCCCGTAACTGCTTCGAGTGTTTTTCCAACTATTTCTTCAGTGGTACCAGGTATTACCGTGGAACGGACTACTATTACGCTGAATTTTGATTTAGAAAGCTCCTTTGCAATCTGCTCTGCTGCTGCTCTGATATAATGCACATCCATGGAGCCGTCTGGGTTTGAGGGTGTACCTACTGATATTAAAACAACGTCAGACACTGGAATTGAAGAGTAGTTTGTTCTTCCTTCAAGTTTTTTTGATTTGAGTGCAGCTTTGAGATGCTCTTCCAGCCCTTCTTCATATATTGGGGGAACCCCTTTGTTTATCTTATCGATCTTTGCAGCGTCAATGTCTATGCAAACAACTTCATTTCCAAGTTTGGCAAAGCCTGCTGCGGATATTGCTCCCACGTATCCGGTTCCAATTACAGATATTTTCATAAAATTCCCTATTTTTTGTCATAATACTTCAATATCTTCAATCTGTACCAGATTGCCATTGTATCCCAAAAGATGAAGAAAATCTGCGCGGGGTTGACTCCGCTCATGTAGCGGTCCCCTCCTTTTCCGCCCATTGCAAGCTCAATTGGCGCGTCCTTTATATGATAGCCTGCGTAGCGCGCGAGGACGAGAAGCTCTAGGTCATACGCGTATTTCTTGACCAGCATCTTGGGAACCGCGTATTCGAGCACTTCGCGCCTGAAAAGCTTCATGCCCACTTGCGTGTCTGAGATTGGAAGCTGGAAAAGGATGAAATTTAGGTATAGGTAGCCGCGCGAGAGGATTTTGCGCGCGAGAGGGTATTTTACAATGGAGTCCGGGTGGTTCTTGCTGCCTATCACAACATCCGCGCGGAAGCGCTCCATGTAGTCCAGGAAGCGCGGGATTTGCGCGGGGGATAAGTCCAAGTCTGCGTCCACGAATAGAACAAGATCTCCTTTTGACTGCCTGAAGCCCTCCAAAAGCGCGCCTCCCTTGCCAAGGTTGGCGGGAAGCGCAACCACGCGCGCTTCTGGGTGCTGCTCTGCGAACTTGTGAAGCTCTTTTAGTGTGCCATCCTTGCTTGCGTCATTCACAAGCACCATTTCATACTTCAGGCCGGTTGCCTGGAGCACTGAGAGGATATCGCTTAGTGCCTTGTGTACCACTTTCTCCTTGTTGTAGCAGGGCACTATTGCTGAAAGCGTTGGCATATGCTCTAATTCACCTCATAGGCTACTAAACAGCCCTGTTTTTTATAGATTGTGTTATTGGCAAGCCAGGAGTACATGGGACTGACCATGAAGCATTCGTCATTTATTATGCGCGTTATGTTTTTGGAGGCTAAGCAACTGTTGTTTTGAGCTGCTAGGCAGGAGGAGATTGCCTGTGTTTTTGCAGACACGCCCCCTACGTCGGCTTCGCTTGCTCCGAATGTTATCGCTGGAAAACCGAACTTTGCGGGGGCGGCAATCCGCCCATCTATCCCGAATGCCATTGACCAGTTGTATGTGTTGTATAGCATCCAGGGAAGGTAGATTGTCTGCCCGGTGGGGGCGGCTAGTGAACGCATGGTGAGATATTCTGAGGGTATGATACTTGGCTTAAGCTGCCCATCAAGCCCAATCGCCGGATAGTTGTAGACAAGCGCGAGAATAATCACAAGCGCGCAAGCAGGCAATAAATTCTTCTTCTTGAAAGCAAGCGACAGGCCGATTGGCGCGAGCACTGCGTAGGCAATCGCAACTGTTTCCACCCACTTGTTCGAGTCGCGGAAACCTGAGAAGAGGGGCACAAAGGCAAAAAGAAAGTCAAACAGCCAAGAGGTCCATGGGTGGGAGATGCCGGTTGCAAGAAGAATGCCCAAAAGCCACCCAAGCGCGAGCGCCAAAAAGAGAGGAGTTGGGTGCTGAAGAAGGGCGTAAAGGGAGAGGAAGATAAGAAAAACAATAAACAGCACCGAAAAGCCCTTCCAGGCGTCCATTGTCCCAAAAGGAGGGTTTACATATGCCAGTTTCATGGAGTTTTCCCGCCAGGAGCCGTACATGCCTGCTGACTTCACAAGCGTGTTCAGGTTAGAGGAGGTGCGCGGCTGGAAGAAGTCCAGGTGGGAGGAGTCTATTGCGGAGAATATGGTGGGTGAGGGAAGAAGAATGTAAGGGAGGAGCCAGTAGAGGTTGAAGATGAAGAGGAGCGCTATGAATTGGAGGTAGGGTGTGGAAAGCGAGGGGAGGGCTTTCCTGTTGAGGAGCGCATGAATGGCAAGGTAAGCAAGTGTGAGCGATGTGTTGATTATCAGGCCATGGGGCTGCATGTTGACCAAAGTAAGAGCTAAAGTAGGCTGCCAGGCTGTGGAGAGTGAAGGCGAGGAAAGGAAGCGCTGTGTAAAGTAGAGCGTGAGGGGAAGCGAAGTGAGGGAAAGCACCACGAAAAACTGCCCCATCATTATCCGCTCATAGACAAAGGGGGAAAAGCAGAGAAGCGCGACTGAGAGGAGGTAAACCGGCTTGGGGTAGGGCTTGAGAAGGAGGTATAGCCCTAGCGAGCCTATGGCAAATATGGAAAGAAAGATGAATTTTGAGAATATGGCTGATGAGGCTGTGCCAAACAGCAGTACAAAGGGAAGCTGGAGGATTAGGTAGGGAATCCATCGGAAGCCAAACCCGTCCTGCCCGTAAATCTCAAAAAAGTGGGTGTAGGGGGTGAGGTCAACCGCCCCTCCGTTCCAGTCAAGGTAGATGAATTCGCCTGATGAGAGGTAGAACGGGTAGAGGATGGCTAGGCAGACAAGAATGCCTGGCAGGGTTGCCCAAAGGATTTCCGATAGTGTGGTTTGGCCAACAAGTGGCAAATGAAGCTTGGATGACATACACGCTGGCGGTTTTAGCATTGAGTGTGAGCCTCCCGATAGTGTAAGATGGCTAAGGTTCATAAATGTGGGGGCGAGGATGGGTTATTTCAGGACTTCCCAGTGTCCACCCTTATCTGGACCGACGCGGCGGAGCATGCTCTTCTTTCTAAGATTTTTGAGATGGAATTTGATTCCATCCCCCGTCAATCCAAGCAGGATTGCAAGTTCCCTTCTTGTGATTTCTGGATTTTTGCTGATGGCGATAAGGATTTTCTGGGTAGTTTTCTGGGTAGTTTTCTGGGTAGCCGGTTGTTTTCCTGCTCTGCTGCGTGGCACGTTGTCTTTTTTTCGCTCAAAAACCATCCGAAACGAACCGCCGGACTGCTCGAAAGCAGGCTTGGCGAGCTTTTCCTCTTCAAGCCATTGGATGATATTGAGGATTCCACGCCCTCACGCCTCAATATAGCCCGCATAATAAAAAACACGGGCAATTGATGGGTTGCCTGGGCGGGATTCGTGCTCACGGTACAAATCCTCGATTTCCATGCCATCTGGAAGACTGCCTGGGTTGGCAATCACTATTTTCTCATCATAGATCTTGATATAAACAAAACTTGGGCTGGAATAATCCCTATGAATAAGCGCATTGATGATTGCCTCTCGCATGGCGTCTATAGGTATTTCCCACCTCTCCTTGCGCTGCAGCCCCTCTATCCGTGCAGATAACCTGAGATGTTCCTTGAGAAAAGTCATTGCCTGCTCCAGCACCTCAAACAGATTTCCATCCAAATCCTTCAGGTCATCAAACTCTTCTTTCACCATGTCCCGAAAGCGGCCGCAGCGGATGGTGGTATTTGTGAAGAACCGCTGTGGCTCTTTCCCAAAAAGGACAATGGCGGCATTGGTGAGTTTTCCCTCCCTGAATAAACCCAGCTTGGACAGCAGGAGTTTCCTTTCCTCTGAGCCGATATCCAGGCGCTTTGAGGATTTGGCTGATTCCAAAAATCGTTTGATGGCTCGCCCATCCAAATCATCAAGCGAGGCATTGGCGCAAATTTGGCGGTCCCAGCGCAAAGGCTCCTTGTTTTTCTTCACAATCATCTCTTCAAGCTCCCTGGCGCTTAAGGCTTGGCACTTGTCGCCCACGCGGATATATGCGCGTCCATGCGCAAAGTAGGGTTGCTGGTTTCCGCTGAACACGACCCGGATGCACTGTTTCTTATCCATAGTTTCCTCAAGGATTGAAGGAAAAATCTTGGGCTCGATATGGTCGGAGATTGAGCGGGAGATGTCTGGAATCGTTGTCTTCCCGATATCCTGCCCGGCCACATCTCCATTATCATCAACCCCGAAAATCACTTCGCCTTGCCCGTGCTTGTTGAGCATGGCGACTATAGATATTACTGCCTCTTTGAGCTCTGACGTGGATTTTTTGAATTCCAGAGTCTCAGACTCTGAAAGAGCCTTCCCGTGCATGGAAAAATTCCGCGATTTTGGCTTAAAAACATTCGTAGAGTAGGATGCCGGTGCAAACCGTTCGCCCGCACAAACCAGATGTTTTTGCCAAATGCGCTCCTGCAAAAAAAGTTCCGCTCATTTCTTCCCGAAAGGGAGGGTTATCCTAAAAGAGCCTTCCTCCACTTCCTCTGCCTTTGCTTCCCCTTCTTCTGCCTCTTCCTTTTCGTATTTTTCCCTGTTCTGCAAATAATCGACAAACTGGAGGAAAACGCCCGCGCAAAGGGCGTAGTAGGCGTAAATGGCGGCAAGCTCCGCGCGCGCATCCTCCTTCATGATTAGGAGGAAAGGGCAGGAGAGGAGGAACAGAAGCGCGCTGACAATCATTATCCGGTCATCTAGTTTTTTCATGTATGAGAGGATGATGAAGCCTATGAAAAGAAGCGCGGCAGGCTCCACAAGCTCCTTTTGCTTGTAGATTACCAGCGGGGAGAGCATGAGGAACACCGCAAGGCCGAGAATGGCGAAATAGTTGGGCTTGCCGCGGGAGAAATTCAGGGTGAGATGTTTTTTCGCCAGCAGGGAATTTTTTCGGATATATTCCCGCATGTTGAGGAAGAAATCGTATATCGGGGAGAGGATCTTGCCTGTTTTGGAGGAAACGTGCTTTGCGAAGGGAGGGGTCCTGTCGCGCATGTAACTATGGAGATTCTTGAGATGCGGCTTAAGCGCTTCGAAAGGCAGGATGCTTAAGCACCGGCTTGAAATGGTGTTTAGCACAGCCACCAGTTCCCTAAAGTAAAAAACCAGGGAGGCCGTAAAAAAGACGATGAATATCGTCCATATCCGCTCTTCAATCCCGGGGTAGGAGACGGTATTTGCCGGCCTGAAGATGAATGTGAGGTAAAGGTAGGTTGCCAAAAGCAATATGCTGGTGAGTGGGAGGATTGCCTTGTTGCTCTTCATTTCAGGTAGTTTCGCCATGCAATCAACGTAACTTGCAGAAAGCCTGCCGCCTTGCCTGCCAATTTGCCCCGCAGCAACAAATGCCGCAGCAACAGTAAAACAGGGCAAATCATCGGTAAAAGCTTCCGCAGCCCTTATTTGTAACACTTGTGTTATAATTTTTGCTAAGCGCGCCTATGAAAGGGAGCTGGAGCACTACTTTCCCGCCGATTCTCTCAAGAGGGACCACGGCGCCTGCTTTGCTGCTGTCGTAGTTGTATATTTGCGAGTCAAAAGTGGGGTTGTTGTCCCCTTTTGTGAAGTAAAAGAGCCTGCCCTCCGAGTCGTTGATGGCAAATAGCGCGCGGTGGGCCACTCGTATGCCTGGCGCGCCCCCGGCGTATTCACCCGGGAAAACAATTACTTCCCCAGCGGGGAGCGCGCTTATGGTGGTGTTCCCTATTGTTGCGGAAAATACGCAGGGCTCAGTTGAGATGTCGCTTCGGGTGCAAAGGCCGTACTGGAAGGTGATTGCGCCTCTTCTCTCTATGAATTTGTCGGGCCGCTTTATGAACTCATTGCAAAGGGAGCTTCCTTCGTGGCTGCAGAAAAAATAAAGCGAGCCGTCCACAAGGAAAGTCTGGTTTTCGAAGCGTATTTCTGATTGGCCTTCAGAGTAAGGCGTGTCTATTTTCACTACTGGCGTGTTGAGGGGCTCTTTGAACACCAAAAGCGCGTCGCCGGGCGCGTATGCTGGAAGCATGGAGCAGGAGGCGATGAATTGCAGGGGGGACTCGCTTGGGGTGAAAAGGAAAATGACCTGCAGGAAAACGAATGCAACAAATGCGGCTATGAGGACGGATTTTGTCTCTGAGAAAAGGCCGAAGCCCAAAAGGAAGAGAAGCGCCTCGATAAGCAGTGCTGAAACAAATGACGCGAATGACAACCCCAGAAAGAGAGGGCTTTTCCAGAAGAAGAACAACACCATTGAGAGTATGGCTATGAAATAGGCTGTTTTGAGGACATAGGAAATTGCGCTTTTGACCTGCTTTTTGTCCATGCCCCCCTTTTCCTAAGAAGTGATTTTATCCTTTGCCCCGCAATCAGTTTCCCATGCCTGTTGACAAGCTGGTGGCAAGATGCGGAAAATATGGCAAGGCTGCGCTTGCCCACCCTCAGTACCCGCTCATGAAAAACATCGCCTTTTTCTCTCTTGCAAACCTTCTTGGCAACTTCTTCGCGTTCCTCTTTCACTTCTACATAGCAAGGGCGTTGACCGTGGTCGAGTACGGGGCGATAAGCGCGCTTATTGCGGCATTCGGCCTCTTTAGCCTGCCAATAGGCAGCTTTGCTATTTTGGTGGTGAAGAAGGTGGCGCAGGACAAGGCGAAAGCCGCGTCCGTCGCAAAAGGCGCGCTGAATCTCTCGCTTGCTTTCGCGGCAACCGTATGTTTTGCCATTATTGTCTTCTCGCAGGCTTTCTTGGGGTTTTTCCATCTTGAGGAGTGGCTGCTGGTGCCGCTTTTTGCGTTTGGCGTGCTTCTGGGATGCGTTTCCGCAGCCTTAAACGGCGTGCTTCAGGGATTGGAGAACTTCTTCCTGTCAGGCTCGTCGTTTGTCGCAGGCTCGCTTGTCAAGCTTTTGCTTGGCTTTGTGCTGGTGGGCGCGCTAGGCTATGGCATGCTTGGCGCACTCGGGGCTTTTGTGGCTGCCATCGCAGTGTCAACCGGAATTGTATTCTGCTATTTGTTCCCTCTCCTTAAGGAAAAGGGGGAACCGTATTATTTCTGGAATATGAAAAAGGATTTCCTTGTCATAACCGCGATAAGCATAGGGATGTTTCTTGCATTAAGCGGCGACCTTATCGTGCTTGGCAACCTGTTCCCCGAGGACGAGCTTGGCTTTTACGCGGCAGGCTCGATGCTTGCGAAGATAATCTCCTACGCGCTTCTCCCGCTTTCGGCAGTGGTATTCCCGAAGATGGTGGAAAGCGCGCACCTCAAAAAGTCGTCAAATGTGCTCTTCGTTGGGCTTGCCCTGCTTGCGGTTGCAGGGGCGGCTTTCCTTGCTTTCTACTGGTTTTTCGGGGGTTTTGCGCTCTCTTTCCTTTATTCGGACAAGTACTTGGCCGGGCTTTCCTATTTGATGGTGCTTTCGCTGTCGGTTGTCTTCTATTGCTTCAACGCGCTTCTCTCGCGCCAGTTCATAGCTGAAAGGAATTCCTTTTACACTATTGCCGTCCTGGCGATTCCAATAGCCGGGCTGGCGCTTCTATATTTCATACCTGACATTTCCTTTGCCCCCTATGTGATGCTGGGGCTTAACGCTGTTTTGTTTGTGGCAAGCATGGTTCTGCTGAAGAATGGCAGGATGAAAGCGGCTGCCGAAGCGCCAGTAATAAGTTAAAAAGACAGGTTTGGTTTGCACCGGAAGGGAGGTCTGCCCTCATTTTTAAGCTTGGAAATGGCGTAATCCCTGGGAAGAAGATGAAAGTTTACCCTGATGCGAATTTGTACATCACCTTTCTTTTGGGGCAGAGGGGGGAAGAAGCTGCAAACCGATTCTTCAGGCAGGGCATAAGCTGCAGATTTTCAATCGTGGCTTCAAATACGATGTTTGCGGAAGTTGCACAGAGATGCGGGCGAAGCGGCATAATTCTCCTGCAAAAAAACATAGATGATTTCAAGAAGGCTGGAAAGCTGGAGGTTCACGAGGTCGATAAGGACGAGACAGATGAGGCGGTGAGGATGAACCTTGCGTCCGGCAGAAGATTTGGATTGAATGATATGGAGCACGCCATTATCGCAAGGAAGTGCGCAGACATATTTGTGACGGATGACAAAAAGTTGGCACTGTATCTTAGGAAAACATCTGGGCAGGAAGTTGCGCTCTTGAGCGAATTCGTAGATTCAGAGCCTTAGCCCTTTGAGGGCTTCCTGTTCATCCTTTTTCATTATTTCAGAGGCTTTGTAAGGGTCCCCTTTGGCCTTTTTGAGCGCGTTTTTCCACTGCTTCTTGCGCCATTCGGACATTGTGCCCTTGAGTTTTACCTTTCCCTTGAGGGCGCCGCGCATCTCATCCAAGCCCTTGTAGAGCTTTTCGCGGAGCGCTTCGCGCATAAGCTCGGTGCGGGAAGAATAGCCTCCGGACTTTACCGCGTTCCCTATGTCCCTATCCATTGTTTTTGGTATCCGAAGCGAGATTAGCGTGGATTCTTCCTGCATGGATGGCACCTTTGTATTACATTGTGATACAAAAAAATAATAAGGCTTTGCGACTGGCGCTGAAGGTTGGAAAGAAAAAGGCAAATTTTCGCAAAAATTTGTCTTATTGTAATGAGATACCAGGGTATCGAATTTACAAATACAATAAGAAAAGAGAAATGGGTTGTATGAAAAAACAGCACAATTTATTACAGTCGATGCTGTTTTCACTAGATTAGAGAAAATCTAATCTAGTAATAACAAGGAAAAAGAAAAACAAAAAGTAAAAAAGAAGAAAACAAAGCTTCGCATATACTTTTTGCTCTGTAAAAAATATCAGATGTGCAACGACCAACTTGTCGGCGAACCGACCGATTTGTCGAAGCATCGACAAGTGGTCCACTTGCGCCACAGCGCAAGCCGGACGAGTCGTTGCACGGGCGACGCACCTGCCTACGGAATCATTCCAGCAGCCAGTCCATCAAGGGAACTAGCCTTACCCTGTGTTTGCCCTCTTTCATCTCGCCGGCTTTATCCTTTGTCAGAATGATTAGCCTTTTCGGCTTAAGCTCATCCGCGCACAATGATATGCCGCCAAATTCGCGCTTTTTCACAATTGCATCGTCAAGCTCATACACTGCCTGCAGGGCTTCCATCACGTCGCTTCCACGCATCAGCACAAAATCGGTTTCGAGCCCAGCCTTGTTTTTCCAATAGGCAATCTCATGCCGTCCCTGCGATCTTCGCCTAAGCTCCAAAAACGCCGCGTTCTCATAAAGCCTGCCGAATCCTGCCTTGCTGCCCATTGCATGGTAAAAACCCGTGTCTCCGCAGTAGGCCTTGCGCGGATACTGTGCCTTGTCCTTTATGCTATGCGAAAAAATCGGCGTGAAGAAAAACAGGTAGCCTGCCTCTGAATATTTCTCCAGCTGAAGCAGCTTTTCCTTGCCTATCTTATGCCCGACCGTCTTGAAAAAATTCAGGCATTTGGAGGCCGAGAAATATGTGCTTTGGAGGACGTACCTGCCAAACGCCTCCACGGTGCTTGGATCCTGGTGCGAAACCTCCGCAATGTCCAATCCCACAATGTCCTTGAAGTAGGAACCAAGTATCCTCACCTTGTCGGTTTCATCGCCGGCAAGCACAACTTCCGGAAAGCCCCCGTATTTGAGGTATTCAAAAAACGCCTTCTCCAGCCTTCCCCTTCCAACAGTGGTTTTTTCCACCGCCACCCTCTTGAAGGACAGGAATTCCCTGAATGAAAGAGGATACATCTCCATCTGAAGGATTCTGCCGCGCAGCGGCTTGTTTGGCATTGAGAGCCCTTTTCTAGAGGAGCTCACTATGAGGCGCAGCCTTCCTGACAAAAGCTCATGCACCCTTGATAGCCACCCTCCCCAATCATGTGCGCTTGTCACCTCGTCCAAAAGCAGGAAGCCGTCTTCCCCGAACCATTTGAGTATTTCATCCAGCGTCCCCTTGCCCGAAAGCCGGCTGTCCTCCAAATTCACATATGCGACTTTTTTGCCCTCCACTTGCAGCTTCTGGGCAAGGAGCATGAGCACGCTCGATTTTCCCGCGCGCCTAATCCCGGTGATCGCCATTATCTTCGATGCCGAGCCGCGCTCAAGCTGCTCCAAATCAATGTCACGCGCAAGCAATGCCTTCTTTTTGGCATACGCGCTCCACTCATCGAACACGCCTGTTGTTTCCATATTCTGTTTTATGGCAGAACAATTTAAAAGACTTTCTGTTTTATTACAGAACAATATTGGGCATTTCTAGTGAATTGACGTCTGCTTGAAGCAAGGATAAAGTCTGCGGACAGACTTTGTCCGCATTGGAATTATAGAAATTCCAATATAATAAAGAAAATCTTATCTGACTGACGCTAGGAAAAATAAAAAAATAAATAAAAAAGAAGAAAATGGGCTTAGTAGTCTCCGCCCATGCCGCCAGGGGGCATGCCGCCCGGTCCGCCAGGAGGCATTCCGCCGCTCTTTCCCTTTGAGGCGATCATGTCGTCGATCCGGAGAAGCATCTTTGCCGCCTCGTATGCTGAAGCGATTGCCTGCGTCTTCACCTTGAGGGGCTCGAACACGCCAAGCTCTTTCATGTCGGCGACCTGCCCGCCGTAAACGTCCACGCCGAAGTGCTCGCCGCCCTCTTTCTTGTGCTTGGAGCGAAGCGACACCAGGACGTCTATCGCGTCCATGCCTGCGTTCTCCGCAAGCGTGCGCGGCACGGTTTCCAAAGCCTCCGCGAATGCCTGTATGGCAAGCTGCTCGCGCCCTCCTATTTCGGTTGCGTACTTTGAAAGCTGCACCGCAAGCTCTATTTCGGTGGAGCCGCCGCCGGTCACGTACCGCCCGTCCTCGATTGCGGATGAGACTGCGCCGATTGCGTCCGTAATCGCCCGCTCGCCTTCCGAGACAACGTGCTCGGTCGATGCGCGCACGAATATGGTGACGGATTTTGCGTCCTTGCAGTTCTCCACGAACACCATCTTCTCGCCTGCGATGGACTTCTCGTTCACGTCGCCTGCCAAGCCTAGGTCCTTGGAGGAGAGGTCGTCAAGTGTGGTTGCCACCTTTGCGCCTGTCGCCCTCTGGAGCTTCTCCATGTCCGACTTCTTCACGCGGCGGACTGCCGAGATGCCCTTCTTGTTGAGGAAATGCTGCGCAACATCGTCAATGCCCTTCTGGCAGAATACCACGGTGGCGCCGGTTGCGGAAATCTTCTCCACCATGTCCTTGAGCATTTTCTCCTCCTGCGCAAGGAAAGCCTGCATCTGGTCAGGGGAGGTAATCTCGATTTTCGCGTCCACTTCAGTCTTCTCTATCTCAAGCGCGCAGTCAAGAAGCGCGACTTTCGCGTTCTTGATGTTTTTCGGCATGCCCGGGTGGACTATCTCCTTGTCCACCAGGACGCCTTGTATGAGCGCGGTGTCGTTGATGTCGCCGCCAGCCTTCTTCTCTATCTTGATGAGCTCGTCATCCACGAAATACTTGCCCTCCTTAACTTCGGCAACCTGCGAAACCGCGGTCACCACCAGCTTTGCAAGCGTGTCCTTGTTGGTGCCAACGCCTATGGACTTTGAGCCCATTGCAATCGACGCGATTTTGGTGAGCGTCTCCTTGTCGGAGATATTCACCTTGACGCCTATCTTCGAAAGGAATTCGGTTGTCTTTTTTGCAGACAAGTCGTAGCCCTTCACTATTGTCGAGGCGTGTATGTCCTGGTCGAGTAGGTCGCCCGCCTTCTTGAGAAGCATGCCCGCAAGCATCACCGATGTGGTGGTGCCGTCGCCCACTTCCTTGTCCTGGGTCTTTGCTATCTCCACCATTATCTTTGCCGCCGGGTGCTCGACATTCATCTCTTCAAGTATGGTCGCCCCGTCGTTTGTAATCACTATGTCGCCAAGCTCGCTTACCAGCATCTTGTCCATGCCCTTGGGGCCAAGCGTGGTGCGCACGATGTTCGCAACCGCATAGGCAACCGCGATGTTTATGCGCTGGGCGTTGCGGCCCTGCAAACGGTTGCTCCCCTCGGGGAGAACCATAACTTCCTGTCCTTCCATATTTCTTGCCATAGAATTCACCTCAATTTGAATAGAAAACGCAGCCTGCCGCTAAGGGGCGGTGCGTAAAAATAAAAAATGGAAAAATATTTATTCCTTGGTAATCTTGCCGAACTTCCCTGCGGAAAGCTGCGGGTTGCTCTTGAATTCGGATACCCAGCCGTTCTCGATTTTCACCTTGTCGCCGACCGAGAACTTGTCCGCGTCCTCGTTCCAAAGCGAAAGCACTATCTCTCCGGAGTCGTCTTTGAGCTTTGCGGACGCCACGCGCAGCTTCTTTCCGAACTTGGTTATCACGTCGCGCGCCTCCTCCTTCTCGGTTATCTCGCCAGCCACGTTGACGTTGCCGGTGCCCGCCTTAAGTTCGCTTATTTTCATTTCATCATCTCCAAAATATGACTCCCACTAGTAAGAGCAGGATTGTTAAATTTGGAAAAGTATTAATAGCTTCCCCTAGGTGCCCTCCGAGAAGCTCTCGGCGTAAGCGGTTTGCTCCTCTGTCGGCTTCTGGAGTTTTATCCCCCTTGAGGCAAGAAGGAGCGTTGCCACTTCGTCGTCTATCCCCATTGGGACGTCGTGGACGCCCGCGATCATGCCATTTGATTTTGCCAATTGCTCGCAGCAGAGCGCCTGCACGGCAAACGAGCCGTCCATTATCTCTATTGGGTGCCCTTGGCCTGAAGGGCGGGCAAGGTTCACCAGCCGCCCTTCTGAAAGAAGATAGAGCGTCTTTCCGCCCGAAAGCGTGTAAGCAGCCACGTTTTCCTTTATTTCCTCGACCTTCGTACTTGCCTTGCGAAGCGCGGGCTCGTTTATTTCCGAGTTGAAGTGGCCTGAGTTGGAGAGCATCGCGCCGTCCTTCATAAGAGGGAAGTGGCGGGAGTCGATAACGTTCTTGTTGCCGGTTGCAGTCACGAATATGTCCCCCTGCAGCGCGGCTTCGTCCATGCTCATCACGCGGTAGCCGTCGTAAAGGGCGGAAAGCGCGCGGTGCATGCCCGACTCGTGGGGGCCGAGCCTCCCGGCTGTTTCCACAACTATCACGTTCGCCCCCGCACCCTTCATTCTGGAGGCTATTCCCCTGCCGCACCAGCCGTACCCGGCAACAACCACCGTCTTGCCCGCGATAAGGCAGTTCGTTGCCCTTGCAATCGCGTCAAGGGTGGACTGCGCGGTGCCGAACTGGTTGTCCAGAAGGAACTTGGAGTATGCGTTGTTCACGGCAAATACGGGAAACTTGAGCTTTCCCGCCTTTTGCATCGCCATAAGCCGGTTTATCCCGGTCGTGGTCTCCTCGCATGCCCCTTTTATTTTGGGAAGCTCGCTTTGCCTTGTGGTGTGAAGAAGATTGATAAGGTCGCAGCCGTCGTCTATCACGATGTCGGGCTTGGAGTCAAGAACGGCATTGAGGCATTCGTAGTATTCGGAGTCGGTTTGCCCTGCCCATGCGAATACCCCCATTTTCGATGAGAGCGCGGACGCCACCCTGTCATCGGTGGTGAGCGGGTTGCAGGAGGATGCGAGCACTTTCGCGCCGCCTGCGGAAAGTGTTTCAAGGAGTATGCCGGTCTTTTTTTCAAGGTGCAGCGCAACCCCGATGGTAAGCCCTGAAAACGGCTTTTCCTTCTCGAAGCGCTGCCTTATGAGGGCAAGAACGGGCATGTTGCGCCGCGCCCATAAAAGCTCGGATTCGCCCGCTTTTGAAAGAGAGATATCTTTTACTTTTGACATAATTCCCACCCGCGTAGGTTGAATGTGCAATCAAATATATTAAATGAGGTTTTCATAAGGAAGCCATGCAGAAAATGTCCGGCTCCGACCTGTCTTTTGCGGCTGCCGAGATGATGCGCCTTCTTGGCAAGAGGATAGCGAAAATAAGAAGGACGGAGAAGGGCATCTTCCTTCTCAAGATAGGCACGGAGGAGCTTCTTTTCGAGCCCGCGGTCCGGCTGCATATCACCAGGCAGGCATTTGCCGCAAAAGACGCGCCAGATGGATTCACTTCGCTCATGAGGAAAGTGTTCGAAGGGAAAACGATTGAGAAGATAGAGCAGGTTGAAAACGAGCGGATAGTCGAGATGACCGTGCGCTCGAAGGAAAGGCTGGTGTTCGAGCTTTTCAGGAAGGGGAATGTGATACTGGTAAGCGAGGAGGGGAGCATAATCGCCTGCCTTAACAAGGACGAGTCGGGCGGAAGAAGGGTGGCAAGGGGGGAAAAATACGCCCACCCCAAGGCAAGCGATTTCCAGATAAAAAAGCCGAAAATCGTGCGCTTTTCCGTCAAGGAGAAGGACGGCGCGGCCGTTTCCTACTCTTCCGATGGCGCGTCTTTCGAAGGAAGGGAGTTTTCGTCCTTTTGCGAGGCTGCGGACTTCTACTATGCGAACCAGCTTGAGGAAAGCGAGGGCGAAAAGGCGGCTGCGGCGCAGATCAAGATGCTTCTTGAGCGGAAAAAAAGCCAGGAGGAGACGCTTGCCCGGATGGAAGCCGAAAGGCGGGCGGTAAAAGAGGCTGGCGATGAGATATACCGGAATTACGAACAGCTGGCCGAGCTTCTCAAAATCGTGCAGAGGATGAAGAAGGAAAAAAAGAGCGACGAGGAAATCTCCCGGGAGCTTGAAAAGCACAAGGCGAAACTGTCCGGGCAAAATGTCGAGGTTGAAGTTTGACCTAGGACTGGATGAATTCCGCAAGGACCTTCTTTGCCTTTTCGGGATTGCTCACGCCTATCGCAAGCCCGATGTAGCCGTCCTCGCGCGCGACTATGTTGAGCCTGTTTATGTTCACCTTCGCTTCAGCAAGCCGGGCGGAGGCATCGGCAAACCCGCCTGGCTTGTCGGGAAGCCTGAGTATCAGCAGGTCGGTTGTCAATGTGTTGTAGCCATTTGCCGAAAGAAGCTTCCTTGCGCTTGCCTCGTCGTCGACAAGGTAGGTATGAATCGCCTTGCTGCCAAAGGAGGAGACTGAGACCGAATCGATGTTTATCCCGGCATTGCCGAGAAGCGAGGATATTTCGGCAAGAAGCCCCACCCTGTCATCGAGCACGAGAGTTATGCCTTTCATTTTTCCGCCCCTAACGATTAGTCCGTGTACTGCAGAAGGCTGCAGTCTGAAAGCAGCTTTTTTGCGGCCTTGGGCTTGTCGACCTTGAGCGCGCCTACCGAATAGCCCTTGCAGCGCATTATCAGATAGAGGCTCTGCACGCTTATGTTCGCCTCCTTGAGCTTGGTTGAGATCTCGGAAAGAGCGCCAGGCGCGTCTTTCACCTTTACCATTATCATGTCGGATTCGTATACTTTGTAACCGTTCGCGGCAAGGAGATCCTGCGCCTTCTTGTCGTCCTTGACCACCAGGTTGACTATGGCCTTTCCGTCATATGCCTCTGCGGAAACGCCCATGATGCTCATTTTCGCCTTCCCAAGTATGTAGGAAATGTCGGCAAGCACGCCAACCTTGTCTTCCGTCACTATGGTCAGTTGTTTCATGGCACCATATCCCTTAGCACGCCAACAGGCAGTCCGCGAGCAGCTTTCTTGCCGCCCTCGGCTTGTCGACCTTGAAAACGTCGAGCGAATAGCCGTTGCCGCGCGTGAGTATAAAGAGGCTTTCCACGTTTATGTTCGCCTTTTTAAGCCGGTTGGATATTTCCGAAAGCGCGCCAGGCTCGTCTTTCACCTTTATCACAAGCACGTCGGATTTCAGCACGGCATAGCCGTTTTTGGAAAGCACTTCCCCTGCCTTCTCATCGTCTTTTACCGTGAGGTTTATGACCACCTTGCCACTGTAGACTTCGGCCGAGACGGACTCGATGTTGACCTTCGCCTTTCCAAGCAGATAGGATATGTCCGCAAGCGCGCCAACTTTGTCGTCCATCATTATGGTTAGCTGTTTCATAAAACCTCCAGACATCAAAGCGAATGTAAATCTTATATTTGGATGCGCTTGATTCTTAGACAATAGACGAACCCTTCAAAAGACGCTGTATGCCTGAAGATGCGGCACACCTGAAATTAAAACCGCCCCGGAAATGTCGATGCCCGCCTTTTTTGCGGCGGCAAGCGCCTTTTTGCCCACCAGGTTGGCGTTTTTCGCGCAAAGGAGCGCTTTGCGCACATCATCAGGAGCGGCTTTCTCCCCCTGGTAAAAGCTTGCGTGCTTCTTCAGGTCAAGATGGCGCTTTCCATCCGAAATCACCATTCCCAAAAGCTCGGCATCGCAAACCGCAACCACTTCGCCAGCCGGAGTCGAGTGCAATTTTAGGTACATGGCAGAGTATTCCAAGACAAGGCTAATAAAAACTTCGATGCCCTGCTTTGTTCGCATCTAAAGATATCGAATGTTGCGGACAATAAAATAAGCGATTGCAAAAGCCGGAGCCCGATGAAAACACTATTTAGACGTGCTTGAACTGGAATGCCAATATGATTTACCTCGCACTCCACCACAAGGCTTTTATATATTAGATTCGATTTTAGGCTGTTTCGCCATAAGTGCGACCAAAGGCGAACGGGGGACGGGCATGGTATACACGAAAGGACAAGGAGCGACGGAATATCTGGTTCTGCTCGCAGTGGTGCTGATAATAGCGCTGGTGTCAATCGCGCTTCTCGGATTCTTCCCGGGGATGGCGTCCGACGCCAAGATA
>Ga0247841_10001805_pt1 | contig 45268 bp, 34 predicted proteins | sample LaCruzMarch2015__2_FD_192410 | JGI IMG/M metagenome (GOLD analysis project Ga0247841, IMG submission 192410) | Freshwater microbial communities from meromictic Lake La Cruz, Castile-La Mancha, Spain - LaCruzMarch2015_18m | ecosystem: Environmental > Aquatic > Freshwater > Lake | place: Spain... | reverse complement strand
CTTCCCGGTACATTGCTTTACCGGTGATTTCTCCATCGGATGCAACCAACTGGTTTATCAGGCACCGGTTTGTTTTTTCGTTTCTGATTTTGCGCAACACCCTATTGCTGTAATAATGTTGAATGTTCTTTTTGTTCATTGTTCGTTTTTTAAACTGTTTATATTGCAAAACACCCTACCAGCTTTTATAAAAGGAACAAGCCAATTGCCGGTCAGTTTTTCTGATACCTTGCATACCTCATAATAATTTTCTTTCGTTTCCCATTTTATCAGGAAGGCCATACCCAGTTTTTTTTTGCCCTGAAAATGGAAATCGTTTATGGTTGCAAGCCGATATCCGTCTGGCAATTTGTCATAGTACAAAAACCCGTTTTCATCTGTTTTCATAAAAAAAAATTTGGCTTTTGCGTGGCGTTGTTTTTCGTTCCAACGTTCCAACGTTCCAACAAAGACATTTTATTTGACTTAACTGATTGATATTTAATGCTAATAGTTTCGTTGGAACGTTCCAACACGCTGTTGGAACAAAAAATGGTTCCAACAGAATGAAGAAATCCGTTCCAACAAGTTCCAACAGGTTCCAACAAAAAAACAAGGTTCCAACAGAATAATAAAAAAATAAATAGTTGATTATTAATATTATAGTTATTGGATTTTGTGTCTGTTGGAACGTTGGAACGTTGGAACCACTTTTCGCCGCCAAAATTCTCGTGAAATTTTTTAGAAAGGAAGGGCTTCTTCATTGTCGTAGTGGTTAGAAGTTTCTGAATATTCCATAGTCGTCTGCGTTCCTGAGCTGACATTATGTCCAGTGGCATGATCATTATCTTTACCGTTCAATTGAACTTTTTCAATATCCTTGAAACGTTCAAGGTCAATTCCCATGGCGGATATTAAATGATAATCGAGCGCAATGCATGATGTATTTCTTTCTGCTTTACGTGAAATTTTACGGCTTACACCGCTCACAGGATCCGTTTCCCATTGCTCGACCTGATAAACGAATCGATGGCTTTTTATTTGCCCAAAATATGATGGATGATCTTTTAAATACATCTTGAGGGCATTGATCTTTAAGCTTTCGGCATTGTGTAGCTTCTGATAAATCTGGATTACATCGTTTACAATGAGACACAAAACTTTACGGCTTTCGCCATTCCAATAAACATTATCAGTTTCTGTTTTTGATTTCTGAACCGTAATGCTTTGTTCAATTGATATATCGAACTCCCGGCCATCGATAATCTGGCCCTGGGCGTAAAGCATTCCGATGGTATCGAAGAACACAGCCAGTCGGTTGCTGTTGGTGATGTCTTCGCTCTGACGGATGATCTTGCGTTTGGCATCAGCATAGAATTCCTCAAATGTGAACGGAAGCGGAAGTTCCCTTACATGCTCGGTCCAAACCTTTGCAATGGCAATAAAAAGGCTTACAGTATTGATGATCCTGGTCTGGTATGTTCCACCTTCATTTCTGATGTCTTCCTTCACCTTCTTTTGGAATTCGCGCATGTAACCGGCAAAATGTGACTGTACCACATTCCTTCTCCTGTATATTTCGAGCACAATATTCGAAAGCCCATCCTTTTCACGGTCTTTCATATCCTTTAGCATGGATACCTCTTCATCGGTCCAGTCATCCTTTTTTGGAACATGCATCTGAACCACCCGGTTTCCCAGCGCTCCGTCATCACGCTCCGGACCTTCCTGCCCAAGCAGAATGGGCGCACAGTTTACGTGGCTTACATCTATGTCTTTTGTCGATGCGTCCTTGCGTTTTTGCTTGCCTTCGTTGTCGTAAACAGCCGCTTTAAGGCCCTGAAATTTTACATCCGAAATCTGGTAATCGTTGTACTCCTCAAAGATCACCGGGATATCGCGGAACCGCTCCATGGAGGTAAAGAATGCCGCATCGGTACCTGAATTGAGATTGAACAATGGGGCACCGTGCATAAATGGGGCCCTGATACTTTCGGCAATCTTTGATTTGCCAGATTCGGTTGGACCGATAAAAAACAATGCCGTAAAAATTCGGTCAATCTGAAAGATGTAGCTACGGTTGGCTGCCAGTATTGTAAAAAGCAGCGCCCACATCCCGTTGTTGTTGTACTGGTAAACCTTGCACATCAGGTCCGCCCACTCTTTCCACGATGTACGCTGATCGGGTTTGTAAACCAGGAACCGGTCGTATTCGTACCGGTCGTTATCCTGGCGCTGATCCTTGAAAATAACCGAAAAAGCGGGTATATAATAGGTCTTTGATTTGAACCGTACCAGACCCAGTTCATCAACTGGGGTAAATGAATTGTCGGAGATGATACCATTGCTGAAAGCGAAAAAACCCTCCTGTTGCCATCCGAAAACAGAAAGTTCATCGCATTTTGGGAACTGTAGCGCGACGCTTTCAAGGATCTTCTCATGATGGAACGGTTTACCATTGCTGAATATGTATCCGCCAATGTTCCAAAGTGATTTTTTAAACTGCGAAAGCTCGATCATATCCGATGAACGCAATTCAACATACTCTTCCTTGTTCAGTTCTGAATGGAAAAGTTTGATGATTCGCTTGTTTTTCTGAGGATCCAAGTCCGCCACCTGGAAAAGCGGTTGCATGTAAAAATTTCCCACCTTGACCAAGGTGTTGTCCAGGGTGCGGAAAACATAAAAGAGCTTGTTTCCTGACTTATTCTGAGCGGCGAAGAACCCATATCGCTGAAAAAATGCCTGATCGACATAATCGGGGAGGTGGGCGATATCGAATACATACTGTTCATCTTCAATGACCAGTTTTTCCTGATTCTGGTTGGCTATGCTTTTGCGTTTCTCAACAAATGGCCGCAGGACCTTTGCAAAGGCCGTTTGCGTGAGATTGAACTTTTTGGCAATCTCATTGGTCTTTATATTGATAATGGTATTGTCGAGCCCCGAAAGGAAATGGGCGGCCATTTCGATGAATTTCTTGGCACGTTTGGTGTCGGGCTGGATGGCCAGCTTATAGCTGAGCGCCCCGACATAGAAATCAAGAAAATCGTGGCAAGTTGAGTTTTTCTCTGAATCGTCGGAAATATCCCTTACCCCGTTTTCAAGCACTTCAACGCTCATTCCGTGTTCGGTGAGCATTTTTCCGGTCAGGGTAAGAGGCGTTTCTTTATCGTCATCATCGATCACTTTATTGATCATCCCCTCGATGCGGACATTGTTGGTGAGCTTCATCAACATGGCCACGTCGTCGTAACTGATGGATGAGCCATTCAGGCTGATCACGTTGTCGGCGCCTTCGGCATGGCGGTTAACCACGGTTGAAGGATCGGGCAGTAGGATGGCCAATTTCTTGTCAGCAATGCCATCGGTAGCGGCATCCAACCCGAAAAATCCGTTATCGGCTTTGGGCTGTGGTTTTGGCGTATTCTTTTTGGCGTGATGGCTGAGGTCGTCGAGGTTAACGTCTAATTTTTTACTGATATCGCGGATAAAGAAATTCCGTGAAAGCTCGTCGGGGATGGTGGCCACCTGGCCAACCAGTTCTTTCACAAGACGCATCTTCATCAGCGGATCCTTTTCGATTTCCACCCTTACCATGTCAGTGCGGAAGGTGATGAGATCCTTGCGGTGGTCTTCAATGTAATCAGCCCAGGCCTTGGCGCCGTTCTTTCTTACAAACGAATCCGGATCCTCGCCCTCCGGAAGAACAACCACATAAACATCGAGGCCCATCTGTATCGGGATCCTGATGTTCGAAACGCTGGCGTTAATTCCGGCCTTATCTCCATCGTAAACAACCGTCAGGCAATTGGTAAGCGGCAGGATCATCTTAACCTGATCTTCGCCCAGGGCTGTTCCTGAGCCCGCCACGACGTTTTTAACGCCGGCCAGGTGCAGCGATATCAGGTCGGTCTGGCCTTCAACCAGAATGCATTCATTCTGTTTCTTGATCTCGCCTTTTGAATGGTAAAGGCCAAACAGAAACCGGCTCTTTTTGAATAGTTCGGTTTCGGGCGAATTGACATATTTCGGCTTATCCTTGTCGGAAGTAAGTATCCTGCCGGTAAACCCGATGATGCGGCCCGACCGGTCGAAGAAAGGGAACATGATACGGCGGGAGAACACATCATGATAAAGGCCCTGTTCGTTTTTACGGATCAAACCGGCATCGAGCAACATGCTGTCGGAATATCCTGAGCGGTGAGCTGCAGTAAGCAGATCGTTCCCGGGCAATGCATAGCCGATGGCAAAGGCATTGACAGCTCCGGCGAGTTTGCGTTTGGAAAGATAATCCTGGGCATCGGGTGTTTTTGCAAGGTTGGCCGAAAAATGACCGGTAGCCCATTTAAGAACGGCAAAAAGTCCGTCGCGTTTCTTTTCCGCTTCGGTGTATTGCTCGGCGGACTGATCGTTTTGAACGACGATATTGTACCGGGCCGCAATATAGGAGAGGGCCTCCGGATAGGTCATTGCCTCATGTTCGCGCAGGAATTCGATCGAATCGCCTCCCTTGCCGCAACCGAAGCATTTGAAGGTTCCCCGCACCGGGTTCACGATGAACGACGGGGTTCGTTCGCCATGGAACGGGCAACATGCCGTATAGTTAACGCCTTTCTTTTTCAGGTTAACAAAATCGCCGACGATATCGACAATTTGCGCAGCGGTCTTTATTTCTTCGGAGTTGGAGATCAAGCGTGATGGGATTGTGGGTTATTTTACTTTAGAGCAAAAAAGTAAAATAATGGATAAGCATATTTTACTTTAAGATTTTATCAAGTCTTATTATTTGAAGTTGTATTTGCAAAAACAATAGAATCAATTGTTGCTAAATCTTGTGTTTTCGATGAAATAACCAAAGGATGTACGCCCATTCTACCTAAACACTCTATCCAAAGAGAATTAATTGTCCTAAGCACATCTAATACTGAATATGAAATTTTCTTGTTTTCCCATTTCATTAAAACAAAAGTTGCTGTAGCCAAATAATTTGCGTCATCAACCAAACGATCAAAATGGAGTTCCTTAAATGTTCCCCATATTTGAGTTTCTGCAAACCATAAAATGTAAAACCTGAGATTATTAATAACATCAGGATTAGGAAATACAAAATAATATGGTTGCTTATTTTCTAAAAAAATCTTATATCTTTTAAAATTTTCTTCAGATTCCATCAAAATATCTCTGATATAATCGATATCATCTTTTTGCAAAAACCAAGTTTCATCGCAAAATGGCTTAACCGATAATGGTTCTCCTTCCTTAAAAATTTCTGTAAATGATATCATATGAATAATTTTAGATGGTTTTATTTTCAAAATATTCCTTCAAACATTCCATCATCAATGGCTTTATTCTTGCTACCAGTAAATCAACTTTATCCATTGTTTTTCTTGATCGTTGTTTTCTTTTCTGCAGGCATTGATATATTTTTAAAGCTTCCGGGTTTTCACGTTTCAATTTAAAATATGATTCCATACTGGCCGCATTTGGAATTTCCCTGCAAGAATTACATAAGATTCGTTTTTTGCCCTTTTCAAAAAAATGCTTTGATAATTTACTATTGCCGCATAACCTGCATGTAAATTCCTCCTGGAATCCACGATAATCTGGAAGATTGGTAAGTTTTAGGCAATCCTTACACAGTAGGGAATAACCATCTGGGCTTTCAGGTTTTTTGTAAAAATGATATTGTGTGTGCAATTCTCTTTTGCACATAAAACAAGATTTTATATTAACAATCTCTGTCATTTTAATGATGGATTTGTTGCGCCGGCAGGATTCGAACCTGCGACTCCGGGTTATGAGCCCGGCGAGCCGACCGCTGCTCTACGGCGCGATGTGTTATTGCTATTTGTTAAGGTCTTCGATTTTTAGCTGGCCGGTTTTGATCAGCATGTACAAGTACCCCGCCCGCGCATCCACCTCTGTTTCCCATTTGCTGGCATGTGGATCACTTTTCAAAAGCCATTCGCCAGTGCTGATTTTCATCACCGGATCGTGGTTAAAATTCCCGTGAGGTATAATTTCGCCCAGTTCCGATAGGGTATAGGCGCGGAGAAGATTTTTTCCTAATCCGAAATCCTTTATAACATACTTTTTGGTTACTGCATGATAGAGCCAGCCATATATACATTTTCTTCTTAATCCGATATCATAAAGATTGCGGCTTGCATTCGGGCTTGTTACAATTTGGTTGAGTTTCATTTTTGATTTTTTGTGAAAGGTTGATGATATCATTGAGTTTTTTGAGCGAGCCCTGGTAGGAGCTGTTGCTTTTTGAAGGAAGGATGGTGCGCAATTGTGGGGTTATATACGGGATAATATTTGGCAGGGCGCAAGACCCGGGATGGAAAGCGTTCAGGTACCTCATGCAATCGTCAAGTGCGTTTACCCGGGGTTCGGTACGGTACAGTGGTTTAATGGATTTTGCGTGAATTTTGCGCGCATGATAAATGTAGTTTTTTAACAAAACGTAAAGTTTCATGTTGTCAGGATTGTTCATCGTTGTTTCTTTTTGAGGGTAGTTCTTTGCTTTTTAACCGAAGCGAGCGGGCCATTTTCAATTGAGTTTCCGACAAATTATAAGGGTTGTTGTCATCGGGAGCGGGGTTGTTTGATTCATCATTTTCTTTTATTCTAATGGTACCGACCGATTCAATTATTCTCATGGCATTTTCCTGGTCATTGTGCACTGGTTCCGGATAATCAAAACAGCTTAGCAGGTCGAGTTGTGCCGGGTCCGGGATGTCCGGATCGGAGGAAGAATGGGTCATATCAAGTTGTTTTCATAAGCGAAGGCAACAATTCCAGCTTTGTTGTGACGACCGATTTTCTGTTCAATTTTTGCCCTATGGTTATACATTGTATTCAATGCCATGCCGAGACAATCGGCAATATTTTTATCGAGCATTCCATAAGCGACCATTTTTATAATTTGTAATTCACGGGGCGTTAATGTTCCGTATTGCGCTTCAACCGGTAAACAAATAATACCTTCATATTTACAGGAGCCACGGTATTTGCATTTCACGTGTTCGTGAACAATGATGCCTTCTGTTGTAATATCAGCTCGGTTATCAAAATCACCAAAGTTGCAGATTGCCCAACGTTTATTTTGATCCATCCAATCAGTAATGCCACATTCATACATTGCCTTCAATGCTTGTGGGCGTTTTTCAAGATCATGGCGAATAATATAATGATAGTCCGTGTTCAATTCCATGAAATTGCAGACTTTGCCATTTTGTAAATAAAAAATATCGCCATCATTTTCAAAAAACTCATAGTTATGATCGGCAATACCGGCAGGAATTTTGGGGATGAATGATTCCATATTCAGTTATTTGATAATGTTTTTGATTCAAGGATAAACCGGCGCCTACGAATGAAATCCCGATATTTAAGGGCTTCATTAAATATGACCTCATTAAATCGAGAATCGTTTTCGTTAAGTGTAGCGCAAATGGTTCGGATTGCATAAGGGCGCAACCCTTTCTTAATAAGTCTTTCACGAATCACCCCGGAAAATCCCCTTGGCAGTTCTTCTTTAAGTTTTCGGAGTGCATATTTTGTAACCATGATACTTTTATACTATTGACAATGTGCCTAAAATGTGCTAATATTGTGCAGAAAGAGTTGACAAATATAGTCTATAATAATAGGCGTGTCAATAGGTATAGGCTAATTTAGAATATATCTAAATGAAATTTAAATGTAATGTTATGAAAGACAATACAAAAGAAAGAATAAGAAAATTAATTGATCATTTAGGATGGACCGCTGGACGTTTTTCCAGGGAGGCTAAGATTGATAAGCAATCAGCATTTAATTATTATAACAAAATTACTGATCCTACAGAGGCAACTGTAAATAAAATATTGGAAAATATTCCTTTTATAAATGAAGTTTGGTTGAAAACAGGTGATGGAATTATGATAAAAACAGAATACAAAGATAAAGTGATGGAGCCTGAAATTAGTTCAGAATATGTGAGTAAAAATAAAATAAGTGAAATTGAGAAATGCAGGGCTGATCTTATCCGGGCAAATAAGACAATAGATGAATTGTTGGAAAGAATAGAAAATTTAAAAAAACAGGATGAAAATACAAAAGAAAGAAAGGCAATATGAGAGTAGTTTATGTAGGTTCCCCTACCCCCCTAACAAAAACACAAGCTGCAAAATTAAAAATAATAATGTAATGCAACATGTGAAAAAAAAGCGGAATGAAAAAAGAAATGGCATTTTATGCGTAGATCGCGAAACACGACAGCAAGGAGCAGGCGGACATATTTTATCAGGCCGTAATGAATCAACAAAAGATATCATTGCGTCAAGCTCTTGACGATCTGCGGGTTTTAGACCAAGGTCTTTCGGATCTATTGAATAAAGAATTGAACGATTTGAAAACATGAAATTTACTTTGTGCAAACATCGCCGTAAATGGTTCAAAAACAAAGGACAAACTATACAAGATTGAAACACAAACTGAAACAAAATGGCCTATTTTCAATTCAATAAAGGCAATTTAGTCAATGCAACACATTGATAATCAATAACGGGAAAATGCTATACGAATCCTGCCCCCGCTACCAATAAAGCCTGTAAACATCAATGTTTACAGGCTTCTTTTTTTTCCTGCCGGAGCGTAGCAAATCCGGTATCAGAAGTTAACGTTCGTAATGATATTGTTGACGGTAAACGTCTTTCTTAAGGTTCCACCGCTGTATGTCCCACCGGTATATAACCCATCGAGGTTGGTACCGGAACAGGTCCCCCCGGTATAGATGGAATAGGCGGAGCCGCCCTGCAGGGCCGATGAGGAGAAAATGATGGAAGTATAGTTCCGCGATGGCTGGAAAGTCAGGATATTGTTCGCTGAGGCATCCTGGATGTGGAAAAGGGTGGAAGAGGAGAGGTTCTGGTTCGACGTTACCTTAAGGCAGTGTTGATCGGAAGTGTTTCCAGGGGCCTGGGTCATATTTGAATTTTTTCCTGAAATCACAAGAAACCCTCCGTCCATATTACAACTCCCGTTATAATCCATGCCAACTTCCGGTGAAGATGGCGGTCCGTGAACGATGGTGGTCCCTCCCGTAAAAAGGATGTCTCCATTGCTGTCAATCCCATCGCCACCCGAAGTACTGACCATCACGTAGCCCCCGTTAATGGCCAGCAGGCTTCCATCGTCCCATGCACTTCCGGTCCCAAAGGTGGTATTGATACAATCGTCGGAAGCATAAATATGGACATTCCCACCATTCACAGTGATGAATGGAGCCTCCAACCCTTCCACAGCGTTGGTAACAGTGAGGGTTGCATTGTTGATTTCGATGGAGGCTTCCGATTTGATCCCGTCATCGGCAGAGGCAATGGTGATGTTTCCGTTGTTGATAATAACGGCAGAATCGCTTTTAACCGCTTTGGCTTCTGCATATTTAGCATTTTGGCCCTGCCCCGAGATATAGATCCTGGCGCCGGTAGTGGCAATCTGGATTACAGGTACAGCGGTTGCATCGCCAATATGAAGTTCCCGGTCGGATGAGAATCCCTTGCCTCCCGTTCCTGAACTTGAGGTTGTAACCGACCCGCCCGTAATATAAATATCGCCGTCCGAGCTCAGGCAGGTTGCCACATAAGCCTCCAATACGCCGGAAGGGTTGACATAGGTGGCCCCGTTTCCCGCACTGGTGATCTGAAGGACCCCTTCTGTCATAACAATATCTTCATCCGAAGAAAGCCCCTTTCCGGCCTTTCCTGAAGCGACAATGGTAATGGAAGCACCGGAAATGATGATATCATCATCCGATTTGATGGCGGTACAGTACGATGGATCATAACCCGACCCTGACGGCTCCAACACCGCATCGCCGGAATTGTGGATGGTAACAGAACCACCGCTCAGGGTTATCGGAAAATCGCTGGATATCCCTTTGGATTGATCCCCTGAAACTGTAATGTTCACCATTCCACCAGAGATGACCAGGCTGCTGTCGGAAGCGATCCCTTTTACATCCTCTTCGGTATTGACCGTAGTCACAGAGCCCCCGGTTATGGTCAAATACCCTTCGTCGCCGTCAATCCCGTCGCCCGATGCGGCAACATGAATGGTCCCCCCGGTAATGATCAGTCCGTCATTGGCATGGATCCCGTCTTTTTCAGCGCTGTTGACCGTGATGACGCCTCCATTGAACTCTATCTCGTCATCGCTGCACAATCCATGCTGGTCTTCGCCCAATCCATTGACGATGAGCGACCCCGTACCGGAAAAAACCAGTTTCGCCTCGCTGAAGAAAGCGCCGTCCTGGTCTTCCCCCGAAGGAGGTTCTGAATAAACCGGTCCGTCGGTCAACGTGTTGATGGTCACTGCCTCAAGGATTACAGAAGTTTTTTTCTCCGACTGTACATTGATGGCAGGCCCATCCGGATTGGAAATATTGACCCCGTTCAGGATCAAATTATAACGTTTGGCCGTATAAATCTTAAACATCCCGTTGGAGGTGGCGCCCGATAGGCTAAAATTGATATCCTGTTCAGTGGTCACTGCATTCACGGTAACATCAGCTCCATCAACGACTACAGAAACCCCTTCGAAGGCAAGTGGATTGAACACCGTTACATCCTCTCCGTTATAGGTGATTTGTACAGTGTTTGAATTTTCACCGAAAGTAATGCTGTCGATCCCGGTAATGGGATACTGTACCAACGTATCTCCCATCCTGAAAGATGCAATGGAACCATCCTCGCTGAAATATATGCTGTCGGTTTCCGATACCATGGCCCCGAGGGTGATTTTATCCGATTTGTGGATGTACATTTTTTCCTGCGAAAACAGAGCGCTGCTGCACAACAGAAAGATTAAAACCAGGAACTGCTTTTTCATTGTTTGATAAATTTAGTGGTTAGGCCCGAGGCAAACAGAAGATAAAGACCGCTTTGCAACTGTCCAAGGTATAAAGTGGCAGTATTGGAATTAACCGCTGCGGTTAACGCCAATTGTCCATCCATTTGATACACCGAGAGGAACCCTGCGCCGTCGGGCACTCCTTGCACCGTAATAAAATCAGATGCCGGGTTGGGGGATACTTTCAGGGTTTGTTTTTCCTGCACAAGAGGGTCAGTCAGCAACGTAGAAGCATCGAAATAAAGTTTACGGATGTCAGATAAACCATACACATCGTTTGAACCCGATTTAAAAACCACGACCATATCGCTTTCTGAAAAATGGAGATTCTGTAAGGTATTCAGTGTAACCATGTTTTCAAAACCGTCGTTCATTTTAACAATCAGGCTTTGCGCCTGGATTTCTGATAATGCAATTCCAATTAAGAAAAAGATCATCCATACCATCATTTTTTTCATTGTAACATTTTTAATAGGTTTGTATTTGGGTGCCATGTCCGGAACCGGATAGCGATTCAAATCGCATGATATTATTTTTTCATGAAGGGTTTTGGAACAAACGATAAATCAGTTGATAAAAATAGGATAATTCCGGAAACTGGTCAGGGGAAAATAGGCAAACACATTGATTTTACGGGTAAAAATCAACCCGAAAGTTTGTTTTTTAACACGGCTGCCAATTTTTCAGAAAAAAAAGCATATTGTCCCAAGGAATTATAAAGTTGTGCAGAGATACGCGCGAACCGTCGGGGTGGGGTCCCCCAATAGAACACCGGGAGTTCGATGTTGTATTTCTGGAAAAAATAATCCTGTAAGGGTTCTGTCCCTTTATAATCAGGAACGACGATGTTGGGCGGAAGCGGTAAAGGGAAAGTGGCCATAGATGCAATCATATCATCGGGGGCCGGCGGCTCAATACCGAGGGCCTGGCAGATGAGATTTCGTCCCATTAGGCAAAGGAGGTGGTTGTGTTCCAAAATGGCCGGCCAGCCCCCCGGGACCATTCCGGACATATAATCAATGGCATCTCCCACACAAATAGCAGAAGAAGGATCGGTTGTTCCCGGCCAGAAAAACCTTTCGTGGAAAGGCATTGCGCTATGCCCTGCATGACTGACCACAAGCGGTACAATTTGTTTTTGCTTATCGGCGCGAACGTGCAAGATGGCAGAACTTTTGGGGGAACACAACCATTTGTGGCAATTGGCCGTATAATATGCCGCACCCATTTTTTCTAAGTCTAAGGGGATGCTGCCAAGCGAATGGGCCCCATCGATCATGGCATCAATCCCCCGGTGATTTAATTCTTCCACAATTTTTTCGACCGGTTGAATGATGGCCGTAGGAGAAGTAATGTGATCGATCAAGGCAATCCGGGTCCGTGGGGTAACTTTGTCGATAACCGCTTCTACAATCCTACTGGCCGATGCGATTGGAAAATCATACATTGCTTCGACCAATTTGGCCCCAGACCGGTCGCAAATAAATTCCATTAAGCGCCTGCACGCCCCATAAATGTGATTGGTGATTAAAATTTCATCGCCCGGACGAAAAGCCAGGGAACGGAAAACGGTATTTACGGCTGCCGTTGCATTGGAAACAAAAACCACATCCTCGGCCGATGCGTTCACAAATGCGGCAACTTTCCGGCGCGACCCATGGTAACGTTCTTCCATTTCACGCATAAAAAACCGCACTGGTTGATGTTCAAGCATTCGGCGATATTCCGATTGTTTTTCCAGGACAAAGGTAGGAGATGCCCCAAAGGAGCCATGATTCAAAAAAACGGTCTCGGGGTCAAGGGACCAATACCGGGAATATTCCGAAGCACTATGAAAATCAGGGGATTTCATAACATTGAATTGTAAAGGCACGAAGTTAGATAAAAATGTATTTCAATCCACCATCAGGATAAACCCCTTCAGATAGCTGCCTTCGGGGTGATACATCCTGACCGGGTGATCGGGGGCTTGCCACAGATGGTGAAGGAGCCGAAGCTCCCGGCCGGTTTCAAGGCTTGCCGAGAGGATGGCTGATAAAAATAGTTCGCGGGAAATGGCCTGGGAACAGGAAAAAGTAAACAAAATACCGCCTGGGTTAAGCTTTCTGATTGCAGCCGCGTTGATATGAACATAAGCATGCAGCGCATTGTTGGTGACGGAATGACTTTTTGCAAACGCAGGGGGATCGACAACAACCATATCAAATTGATCGCGGGATTCATTCAGATATTTTTTTACATCCATCTGAACGGATGGGTGTACCCGGGGGTCAAATCCATTGGCCCGGATATTTTCTTCGGTCCATTCGATGGCCGGTTTTGAACTATCGACCGAACAAACCAATTTTGCCCCACCCTTTAAAGCACACACCGAGAAAGCCCCTGAATAACAAAACAAGTTCAGGACTTTTTTATCTTTCGCAAAAAATTTTGAAAGCAGGCGGTTATATCGCTGGTCTAAAAAAAAACCTGTTTTTTGCCCCCGCTCCCAGTCAACCAGAAATGAATTGCCCGCTTCAAGAATATTCCCCAACTGGGAAGTGCCGAAAAGATACCGATCCTGTTGGAGATTGCCGGATGTTTTTATTTTATCCTGACGGGACCGGGCCATGGTCTCTGAACTCTTATCATACACCGCTTTGAGATGATTGCCGTAAATTTCTTTGAGGCCTTCAACAAAAACCGGCGCCAGTGCATGCATTCCGTTTGAATGTGCCTGAAATACCGCTACACCATTATAAAAGTCAATAATCAACCCGGGCAAGCCATCCCCTTCCGAAAAAACCAGCCGGTACGCGTTGTTCATTGGGTCATCGGTAAACTCCAGCTTCTTACGCAATAAAAATGCTTTGTAAAGCTTTGATTTCCAATATGAATCGTCAATTTTTACCTCTTCAAAAGAAAACAATTTGACCGCAATCGATCCGGTATAATAGTGGCCCTGAGCCAAAAATTTTCTCTTTGAGGAGAAAACAGCGACAAGTTCCCCTTCGCTCACGGAACCTTCTATATCGTGAATAGCTCCTGAAAAAACCCAGGGGTGGTACCGTTCCACAGCAGCTTCTTTTCCTGGTTTAAGAATAATCCGGGCCATATCTGTTTACTGATAATTTTTGGGTAAAGGTAAGAACCCTGGCGTACGATTCCGATGAAAACAATTAAATTTTAGTTTTTTACATTGTTGGTAAATTTCTTAGTAATTTTGCGCAAAATTTAAAAAAAAGAAAAATGAAAAAGTATTTCCTGCTTCTATTAATCCCTGTAATTTTCGCCTGTGGACGCTCAGCCGAGAAAAAAGCACAGGAATTGCAGTCAAAAACTGACAGCCTGCTCAGCCAAACCATGCAAAAAGATGAAGCGATCAATGAATTTATACGCTCCATCAACGATATCCAGGGAACGCTGGACACCATCAAGCAAAAAGAGAATATCATAAACCTGACCACCGATCGTGGCGGGGAGATGAAACTTTCTGCAAAAGAACAGATCAAGAACGACATCCAGACCATTTACAGTTTAATGCAAAAAAACAAAGAAACCATTGCAGCTTTATCGAAAAAACTGAAAAATTCAACCTTAAAAGTGGATGAATTGAACAAAATGGTGGAACGGCTGAACAAAGACCTTGCAACAAAAGCAGCTGAAATTGAAGATTTGCGTATCCGGTTGGCCAAACTGAATGCCGCCTTTGAGGTTGCCAACCTTAAGATCGATACACTTTCGCGCACCGTTAAAGATCAATCCTCCCAGATCAACAATCAGACACAAACCATTGCAGCCCAGGATGAAGCCATCAATACGGCTTATTATGTTATTGGAACCAACAAAGAACTCAAGAAAAACGGAATTATCAAAAGTGGCGAAGTTTTGGCTGATTTTAACAGGGCCTTATTTACCAAAATTGATATCAGAAACGTAACCGAAATTTCAATCCTGAGCAAGAAAGCAAAAATATTGTCGGGCCATCCCTCCAATTCTTACAAATTTTCTGGCGATAAAAAAATCATCCAGGCATTACAAATTCTTGATTACAAGGCTTTTTGGGCAAATTCCAAGTACCTTGTCATTATGGTCGATTAACCCATCAACAAGAAACAGAAAGGAACATCCATACGAGGTGTTCCTTTTTTTTTCGTTTAACCTACTAAAGATAATCCATGCGTTCAACAATGATACTTTTAATCCTGAGTGCTTTTTACATTCAGGGGTTTTCACAACAAAAAGCAGGAAATAATTTTAAAATTGTTTTTTACAATGTTGAAAACCTGTTTGACACGATTGACGATCCCAGGAAAGAGGACAACGATTTTTTGCCCACATCCAAGGTTTCATGGAACTCCGTCCGATACCATCAAAAACTGCTGCACACGGCTTCCGTCATCAAGGCCATCGACAGTGTAACCCTGCCTGCGGTAGTTGGGCTGGCCGAAATAGAAAATGCGACGGCCTTACAGGATTTAATCATGAGCGCTCCGCTTCGTTCCGCCGAATATCAGGTTGTTCTGGAGGAGGGATTGGATCCAAGGGGGATTGACGTCGCCCTGGTTTACCGGCCAGGAATCATGAAATATGCAGGGCACCGCTCCTTTCCTTCCGCTACTTCATTTAAAACACGTTCGGTACTGTATGTCAAATTGGTCAATATCAGGAAAGACACGTTTCATATTGTCGTAAATCACTGGAAATCAAGGTCTGGTGGCGCCACTCAAACAGAACCCAAAAGAATCGAAAATGCAAAAATCATCCGGCACCTTACCGATTCACTGTTCGCCATGAATCCGCAAACCCATCTTGTGGTCATGGGCGACTTTAACGATGAACCAACGGATACCAGTGTTACTGATGTATTAGGGGCAAAAGCCCCAGAAGGCAAATTGTCGGCCAAATCACTGTACAATTTAATGTCACCGCTTCACAAAAACGGGGAAGGGACTTTGTATTATAAAGATTGGGACCTTTTTGACCAAATCATTGTTTCGGGGAATCTTTTATTGCGTAAAGTAAATAAAGGTCCGGTCATACTTCGACCCTATGCCTACATTTTCAAACCCGACTGGATTTTATATAAAAATAAAAACGGCGTTATGGCCCCCAACCGCACTGCCAGTAGAAACGCCTATTTTGGAGGTTATTCCGATCATTTGCCGGTCTATACCATTGTAAAAAACGGGGGGGCGATAATTGAAGATTAAGCGGTTATGGTTTGTTTTCCGTTGATGGTGCCGAGTAGTCCACTTCTTTGAGCAAACGGCCATTTTCATCAAAAAACCGCCACTGCCCCACCCGCATGTCTTCCTTATAAAACCCTTCATAGCGAATTTTTCCATTGTCGAAATAAGCAGTACGTTTTCCCTCTGCTTTCCCGTGGATGAAAATCCCCTCACTCCATATCTTTCCATTCTCATACCAGTAAACCCATTTTCCATCCCGTTCATTGTCCTTATACCCCCCCTCCATCTGTTTTTGCTTATTGGGATAAAACGTTGCTTCGCGGATCATTTCTCTGTTTTCGCCTTTTCCTACATACCAGCATATCCGTTTTTCCGAACCATCCGGATAGGTTTCTTCAACCACTTTTTGTTCAGGACTGCAAGCGTACAAACTAAAAAATAAAAATGTAATAAAAACAATATTCCGTTTCATAGTTCGATCATTATGAATTAGACAATAATTTCATTCGCCATCAAATCCGAATTTCAATCGCATTCCTTTGACGCGATCATCAAACTTTCCCTCGTTAAAAACCAGATGTCCGTTAACCCAGGTATGGGTAACGCGTGATTCAAAGGTAGTTCCTTCAAAGGGGGACCATTTGCATTTGTATAAAATATTCTCCATAGAAACCATCCACGGCGCGTTGGGATCAACCAAAACAAGATCGGCATAATAATTTTCTCTGATAAATCCCCGTTTATTGATCCTGTATAGGACCGCAGGGCCATGGCACATTTTTTCGACTACTTTTTCCAGGGTGATTTTACCCTGGTTATAAAAATGCATCATGGCTGCTAAAGAATGTTGCACCATAGGGCCCCCGGAAGGCGCCTGAACGTAAGGTTGATTTTTTTCTGAATCAAGATGTGGCGCATGGTCGGTGGCAACAATATCGATGATATCGTCGTTAACTGCCTGCATCAAAGCTTCCCGGTCGTACGCCGTTTTTATGGCAGGGTTCCATTTGATCCGGGGCCCGAGTTTTTTATAATCGCGATCGTCAAACCACAGATGATGAATGGTTGCTTCGCCGGTAATTTGTTTTTTGGCCAGGGGAAGTTTATTCTGGAGCAGGGTCAATTCCCGTGCAGTAGAAAGGTGTAAAAGATGAAGGCGGGTATTGTTCCGAAGGGCCAGGTCAACAGCTTTTTCCGAAGATGCAAAACAGGCTTCTTCGCTACGGACCAGCGGATGTGCATCATAAGGAATGTTGTTCCCGTATTTTTCAGAAAAAACCTGAAGGTTTTTTTTAATTATGGATTCCTCTTCAGCGTGGACAACAACCAGCAATGGGGTGTTCTTAAAAATCCATTGAAGCGCATCAGAACGATCAACCAGCATATTTCCGGTTGAAGCCCCCAGAAAAACTTTTAACCCGCAAATCCGGGTTTGGTCGGCGCTTTCAATTTCGGTGAAGTTATCATTGGTAGCGCCCAGAAAAAATGAAAAATTGGCCAGCGACCGTTGTTCGGCAGCCTTGTATTTATTTTCTAATATTTCCAGGGTTGTGGCCTTCGGCACTGTATTTGGCATATCCATAAAGGAGGTGACCCCGCCGGCAACAGCGGCCTGGCTCTCCGTAAAAAGATCCCCTTTGGCCGTTAGTCCCGGGTCACGGAAATGAACATGGTCGTCGATGATACCGGGAATAAGAAACTTTTGTTTTGCATCGACCCGAACGGTTTTTTCGGGAAACAGAAAACCAGGTGGGGCATTTCCTTGAAAAATTTTGGAAATAAACCCGTTATGGATAAAAACTGCGCCCTGAAAAACCCTGTTTTCATTGACAACAACTGCATTAAATATATAATAGGAATGGGTTGCCATACAAATTTTCAAAATGATGGGATGGTGCAAAAATAATGGATTGGGCGATTACCTGGTTGGAATTTTCCGGGGTTTGATGAAACTTCGCCATCGAAGGCTGATAACTCCAAGAAATGCTTCCTTGAAAATACCTTTGCTCATTTTTGATTCTCCCATGGTACGATCGGTAAATATAATCGGGACCTCCACAATGTTGAACCCCAGTTTCCATGCGGTATATTTCATTTCAATCTGGAATGCATATCCGGTAAAACGAACCTTGTCCAATTCAATGGTTTCTAAAACCTGTCGGGTATAACAGATAAAACCCGCCGTAGTATCCATGACTTTCATCCGGGTAATAAACCGAACATAAATGGAAGCAACATACGACATAAGCACTCTTCCCATAGGCCAGTTAACAACATTGACCCCGGTGATATAGCGCGATCCGATAACCAGGTCGCCGCCCCGGTTTTTTGCTGCATCATACAGCCGGAGCAAATCGTCGGGATTGTGGGAGAAGTCGGCATCCATCTCAAAAATGTAAGGATACCCCCGCATCATCGCCCATTTAAACCCGTGAATATAGGCAGTGCCTAAGCCTAATTTTCCGGTCCGTTGTTCGAGAAAAAGGCGCGACGGAAAACCGGCCATCAACGATTTTACAATGGCAGCCGTTCCATCCGGGGAATTGTCGTCAATAATCAGAACGTCAAATTCCAAATCAAGAGAGAAAACTTTACGGATGATCCGTTCAATATTCTCTTTTTCGTTGTATGTCGGTATTATTACTAAGCAGTCGCTCACCGGATCCCCCGATTTATCGTTTTTTATATTTTATACCGGTCGAAACCGGATTTGCAAAAATAATCATTTCAAATCCAACGGTATTACTCCCTGACCATGATCTTTTTTCCCAGATCGCCCGCCGTGGTTTTCAATCGCAACAAATACAACCCCGCCGGGACTGTCAAACGGTCTATGGCAAATTTATTAAATCCTCTTTCAAAGGCAATTCCGGATTTCCAGACAACTTTGCCATCGTAACCGATGAGTTCCATTGTCGTAGTTTCTCTATCCTGGGCATAGAATTCGATGGTAAAACAATGGGCAACAGGATTCGGGTAAAGGTTGATTTTTGAAACCACGGCATTTTGTTCAAGGATACCGGTGCGTGGTTTGAAGGTTATCCTAACGGTATCCGACTGGATGCCATAAGCATCGGTAACGCGGCAATATACTTTTTTCGTCCCGAAGCCAACGCCGGCCGAATCGATTTTAACAATTTGGGTAAGGTCGCCCGTTGACCAGACATAAGATTCAAACTGGCCTGCGTCGAGGGTAACGGTATCGCCCACAAAGACGGTTGTATCGGGGCCAAGGTTGAGTACCGGATGTTCGCTGATGGGTATGGCAAGCCTGTATCTTTCAACATATTCCTGATAGAAAATGTTGGAAACGGTAGCATCGTGGATTACGATGGTGTTTTCGTCATTCACCGTATTGGCAGCATCGCTCCAGTTGTGGGAACCGGTCCATACAAATGGATCGGATGCCAGGTCGGATTGATCGACCAACATCATTTTACTATGAAGCAAGCCACTTTCGTGATATTCTTTAAAGTTGTTGCCCAAAGCATCGCCAAGGTCGTCGATAACCTGTGGGGAGGTGGCGCGATTGCTGATGATTACCTGTGAGGTAACACCATCCTGAGCCCGTTCAATAATGGCGTCGCTGATCACGGTGCGGGTCATGAGCATGGTTCCAACTTCCAGGTCGGTATTGGCTGTTTCGATATGCGAAATAATTTGACTGGTTACCCCATCGCTTGGGCTGAAAAAGACCTCGACCCGTTTCCCGCCGATAATCAGTTCATGTGGGGCATTATCGGCTTTATCGGGGCCAAATTTTGCATTGGCAGGGTTAGGGGTACCGGTGGAAGATCCAAACATTTCTTCAAATTCAAGGATATACACTTTTGCCAGACTGGCATCCTGTATAAATAGAACGTTGTTGGCATCGGTATTTATATTTTGGTCTGTCCAGTTGCAGGAACCTGTCCATACGATGGGGTCGTTGGGGTTGGCCGATTTTCCGTCGATGACCATAAATTTATTGTGCATGATGCCGGTACCCGCCGGCCGGCCAATTTTTCCAATCCCTCCATTTAATTGGGGAATGGCTGAATTGTTGGTTGATCCGTCGGTAACGACACGCACCATGACCCCGCGGGCATCGGCGGCGTTCAAGGCGCCATAAATACTTGAAATTCCCTCCACGTTAAAGTTATAGATAGCCACATCGACCGATTGCTTGGCCCGGTTGATATAAGCGATGCAGGTATCGTCCACGGCGCGGTAAACCTGAATGGCTTTGGGTCCGGTGGCAACGGTAGTATCAACCGATCGGGTAAAATAAATCGCCATCGAACCTGTTGAAACCGATTGGGTAATGAAGGTTTTCAAGCCGGACCAACCAGTATCTGCACCGGCAACAGAAAAGGCCGAAATGTAAATTAAATCGGACGGATTGAGGCCTGCCAGGCCGATGGCATGGGTTGTGCCTGTTCCGGCGATACTGTGATGGCCAAGTTCAAGTTGGGGGGTACGACCATAAAACAGTTCGGTTGTCCCCGCAATATTGGTTGCCCAATGCAAAGTAAAACCTGCGGTAGAAATATCGCTTACAGAAAGCGGTTCGGTAAAAAGAATGGAGCTGGAAGCAATAATATCGTCCTGGTCGCGGAGGAGGAGTTGATATCCATCGTTGGGGTCGTCGTACGAATATTGGGAACATATTCCGATAATGGTCACTTCGTCGGTAGGAATGATCTGTCCAACTAAGTTGGAGGATATGTTGATCCGGACCTGTGCAGTTTCGCCATTGGCTGTAACATTATAATTCGTATTTCCTGCAAAAACGCCACCGCCATTAATAAATGTAACCCCAATCATCTTCAATAACTGGGCTTCATAGGGTTCGCTCATCTGGGCAGGGGTCACCACAATGGGTTCCGGAAGTGGTTTATCGGAACCCAGCTTTGTAAAGGAGGTCACCGGGTCTATTTCCAAAAGTTGGTTATACAGTTTCAAGGTACCGGTTACGACCATGGAATCGCCACGGAGGATGGAAGTAAAAGCGCCCCCTTTATAAGCGGCAATCCCTGCGGTGGCATCCTGAAGATAGCGGATGGAGGATCCCAGTTCAGAACCATTGGTAACGATTCCCCGAACAGTCACAACAGCCCCTGCGCCCATGGCGCGCGCTTCGGCAATGGTCCCTTGTGAAAAGCCTTGTAACCCTGCAATTACCAGCGATATTAATGTTAAAACAATCTTTTTCATTTCATTTTTTTTATTGGTTTATATTCTTCGGCCAAATACCCCATGGCCCATTAATTATTTTATAATCTTCCCCTACAAACGGCCAGATAAGCTCAAGCCGTTAAAAACTGATCGCCACCGAGGCATTGAAAGTTCTTCCCATTCCAAAGAAAACCCCGGCGGATGACGCGTCGAAATCGGTGGTGTGTGTGGAATAGGAATCATTATTTTTAGCATCCGAGATATAAACCCGGTCCAGCAGGTTCATCACAGAAGCACGTACATCGAGTTTAAAATGTTTAAATGTGAAACGGTAGCCGGCATTCAGGTCAACGAGGTAATAAACAGGCAGTTCCCACGAATCGGGGGGATTTCCGTTTGCATCCATAAAATTATTGGTCAACGAAACAGGGTCGATGTTGGAATAATTCTTGGCAAACAGGGTCATACTTCCTGAAACGTAAAGATATTCAATAATTTCCCACCGGAGGCTTTCCATAAATTGAAATTGGGCAGCATCGCCAACATGGACCCCTTTTGCGTTAAAAACCAAACTGTCGATTAAGGTGCCCGAAGGGTCAAAAACATAAGCGGTGCCCCCTGAAGCCCATCGCCAGTCGCCCCACGATAAAACCTGGTCCCATTGGAGGGAAGGGAAAGGCCTCCATCCGAATTCAATTTCAATTCCTTTATGAAATGCATCGATACCATTGATATTGGCTGGATACTGATCGCCATCTTTTGTAACGTAAAGGGCCGCATCGAGCGGTTTGTTTTGCCAATAGGTCAGATACCCGTTTATATTTAAAGCAACTTTTTTTGTGTTCAGGCTATACCCCAATTCCAAGGCTTTAACAATTTCATTTTTAACGTTCAGGTATTCTTTATTACTGTTATCAAATACATTGGAAAACCGGGGGGCTTTTGACAAAAACCCGAGATTGATATAAATATTATTTTTTGCGTCGATATTAAAATTGGCTCCTCCTTTGACGGTAAATCCCGGAAACAGTTTCCATTTGGTACTGGTAGGATGGGCCTGGGATGAATTGATATCATAGGCAGTTGGGTTGGCAATAAACAAGGTGTCTTTGAGCATGCCCATTTGTTTAATTACATAAACCGTATCGCCCGAGGTATATCTTTGGTCGCCATGGGTCATGGAATAGGTTATATTATCCGTTCCATTATAATAAAAAGTATCGCCATATCCCACTGCCTGGGCAAAGGTATTGCCATCGACGATGATATCCATTTTTTTGAAGTAATCGATCCGTTTATAGGCAGAAAGGGCGGTAGTAAGGTTCAGGAACACAGACCATTTTTCCTTTTTATACTCAAATTGGGCAAAAACGCCGCCCCAACGTACCAGTCCATCGTTGTAATAATATATTTTATCGCCAACCACCATATTTTCGTATGAATTTCTGTTTTTGTTGGCATTGTCGCGGACAAAATCACCCCCAAGCAGGTCATATACTTCCCCATAATGCCGCCCCCGGTATGTCCGAAGGTCCAATCCGCCAGAAAAAGTAAAAGCAGGATTGATTTCCCATGTAAAGGTAGAGAGCAACCCATACCAGTCGTGGTTATTGACGCTGCTGCGGATGATCCCTTCAGAACGATGGGTTGGGTCGTTCATATTGCGGTTATAGTAATTTTGGTACAGAACGGTACCATTTGCAGGGTCCAGTGTAAAGGTAGAGGTAATGTAAGAGCCGGAGGAAGTTGAAGAAAAGTTGTTGGTACCGCCCCCATGTCCGATCGAGGCGTAAACGATGTTTGACCAATAAAACTTATCGTTGATCCGCCACAAATCGCGAAGGCTTAGTTGGGGTTTGAAGTAATAATTTAAGGATTGGGGCAGACTTTCGGGGTTTTCGTTATATACCGGGTTTTCTTCGGAATCACGTTCGGTCCATCTGTTGAGGTAGCCCCAATTTGAATTATACCTGATTCCGTAGCAGTTCGTTGAATCAACCAAACCGGGCCTGACACCAACCTTTAACGCATAATCCTTATCAAAAGTGGCAATGGATTTCATATAGGAGCGCTGCGCGTGTTTTTGTGGGGCCCCCATGGCTGAAAAGGAAAGAATGTGTTTTCCCAGTTTTTTATCCACCCGGATATATCCAAACCAACCTTTTGTCCAGGTATTGTCAACCCAACCGTTGCCCTGTTTATAGGAACCGGCAACCGTAATTCCCCATCCATGTTTCAATTGCCCTGAAGTGACACCGATGGAGGTACGCAGGTAACCATCGCTGCCCACTTCCTGTTTAACCATTCCGCCTAAGTTGGCATCAATGCCTTTGGTAATGATGTTCATGGTGCCCCCAACGGAAGGCAATGCCAGTTTGGATGCTCCAAGTCCGCGTTGAACCTGGATATTCCGGGTCACGGCATCGAGCCCAAACCAGTTGGACCAGTAAACCCAACCATTTTCCATATCGTTGACCGGGATACCATCGATCATAACTGCCAGGTTTCTTTGGCTGAACCCACGGATATTGATACGGGCATCGCCATCGCCTCCCCCCTGTTGCGTGGCATACACTCCGGGGGTTTTGTTTAAGATCATGGGAATATCGCGGCTGGCAAGTTCTTCCTGTATCTGGATTGGACGAACGTTCGAAAACGCGATGGGCGTTTCCCTGGTTTTTGCAATATCTCCTACCACTTCCACTTCGGAGAGGGTTGGCGACTTCAGTTTAAAATCCTGTTCAACTTCCCCCTTTTGAACAGTAACATCCATTTCCTGAGGGACATACCCCACATACGAAACGGTCAGGTGATACGTACCGGGGTCAACTTTTATATAATACCGGCCATCCATATCGGAAACAACCCCTTTGCCTGAACCATAGAGGATGGTAGCCCCGATCAGGGTTTCGCCTGAATTGGCATCGGAAACGACCCCCCGGATCATGCATTTCTGGGCAGTGAGCAGTAAAGGAAAAAAAACAGCCAGGAAAAAAATCGTAAAATATCGGACCATAAAACCGGAGATTTGTATTTATTTCGGGAAAACAGAGGGGCAATCCGGTCGTGGCTTGCCCCCATGTATGAAAACGATTTCATATTGTCATGCCTTGACAGGCATGGAATTACTGAATGATTATTTTCCTGATTGTTGCCTGGTTTTCATTGTTGACAACTTTAACCAGATAAACCCCTGACGGAAGATCGTTAATCTGAACGGTTACTTCACGCATCCGGGATGCATAGTTTCTGAACAACACCGATTGGCCGACAACCGAGAGGAGCTCAACGGAAGCGACAGGTAAAGAAGATATTACCCTAAACTCTTTATTGGTTACCGGGTTTGGTTTTACCGTTACCCTGTTGGAGTACTGTATTTCATTGACTGCCTGGGAGGTTTGACAATCGCACCAATGGCTGCCCAAGCTATCAAAGAAGTTGGCTGGAAGTGAATCGTATTCCTTCAGGGCATAAAAACTGTTGGGTACGCCCCCGGTTGCAGAATCTCCATAATGGCTCATGGCAATCCGGTCAATTCCATATTTTACGGTATGTTTCCGCACGAGGGTTTTACCGTTGGTCAGGTAACGTCCGATACCCAAGATGTATGGTTTTGTATCGGTCCAGGCACCGGCGGGACTGTAAGTCCCTTGCCAGTTGGTAGGCCTTACGCCGATTTCGCCAAAAATGTCGATGTCTTTCCAGGCATTGCTGACATATTTCTGAAGCGAGATTGCGTCGTCCCCATTCCAGAAAACACAATTTCCCCCGGGGGTTGTTCCGCCATAATCATAAGGGGCAAGCCAATCGGCTTTTGCCCTCAATCCTTCCCAAACCATGGTGTCCTGACCCGGTTTTGTCGTATCCTGAATAATGACCCAGGCCGTAAATGGGCCAATGGTACCGGTGAGGGGCAAGGTGTACAGCGGGTCCAGGTCGGAAGTGGTACTTCCGTTCGACCAACGGATCAGCCTGTAGAGGTTGTCGAGCGTTATGGCTGCATTGGTTGGATTGTACAATTCGAGGGCTTTGTTGTTGTTCCACCCTTCGACATATTCCGAAATAAAGATATCGGAACAATTGGTTTGTGCGTTGGCTGCAAAGAAGGGCAACAATGCGAGCAAAAATAGCAATCTCTTTTTCATATTATAAAATTTACTGATTTTGAATGCCATGAAATGATTAACAAAAATAAAAAAAGTTAGGCCAGTACAGGTTAACAGAACAATAAATGTTAGTAACTTTTTTCAATTCTTCATACATTCCAGTTTTTGCAATGATCCTTCGATGGTTGTCACCTCCCTGAATGTCAGGAAAAGGCGTTCATTGTCTTCTTTTAACTTACAGCAAAGTGGGTTTGTTTTAATAAAACTGAGAATATCGGTAAACCGGGCCGATTGAAAGTAACCCGAATCGGGGTTACTGATGAAATAGGCAACCAATCTGTTTTTTCTGAGAACCAGTTTTTCAAAGCCCAATTCCCGCGCCAACCATCGAAGCCGGATGGTTTGAAACAGCGATTCGACCTGAACCGGAACAGGGCCAAAACGATCGATAAGTTTTTTCCTGAGCGCCATCAGATTGGTTTCTGTTTCGAGGGAATCGATTTCTTTATAGAGATTCATCCGTTCGGCCATATTGGTGATATAGAAATCGGGGATGAGAATTTCCAAATCGGTTTCAATAACGCAATCTCTGACAAATTCATGGGATTTTTCTTCCGGAAAAACGTCGCTGAACTCTGTTTCCTTCAATTCTACGAGCGCTTCGTCGAGGATTTTCTGGTACATTTCGTAACCGATTTCAGAGATAAAACCACTTTGTTCCGCTCCCAGGATGTTCCCGGCGCCACGGATATCTAAGTCGCGCATGGCGATATTGAAGCCGCTTCCCAGGTCGGAAAACTCCTCAATGGCGCGCAGCCTTTTCCGGGCTTCATCGGTAAGCGACGACATGGGAGGGGCCAAAAGATAACAGAACGCCCGTTTGTTGGAACGCCCCACCCTGCCCCGCAACTGATGAAGGTCGCTCAGTCCGTAATGATGTGCATCATTGATAACAATGGTATTGACATTGGAAATATCCAACCCGGATTCAATAATGGTGGTAGCCACCAACACATCGTATTCGCCTTCAATGAAGCCGGTCATCACTTTTTCGAGTTTAAGGCCCTCCATCTGGCCATGCGCAATGGCGATTTTGGCCCGGGGCGCCATGCGTTGCAACAGACCGGCCACATCGGTTATGTTTTGTACACGGGTATTGACAAAAAAGACCTGCCCCCCTCTTGAAATTTCAAAATTGATGGCTTCTTTGATTACTTCTTCGCTAAAAGGATGGATTTCTGTTTGGACCGGAAAGCGGTTGGGCGGCGGGGTATTGATGATGGAAAGGTCCCTCGCCCCCATGAGCGAAAACTGTAAGGTACGGGGGATGGGCGTTGCCGTCAAGGTGAGTGTGTCCACATTGATTTTAAGTTGTTTTATTTTTTCTTTGGCCCCAACCCCGAATTTTTGTTCCTCATCGATGATGAGCAAACCCAGATCGTTGAAATGAACGTCATGGCTTAACATGCGATGGGTGCCAATAAGAATATCTATCTTACCCGCTTCCAGGTCGGCGAAAAGTTTTTTTCTGGCCTGGGGCGGTTTAAAGCGGTTGAGGTAATCGACCCGGCAAGGGAATGCTTTCAGCCGTTCTGAAAATGTTTTAAAATGTTGCAGGGCAAGAATGGTGGTAGGGACCAACACGGCCACCTGTTTGCTTTCGGCCACTACTTTGAATGCGGCGCGGATGGCAATTTCAGTTTTTCCAAAACCAACGTCGCCACAGATAAGCCGGTCCATCGGGCAGGAATCTTCGAGGTCGCGTTTCACATCCTGGGTTGCCCGGATCTGGTCCGGGGTGTCCTCGTATATAAAAGAGGCTTCAAGTTCGTTCTGTAAATAGGTATCCGGTGCACATCTCAATCCGGTGGCTGAACGGCGTTCAGCATACAATTTGATCAACTCCCTGGCAATGTCCTTGACCCGGCCCTTGGTTTTATTCTTTAATTTGTTCCATGCATCCGATCCCAACCGGTTTAACGAAGGCGCCGTGCCCTCCTTTCCAATGTATTTCGAAATCCGGTGAAGGGAATGGATGCTGACGTAAAGCAAATCGTCATTTTTATAAATCAAACGGATGGCTTCCTGTACCCTGCCATTGTTGACAATTTTTTCCAATCCGTCGAAACGGCCGACCCCATGGTCGATGTGGGTCACAAAATCACCCGGGCGCAAATTGTAAAGTTCACGGAGCGTCAATGCCTCTTTCGTTGCATACCCTTCCTGCAGGTGAAATTTATGATACCGTTCAAATATCTGATGATCGGTGTAACAGGCCAATTTCAGGTCCCGGTCGATGAACCCTTCGTGAAGCGAAAGAAACAGGGTAAAATGGGGTATGCTCTGGGCTGCGCCCAACGGGTGCTGTTTTACGTTCGACAACGATAACACGGAGTGCCAGTCCGGAGGGTCGGATGTTAAAAGAGAAGGAGGGGCCTTTTCCGTGGCAATGCCGTTGCTTCTGTTTTCCCTGTTTTTTGTTTCAATATCTTCAAAAATACTTTCCAGGCGTTCAACCTGTTTTGGATTATCGGCCAAAATAAAGTTCACATAACCATCGCCGGAATTTTTTTGGAGATCTTCAAACAACAGGTTAAAATTTTTATTGAAAGAGGGTTGCGGGGAGGTATTGAAAACAACCGGCATGGTTGTTTTAAAATAGCATTTTTGGCCCAGTTCAATGGTTGAAAAAAGGGTTGCTGATTTGAAAAATTCACCCGACGTGAGCTGGAGTTCCGATGCCGGTTGCCGCTCTAAAATGTCGGCAATGGAATTTGCATCATCAAGCCAAAGTATGCCGTTCTTCGGTAAAAAGGAAAAGATGGATTCACAGGATGTTGATTTTTCAGCGTCAACCCGGATATCCGGGACAATGGCAATTTCCCGGGCCATTTCCACCGATAGTTGTGTAGATGGGTCAAACGAACGGAGGGAGGCAACAGCGTTCCCTGAAAATTCAATCCTATAGGGATATTCGTTGCTATAGGAAAACACATCAATCAAGCCGCCCCGGAGGGAAAACTGACCCGGTTCCACAACAAAATCGGCGCGTTCAAATTCATACTCAATCAATAGGTCTAAAATAAAATCCATATTGACTTGTTCGCCGACCGAAAGTTTCAGGGTGTTCTTTTCGATGAATTTCTTGCTCACAACTTTTTCTGAAACAGCTTCCGGATAGGTGACCAGGATCAGTTTGCGGGCGTTTCCGTTAAGCCTGTTGAGCGCTTCTGTCCGGGCAAGCAACCCCTGGTTGTCTTTAATACCAGCAGTAAAGCCACGTTTAAAAGAAGAGGGGAAAAAAAGCGCTGTTTTCTGTTTTACCGGAGTGTTGGTCTCTCCTGTAATTTGTTCAAGATCGTTATAAAAATAGGCTGCCGATTCCCTATCGGGGAGCAAAACCAGGTGGACCCGCGTGGTCTGCTTATAGACAGCAGCAGTGACCAGTGCACGGGAGGAACCGATAAGGCCCTGGAGATGGAGCCGGATCATTTGGAACCCTTCCTTACTTTCCACCTCAGGTTCCAAAGTGCCTTCCCCGCTTGCCCCGGAAGGTGAAAAGGGTTGGGGCGAAAGGGCTTTGCCAGGGATGGTGCCTGATTTTTTTAAATGCCCGACAATCTCCTCTACCAGGCGACTTTCCTTAAACAGCGATAAGAGGTCGGCAGGCATCAAACGATGCTTAATCGATTTTAAAATCAGGTGAATGTTCTTTCATGAATTCTTCCGCTTTTTTTACCATGCAGGCCGGTCCCACAAAAAGCGGCACCCGTTCATGGAGTGAAACGGGTTGGATATCGAGGATCCTTCGAAAACCATCTGAAGCAATGCCCCCGGCCTGTTCGGCAAGAAAAGCAACAGGGTTGCATTCATACAAAAGACGGAGTTTCCCGTTTTTATTTTTAGCAGTGCCCGGGTAAATGAATATACCTCCCCGGATGACGTTCCGATGGAAATCGGCCACCATCGAACCAATATACCGTGTTGAATAAGGCCGCCGGGTTTCCGGGTCTTCTTCCTGACAATAATGGATGTATTGGCGTACCCCTTCCGGGAACGAAAAATAGTTTGCCTCGTTGATCGAATAAATAGAACCGTTTTCCGGATATCGCATTTCGGGATGGCTGAGGATAAAAAGGCCTACCGACGGATCGAGTGTGAAACCATTGACCCCGTTGCCAGTTGTATAAACCAGCATGGTCGATGAACCATAAATGACATATCCTGAAGCAACTAAGTTTCTTCCTGGTTGAAGAAAATCTTCAAGCGTCGCAGCCCCACGAATGGTCCTTCGCCGATATATCGAAAACAAAGTGCCAATCGAGACATTTGATTCGATGTTGGAAGAACCATCCAACGGGTCCATGGCAACGACATATTTGCCATATCTTGAAACCTCATTGTCCAAAATGATGATATCCTCATTTTCTTCCGATCCAATGGCACAACATTGGCCCCCCGATTTCAATGCCGCAATAAACTGGTCGTTGGCATATACATCCAGTTTTTTCTGGTCTTCCCCCTGCACATTGACCTCGCCGGCATAACCCATTACTTCGCCAAGGCCGGCCCGGTTCACCTCACGGTTAACAAATTTGGCGGCAATCCCAATATCGCTTAACAACCGCGACAATTCGCCAGAGGCCTGCGGATAATCCGCCTGCTTCTCAATGATAAATTCGGTAAGTGTTTTAAATTTCATAACCAGGGGTATGTGAACGGCAAAAATACGTTTTTCCTGCCTATTTTACTACTTTTGCAACATGGATATTCAAGTTTTCAAATTCGGGGGCGCTTCAGTTCAGGATGCCGCTGGCGTAAAAAATGTAGCCACCATCCTTCGAAAATACGCAAATATCCCAATTATAGCCGTGGTTTCAGCCATGGGAAAAACAACCAATGCCCTGGAAAAAGTCTTGAATTTTTACCTTCAACACGACACCTTCCGGCTGATCGAAACCTTTAATTCCATCAAGGAATACCACGAAAATATCCTGCTTGAATTATTTCCCGATACGGAACATTTCGTTTACAAATATATGGGTTCGCTATTCGACCAACTCCGGGGTTACATCCGGAAAGGGCATTTGTACTCAAAACCTCCTTCGGTTTCTGATTATGATTTTGAATATGACCAGATTGTCAGTTTTGGCGAACTCTTTTCCTCCTCCGTCCTTTACTATTTTTTAAAGGAGGAGGGTTTTGGCATTGCCCACCTTGACGTACGTGACCTGATTAAAACCGACCGGTCGTACCGGGATGCCCGCGTGGACTGGAAGACGACTTCCCCCTTGATTCAAAAACACATTTCCCATTGTTTTTCACAGGAAGGAACGGGAAAGAGGGTTGCTTTGACCCAGGGGTTCCTCGGGAGCGATCCGGAAGGGAATACGACCACCCTGGGTCGCGAAGGATCGGACTTCACAGCGGCAATCTTTGCGTGGTCGCTGCAAATAAATGAAATGACCATCTGGAAAGATGTCCCGGGAATTATGAACGCCGACCCAAAATGGATGAAAAACACGGTAAAAATCGACTCCATTTCATACCGCGAAGCCATTGAACTCGCCTATTATGGCGCCAGTATCATCCATCCTAAAACCATAAAACCTCTTGAAAATGCCAACATCGTTTTAAGGGTAAAATCCTTTTTCGATCCCGAAAGCAGCGGTACCATCATTGAAAACCTCCCTTCGTGGAATATTCCCGTACCCATATTCATCCGCAAACAGAACCAGGCGCTGATCAGCATCTCTACCCGCGATTTCTCCTTTATACTTGAAGATAACCTGAGCCAGATTTTCAATATTCTGGCAACCTTTCGGGTCAAGGTCAACATGATGCAACATTCTGCCATCAGTTTTTCAATCTGCGTGGATGCAGATCCGGTTAAAATCCCCAGGATGCTATCGGTTCTGAAAAAAGAGTACCAAACCCGTTATAATGAAGAGCTGGAACTAATAACCATCCGCCACTACCAACCGGAAACACTCACAACCTATTTTGGCAGCCGAAACATTCTTATGGAACAGAAAAGCCGCAACACGTTACAGGTTGTGATGGAGAAACAGGAAAAACAAGAAACCTCTGTTCAACCTAAGGAATAACTACCGGGAAATCATATCGGAACTCATCATACGTAGGTTTCTCCAATATTTTCATCAGGAAATCCGCATAAGCCGGCGTAAAGGAGAATTTATTGATATTATAATAATCCTCCGACAAAGGTTTGTTCCCCACAGCGCCCATGTCGATGGAAGTGGTATTGAATTCCTCCAGTTCCACATGTGGGGTGATTTTTTTCATCACGGGCATTTGTCCATATTCTTCGCGCAATAAAAGATCGACCACTTTGTCTGCCAGGGTGGATGTAAGTTTTCGGTCGTAATGGCGACAATGGCCCGAACGGGCATAATAACCGCTGATTTGTGCACGTGCTTCGATGCCCAGTTTATTGGAAATCTCGGAGGCAACAACACCGCTGACCCCCCCAAACCGGGGATGCCCGTATTCGTCCACCTCCGAACTGGCATAAACGACATCCACCTTTTCGGTTTTTTCGTCATACCAACGAATCCCCTCTGAAACCGGAATGACCAGGCATTTTTTCTTTGAATGCATGTATGCCTCTTTTACGGTTTCAAGGAAAACCTCTTTGCGCGCTTTTGTGATTTCAAATTCAGGGACCAGGCCAAGCGTAGCGCCCCCAAAAGTAGCCGTCCCGGTCAGCCAACCGGCATCGCGCCCCATCACTTCCATCACAATGATGCGGGAATGGGATTCGGCAGTTGTTTTTAAATTGGATGTAAATTCCATCAGGGAACGCGCCGCAGAGGGGAACCCGGGACAAAGCACGGCTTCGATGTCTTTTCCTTCATAATGATGAATGGTACGGGTTCTCAAGTCATTGTCGATGGTTTTCGGGAAGCCGATGACCGGAATGCCCTCAGTTTCAAAGAGCCGTTTGGCGGCGCCATTGGTATCGTCGCCGCCAATGGTCACCAATACATCGATTTTGTAACGGTCCAAATTTTTTAACACCTGGGGAACCCGGCTTTCAGGGTTCTTTTTTGAAGGAAAAGGGTTGGTCCGGCTCGACCGGAGCGCTGTGCCACCATAATATCCGTCGTAGGGTTGATTGGTCAGGTCAACGATATCGCCATCCCCGAGCAACCCTTTCCATCCCTGAAGGACGCCGTAAACTTTAAAACCCAGCAGCGATGCGCGGTTACGAATGGATTCAATACTTGAGTTGATGGCCGGCGTATCGCCACCCCCCGATAATATGGCAAGGGTCTTTCCTTGAAATAATTTCTTTTCTAATTTCATAAAAAATTTTCATTTAAGGGGACAAAGCTAAAGAAAATCAACAAATGGTGAAATCGTCAAATGGAGAAATGAGGAAAAAGTCTTAATTTCGCCTTCAAAATTAATCTGTTGTGTGGAATTTAATCGTCAGGACCATTTTACGTCGCAGGACCGTTATCCTTATTCTGATCGCGATCCTTACTGCGTTTATGGTTTACAAGGCCTCTGAGGTCAAAATGCAATATGAAAGCTCCAGTATTCTTCCCGAAAAGGATTCTACCAACAAGGTTTACCAGCAATTTATAAAACAATTCGGGCAGGATGGGACCGTCATGTTTATCGGTTTTACCGATGAAGCGCTCTTCTCGCTCCCACGTTTCAATGCCCTTTTCGACCTGACCGATTCCTTAAAGAGGATCCCTGGCGTTGCCGGGATTGTTTCAATAAATCGTTTATACAATCTGGTTAAAAACGATTCGTTGAAGAAATTTGAATTTATTCCGATTTCTGCCCAAAAACCGGAAAACCAACCAGCGCTCGACTCGGTCAAGTCCCTGATTTACTCCCTCCCCTTTTACGAAGGATTGATTTATAACAAAGCTACTTCTGCTTATCTGATCGCGCTGACCCTCGATAAAAAAACTGTCCAGTCGAAAGAGCGGGTCAGGCTCATCCATGCAATTACGACCGCCGTTGACCAGTTTGCCGGGCGATCAAAAACCGAAGTCCATTATTCGGGACTCCCCTATATCCGTACCCTGATCGCAAAAAAGCTGGAAAATGAAATGAAACTTTTCGTCGTTTTGGCCCTTTTGATTTCTGCCATGTTCCTTTATCTTTTCTTCAGGTCGGCGAAAGCAGTCATTTTTCCGATGCTCATTGTCATTATCAGTGTTGCCTGGGCATTGGGGTTGATGGCCCTGTTCGGGTACAAAATTACGATGCTGACCTCCATCATCCCGCCCCTGGTCATAGTCATTGCAGTCGAAAACTGTATCTTTATTCTCAACAAATATCATTACGAGTATAGCCAGCATCACAATCAGGCAAAAGCCCTTTCGCGGGTCATCCGCCGGATCGGGATGGCCAACCTTCTTACCAATGCTGCCACGGCTACCGGTTTTGCGGCATTCACCATCACCAACAATCAACTTCTGGTTGAATTTGGCCTGATTGCCGCCATCAACATCATGATTATTTACCTTCTTTCGCTAACGCTGGTCCCCATCTTTTTCAGCTATCTGCCACCTCCCAAAAGCAAATACACCAAACATATTGAAGCAAGCCTGGCCAAATCATTGATCGATAAAGCTGTATATTGGGTCCTTCATTACCGGAACCCCATTTATATTGCCATGGGCGTTTTAATCCTTGTCGGAATAGCCGGTGCGTTGCGGCTCAAGACCAAAGGCACCATTGTAGATGATATTTCGACCCGGGACCCGATATACAAGGACATGATTTATTTTGAAAAAAACTTTAACGGGATCATGCCCCTTGAGATAACCGTTGACACAAAGAAAAAGAAAGGGGTCATGAACCTGACGGTGCTGAAAAAAATCGACCAGCTACAGGATACCCTCCGCACCTATCCGGAATTATCGAAACCGTTGTCCATTGTGGAAGTTATCAAAACTGCCAAACAGGCTTTTTATGCCGGTGACCCGCAATTCTTTGCCCTGCCCAATTCCAACGAACTCGCTTTCATGGCCGATTATATCCCAACGTTCAAATCGAAAAAAAAGTCCATTTTGGATAATTTTATCGATTCTACCTTCCAGATTACGCGAATCAGTGTACAGATGGCCAATGTCGGAACCCATAAAATCGATAGCATCCAAAAAAGCCTCCGGCCAAAAATCGATTCCATTTTCAACCCCGCCAGATACACGGTTGCCTGTACCGGAACCAGTGTTGTATTTCTGAAAGGGACCAATTTTCTGATCCGCAACCTCTGGGAAAGCATTGCCCTGGCCGTGGTCATCATAGCCTTGCTGCTTGCTTTTCTTTTCACTTCCTGGCGCATGATCCTGATCTCGCTCATCCCAAACCTGATCCCGCAACTCATGACTGCCGCCCTCATGGGTTTTACCGGTATCCCGATAAAACCTTCAACCATTCTGATCTTCAGTATTGCCCTTGGAATTTCGGTCGATAATTCCATTCAATTCCTCTCCCGGTACCGGTTGCAACTAAGGCATACCGGCCATGACATCCCTGTTTCGGTCATTTCGGCGCTCCGGGAAACGGGTTACAGCATGATCTACTCTTCGACCGTTCTTTTTTTTGGTTTTGGCATATTTATACTCTCTTCTTTCGGAGGGACACAAGCGCTGGGATTTCTGATCTCATTTACACTGCTCGTTGCAGGTTTGCTCAATATGTTTGTTTTGCCTTCCATGCTTTTAACCTTAGATAAATGGAGTACTACAAAATCGTTTGAACAACCTTTGGTCGAACTTTATTCGGAGGAAGAAGATGAAGATGAAAACGTTAACCATTGAAATAAAACAATCAACATACGCGCCATGAAAGGAATCATACTTGCAGGAGGGGCAGGCACCCGGTTGCACCCACTTACCCTGGCCGTCAGTAAGCAACTGATGCCCATTTACGACAAACCCATGATCTATTATCCCCTGTCGGTACTGATGATGGCCGGGATCCGGGAAATCCTGATTATTTCGACGCCCACCGATTTGCCAAATTTCAGGATCCTGCTCGGGGATGGGAAAAACCTGGGGTGTTCTTTTTCCTATGCAGAACAAACCATTCCCAATGGCCTTGCCCAGGCTTTTGTAATTGGCGCCCCCTTTATCGGAAATGAGAAGGTGGCGCTGATCCTCGGCGACAACATTTTTTACGGAACCGGGCTTACCCAAATCGTACAGGACAACAACGACCCTGTCGGCGGTGTGGTTTTCGCTTATCATGTCAATGATCCGGAACGATATGGCGTTGTAGAATTTGACCAAAACCATAAGGCTCTTTCCATCGAGGAGAAACCCAAACTGCCCAAGTCCAATTTTGCCGTCCCCGGTCTTTATTTTTACGACAATACCGTTGTTGAAGTTGCCAGGAACATTCAACCCAGCGCCCGGGGGGAGTATGAAATCACCGATATCAACCGTTATTATCTGGAACATGACAATCTTAAAGTTGGCGTCCTGAGCCGGGGCATTGCCTGGCTTGATACCGGTACCTTTGAATCGCTCCTGCAGGCAGCCCAGTTTGTCGAAGTTGTCCAAAACCGGCAGGGGTTGAAAATTGGCTGTATTGAAGAAATTGCTTTCCGGATGAAATTTATCAACCGCGAACAACTGCATCAAATTGCCCTTCCGTTATTGAAAAGCGGATATGGCCAATATTTGATGAGCCTTTCCGAATAACCCTAATTCCAGGAGTTATGCTTCCTCTGAAAGTGATTCAAAACCGCATCGCCAACGCCTTTGGGTCTGAACAGTTTTTAAATGAGCCCGTTAAGCTTTATGAGCCCATCATCTACACACTTGGCCAAAGTGGAAAACGGTTAAGGCCGGTATTGGTCCTTCTTTCGTGCGATCTTTTCGGAGGCGATATCGAAAAAGCAGTGCTGCCGGCCATGGGTCTCGAAATTTTTCACAATTTCACCTTACTGCACGACGATATTATGGACGATGCCCCTTTGCGCAGGGGAAAGGCAACCGTCCATAAAAAATGGAACGAAAACACCGCCATTCTTTCCGGCGATACCATGTTTGTGCTCGCTTATGAATATGTTGCCAAAACAGCGCCGGAACTGCTCCCCGAAGTACTCCGTCTTTTTAATGATACCGCCCGGAAAGTTTGCGAAGGGCAACAATACGATATGGATTTTGAATCGCAAACCAATGTCACCATCAACGATTACAGGATGATGATCCAACTGAAGACTGCCGTTCTCATAGCCTGCAGCCTGAAACTGGGTGCCATTATTGCCCAGGCCGATCCTGTTGAGGCTGAAAAAATATACGATTTTGGGATGGAGTTAGGCCTTGCCTTTCAACTTCAGGACGATTATCTTGATGCTTTCGGCAACCCTTCTGTTTTTGGGAAAGCCGTTGGGGGCGATATTCTTGCCAATAAAAAAACATTTCTTTTTTTAAAAGCTTTCGAAGTTGCCAGCCCCGATGCGCTTTCACACCTGAACAACTTTTTCAACAACCCCAACATCGAAGCCTCTGAAAAAATCGGTGGGGTCATCCGCCTCTATCAAAAAATGAACGTTGATCGATATACCCGACAGGAAATAGACCACCACTTCCAAAAAGCATCTGGGATTCTCGACGGATTGAATGCTGCCGAAGAAAACAAGCGGGAAATTAGAAACCTGGCCCTTGGGATGGTTGGCAGAAACCGGTGACCAACTTCCGCTATGAATCAAGGATTTCCAATTCGTACTGTAACTCCTCCCACCGTTTCATCTCACGGGCCAGGGATGCTTTCATGCTTTCATATTCCCCATACAGGGAGCCATCCTGGATTTGCTTTTGATATTGCTCCGGGTTACCAAGCTTTGCTTCCAGTGCTTTCATTTCACCCTCCATCCGTTCAATTTCCGATTCACTCTTAGCGATCGAGTTTTTCACCTTTCTGATCTCCCGGTCGCTCTCTTTCTTTTTTTCCCAATTGAGTTTGTTTTTAGAGGCAGTCCCCTCCCGTGAAGCGGTATCCGTGTTTTTTTGATTTACAGTCAATTCATCAAGGCTTTGCAACCGCCGTTGTTCCAGGAAATCGTAAATATCCCCTATGTATTCCTTGATATTCCCATGTCGGAATTCAAAAACCCGGTTGGTAAGCCCCTGTAAAAAATCGCGGTCATGGGAAACAATAATCAGGGTGCCATTGAATTGCAAAAGTGCGTTTTTAAGCACATCTTTCGACCGCATATCAAGGTGATTGGTAGGTTCATCAAGAATCAGCAAATTGGCCGGGGTCAATAATAATTTAGCCAGGGACAATCTTGATTTTTCGCCTCCGGAAAGTACCTTGACTTTTTTTTCGATATCATCCCCACTGAATAAAAAACCACCCAGTATGCCTTTTATCCTGGGACGTATATCGCCAAGGGCAATATCGTCGATGGTTTGAAAAACCGTCTTTTCAGGGTCAAGGGAATCGGACTGGTCCTGGGCATAATAACCAATAACCACATGCTGCCCAAACTTCAGGTTGCCCGTGTAATCAACCATTCCGGTAATTACTTTCGAAAGGGTCGTTTTCCCCTCCCCGTTTTTGCCCACAAAAGCAATCCGGTCGTTTTTTATTACTGAAAATTTCAAATCATTTAAAACCCGCTTCTGTGGATAATCTTTGCATAATTGTTCTGCCTCGATGATAATCTTTCCGGAATGGGGCGCAGGCGGAAAACGGAAACGGATCGATGATTCATCGACCATATCAACCTCTACAAGGTTGATTTTTTCCATCATTTTAATCCGCGATTGTACCTGTTTTGCTTTGGTGGCCTTCGAACGGAACCGTTCCACAAACCTTTCAATTTGCCTGATCTGGCGCTGCTGGTTGTTGTGCGTTGCCAACTGGCTCTCCATCCGTTCTTCCCGCATCACTACATATTCAGAGTAATTGGCTTTATAATCGTATATTTTGCCCTTCGAGATCTCGATGGAACGTTTGGTTACATTGTCAAGAAAGGCACGGTCGTGCGAAACCAAAACCACCGCTCCGTTATAGTCGGCCAAAAATTCTTCCAGCCACTGAATTGAATCAATGTCAAGATGGTTGGTGGGCTCATCCAATAAAACCAGGTTGGGTTGCTGTAAAAGGATTTTTGCTATTTCCACCCGCATTTGCCAACCACTGCTAAAGGTGGCCATTTTTCGCTGAAAGTCGTCCCGTTCAAATCCAAGCCCGGTGAGTACCTTTTCAATATTGACATGAATTGCTTGTCCCCCAATCAGATGATACCGCTCCAGCGCATCGGAATGGCGACGGATCAGCAAATGGTAACTCTCTGAATCATAATCTGTTCTTTTACCGATCTCTTGTTCAAAACCGGCAATCTGGCCCTCAAGCCCCATCACCTCACCAAAAGCAGTCATCGACTCTTCCAATACGCTCCTGGTACTGTGAGGCTCCATTTCCTGTGGCAAATAACCAATGGTAAACCCATCCGGAAAAACAACATCCCCATCGTTGGGCTTTTGAATCCCATAAATGATTTTCAGCAAGGTTGATTTTCCCGCGCCGTTTTTTCCCACCAATCCAATACGGTCCTTCTCATTGATATTAAAAGAGACATGATCAAACAGAGACTCGCCCCCAAACTGAACCGACAGGTTATTGATTGAAATCATAAGCGGTGCAAAGATACGATATAACAACGAAGGGCCATCAATATTGATGGCCCTTCCTGTTTATAGAATGATCGGTTTTTGACTTTAATCAACGCTATTTGCCGATCACAATTTTTTGTGTGGCAACCTGATGGGCATTTTCAACGCGCACCATGTAAACCCCCGTGGGCTGTGCGCCCAGGTCGATGGTTTTGTCAGGCCCGGCCGAAGCTTCATACCCGGTCAGTTCATAAACAACAGACCCCAGGGCATTCGTGATGCGGATATTGACCAACCCGTTCCCAGGCCCAAAATGGAGCACAAATTTCCCATCGCTCGGGTTCGGATATACGTTGAACCCGCTCAGGTTGTTTTCATCGGTCCCAGTGGCCGATTTTACGCCGCCGTTGACCATCTGCGGGTCAAAAAGAACCCCTTCAAAATCGCCAAATTCGCCAACCGTCGGGCCGTTCACAAATTCAAGGGCCGAGCCTTCACTGGCCGTCGAGGTAAAATGAAGGTTGCACAACAAGCCATCGGTCAGGGTAATTCCGTTTACATCGGCTGCCCATACAAAGGTCAGAACACTAGGCAACGGGTTTCCTACCGTGACTCCTTCTATCCCTGAATACCAATCTGTTGCTTCCCCTGGGGTTAACTTCGAAGCATCGTAGTGTACCGTAAACTGGAACGAGCCCAAGTTGTTCATGTCCGATGCCATCACCGGTACCACGATGTCGCCTTCGTTGTCCGGTACCGTCCCAATGCGCAATTCGCCCTGGGGGTTATAGGCCTGCAATTTGTTTCCTGTTGGCGTATAGGAACCATTGGCATCGCCATAGGTTATCCCCTTGAAATTCTGCGTTACGCTGCCACCGCCTACTGTAAACGGCGTGTTGTTGAACAACCAGTCGCCTACCGTAAAGGAGTTGGTGATCGTGGCAATGCGCTTCTTTATCAACAATACGTCGGCCGCCGTCAAGCTGCCGGAACCGTTTACGTCGCCCGATGCAAGGTAAATGCCCGACAACAATGCTATGTTGGCGATGTGCTTGCGGTACAACAGCACATCGGCCGCAGTGACACCGCCCCAGGCTTTCGTTGTGGTAACCTCAAGGGTATAATCCCCCGAAGGGACTGCCGTAAAGGTATATTGTCCCGAAGTATTGGTGGTGGTGGTGGCAACCGTGGCGCCACCGCTGTTTTTCAGTTTGACCGTCAGCCCGTCCAATGGGGTGTTGGCCGTATTTGCGTATGTAACAGTTCCGGTCACCGAAGCTGCCGAAGGGGCTGCTGCCGGGAAAACGACATAATCAATCCAGCTACAGTCGCTCCCGCTCGAAACGCTTCCGTCCTTCATATATTCCCATTTAAACGTATGGGTGCCTGCCGTGACCGGAAAAGCAACCCGTGTCCAGGGGGTCTCGCCCGCCCATTGGCCAGCATTGGCAGCATCGATAAAAAATTTCAGGTAATCGTACCCGGTTTCCGAAGAGGTTTTCAGGTAAAAAGAGATGCTATCGGCCGAGGTAACCTCCATCTGGATGCTCAGGTCCGATTTTTGACTTGCTGTTATGGTCCCTGATTTTGCAGAATAGATCCCTTCAAACGGTTCGACATTGGTAATTGTCCAGGGTTGGTTTCCCCCCTGGGTCCAGGCAAACTGCGCAAATCCGCCCGATTCAAAATCTTCGAGGATGAGCCCGATTTTAACATCGAATGATTTTTCAGCCTCGTAAGCGCCCGCTTCAGCAGCGAAATTGAAATCTACCAGAGCCCCAACCGGTGTTTCGGCATCGACAGTAATATTAAACACAGCATTGACCGGGATTCCTGGTTGTAACGTTCCAAGGGTTGCCGAACCTGAATTAATGGTAATATAACTGCTCATGGAACCCAGGGTTGCCAAAGCTTCTGGTGAAAGACTGCTCCCTGTGTTTGTCAAAGGAACCAACAATTCAGCCGTTTCGCCCGGGTCAAGGCGCCCGTTCCCGTTTCCGGTTGGGTCTAAAATGGTCATGTTGCCAACAGAAAGAGCCGGTGCATGTGCATCAACGGTAAGGGTAGATTCCCAGGTATTGGTACCATCCGTAGAATTGGCAGTAAAGGTCACTACATGGTTATCGGGAATGTTATCGGCAGCGGTAAATGCGAAAGCATTGAGCATGGTAAGGGTGGCATTGGGCTCAATATTTCCGAAATACTCAACCGCATCGGTGATGGTAATATAGGTATCGTCCGTGGTTAAGGTCACCGTAATGTTGGAAGCCTGCTCCGATCCCACATTTTTCATTCCGAGGGAAAGATTTACGGTTTCATTGTAATCCAGAACACCGTTGGCGTTGCCAAGGATCGTATCGTTAACCCAATAGGTGGCTTTGATAATATAAGGACCTGAAGGGGGGATAACCTGAATGGTTTGTGAATACCGGTAATAATTTTCTTTGGTGATGGTAAGGTTGACATCCGTACCCGGAAGCTGGGCCGGAATGGTCACCGTAACAGGCGATCCTGTCCCAGTGGCAGTCCCCAGGATTTCCCCGTTGGCTGTCATGGCAATAAACGACCCTGCGTTGGCAGTAACTTCATAAGCTGTCATTCCGCTCAACAAAACCCCTTCGTGCTGAACGGTAAGGTTTTGTGGGACTTCGGAATACAATTGCAGGAAAGCGTCACAATGGGCATGGAACAGGTAATAGGTAACTTCTTTATTATCTGTATTGTATGGCCAGTTGGATTGTTGGAGGAAATATTTCCCGGCAGCCATTCCAACTGCTGGCAACATACCCCTGGAAGGAGGGGTAGATCCATAAGCGGGCATAAAATTGGGCCACATGTTGTCGTACATTCCCCAGGTATAGGTATCGTTCACAAAGGAATAGGAGACTTCAGAAGGAGCGACAAATCCCAGTGCGCCAGAGTTATACCCGTTTTTTGTATGACGATGGAATTTTTCGCCAAAACATTCAGGGCTATAGTTGAACTTCCCGGTAAGGCAGTTAATGGAATAAACAAAGGTGAGGTCGGTATTGGTCAATTGGTTAATATGGGTCGTAGTAAATGCAGGTTCTCCCCAACCGTTTTCAGCTCCATGGTCGCGATGCTGTAAGATAAAAGCGCCACTATTGATTGCTGTTACAACCTGTGCCGCCGTGCCGCCCGAAAAACCACCCAGTTGCTGAGGGGTAGAGGGTATATATCCCAATCCGTTGGGACCAAAATAATTGACAACCTGCGAGGTATTGGTTGCTGTTGACCAGGGATCGGAATTGGGGTTTCCCTGATAGATGGCATTGATCCTGACCTGGTCTTTACCCATCGTATTGTGCCAGAAACCACCCACTACTTCCGAACAAATCTGGAACCAACGTTCTGTTTGCCAGCCCAATGCGGTAATAGGATGTTGATAAAAATCGGGATTGGTGGGAGGGGTTCTTTCATAGTTGATCCCCTTTCCTACCATAACCTGGAGTTGATCGGCATTATTGGCAGTGATCCTTGAGAAAACAATATCGGGCATCATGTTGTTGTTCACATCGGCATAGAAATTATCAGAAATACAATAATTGTCCCACATCGGAGAGGTAATCGTGTTGGCAATGTTGGAACCGTAATCAGCCATCAGGAGTACCGCAACAGGAGGAACGTCCCAGGTATTGTAAGCATTTGTCACATAATTTTTTATCGCGGTTGAGGTATTGCCGCCCACTTCGGTAAGTGTTTTAATACCGGTAAGAATCCCCTGGGATGTACGCCAGGCTTTTATTGAATCGGCCCATTGGGAAAATTCAGGATTGTTCGGTACAATAATCAGATATTCGAACCCGACATCTTTTTTTCCGGCCAATGCTGCTGTACGTTTTCCATAATCAATTTCGGGGAGCGCATCGCGGTTAAGGATGGCATCCTGCAAAATGGGATCGAACCAACGGCTGCGGAGACGGTCATCGCCAAATTGGCCATTGCCCCCTTCGAATGTAATTTCAACCTTGATGTCTTTATAAACGATCAGATCACGGGTAACCGGATTGTATTGGAATGGCGTAATGCCCAAAAGCACTGCATCGACACCGCGAATCTGGGTTACTTCGGATACTTTCACCGGACTTTCCGGATAGAAGGCATTGTTCGTATAAATTGATTGTTTCTTTTCATACACCATGGGGGTTTTATCGTTATCCCACGGAATAACCGGCGCTGGAACGATATCAACTCCATGAATGGTTTCAGTCCGTTGCGAAACAATGGTCATTTTCGGGGTTGAACCCTGCGGGACAGCAATATAGGAACCCTGGCCAGGCAAATTGGGCGCCCCTGCATCATTGAAGAGCAAAGCGCCTGGCAGTGAAACATCTTTTACCGTCTGTCCGTTCAGGTCAAAATCCTCCAATGAAAATTGAGGAACTGAAAAAATAACCTGAACTGCATTGGCTTTTGAATCTACCAGGTTAAACCCGGCTTTACCCCATGAATCAGCGTAAGAATAACGCTGGGCGTTGACGCCCGAGGCAAACAGAAATAGCATTCCTGCTATTATCAGGGAGAGTTTTTTCATCATTTTTTTATTGTTTTATAGTATATTAAATTAAGAATTAGGTCCTTATTTACTGATAATTACTTTTTGTGTGGTAACCTGATGGGCATTTTCAACGCGCACCATGTAAACCCCTGTGGGCTGTGTGCCCAGGTCGATGGTTTTGTCAGGCCCGGCCGTAGCTTCATACCCAGCCAGTTCATATACAACAGTGCCCAGGGCATTCGTGACCCGGATATTGACCGGTCCGTTCCCGGAACCAAAATGGAGGGTAAATTTCCCGTTGCTCGGGTTTGGATAGACACTGAACCCGGCCAGGTTGTTTTCGCCTGTCCCGGTGGCCGATTTTACGGCGCCACCGACCATCTGCGGGTCAAAAAGAACCCCTTCGAAATCGCCAAATTCCACAGGGGTGGGGCCATTTGCAAATTCAAGGGCCGAGCCTTCCGTGGCCGTGGAGGCAAAATGAAGGTTGCACAACAATCCATCGCCAAGGGCGATCCCGGTTACATCGGCTGCCCATACAAAGGTCAGGAACCCGGGGGCCGGCATCCCTACCGTGACGCCTTCTATCCCTTGGTACCAATCGGTTGCTTCGCCTGCCGTTAATTTCGAAGGATCGTATTGCACCGTGAACTGGAACGATCCCAGGTTGTTCATGTCCGCGACCATGACCGGTACCACGATTTCGCCTTTTGTGGCCGGGACGCTTTCCATCCGGATCATCCCCTGCGGGTTATAGGCCTGCAGTTTGTTCCCCGAAGGAGTATAAGAACCATTGGCATCGCCATAGGTTATCCCTTTGAAATTCTGCGTTACGCTGCCCCCGCCTACCGTAAACGGCGTGTTGTTGAACAGCCAGTCGCCCACCTCAAAGGAGTTGGTGATCGTGGCAATGCGTTTCTTGACCAGCAACACATCGGCCGCCGTCAAACTGCCCGAGCCGTTCACATCGCCCGATGCAAGGTAAATGCCCGATAGCAGCGCGATGTTGGCAATGTGTTTGCGGTAGAGCAGTACATCGGCTGCGGTGACGCCGCCCCAGGCTTTGGTAGTGGTCGCCTCAAGGGTATAATCCCCGGCCGGGACCGCCGTAAAGGTATATTGGCCCGAAGTATTGGTGGTGGTGGTGGCTACCGTGGCGCCCCCTGTGTTCTTCAGTTTGATGGTCAGTCCGCCCAATGGGGTGTTGGCCGTATTGGCATAAGTCACCGTTCCGGTTACCGAGGCCGCTGAAGGGGCTGCTGCCGGGAATACGACATAATCGATCCAGGCACAGTCGCTTCCGGTCGAAACGCTGCCATCCTTCATGTATTCCCATTTAAACGTATGGGTCCCTGGCTGAACCGGAAAAGCGGCCCGTGTCCAGGGGGTTTCGCCTGCCCATTGGCCACGGTTTACGCCATCAACATAAAACTTCAGGTAATCATAACCGCTTTCTGAAGAGGTCTTCAGGTAAAACGAGATGGTATCGGAGGAGGTTACCTCCATCTGAAGGCTCAGTTCTGATTTCTGGCTGTGGGAAATTGTGCCTGATTTGGCAGAATAGATCCCTTCGTACGGTTCGACATTGGTGATTGTCCAGGGTTGGTTCCCCCCCATGGTCTATGCAAATTGCGCAAAACCGCCCGATTCAAAATCCTCGAGGACGAGGCCGATTTTACTTAAAAACACTTTTTCGGCACTGTATTCTCCCGAAACAATATGATATTCGATATCTGCAACAGAACCAATGGGCGCATCCGGGCTGGCAGTAATATAAAAGACAGCCGTTGCGGTTTGGCCCGGCGTAAG
>Ga0247841_10001804_pt1 | contig 45295 bp, 35 predicted proteins | sample LaCruzMarch2015__2_FD_192410 | JGI IMG/M metagenome (GOLD analysis project Ga0247841, IMG submission 192410) | Freshwater microbial communities from meromictic Lake La Cruz, Castile-La Mancha, Spain - LaCruzMarch2015_18m | ecosystem: Environmental > Aquatic > Freshwater > Lake | place: Spain... | reverse complement strand
GATCGACTCTTCACACTCATTTTTAAGGCCACCGGGACATGGTGTCTTTTTCATTGAGGCAACGTATCTTTTCCGCTCCTCCTGCTTTTCCCTCCCCGGTGTCTTTTCATTTGAGTCAATTCGCGGCTGTTTGTTTTCTCATTCCGTTGTTTCTTGCGATCTGTCTGAATGCCGGGGTGAAGAAATACGATTTTGTTGTCATCGGAGGAGGCAGCGCGGGCTACGCCGGGGCCCGCACGGCGGCGGCGCTCGGGCTCAAGACGGCCGTGGTCGAAGGCGCCGGGGAACTTGGCGGGCTTTGCATCCTCCGGGGCTGCATGCCAAGCAAAGCCCTCCTGGAGTCCGCCGGCCGGTATCGCGCGATCTGTAACGCGGCGGAGTTCGGCCTCTCGGTTGAAAAGCCCGGATTCGATGCCTCCAGGATCATCGCCCGCAAGCGCCGGCTGATCGCGGAGTTTGTCAAATACCGCAGCGGACAGATTCAGGACGGCCGGTTCGATCTCCTGCGGGGGGCGGCCATCGTTACCGGGCCGAACTCGTTGCAGGTCGCCGCTCCGGACGGATCGCAACTCCCTCTCGAAGCAAAAGCGATGCTGATTGCCTCCGGTTCCGCGCCCTCCACTCCGGCGCTTCCCGGCCTCGCCGGGGCGGGATTTCTCACCAGTGACGACCTCTTGGACCGCGAGTCCATCCCCGAGTCGCTGATCGTTCTTGGCGGCGGTCCGGTCGCCCTCGAGATGGCCTCGTATTGCCAGGCGTTCGGATCCCGGGTCACGGTCATCCAGCGCAGCCCGCAGATCCTTCGCGGGACCGACCGCGACGCCGCGGACGCGCTGGCAGACGGCTTGCGCCACCACGGGATGGAAATTTTCACGGGCACGAAGATTCTCCGGATCGAAAAAACCGCGGGCGCCCGAAGAGTGGTTTTCGCGCACGGGGGTTGCGAACTCAACGTCGAGGCGTCGGAGATCCTGAACGCCCTTGGGCGGACGGCAGTCATCCCGCAGGGATTGGAAGTGGATACCTGCGGAGGGCAGGTTGCGGTGAACCTCTCCATGCAAACCTCCGTCCCCACCATCTTCGCCGCCGGCGATGTTTGTAGTCCGCTTGAGGTTGTTCACGTCGCAATCCAACAAGGCGAAGTCGCCGCCCGCAACGCCGCCCGCCTGCTCGCGGGCGACGCCGGACCGCTCGAAACCATGGACTACCGGCTCAAGCTTTTCGCCGCCTTCACCGAACCCGGCTTCGCCTGTGTGGGGGCCGGCGAGGAGGAACTCTCCGCGGCCGGCATCCCTTTCCGTACCGCAAAATACCCGTTCGACGACCACGGGAAGTCGATCGTCATGGGCAAGACCAAAGGCTTTGTCAAACTCACCGCCGATGCCCGCTCGGGCGAAATCCTCGGTGCCTCGATCGTTGGACCGGAAGCCGCCGAGCTCATCCACGAAATCGTCGTCGCCATGCGCTTCCACGCCACCGCCGCCGACCTCGCCGCCACCCCGCACTACCACCCGACGCTCTCGGAGATCTGGACGTATCCGGCCGAGGAACTCGCGGGGTGATCCGCGCGTGACAACGCGCGCGAGATCTGAGAGAGAGGGGGGCATGCCCGAAGATGCGGAGTCACAGCGGATGGCGGCGCGCGATGCGGGCCGGGAACCGTGGGGGCTTTGGGGGCCGTATCTCAGCGACCGGCAGTGGGGGACGGTTCGCGAGGATTATTCGGCCGATGGCGATGCCTGGAATTTTTTTCCGCACGAGCATGCGCGGTCACGCGTCTATCGCTGGGGGGAGGACGGGCTCTTGGGGATCAGCGATTCCGACGGGCGCGTGTGCTTTGCCCCCGCATTTTGGAACGGCCGCGACCGGATGCTCAAGGAACGCCTCTTCGGGCTCTCGAATCCCCAGGGCAACCACGGCGAGGACATCAAGGACTACTTTTACCACATCGACAACACGCCGACGCACAGCTTCATGCGCGGGCTCTACAAATACCCGCAGGCGGAATTCCCCTACGACCAGCTCGTCGGGGAGAATGCCAGCCGTGCGCGCAGCGAGCCGGAATACGAGCTCGTGGACACCGGGGTTTTCAACGAGAGCCGGTATTTCGACATCTTTGTGGAGTATGCCAAGGAGGGTCCCGAGGACATCTGTATCCGGATCCGCGCGATCAACCGCGGCCCCGATCCCGCGCCGCTCACCGTGCTGCCGACGCTCTGGTTCCGGAATACCTGGTCGTGGGGGCAGTCGGACGCGACCAAGCCGGAGATGCACCTGACCCCGCATGCGCACGGGATCATCGCGCATCCGTGGGGGATTCCGGAATACCACCTCTACTGCGATGCGGCGGAGGAATTTCTTTTCACCGACAACGAGACAAATGCCCGAAGGCTCTTCGGCGCAAAAAAACCCGCCCCCTACCTCAAGGACGCGTTTCACGACTGCATCATCGCGGGGACGGCGGATGCGGTGAATCCCTCGCAGTTCGGCACCAAGGCCGCCGCGGTCTATCGCAAGACGCTCGCCGCCGGCGAGGAATGGACGATCCGCCTGCGGCTCTGCCGTCCGCCAAAACCCGGGATGTTCGGCGCGGAGTTTGATGCCACCATGGCCGCCCGCGAGCAGGAGTGCGCGGAATTCTACGATGCACGCACGCCCGGACTCCCCGCCGAGCTCGCCCATGTCCACCGCCGCGCGCTCGCCGGGCTCCTTTGGTGCAAAAAATTTTACTATTACCCGGTGAGCCAATGGCTCGCGGGGGATCCGACGATGCCTCCGCTCCCGCCCGGGCGCCTCCACGGAAGGAACAGCTTTTGGAAGGAGATGCACGCGCACGATGTCATCTCGATGCCGGACTCGTGGGAGTATCCGTATTTCTGCGCGTGGGATCTGATGTTCCAGTCGGTCGCGTTCACGGTTGCCGACCCGGCCGTTGCCAAGCGCCAGAGCATGCTCCTGCGCGGCGAGCGCTACACCTCGCCGAGCGCGCAGCAACCGGCTTACGAATGGGCGCTCTCGGATGCCAACCCGCCGATCGGCGGCTGGGCGAGCTGGCGGATTTACTCGATCGAGCGCGGCATGACCGGCCGGGGCGACCGCTCGTATCTCAAGCGCGCGTTCAACAAACTCCTCCTCACGTACTCGTGGTGGGCGAACCGCGTGGACCAGACCGGAGACAATGTCTTCGAGGGCGGGTTCCTCGGGCTCGACAACATCGGAGTCTTCGACCGCAGGTTTCCCCTCCCCGACGGCAGCAAAATCGAGCAGAGCGACGGCACCGCGTGGATGGCGATGTTCTGCCTCAACATGCTCAACATCGCGATCGAACTCGCCAAGTCGGAACCCGAATACGAGGACATCGCCGACAAGTTTTTAAACGACTTCATCTACCTCGCGGCCACGGTCAACGGGGTCGGCTCCGGCGGGTTCGCGCTCTGGGACGACGACGACGGGTTTTACTACGATGTGCTCAAGCGTCCCGACGGGTCCACCGCGTATTTGAAAACCCGCTCGATCGCCGGCCTCACCCCGCTTTTTGCGGTCGAGAGCTTCGACGCGCAGACCGCGCAGCAATTTCCCCTCCTGCGCAAACGCATCCAGTGGTTCCAAGCCCACCGCCCGCACCTCCTCGACCAGCTCCACCACATCGGATGCCAGGTGGACGGACGTCTCCTCGTCTCTCTCGTCCCGCCCGAACGCCTGCGGAGGCTCTGCGAGCGCCTCTTCGACGAGGAGGAATTCCTCTCGCCGCATGGCATCCGCTCGCTCTCCCGCCACTACAAAGACCACCCGTACACATTCACCGAAGGCGAAGAAACCGAGACCCTCACCTACAACCCGGCCAACAGTCCGGTCGCGATGTTCGGCGGAAACTCGAACTGGCGCGGACCGGTCTGGATGCCGATGAACTACCTCCTCATCGAGGCGCTCCAAAAATTCGCGTTCTACTTCGGCGACACGTTCAAGGTCGAGTTCCCGACAGGCAGCGGAAACGAGATGACCCTCTGGGACATCACGATCGAGATCGAGCGCCGCCTCGTCGGCCTGTTCACGCCCGGCGCCGACGGCCGCCGCCCGTTCAACGGCAGCGTCGAGCTCTTCCAAAACGACCCGCACTGGCGCGACCTCCTCCTCTTCAACGAATACTTCAACGGCGACACCGGAGCCGGCGCCGGAGCCAGCCACCAAACCGGATGGACCGCGCTTGTCGCCAAGATGGCCCGGCAGATCCACACGTTTGAAAAGTCGCTGTAGCCGCTTCCTTTTGGGAGGAATTTTCGGGCCGGAGCTTTAACTTGGCACGCTTGCTGCTGCTTTTTGGGTGCGTTTGAACTGCAGAATCAAACGCATATCATACATGTTCAAACCCCTGATTCCGAATGTTGGAAACCGGAGAGCCGCTGCTTTGGCCGCGATTCTCGGGTTTGTCTTGTCGTGTTCCCACGCAAACGCCGCCGAGGCGGGAGCGATCAACAGCGGGGACACGGCGTGGGTGCTGACGGCCACCGCCCTGGTCCTCTTCATGATGATCCCCGGGCTGGCATTGTTTTACGCGGGATTGGTGCGGGCAAAGAACGTGCTGTCGATCCTGATGCAATGTTTCGCGCTGACGGCGGTCCTGAGCATCGTGTGGCTGGTTTGCGGGTATTCCTTGAGCTTTTGCGACGGAAACGCGGTGTTCGGCGGCTGGAGCCAGTGCTTTCTAAACGGGATCGGACCGGACAGCGCCCCGCGTCCGGATGCGCCCGGCATTCCGGTGCTCCTGCACTTCGCCTACCAGATGATGTTTTTCCTGATCACGCCCGGGCTTTTCATCGGGGCTTTTGCCGAGCGCATGAAGTTCAAGGCGATCCTGCTGTTCAGCATTTTCTGGAGCCTGCTGGTCTATGTGCCCACCTGCTACGGGGTGTGGCACAAGGCGGGGGCCTTTCTCGGGCTGACGAATGTGATCGATCTGGCCGGCGGCCTCGTGGTCCACATCACGGCGGGCGTGGCCGCCCTGGTGGCATGTCTCATGGTCGGCCGGCGCGAAGGCCACCCGCACACCCAGATGATTCCGCACAATCTGCCCTTCACTCTGGCGGGCGCCGCGATGTTATGGGTCGGCTGGTTCGGCTTCAACGCCGGCAGCCAGTATGCGGCCAACGGCAGTGCCGCGCTGACCCTGGTGGTCACCCATCTTTCCGCATGTGCCGCAGCGGTGGTGTGGATGGGGATCGAATGGACGCGGTCGGGAAAGCCGAGCGCTCTCGGGATTGCGACGGGTGCCGTGGCCGGGCTGGCTGCGATCACGCCGGCGTCGGGCAAGGTCGGACCGATTGGTGCGCTGGCGATCGGCGCGGTCTCGGCTTTTGTCTGCTGGCTTGCTTGCTCGAAACTGAAGAAACGCTTCGCCTATGACGACTCGCTGGATGTCTTTGGCGTGCATGGCGTGGGGGGCTTTGTCGGAGTCGTGCTGGTGGCGGTTTTCGGATCGAAGCACTTCGCCGGAGGACTCGGCGATTTTGAAATCGGACCGCAATTGCTGACCCAGGCCCATGCGGCCCTTTATGCGGTCCTGCTGTCCGGCGGGGTGAGCTTTGTGCTGCTGAAAGTGATCGGGGCGACGGTCGGGCTGCGGGTGAGTCAGGATCAGGAAAGCATGGGGCTCGACGTGTCGGAGCACGGCGAGGAAGGATATTCGAGCTAGGTCGGACATTTATCCGGGGTAGTTTTTCACAGCCGCCCGGAGGATTTCCGCGGGATGGAGGGCCTGGCGTCCGGTGCCGTCGTGGATCTGGTGACGGCAGCTTGTTCCCGGGGCGGCGATGAGGGCTTCGCCGGACGCCTTGCGGACGGATGGGAAAAGCACGAGCCCGCCGATTTTCATCGAGAGGTCATAGTGCTCGGCCTCGTAGCCGAACGACCCCGCCATGCCGCAACACCCGGACGGGATGATTTTTACGGAATAATTTTCCGGGAGCGACAGCATCCGGATCGTGGGATCCAGGGAAGCGACGGCCTTCTGGTGGCAGTGTCCGTGGAGGTGGATCGTCCGGGCTTCCGCGGTGAAAAGTTCAGGCGTGATCCGTCCGGCGTCGGCTTCGCGGGCAATGAGCTCGTCGAGCAGAAGACAATGCGGGGCGAGGGCGAGGGCGGAGTCCCGCAGGGCGGGGCTGACGAGGACCGGGTATTCGTCGCGGAAGCCGAGGATGGCCGATGGCTCGATGCCGACGAGCGGCTCGTCAGGGGTGATGACGCCCGAGAGAGCGCGGACATTGGCCTCGGCGAATCTTTTCGCCCGGCGGACGAGGCCCTTCGAGAGCGAGGCGCGCCCGCTTTCGACATGGCCGGGGATGACGACTTCGTAGCCGAGGAGTTCGAGGAGTTCGACCGTGGCGATTCCGGCACCGAGGTCGTTGTAATTCGTGAATTCGTCACAGAAGAGATGCACGCGGCCGCTCCCGGATTTCCGGGGCGGCAGCGGCCGCCGGGTCTTGAACCAGCTCCGCAAGGTCATGCGGTTGATTTTCGGAAGCGTGCGGGCCGGATGGAAGCCCACGGTTTTGTTGAAGGCCTTCCGGATCCAAGAGGTCTGGAACAGGGCGTTGTAGATGGCCGGAAAAACCGCAGCGATCCGGGCGCCGTCGGAAAACCCCGCGACGAGACGCGAGCGCAGCGGGATTCCGTGGGAGTCGTGGTAATGCTGGAGAAACTCGGCTTTGAGCTTCGCGACATCCACGCTCGACGGGCACTCGCTCTTGCACGCCTTGCACGACAGGCACAGATCCATCACCTCTTTGATCTCGTCGCTGTCGAAGGGTTTTGCGGGATCCGCCGGATGGTTGAGGATGTGGCGGAGGATGTTTGCGCGGGCGCGTGTCGAGTGCTTTTCCTCGCGGGTCGCCATGTAGCTCGGGCACATCGTCCCGCCCGCCAGGTGGGACTTTCGGCAGTCGCCGGAGCCATTGCATTTTTCGGCGGCCCGGACGACCCCGAGCACGTTGCTGAAATCAAAAATCGTTTCGTAGTCCGGCGTCGGTTGTCCGGCTTCGTGGCGCAGGTGGGTGTCCATCGGCGGCGTGTCCACGATCTTTCCGGGATTGAAGAGGTTGTCCGGATCGAACGCGGCCTTGACCGCCTTCATCATGTCGTAGCATTCCCGCCCGACCATCAGGGGGATGAACTCGCCCCGCAGGCGGCCGTCCCCGTGCTCGCCGCTCAGCGAGCCGCGGTATTTTTTCACAAGCGCAGCGATGTCGGTCGCAACGCCCCGGAAGGTTTTCAGCCCCTCCCCGGTTTTGAGGTCAAAGAGCGGGCGGGTGTGGATTTCACCCGTTCCCGCGTGGGCATAATAGACGCACCCGATCCCATACTTGTTTTGAAGGATCGCATCGAACTCGGAGATGTAGGCCGGCAGATCATGAACAGGGACCGCCGTGTCCTCGACGACCTCGCGGGGCTTGGCATCTCCGACGACATTGCTCATGAGCCCCTGCCCCGCGCGGCGCAGCTCCCAAACCTTGTTGCCTTCCTCTCCACGAAGAACAGGCGCCGCATAGCCGAACCCTTCCGCCTGCCAGTCGGCCTGCAGCGCGGTGACTCCGGCCTCGACTTCCGCCGCCTGCTCGCGACGGATCTCGACCACCAGGATCGCGCCGGGATCGCCGACCACAAACGACCGGTTTCTTGCCTGGGAATGATTGGACCGCGTGCATTCGAGGATGTGCCGGTCGATCAGTTCGCACGCCGATGGCGCGTGCCTCAACGCCACGAGGTTCGCGCGCAGCGCCTCGTCCACCGAGCGGAAGTGCCCGCAGACCAGGGCCACGTGGGGGGAGGGAAGAGGATCGCAGTCGAGTTCGAATTCCAGCCCGAAGAACAGCGTGCCTTCCGAGCCCGCGATCAGTTTGCAGAAGTTGAATTCCCGTCGCGGCCCGGGATCGAATGCCTCCATCAAAAGATCCAGCGCATACCCGGTGTTGCGCCGCGGGATCGACGGGAGGGGGAAATTTTCCGCGATCAGCCGCCGGTTTTCCGGGTTGCCGAGCAGATCCCGGACCGACCGGTAAATCCGGTTTTCCAGGCATCCGTCACCCGCGCACTTCCGCTCGAATTCCTCCGGCGTGAGGGCGCGCAGAACGCCCTCGCTGCCATCGCTGAAAAGCCCGCGTACCGAGACCAGATGCTCCCGGACGCTGCCATAGACAATCGAGTTCGAGCCGCACGAGTTGTTCCCCACCATTCCGCCGATCATCGCGCGGTTGGCCGTCGAAGTTTCCGGCCCGAAAACCAGCCCGTGCTTCGCGAGTTCGTGATTCAGCTCATTGCGGACGACCCCCGGCTGGACCCGCACGCGCCGGGTCGCTTTGTTGATCTCAAGAATTTTGTTGAAATGCGAGAGGTCCACGACGAGTCCGCTGCCGACCACCTGTCCCGCGAGCGACGTTCCGGCGGTGCGGGGGATGATGCCGATCCGGTTCTGTCTTGCAAAAAGGATGAGCTCCCGAACGTCGGAATCGGTCTTCGGGAAGGCCACGGCCACGGGCATCTCCTGGTATTCGGAGGCGTCCGTGGAATACAGCTTCCGCATCGTCCCGCCGGTGAAAATCTCCCCGGAGATGCGGAGTTGATCAAAGGGAAGCGTGGTCATTGGGAGATATTGGGAAAGCCGGCTGCCCACTGGCGCAGGAAAGCGGGCAGTTCATGCCGGCCGGCGCTGCGTGCATTGCGGACAAAGAAACACGGAGGTGCCGCAGCCCGGAGCAAGCGCCCCGGCGGGAGGAGAGGATGAGTTGGTTGATTTCGCTGCGTTTCATAAAAGGATGTTGCCGATTTGTTGATCGAGTCGTTTCATGGGGGAAATACTTTGAGGCTTTTCCTGCGGAACTGCACGGGCGGATTTTTGTCCGCGCAAGATTTTTACGCAAGGAAACGGCGCGGTTGAAAAAGACCGGCACCCCTGTATGCTCCCCGGATATGGCAGCGACTTGCGCGGGAGATGAATTGGTGGACAAGGTGCTGGAGGGCGGACGGATCTCAGCCGTCGAGGCGCGCGCGCTGCACTCCCTGCCGCTCGAAGAGCTCGGCCTGCTTGCCGGTGCGCGGCGCAGGGCGGCGAAGGCGGAGGCCTACGACGGGCGGGGGAACGAGATCGTCACCTACATCGTGGACCGCAACATCAATTACACGAACGTCTGCAATGTTTACTGCAAATTCTGCGCGTTTTACCGGACGGAAAAAGACGACGACCACTACGTGCTTTCGCTGGAGGAAATCGACGGGAAGCTCGACGAGCTGTCGGCCGAGGGCGGGGTTCAGGTCCTGCTCCAGGGCGGGCACCACCCGACGCTCGGCATCGATTTTTATCTCACGATGCTCGCGCACATCCGGGAGAAGTATCCGCAAATCAACATCCACGGGTTCAGCCCGCCGGAGTTCCACCACTTTGCCGGGGTCTTCCGGATGCCGGTGCGCGAGGTGATCGGGAAGTTCATCGGGGCCGGCCTCGGGTCGATCCCCGGCGGCGGCGGGGAGATCCTGGTGGACCGCGTGCGCGACCAAATCGCGCCCTTGAAGTGCAACAGCGATGCCTGGCTGGATGTCATGCGCCAGGCGCACAGTCTCGGACTCCGGTCGAGCGCGACGATGATGTTCGGCCATGTCGAGTCGTTGGAGGACCGGATCGAGCACCTCGGACGTCTCCGCGATCTTCAGGATGAAACCGGTGGGTTCACGGCGTTCATCTGCTGGACGTTCCAGCCCGAGAACACCAGGCTCCGGGCGGAAACGGTGACGAGCGCGGAATACCTCCGCATGCAGGCGATCGCCAGGATTTTCCTGGACAACTTCGAGAACGTGCAGAGCTCGTGGGTCACGCAGGGGCCGAAGATCGGGCAGGTGGCGCTGGAGTTTGGCGCGAACGATTTCGGGAGCGTGATGATGGAAGAGAACGTGGTTTCGAGTGCGGGCGCGGCCTTCCACCTCCGCGCTGCGGACATCGAGCGGCTCATCCGCGAGGCCGGTTACGAGCCGCGCCGCCGGAGCACCTGGTATCAACTCCTGGAGGAACAATGATGCTGACCGACACCCACGCGCACCTCGACTACAAGGATTTCTCTGACGATCTCGATGAGGTCGTCCACCGGGCAAAAGAAGCGGGCGTCCAACGGATCATCACGATCGGCACCGGGATCGAGAGCAGCCGGCGGGCGGTGGCTCTCGCCGAGAAATACGCATGCATCCGCGCGGTGGTCGGACTGCATCCCACCAACGTGCTGGAGGAGCCCGAAGGCTGGCTGGGCGCGCTTCGCGGCCTGGCCACGCATCCGAAAGTGGCGGCGATCGGCGAGACCGGACTGGATTATCACCGCCTGCCCTCCGAGCAATTATCCTCCTCCCCTGCCCTCTCGGCACTTCAGGCGGAAATGACTGAAGACACCGAGGCCGCGATTATTGACGGTTCCTATATGTCCGCCCAGGCGGAGGCGTTCGCGGCCCAGCTCGATCTCGCGTGCGAGCTGGGATTGAACGTCGTGATCCACCAGCGCGATGCCTGGGACGACACGGTGAAGCTGCTGGCACCCTACACCGGACGTTTGCGCGGGGTCTTTCACTGCTTCGGAAACACGCCCGATCAGGCGCGCGAGGTCCTCGCCATGGGACACCTCATTTCGTTCACCGGGATCGTGACATTCAAAAATGCGCCGCTCGTCCGCGAGGTGGTTGCCATGGTGCCGGAGGATGCGTTCATGGTCGAGACCGACTGCCCCTACCTGGCCCCGGTGCCGCACCGAGGCAAACGGTGCGAACCCGCGCACACGCGGATCGTCGCGGAAACGATTGCCGGAGTCCGAGGAACGACGCTCGAACGCGTCGCTTCTGTTACCGAGCAAACCGCCAACGGATTTTTCCGGATCTCATGATTCCGCTTGCGCACGGATCTGGGGTTGGACAGCGGACGGGGAAATGGCTATGCTTGCACCAATGAACCGGGCGTTTGCCATTGCGATTTTGATCTTCTGCCTCCCGGCGATTTCGATGAACGCCGTGGAAAGCATCGAGGTCGAGTTGCAACGGAGTTCCGACGAGCACATGCGCGAGGAACTGGGAGTGAACCCGATCACCGCGCCCTCGATCCGGGACACGCTCAAGCAATTGGAGATCTTCCGCCCGGTGCCCATGGCATTGATCAATGCGTCAAACCGGGAAGCGACCTTCAACAACCGTCTTCAGACGGCGATGCATTTCGGCTCCCTGGTGGCGGACGGGTTTCTGTTGACGCTCGCCGAGCGCCCGCAGGATATCCAGGGCGTTGGCAAGGCACTCATCCGCCAGTCCCGCGCGCTCGGCGTCGGAGAGCGGCTCACCATGCGCAGCAAGAGCCTGCTGGAATACAGCGACAAAGGCGACTGGATGGGCATGCGCCAGGAACTCGTGCGGACCCAGGAAGACGTCGAGACGTCGATGCTCGAACTCCGGGATGAGGAAATGGCGCACATGATCAGCCTTGGCGGATGGCTTCGCGGGTTCCAGCTCGGTGCCAACAGCACGGCCGACGGCTACTCGCCGGCCAAGGCCAAGGTCCTCGGGAACACGGACATCATGGACTACTTCCTGGACCGCCTCGACACACTGCATCCGCGATTGAAGAAAACCGAAATGGTCACCACGCTCACGGCCCGCCTGAAGGAAATCCGTTCTCTGGCCGCCGAGGCGGATGCCAAACCCATGACCCCCGAGCAGGTGGCGAAAATCCGGGATCTCGCCAACGCCGCAGAGGCTGCCGCAACGGCCAAAGTGGACGAAGAAGGGCGGTTCGAGAAGGTCAATCCGTAAGCCTAAATCCAGAAGAGGAGACTCACGCAAAGGAAGGAACTAATGAAAAATGCAGCACTCACCATCAGGGTGACACGTTTTCTATCCAATCCTTTGCGTATCTTTCTGCCTTGGAGCACTTTGCGCCCTTTGCGTGAAATCCAACTGCTTTTACTAGGGTAAGGCGTCGATCCCGGCTCCGGCCTGTGAGGCTTCCAGAGCAGATCCGGGATCAACGCTCCCCCCGAGCCCCCATCTGCGCTCGCCCGGCCACCTTGCAGGGGTTCCAACCAGCCGCCCCCGGCGGTTGGGGGCCGGGCGGGGGCGGGTTTGGAACGGGTTAGGACACGAGAGCCGCCATCGCCTTGTCGTTTTCCGCGTCGGTCATGAAGGGAATCCCCGTCTCATGTGCCGTTTCGCGGTTGGCGGACATCAGGTCGTTGCGGGTGATGTCGGACAGACGGGATGCGCGCGCTCCCGCCATGAACTGTTGCAGCCCGCAGGCGAGTTTGTCGGAGTAGGCATAAATCCCGACCGCGCCAAAAGGAATGTTCTTCATTTCGTCGGCGCCGACCTTTTCCTTGACGGTTTCCCATGCGGAAAAGATTTCTTCCGGGCGGTCGCCGTAGCAACTCACGGTGCCGGGCAATTCGTCCCAGTGTCCGTTCACTTCGCTGCGGCGCTCCGGGCGCAGCACTCCTTCGATATTGCTTCCCACAAAAGCCGGAATCATCGGCGCGCGACCCATGCAAACGAGCTTCACAAACGGCGAGCCGAGAGCGAGGGCTTTGAAGATGTGATCCTCGCGGGCAAAGCCGCCGGCAAACGAGAGGTCCGGCACGGCGAGTCCTCGATCGGCCAGGATCTTCGTATATTCGTAGGCTTTGGCGTGCAACGGCAACGACGGCACCCCCCAGTGGTCCATCATGTTCCACGGGCTCATGCCCGTGCCACCGCCGGAACCGTCAATGGTGAGAAGGTCGAGCTTTCCATCGGTGGCGCACCGGATGGCAAGCGCAAGGGCTTCCATGCCATAGGAACCCGTCTTGAGCGTGATCCTCTGGTGGCCGATTTTGCGCAGATGGCCCACGGCGTTCAGGAATTCATCGCGCACCTGCTGGCCGGAGGTGAGGTGGGTCGCCCCAAGCCGGCTGTGGCGTGCGAAGGCCCGGATGGCACCGGCTTCGAAGGCGGCTTCCACCGCAGGATCGAAGGGATCGGGATCAACGATATACCCGCGATCCTTGAGGAATCGGGCGTATTCGAGACTGTTCACCTGGATTTCTCCGCCGATGCATTTGGCACCCTGTCCCCATTTGAGCTCGAGGATGACTTTGTTCCCGTATTTTTCCACGAGGTATTCCGCCACGCCATTCCGGGTGTCCTCCACATTCATCTGGACGATGATCGCGCCGTAGCCGTCGTAATAACGCAGGAAGATATCGATCCGCCGGTCGAGCTCCGGGGAAATTTTGATCCGTCCATTTTTGAGAATGGAATTGCGGTCCACCCCGACGACATTTTCCCCGATGACGATGGGAAATCCGCACAAGGCGGCGCCAACCGCAAAGGAATCCCAGTAGCGGGCGGCAACAAATGTCGAGCCCAACGCGCCGGTCATCATCGGCACACGGCACTTGACGGGAGAATTTTTTCCGAAGGAGGTGGCAGTGTCCACTTCAGGGAAAATGCAGTGGTCGGCGTTGGAACCATGTTCCCCCTGCCACCCATAAGCGTAGCCCTGGATGCGCAAGGACTGGTAGCCCACTCCAACGCTGGAGGTGTTCGCCGACCCGGCGGTGACGTAGCCGAATTTTCTGGGATACAGCATCTCCCGGCCCCGCATCGAAGTCATCCAGGTTTCGCATTTGCCCTTGCATGCGGAATCACAAAGCGTGCACAGCCCGGACTCACACGGGTTGCCCCGGTTGGTTGTATTCAGGGCATCATTGCTCTTTTTCCAATCGATCATAATTTGATTTTTGTTTGCTGGGAGGAAACCGCCATTCGGATGCCGCGGGCGATTGCCCGGCAATCTCACCCAAAAACAGCGTTCCTGTGACGTGTCGTTTAGACGAATGCAGGGGGGAAAGCAAGCCCCGGAGATTTTTCAGATATTGCTGCCGAGGAAGGTATGGATTCCGCACTCGCTCTTGTCGAATCCGGTCCACCGTCCGGCGCGCTCGTCATCCCCCTCCCCGACCGGCCGGGTGCAGGGCACGCAACCGATCGAACGGTATCCGCGCGAGGCGAGAGGGTTCACCGGAAGGGAATGCTCGGCGAGGTATCCCTGCACCTGCTCGTAAGTCCAGCCGGCCATGGGATTCAGCTTGATGATGTAGCGGTCGCGCAGGACGTCGAAGTGGTAGAGCCCGGCGATTTTTGCGTCGTCGCGCGACGCGCCCTGCTGGCGGCGCACCCCGGTGATCCACACATCGAGCCCCGAAAGTTTTTTCTGGAGCGGAATGACTTTCCGGAGCGAGCAGCAGAGGTCGGGCTTGGATTTCCACAGCTCCGCGCCGAGCTCCGCGGACTGCTCCTCGACGGTCTGCTCGGGAACAAGCGACCCGATCCGGACGCCAAGAAGGCCCTCGATTTTTGATTTCAGTTCGAGGGTCTCCGGAAAAAGCAGCCCGGTATCAATCGTGAAGACCGGAAAACGGAATCCGTTTTGATACGCGGCGTGCATCGCCACGAGCCCCGCTCCCTGGAAGCTCGTCCCGATCGCCGCCCGCTCGCCGAATGTCTCCCACGCCCAGCGCAGGATGTCGGGCAGCGCGGCGGATTCAAATTCCTCCGATTTGCGGCGGATGAGTTCCGGATCAAATGGGGTCATGTTCCAGAAAACGTTATATTCGACCGGGAAAGAGCGTTCTTCAAGGTGTAGAAATGGTTTTTATCGCCACGTCGAGTTCCGACGGGAAATCGCCCAATGTGCTGAGGGAGGGCAAGCAGTCTGCTGCACGAAAGCATCCTACCATGTGGAGCCCGATGACAATTTGGAACGGTGGATCATACGCCGGAGTTGTGATGCGCCCGCGCACCACCCAACTTCTTCACCGAGGTCTCTCCAGTATTGAAGCAGTGTGTTGAGTTGTGGAACGTCCAACTCGGCAGGCTTTCTTCCCAGCGAATCGTCATCCGCAGAGATTATCTGGGCTCCCTCGGCATACGCGCCGGAGTGAAATACGCGAACAATCTCCAACCGGTCACAATTAAGAAACGTGCTGATATTCATGCGGCTCGTGAGGTTAAGTGCTCGTTGATGACGAGCGGCTCCACTCGTCCGTTGGGGAATATAAACGCGAGCTTGGAGTAGTCAAAATTTGCCTCCGCGGCGTGAAGTGCCGCGTGAAGGTTTGGGCAAACAAGAACCAAGTTTTCAAACTCATCAAGTCCTCCACGTGACCGATAGACGACGTGGTGAGCCTCGGCCGTAGGAACTCCGTAAAGGACAGGGCTGTCGTGCCCAGTCACTTGACAACGCCCTTTATAAAGGTTCTGAAGATCGCGAACAAGCTTGCGGTTGCGCTCGTAGGCTTGCCGAATGTCTTCCTTCTTCGACTCACCATAACCGACCGGCTGTTCCTTAATCAGGAGGTCAAGCTGCTCTGGACTGTCAGAGGCATAGGCTTTTTCGAGTTTGGTTTCATCGATCACTTGGTATGCCCGCATTTCGAGTGGAAGCTGTGCGGAAAAGGATTCCAAAAGTCGGCTCGACTTAGGGGAAATGCTCCGCATGGTCTGCATCCCGTGGAATAGATTGACTCGCGATTTATCTGCCAGCGACCCGGTTTCCATTTCAAGTAGGCGAAGCAGCTCATAAACATCCGCTTCGCTTGTTTCTTCGATTCGGAAGTAGCTTGATTTATTCACGTCTCCCCACACGCGATACGACCCGTATTTGTAGTTCGGCGCGTTGATCGTCTTGGATCGCACAACCAACCGGGCGGCCAATCGATATTGGTTGACCCCGCCCACAACCACGCGAGTCACCAACCAAAGTGAGTCGCCGATGTTAAGGGCCGTATGAAGTCGTGACTGGTTGGAGTTGAAATGGAAGCCAGCACCGGCATTGATGTCGCTGAGGTAATTCGAATATTTCCAAATCATCAACGCATCCATAAGAGCAGAATCTTTATTGTCGCAAGATCACGCCGCCAAGCCTTCCAGATCATGGTGAACGGGCGAAAACATCAGGACATCGTTGCCGGAATCTCGGGGAATTCGAGTTCAAAATCGAAATTCCATTATCGCATTCCACATTTCGGCGAAAGACGCGGTAGAAGGCACCCCGGTTTGCGGCGGGCGGGTATCACATTGTGTGACACCATGAAGGCGGGGCCATCAGTGCCCGGCCCGAAAAAGAAATCATCGTTTCGCCGCCGGTTTTTTGGATTTCGCGCCGAAGTCCGGAGCATCTTCGCGGAGCGCATGTTCCGCGCTGTCCTCCTTCCGAGCGAGCAAAGCCCGGAGCGCGGCCGCATTTTCCACCACCGGGCCGGAATGCGGGTGCGCGGCAGCCCATCGGCGCGTGTTCTCGCACAGGCGTTGGAGGTCATGATCCGCCTCACGGATCAGGTCATCTTTAACCTGCCACAGATTTTTAAGAATGGGATTCGTCATCGGGTTTCATGGCACAAGAATTCCGACCGCACGAATCGGCCGGGCCTCGCGTTCGGCGGCCAGCCAGTCGGAGATGTCTTCATCCGGCACGGACAGCGAGGAGCCCAAAAGGGAGCGGAGTGAGCGCCGACGGTCAAATGCCCGCCACACGGCTTCATCCTCGTTGAACTTTCGGGCGAGTTCCTGTGAGTTCGTGTATCGCATGGCAAAGGGGAGCCTACACAACTCCCGCTTCGATGGCCAGTCACGACAATTACCTTTTCGCCGCCCGTTTTTTGGATTCCGAGCCGAAGGCCGGGGCTTCTTCGCGGACATGGAAACCGATCTGCTTGGGCGGCGGAGCGGGAGGGGGCGCGAGCAGGGGCTGAAGTTCCTGCCAGATCACCCGCAAGGCGTCGTCGTGTTTCAGGAGCTTGGCGTCCATCTGGGCGAGCTTTTTCAGGATCTCCGCCTGTCCGGCCAGAAGTTCGCGCTGCTTGATAAATGCCCGGACGACATGGACGCTCATCTTCACCGCCTCGTGGCTCTTGAGGACATTCGCGGCCATGAGCGCACCGTGCTCGGTGAAGGCGTAGGGGAGGTATGTTCTGCCGCCTCGTCCCTTTGAGGTCGCAATTTGCGACCTCAAACCTGCCTCCTCCTCCCGTTCCAGCTGAAAGCAAAAATCCTGAGGAAAGCGCACGGCATTGCGTTTGACCTGCTCGTTCAACCGTTTGGTCTGAACGCCGTAAATCGCGGCGAGGTCGGAATCCAAGAGAACTTTTTTTCCGCGGATCGTGCGGATCAGGGATTCGAGGGGAAGATCGGTTTCCATCAAAACAAAGGTCAGATCTCCGGCAGATCGAAAAGTGTCAGCATCCGTGCAAGCACATCCTGCACCAGAGATGAGGGGGCTTTACAGATGGGCTGCCATTCCCGCTGATGCCAATCCAGCGAGCGCACATGATCGCACAGCACGACTCCCGATACGGGCAGACCGGCGGGCAAGGCCAGCTCAAACGGATAGCCTTTCTCCCGGCTGGTGATCGGGCAAAAGACTGCCAACCCTGTCTTGGCATTGTAGCGCGTGTGGCTGAGCACGAGGGCGGGGCGGCGGCCGGCCTGCTCCCGGCCCGCTTGGGGATCAAACACCAGCCAGCCGATGGCGCCGAGTTCCGGCACCTGTGGCATTTTCCTTTTCATGGCGGCACCACTTCCCGGCCTGCGTCCGCCCCCCATCCGGTCGCCGGGTGGAGGTTTTCCGGGGTGACCTGCGACAGCAGATCATCCAAGCCCGGCCGTTTGGGAACAGGCTTCACCGCCAAGCCTGCCGCGCCGACCTTGAGCGTGACGGCATCGCCTTCCCGCACCCGGATTTGTTTTGCCACGGCGAGAGGGATGCGCAGAGCCAGGCTGTTTCCCCATTTCTGAATCGTTGCGGTCATGTCTCTACATTGATGCTACAACAGATTGCCGTCAAGCAGCGGATGCGATGAGAGATTTGTAAAATTCCCCCTGCTCATCCAACCTGCTTGATGACCTGACAGACGATCCCCGGTTGACGCTCAGAACCTGTGAAATAAATAGGAAAGGCCGCGTTGCTGATGGATTTTTGGCTTGGCCAAGGCACGAAGGCGGTGGCAATACCCACAGCGGTCTTGTCCCGCCTGAGCAACGCAGGCCAAGCCAAAAAGACACGCAACCCTTCGGGCGCGAGCAGAAAAGGCCGTCTGGCGGTATTGCTCGCTCAGTGACAGCCCATGCTCCTTCGCGAGCGCCTTGCCAACCGGCCTTTTCTGCTCGCGCGCGGCTTTTTCCTATTTATTTCACAGGTTCTCAGAGGCTCTTCGCGACTTCCACGAGGTGGGCGGCCGTAATTCCGAGCTGCTCCATGGCAGTCGGTCCCGGTGCACTGAGGCCGAACCGGTCCACCGCCACCGTGCGGCCGTCGAGCCCGACATACCGGAACCACGGGTCGGACACTCCGGCCTCGATGGAGACGCGCTTGCGGCACGAGGCGGGAAGAACCGACTCCTGGTATTCCACGCTCTGGCGCTCAAAACGTTCGAAGCACGGCATCGAGACAACCCGCGTGCCGGGCCCGAGGTCTTCGGAAGCCTTCAGCGCATGCTGAAGCTCGCTGCCCGCTGCGAGCAGGATCAGATTCAGCGGGCCCGATTCCGTTTTTGCGATGTATCCGCCGAGGAACACGCCCTGCCGGCGGGTGTCCAACGGGATGTCGTTCAGCGTCGGAATATTTTGTCGGGACAGCACGAGCATCGTCGGGCCGTCGGTTTTCCCGAATGCGGCCGCGAACGCACCGGCGGCTTCCTCCGGGTCCCCCGGACGGATCACGTCGAGGCCCGGGATCGCCCGCAGCGCCGCAACTGTCTCGACCGGCTCATGCGTGGGACCATCCTCGCCGACCCCGATCGAATCGTGCGTAAAAATGTAAACCACCGGCAGCTTCGAGAGCGCAGCAACGCGGATGGAGGGACGCCCGTAGTCGCTGAAGACCAGGAACGTGGCACCGCTCGGACGGAAGATCCCGTCATACGCGAGCCCGTTCAGCATCCCGCACATCGCGTGTTCGCGGATTCCGAAATGCAGGTTGCGTCCGCCGCGATTCTCCCGGTTGAAGTCGCCGCCGTCCTTGATGTAGTTCAGCGTCGAGCCGTGCAGGTCGGCGCTCCCGCTCACCAGAAGCGGCATCGCCCTGGCAACCGGCTGGAGGATGTCGCTTCCCGCCTTGCGGGTGGCGATGTTCGTGGACGGATCAAACGGCGGGATCACTTTGAGAAGATCCGGAACATTGCCGGACAGCGCGTCGTTGAGCTCCCTGGCAAGGTCCTGGTTCGCTGCGCTCCACTCCGAAAATTTCTTTTGCCAAGCGTCGTATGCGGCTTTCTGGCCGGCTCGGTGGCAGGAAAAAAAACCGCGCGTTTCCGGCGACACAAAAAACGTCTCGTCCGGCAGGCCGAGCGCCCGGCGCGATTCGGCGACAAATTTCACGCCGGCCTCGCCGTGCGCCTTGTTCGTTCCCGAGACCTCGGGGATGCCTTTTCCGATCAGCGTCCTTGAGATGATGAACTGCGGTTTTCCGCTGGTGGCATCCTTGGCCCTGGACACCGCCGAGGCGATCTCCTGCAGGTTGTGTCCGTCAATCTCCTGAACATCCCAGCCGTAGGCCTTGTAGCGGGCGGCCGTGTCTTCACTCTGTGTCACCGGACCCATGGCATCCAGCGTCACGTTGTTCGCATCGTAAATCAGGATCAGGTTGTCGAGCCCGAGGTGCGCCGCCAGGGCGGACGCCTCCTGCGACACGCCTTCCTGCAGGCATCCGTCCCCGGCCAGTACAATGACATGGTGGGTGAAGATCTCGTGCGCGGCGGTGTTGAACCGCGCCCCGCACATCTTCGCCGAAACCGCATACCCGACCGCATTCGCGACCCCCTGGCCCAGCGGACCGGTCGTCGCCTCGACCCCCGGAGTCTCATGAAACTCCGGATGTCCGGGCGTTTTGCTGTGGAGCTGCCGGAAATTTTTCAACTCTTCGAGAGGAAGGTTGTAGCCGGAAAGATGCAGCCAACTGTAAAGGAACATGCTCCCGTGCCCGGCCGACAGGATAAACCGGTCGCGGTTCAACCAGTGCGGATCGTCGGGATGCTGGCTCAGCGCGTGGCCGTAAAGAACGGCCCCGACCTCCGCCGCACCCAGCGGCAACCCCAGATGCCCGGACTTGCACTTGGCAACCGCATCCATCGCCAACCCGCGCGCATCCCGTGCCGCCAGCTCCAAAGAAAGAATATCGAGTTTCATCGTGGCTGAGCAAAGCGGTTGCCGGACAAAAAGGAAACCCGAAAATTCCTTCCTGAAAATTCCTTCCGGGGAAGGACCGTCAGCCGGCATGAGAATCAACGGCCCTGGCAATCAGAAATCCCGGTTCCCGCCGGGCAGGCAGGGCGTTTGGCTGGTTGGGTCATGGGACGGAGCAGGCTTGAAGGATGATGTCAGATTTTTTGAATGACCCCGTTTCCTCAAGGAAGAAACGAGCAGACGTATTGGCAGATTCCGTCGCCGACCGTGATCGTGAATCCGGATTTGGCAGAAACACGGAACTCGCTTCCGGGCTCATAGGTGGAGGCGGATTCCGTGCCGTCGAGAACAACAGAGGCTTTCCCATCAACGATCTGCATGAGCTCGGCGGCATCCGTCCCGAAGTGGTAGGTTCCGGGATGGATCAGCCCGAGCGTGCGCTTCGATCCGTCGGCGGAGACGATCGTGTGCGAGATGACGCGTCCGTCGAAATAAACATTGGCTTTGGCCAGGGCGGTGACGTTGGGAAATTTCATGATTTGACTTTTTGATTTGGCAGGAGAATCGAGCGGGCGAGGATGCCGCCCGAAATGTTGCGTGCCGGGAGCCCGTTTTGCATAAGGATGCGCGTGGCGTAGTAGGCGCGCTGGCCGGAGTGGCAATAGACGAGGATCCCGCGGTCGCGGGGAAGTTCGTCGAGGCGCGCCCGGAGCGCGTTGAGCGGGATGTTGACCGCGCCCGGCGCATGGCCTCCGGAGAACTCTTCGGGATCGCGCACGTCGAGGAGGAATCCGTCTTCCCCCCAGTGGCTCAGCGGCATGTCGCCGCGGAGCACATCGGCGGCGATCATTCCCGCAAAATTGACGGGATCCTTCGCCCCGCCGAACTGAGGCGCGTAGCAGAGCTCGGACTCCTCGAGGTCCTGGACGGTTCCGCCCATCTGGATCGCCATCGCCATCGCGTCGATCCGCTTGTCCACTCCGTCCTCGCCGGCCGCCTGCGCTCCAAGAAGGCGGCCGTCGGATTTCCGGAACAGGACTTTCATCGAGAGGATCATTGCTCCCGGATAATACCCGGCGTGCGAACGCGGGTTGAGATAGATTTTTTCGAAATCTTTTTCGCCGGTGCGGACGAGGAGTTTTTCGCTGGCTCCTGTCGAGGCAACCGCGAGCCCGAAGACCCCGCAGATCGCGGTGCCCTGGGTGCCCCGGTAGCGGGAGTCGCGGCCCGCGATCACGTCCGCCGCGATCCGACCCTGGCGGTTGGCGGGGCCCGCGAGCGGGATGAGCGTCCACTGGCCGGTCACAAAATCCCTCACCTCGACCGCATCGCCGACGGCAAAAATATCGGGATCGCTCGTGCGCATGTGCTCGTCCACGCGGATTCCCCCGCGCTCGCCGAGAGCGAGCCCGGCGAGTTTCGCAAGGGAAGTTTCCGGCCGCACCCCGATCGCGAGAATGACCAGGTCCGCCGGATGCGCCTTGCCGGATTGCGTCAGAACCTCCAGCCCGGCCTCCCCGGATTTTTGGAAACCAGCCACGCCGTCGCCCAGGGCCAGCTTCACGCCGTGTTTTTCCAGATGGCGTTCGACAAGGCGGGCGATCTCGGGATCGAGCGGCGGCATCACCTGGTCAAGCATCTCGACAACCGTCACCTCGAGTCCCCGGTGGATCAGATTTTCCGCCATCTCGAGGCCGATGAACCCGCCGCCGACCACCACCGCGCGCTTCGCGCTCTTCTCCGCTATCCACGCGCGGATGTCCCTCGCGTCCGGCACGGTCCTCACGGTGAAAATGCCCGGAAGGTCAATGCCCGGCAGAGGCGGGCGGATCGGCGCGGCCCCCGGCGCGAGGACGAGCTTGTCGTAAGTCTCGGTGCCGGCCTCCCCCGTCTCCACGTTCCGAAGCGTCACGGTTTTGCTTTCCGTCGAAATCGATGTGACCTCGCAGCGGGTGCGGACCTGGATCGCGAATCGCTCGCGGAAAAGTTGCTCGTCGGCCACAAGCAGGCCCGCTTCTTTCTCGATCACACCGCCGACATGATAAGGCAGCCCGCAATTGGCAAACGACACATACGGCCCGCGATCCACCATCAGGATCTCCGCCCTTTCATCCAGCCTGCGCAGCCGCGCCGCACACGACGCCCCTCCGGCCACGCCGCCCACAATGACGACTTTCATTTGTCCTCGGCCCCGCAGCACGTCTTGCTCCCTCCCGAACAGCATGTCGCCCCGGTCCCCGCGTCCGGTTCATTCCAAGGCATCCTGCCGACCAGAATCGCAAGCGGGCAGAAATTGGTGATCCCCGCAAAAATCATCCCGGCTCCCACGAACCCGGCCAGCGCATACCAGGCCGGATTCACCAGCGCGCCGAAACCGACGCCGGCGACCACGAGCAGGCCCATGGCAATCCGGACCTGGCGATCCAAAGGCAAAACCCACCGCTTGCCCCGCAGGCAAGGCTTTCCCGCCGACTTCCATCCGTTGATTCCGCATTCGAGAACCGCGATGTTCTTCGCGCCCGCCGCCTCCAGCTTTTCCGCCGCCTGACTGGCGCGAACCCCTCCCTGGCAGACCACCACACAGCGCCGCGAGCCATCCAGCTTCGCCGCCCAGGCCGCGGCATCCAGCCCCTGCAGCGGATCGCACTGCGAGCCCTCGATGGATTCGTATCCAAATTCCCCGTGGGTCCGCACATCCAACAACAAATCCCCGCCCGTCACTTCGTCCGCCTTGATGGTTTTCATAGAAAAACACTATATAACCATACACGCATTCATTACAAGGAAAATTGTGAGTGCCCCGCCGGGAGCGCGATTGTTTTCCGGCTCAGAACCTGTGAAATCAATAGGAGAGGCCGCGTTGCTGATGGATTTTTCCTGTTTCTTTCACAGGTTCTCACAGCTTGTGGCCCATTTTTTTCTTTTTCGTGGCGAGGTATTTTGCGTTGTGCGGGTTCGCGGCCGAGCGGATCGGCACCTGCTCGACGATTTCGATGTCGTAGCCCTCGAGTCCGACGACCTTGCGCGGGTTGTTCGTGAGCAAACGGATCCGGTGGATCCCGAGATCTGACAGGATCTGCGCTCCGAGTCCGTAATCGCGCAGGTCCATCGGGAAGCCGAGGCGCTCGTTGGCCTCGACCGTGTCGAGCCCCTCCTCCTGGAGTTTGTAGGCGTGGATTTTCGCCCCGAGCCCGATGCCGCGCCCCTCCTGCCGCATGTAAACCAACACACCGGATCCGGCCTCCTGAATCCGCTTCATGGCCTGGTGAAGCTGCGATCCGCAGTCGCAGCGGCGCGAGCCAAACACGTCGCCCGTCAAACACTCGCTGTGCACGCGGACAAGCGTCGGCTTTTTCCCGGGAATTTTTCCCAGCACCATCGCAAGGTGGTGGGCATCGTCCACGAGCGAACGATAAAGGTGGAGGTCGAAATTTCCGTAGTCGGTCGGCATCCGGATCGTCTGTTCCCGCTCGATCAGCTTCTCGCTTTTGCGGCGGTAGGCGATCAGATCCTGAATCGAGCAAAGCTTCAGGCCGTGCTTGCGCTTGAATCGTATCAGGTCCGGAAGCCGCGCCATCGAGCCGTCCGGCTTGAGGATTTCGCAAATGACCCCGGAAGGATCAAGCCCGGCGAGCCTTGCGAGATCCACCGCCGCCTCGGTGTGCCCGGCGCGCCGGAGCACGCCGCCCGGCTTCGCCTGCAGGGGGAAGACGTGCCCGGGCTGGACAAGATCCGTCGCATGGGATGCCTGCTGCGCCAGAACCCGGATCGTCGCCGCGCGGTCCTTTGCGCTGATCCCGGTCGTGATGCCGGACGTCGCGTCCACCGAGACCGTGAAGTCGGTTTTGAAAAGTTCGCGGTTGTGCGCGACCATCCGCTGAAGCCCGAGTTGCTGGGCCCGCTCCCCGGTGACCGGCGCACAGATCAACCCCCGCCCGTGAAGCGCCATGAAGTTGACGGCCCGCGGGGACACCTTCGATGCCGCCATCAAAAGATCCCCCTCGTTTTCCCGGTCCGCATCGTCGGTCACGATCACCATGCGGCCCCGGCGGATGTCGGCAATCACGGCAGCAATCGGGTCAAAGGGAGTCTTCATAAGTGCAAGGCTGGGGATCCTATGCGGGATTGCGCAGCCCCGCAATTTCTTTAAAAATAGAGCTTGCTTGATCCGCCTTGGGGAATAGGGTTTTCCCTTCTATGGCAAAAACAGCATGGCTCGAGCGCAACAAGCGCAAAGCAAAGACAGTAGCGAAATACGCCGGGCTCCGCGCGGAACTCAAAGCGAAAAAAGACTACGCGTCGCTCTGCCAGCTTCCCCGCGACGCCAGCCCGACCCGGCTCGTCAACCGCTGCCAGATCACCGGGCGCCGCCATGCGTTCCTGCGCCGGTTCAAAGTCTCCCGTATCACGTTCCGCGAACTTGCCTCGGCCGGACTCATTCCGGGCGTGACGAAGTCGAGCTGGTAGGCCGCCCGGCTCCCGCTACTTTTTGGAGACGATAATTTTCGGGGCGATTTCCCCGATGAATTGCTTCAGGGATTCGAGCGTTTGCTCCTGGTTTTTTGCGCCCGGGACAAACCCGTCGAGCACCGGGGCGCTGACGATGATATAGGCCCAGCGGTGGCTCACTCCATGGACGACGCGGTCCCAGTCGGTGTGCAGGATCCGGTACCAGTGGTGGGGGGTGGTGACGTCCTTGCCGACGAACCAATAGAGAAACAGGCTCGTGAGTTCCCTGCGCACGCCCGGCTGGACTTCCACCGGGCGCGAAATGACAAGCTTCATGACCTCGATCTCGCGCCCGTCGTCGAGCTTCACCGGGATCACCTGCCCGGTCTTCTTTGTCCAGCCCTGCGCCGGAAGGCAGGTTTCCGGGCGGTGGATGCTCCGCTTTTCCCCGCCCGAGAGCACGGCCTGACAATTGATCTGCTCGCCGGCGGGGCCGGTGTAGAGCATCTTGGCAAATTCGGTATCCGTCGGGAGCATAATCCGCTCGGATTCCGAGATTCCGGTCTCCTTTCCGGCGAAACTTCCCACCTGTGCCGGGAGTTTCATGTTGACTCCACTCTCCATGTTGATTTGGGCGCCGGGGTTCTGGCGGCAGAGGAAATAGACCGCCACGGCGAGCCCGAGAAAAGCGCAACTGCGGACAATGAGACTAGTATTCATCTTGAGGTCGGGGACTTTTCCCCTGTTGGCAAACCGGCGCGGATGGACCGGCCGGCCTGTTGAATCGGCGGAGAAGCCCCGGCCAGTCGGCATTGAGAAGCCAGGCGATCCCGAGCATTCCGGCCAGGGCGACCGCGAAAACAAGGTAGCCGGCCAGCATGTGAAAGAAAGTCGGTTTATCGAGTGTTCCGATGGCGATCTGCGGACCCATGGCAATCGTGCCGAGCGTGAGCATGAGGATGCGCGCAAGGTTGCCGGCGATCGCGAGCGGGATCGAGCAGAGGAAAATCACAGCCTTCCGCCACACGCCTTTTTGTGTGAAATACCCGTAGAGGGCGCTGACCATCATCAGGGCGAACAGCGAACGGATCCCGCTGCAGGGGTTGGCGACATCCACCGAGAAGCGGGCTCCGGCGCGAAGGCCCGCCAGTGTATCCGGCTTCGAGAGGATCGCCGTGCCGCTCTTGACGCAGCCGATGCCCATGGTGTTGAGCACATGGACGCTCGCCTCGGACATCACCATCCGGAGCGGAAAGGCGATCATGTTGTCGAGGAAAGTCAGCGGATAGAGGAAAACAAGGAACGCCCACGGGATGAAGAGCGCCTTCGCCCATGTCCAGCCCATGAGCCAGAGAACGAGTCCGCCGGTGAGGATCTGGAAGCTGGCGTAGGCGATGAAGATGTTGTCCGCACGGTAGCCGACCCAATAAACGAAGAGCCCGAACACCGTCATGGCAAGCCCGGCCCACGAACGGCGGAACGCTTCCTTGGGGAGGTTTTCCCGTTCAAACCAGATCATGCCGGCAATCGCGAGCGGGACGATGTAACAGTGCTGCCAGTCCTCGCCCTGCCAAAGCGCGTTGGCGAAATGGAGGACCGTTACCAAATGCGCGCCGTAACCGAACGCGTAGGGGTTGAAGGCGTAGAGCAACCAGAGTGCAGCCAGGCTGCAGCCCCCGGCAAGCAGGAGGTCGGGCAGGGGGGTGCGATGGGATTCCGGGGGCGTGGGTTTCAAGGGTTTCCTTTTTCCGAAGGGTCGTGGAACATAGCAGAAAGTTTTGTTTCCACAAAGGGAATTGAGACGCTTTCCAAGCAGACGAACGAGGGCTGCACGCAGCGGTCCACGCACGGGCGGTAGGGGCAGGCATCGGTCGCCACGACAAGGCGGGCGTTGCCGTGAGGAGCGAACCAGGCGGGGTCGCCCGATCCAAAAACCGTCACCACCGGGACCCCGGCCGCCGCAGCGAGATGGGAGGCGAAGGAATCGTTGCTCAGAACCCCGTCCGTCCGCGCCAGAAGCGCGGCCAAAACGATGGGATCGGGGCTGCAAAAAACTTTTTGGTTGCCGGCGCAGGGCCGGGGACATGGCTCGTCGGGAGGCTGGATGATGGCAACGGCAATATTCCGGGACGGAAACCAAGTCGTCAAAAGAGCCTCAAATTTTTTGATCGGCCAGCGTTTTCCGGGAAGGCGTCCCCCGGCATGCACCGCCGCGACCCGCATGCCCGCGGCGCGGCAGGAGTCCACGAACTCCCGGAACTCCGGCGGCGCAGGTGGCAGGGGCATCCAGGGGAAGGAAAATTCCGGCTCCCGACCAAGGGTGCGGGCGATTTGGGTCCAGTTGTCGCCGTGCGTCTGCCCATGCGGAGGACGGTCGAGCGGGTGCGTCAGGAGCGGACCGGACAGGAGCCTTGTCGCAAGTTGTCCGGCCATCAGTCGGCGCCGTCTCCACGGCCGCGCGACACCGTAAAAATTGCCTTCGGCCACACGGAATCCGATCCGGGTTCCGGCCCCCGATCGCTTCATGGCGATGTGAGCGCGGGTGTCCGGCCACGCACAAACCGCCACGTCCCGCGGTCCGAGCCCGGGCAGTTTCCGGAACACATCGGTCCATCCGGCGCAGGCGGTGACGCGGGAATCCGGGGAGGCCGCGGCAAGGAACTTCGCGATTTCGGGACGGCAAAAGACATTTGCCCCGCCCGGCCCGCCTGCCGCCCGCAGGAATGGCAGCGCCATGACGGCGTCGCCGAGGTGGTGCATCTCAATGACGAGGAGGCGAGATTTCATTTGTTGCACGATTTGGCCATGCGGGCGATCAGGTTGCGCTTGAGCCGGTAGAAATGGCAGCCGAGGGCGCGCATCCAGATCGCGTCGCGAAGCGGACGCCAATAAATCCCATGGCTCTCCTGCATCCGGCGCGCCTCGTCCCAGGCCATGGGCAGCTGGCTCCACGTCTTGGCACCGGCATGCAGCCGGCACGAGGCGAGCGGCTCGGCCAAATAGGTCCATCGCGTGCCGGCACAGATCCGCAGCCAGAATTCGTGGTCCATGCAGAAGCGCAGCCGCACGTCGAAAAGTCCGTGCTTTTCAAAAACCTCCCGCTTCAGAAAAACCGCCGGCTGAAGCAGAAAATTTCCTTTTCTCAAACGCCGCACCGAAAATTCTCCCGCGCGCTTCCTGCGTTTCCATCCCGCCTCCAGAAAGTATGCGTCGCCATAGACGACATCCGCCTCCGGATGCGAGGCGAAGGCATTCTTCACGAGGGTGAGCGAGTCCGGCTCCAGCAGGTCGTCCGCGCAAAGATACGAGACGATGCGGCCCGCGCTCATTGCGATCCCTTTGTTGATCGCATCGGTCTGGCCTTTGTCGGGCTCCGAGACCCATTCCGCATTGCCCTGCCGCCGGAGGATGTCGCGCGTTCCGTCCGTGCTGCCGCCATCCATGACAAGGTGCTCCACCGTCACCCCGGCGCGCGAAGCCGCCTCCCGGACCGAGCCGAGGCACTCGCCGAGGAACTCCCCTTGATTCAGGGAAGGTGTGATGATCGAGAAGGTCTGCATAAACTCGAATGTCCCGGCAGCAGGTCTTCAAAAAGCTGACGGTAAAGGCCGATCACCGCATCCCAACTGAATTGCTTGGCAGCCCGCGCCAGCGCAAGGTCGCCCAGCTCCCGGCATCGCGGGGGATTTGCGGAAAGAAATTCCAGGCGCTCCGTGAGAGCGGCGACGGGATTCGCGGCATCGAACGGCTCCGCTGCGTCGCCGAGAACCTCCCGCGTCGCCGGACTGTCCTTGAAAAGGATCGCCTTGCCCATGGCCATCTGGTCGAGCAGCACCAACCGGGTCGCCTCGATGGCCGCCGGCATCACAAACGCGAGCGCGTTCTGGCTCAGCTCGACATAGGAGTCCACGAACCGCGCCCCTGTGAAAATCACGCGGTCGTCGGCGAGCGACTTCAGCCGGCGGTAATACGCATACTCGTAATTCTCCGAGCCCGTGATCACGAGCTTGTGCGGTCCGCGGTAGTTGCGCCACGCGGCGAGCAGGACGTCGGCTTCATTCTCCGGCGTGAGGCGCGAGACATGCAGAAAATACCGGCCCGGCTCCAGTCCCCAGCGCCCCAGCTCCCCGCACGTCACCGGGGTCGTGCGAAACTCGCATCCGTAGGAAATGTAATCCGGCGTCACCCCGTAATCGCGCTGGTAGCGGGTCACGATCTCCCTGTTGTCGGCAATGATCCGGTGCCCGAGCTTTGTCGCCCACACCTCGCTCATTTTCAGCCACTGACGGGCGCGGGAGCCCCACTTCACCCTCCGAAAATCTGCGCCGTCCACATTGATGACCACCTTGAGCCCGAACCGCCGCAGAAGCCCGGCGAGGACCGAGTTGCCCACCCCGCACAGGTAGATCAGATCGTAGCCGCGGAAGATCGCATCCACCGCGCTCAGCGTCGTATGCACGATGGTGTCTAGGGTCTTGGTGGGGATCGTCGGGAGCGTGATGATCCGCATGCCTTTGATCACCTTTTCCTTCGTCGCATACCGCGGAAACCTGTTGTAAACCGTGACCTCGTATCCCATGGCCGCAAGCCGGCTTCCCAGTTCCTCGACCACGACCTCGAAACCCGAATACCGCGCAGGAACCCCGCGTGAACCGAGGAAGGCGATCCGTGTCGGACGTTGCCAGCGGGGACTTCCCAGCAGGCGGTCCCGGCAGAAAAAATAAACGAACAGGGTGTTGAATTTGAAATACCGGGCGAAAAGCCGCTTCGGTTCCTGGGCGAGCCGGTAGAGCCATGTCAGGCCGGTGTTCTGCATCCACTCCGGGGCGAACGGACGGCTGCCGGCGAGCAGTTCGAAGGCGTCCCCGACGGCAAAAAATACGCCCCGCTGGTGCCTCGGCAGGTTGTCCACGATCCACCGCTCCTGCCGTTCCCCGCCGAGCGCAACCCAGATAAAATCGGCCCGCGATTCCCGGATCATTTCTGCAAATGCCTCCTCGTCCTCCCCGGTCCATGCCCGGTAGGGCGGAGAGAATGCCCCCGCAATTTCGATATCCGGCTGCTGCTTGCGCACGGCCTCGCACAGCCGCTTCAAGCAATCCTCGCTGCCGCCAAAAAAGAAATGCCGGAACGGGCGCGGCGTGTTTTGCAGGACATACCGCATGAAATAGGGTCCGTAAACCCGGTCATCCAATCCCGCCCCCTGCCGGTTCAGCTCCCAGACCAGGGGATAGCCATCGGGGAGAACGAGCGCAAAGTTCCGCATGACCGCGCCGAACGACCGGTCTTTGCGCGCCAGCGAGATGATGTGCGTGTTGCTCGCGGCCACCGCGGACGGCGACGGCAGCGCGGCAAGCCGCTTCACCTCGTCAAGCCCGGACCCGTAGCTGATGCAATGCACCTGCGTGCCGAGGACGGGGAGGCTTTTCATGGATGCAGGATGCCCGGGCCATGCCTGGCAGGCGAGGGAAAATCTTCAGAAGAGGGAATCCGGCCCGCCGCCGATTGCTGTCGGCGAACAAGAATGCGCTGCCTCCATTTTCTCTTTGCCCAAACCGGGCCCCCAATCGCCCGCCGCCCCTCAACTCATAAGAATGTGGGACGCAGGGTGTGCGGCTCGACAAACGGTGGATCAAGGGAGGCGGCCCGCCCTCTGGCTGCTCAGCAAGGCGGCCCGGGGCGACCGCCCTCCATTCCTTGCGCTGACGCTCGGATCAGGGCCTCAACTTCCCGGTTTGACATACACCTCCATCCGACAATCGAAGCCCGACATGTCGACCACCAGACGGGATTGCAGCCGGAGGAAGGAGTGCAAGGAATCTGTGCGCAGCGGGTTGACAAAAACCAGCCGTCCGCCGGGCCTCAGCACCACGCCGGCGGCAGAAAAAAGATCGGAGATCAACTCCCGCAGGTTGCGGATCGGAACCCGCATCCCCAAGGGAGGATTCGTGATAATGAGGTCCACGCTTCCCGGCTCCAGTCCATCGACCCGCCCGTGCTCCCGGAAATCGCAGCAAAGGAACTTCGCTTCCCCGGACGCCACCCCTGCCGCTGCAAAATTCTTTTGGGCGATGGCGATCGCATCGGCACTGCGGTCCGTCCCGTAAAGTTCGCGCGCCCCGCCCCGCAGCGCGCATTCGATCAACTCGATCCCCGATCCGCAAAAGGGATCCCAGACGCGTTCCGCCCTCCCGCCCAGCCGGGCCATGCAGGCAGCCAGCGGCGGATGCGATGCCGCGGGAATATCCTGCAGGCGATAAGCGAACCTCGGATCGGGCGTCAATCGCGGGCGCAGCTCCACCGTTTCCCCGCCGGCAGCAGAGTGAACATCGATCGCCCACAGCGCGTTCCGCGGATCGTTGAGAATCTCCGGGCGCAGCGCAAAGACGCGACTCGCCAGCTCCCGCACAGCCCCTCGCTGGTGGCCTTTGGAAACAAAGTCCAGCCGGTAACGCACCGTTCCTTCGGTGAAGGTTTCCAGCAACCTCCGTGCCCTGGGCGAAGCGATCACCCCGGCGAGGGATTCCGTCCGTGCCGTGCCGAGAAAAAAACCGGCCGTGCCGAAACAGCGCAGCGCATAGACATCGGCCAGCGAAAATGGCGCCACAGGTTCGACCACCACCAGCCCCTCGTGCAAATCGAGCACCCGAAACTTCCCTTCCACCTCCGAACCCACCACTTCCTCGAGCCCTCTGCGTCCGCGCAAATGGATCCTCACCCCTTCAATATCGTCCAGTATCCGGTCCATCCTCACCCTGCCGGGACATTCGCTCCGCGCCACGGCCGCCCGGGCCTTCTGCTCGGTTTGCGGCAGCACGCCGCTCGTCACGGCCAGTGTCTCCGCTCCACCAATTTTCTCCAGTGCCCCGGCCAGGAATTTCTTTTCCCGCTCGTTCTCCGTGGTCCGGAGCAGGGCCAGCATGCCGGCTTCTTCCTCCGGTCCCGCTCCCGCTTTCGGCAGGGCGTTGATGGCATAGCGGCGGATCTTTTCGCCCGGGTCGGCCAGCAAGTTTCGCAGCCACGCCCGCACCGCAACCCCTTGCTCGCGCGGGCCGGACTCCGAAAAAACCACCCCCACCGCACGAATGACCGCCACCCGTTTCCTCCGTTCCTCCGGTGTGGCGCAGTCGAAGCGCGGCACCTCCCCCGCCCAGAGCCTCTCCCACGACAGCGCGCGCAACCGCTGGTAAAGCTCCTTGTCCGCGTTTCGTTCCTCCTTCTTCATTTCGGACAGGCGTTGCTCACGTCGCGAAACAGTGTTTGCGCAAATCCCCGCGTCGTCAATCCGTCATCGGAGAGAGCCTTCTCTCTGTCGGCCGCGCCCGGTGCGCCAACCCCAAATATAATGCACAAACGGCGGATCCTGTGTAAGAGGTGGAGGATGAAGTTGGGAGCTCTCATCGCGTGCATGCTGGCTGCTTTGGCCGCGCTGGTTGTCTGGCTCTTCGTCGGGCACGATGAGAACTACGGCCTCCAGAAGCTGTTTTTCCACGCACGCTACAACCGTTACGACGACATGATCGTGGCCGCAGCAGCCCGCTACGGCGTGAGCCCCTCTCTCATCAAAGCCGTCATTTGGAGAGAATCCCGGTTTCAGCCGGAAATGCTGGGCACGCATGGCGAACGGGGGCTCATGCAGATCACGGAGGGCGCTGCGGAGGATTGGGCGCGGGCGGAAAAGATCGAAACCTTTGTTCCGACCGACCTCCTGGATCCGAAAACCAACATCGAGGCCGGCGCGTTTTATCTCTCCAACGCGCTCCGGCACTGGTCCGGAAAGGACGACCCCGTTCCCTTCGCGCTGGCGGAATACAATGCCGGCCGCATGCGGGTCAAGCGCTGGGAACGGGACTCCGGACTCGGGGGCGGATTCGGCGCGGAGGAACTCCGCACGACCATGGATTTCCCGGCCACAAAGGCCTACATCCGCTCGATTGTGGAAAGGGATCGCGACTTCGAACGCAGGGGCGAATTTGCGCCGCATGGCACTCCAAGCGGGAGGTAACCCCATGCCCGGCCCGCACGCCCTTCAAAGGCAAAGAGCGTTCGGATCAAAATTCGGCTGGATGTCCGTGTCATACGGATGGCGGTGTCCGGCCACCAGGTGGTGCATGGCCGCATAAGCGATCATCAGGGCGTTGTCGGTGCGGAGCCCGGCGGGGGCGAAACGCAGGGCGATGCCTTCCTTTCCGGCGGCTTCCCCCGCCGTCTCGCGCAGGCACGCGTTCGCGCTGACCCCGCCGCTGATCGAGAGGATCCGCCTCCCGCCCTCCCGCGCCGCGCGGAGGGCTTTGATGACAAGCACCTCGACGACGGCGAGCTGGAACGACGCGCAGATGTCGGGCAGGTCGCCCTCCGCAAAACCTTTCTCCAAAAAAATCCGCATCGCTGTCTTCAGCCCGCTGAAGCTGAACTGGTGGTCGCCGGAATCGAGCATGCCGCGGGGGAAATCGAAACGGGCGGGATTGCCGGATCGGGCGAGGCGGTCAATTTCCGCGCCCCCCGGGTAGGGCAGCCCGAGAAGCTTGGCCACTTTGTCAAAGGCCTCGCCGGCCGCATCGTCGCGCGTGCGCCCGAGCAAACGATATCGCCCGAACCCCTCCACGTCGAAGAGCAGGGTGTGTCCGCCGCTCACCACGAGAGCCGTGTGGGGAGGAATTTCCGCCTCACCGAAAAACGGGGAGAGGAGATGTCCTTCGATATGGTTCACGGCGAGGAACGGCAGCCCGGCCCCGATGGCGAGACCTTTCGCAGCCGAGGCTCCCACCAGCAATGCGACCGCAAGCCCCGGGCCCGTCGTCGCCGCCACGGCATCGAGCTCCTCCATGCGCAGTCCGTCCAATGCCCGTCCGACAATAAAGGGCAGCGACTCGAGGTGGTTGCGGGAGGCCACCTCGGGGACGACCCCTCCGAATTCCGAGTGGATCTGCGCCTGGCTGAAGATTTCGTGGGCAAGCACACCGCCGAAACCGCGCAGCACGGCCGCCGCGGTCTCGTCGCAGGAAGTTTCGATCGCAAGCAGGGTCAAGGGGTGGCTCATGGAACTCTCAAACCATCGGCCGGAGAAAAATTCGCGGCGCAGGGCTCGGGCTCACCGCGAAAGATCGCCCTGGGAGAGGGTCTTGAACCCCTCCCCGCGCAGCACGCTGCTTGCGCAGTCGTTGTCATCCAGATGCATCGCGAGGACGGCGAGGCCCCTCGGACGGATGAGCATCGGGTAGCTGAAATACACGTTCACCTCGGCCATGAGCAGGGCGGCAAGCACTTTGGCAAGATCGCCGGGGCCCTCCTTGAGCTCGACCATCAACATCTCGCAATCGCTGTAGGGAATGTCGTTCTCGTGGAAAAGCTGCGCAACGCGCTCGGGATCGCTCACGATCATCCGCCCGATGGCCGACTCCGAGGAGTCCACGATGCTGAGCGCGAGGACGACGATGTTTTGCTCGTTCAGCAGCTTGACCACCTCGAGGAGCGCCCCGACTTTGTTCTGAAGAAAAACCGAAAACTGGCGGACCTTCGGGCTGTTCAGTCTTTCTGCGGTCGGGGCGGACATCGGATTATTTGTAGGAATAAACGAGGCAGAACTCGGATTTGTCCCCTCCGAGGATCGCGAGGCGGACGAAATATTTTCCGCTTGTGCCGGGAACGAGCCCGGCGGCGGCGGATGCTCCATCCTGGAAAATCTCCTCCTTGAGAAGATTTCCATCCTCATCAAACAGCGTCACCGACAGCTTCCCCGACGGGTCCAGCGCCGCCGCCGAAAACCAGTATTCATTCCCGAAAAAAAGGTTCACTTGAAGAAACTGCGGCTTGCCGGCCTCAAGGGTTCCGGCCCAGAACCCGTCGCGGATTTTGTATCCATCGTTCGCAAACGCGCCGGCCAGTTCGAGCGCGCGGCTGCGGGCGGTGACGGAAGTGGGAGCGGGCTCCTGGGCGGTCAGCATCGCCGCCGTACAGAGAAAAAAGAAAATCTTATTCATTTGTCGTCCCTTCGGAAATCGCGCTGACGAGCTCCCGCATCGTGGCGGCGAGTTCGCTGACCGCCTCGGGCGCCAGTGGCGCGCGGTCTTTGGTCTGCACCAGCGCCAGCACCGCTCCGAGTTTTTGCCGCAGGCCCACGATGAGCGGGCTCTCCTGGAGCTTCTCCGGCAGATTGGCCAGCCCGGACAGCAAATACTCGACAATCGCCGGCTGCCGGAGAACGCCTGCAAGGCTTGGACTGTAGTTTTTGGAAATAAATTCCGCCGCCACTTGTGTGCCGCGGACCCATGCGCCCACAGTCACCAAGATGACAAGATCCTTGTCCTTCTGCTCGACCATCGAAAGTTTGACCTCGTTCTGCGTGGCCTCGAGCTCCTCGCGCAGCGCGCTCCAGTCGTTGTTCTCCGCAAAATCGGAAAGGCTGTTCCCCCGGCCGAGGACGCTCTGGCTGACATTCAGCTTCTTTGCGAGATTGATGATCTCCTTGCCGGTGTTTTTCACTCCCTGACCGTCCTGTGCCTCGACCGCGAGGTATCCATCCGCCACGAGAACCCCCAGCATCAGGGCCATCTGTTCGCGGCTTGCGGTATTGACGGAAGCTTTCGGCAGGAACATCTGCGTCCAATTCGGCTGCCCCTGCTCGTCCATCGCCGCAAAAAATTCTCCGGGAGTCGGGATCGTGATCGCATCGGAAACGACGGCGGATTTGATTTGATCCTTTGTCATCGCCTCGGAGGCCGGGGAAAAGCCGGCCGGAAAAACCGCAAGCCCGGCCGCCAGGAATACACATCGAACTGACATGGAAAAAATTCTACACGTTCCGCCGGACGATTGCCAGCGGCAATCTGCACGGATCAGAAGAGCAGTGCGGCGGGAGACTCGAGGCATTTCCTGAGCGCGGCCAGGAATTCGGCGCCGGCGGCCCCGTCAACGACCCGGTGGTCGCCGCTCAGGCAGAGCGACATCCGCTGGCCGACGACGATCTGGTCCTGCGCGTTGACAACCGGCTTTTTGACAATCGCGCCGACAGCCAGGATCGCCGCCTGCGGCGGGTTGATGATCGCGTAGAAGCTCTCGATCCCGAACGCGCCGAGATTCGAGACCGTGACGGTTCCTCCCTGGTATTCCTCGGGCTTCAATTTTTTTCCGCGGGCGCGGACGGCCAGATCTTTGACCGCCGCGCTGATCTCACGGAGCGTCATCTGCTGGGCATTGCGGAGCACCGGCGTGATCAGGCCGTCCTCCACGGCGATCGCGACCGAGAGGTTGACGGTCGAGTATTCGACAACCGCGTCTCCGGCGAAGGCGGAGTTGATTTTCTGGTGTTCGGCGGCCGCGCGGGCGGTCGCGAGAAGAACAAAGTCGTTGACCGTGAATTTCGGACTTCCGGAAACCTCGGCGGCGGCGTTGATCTCCCTGCGGAGCTGGACGAGCGGAGCCGCGTCAATTTCCAGTGAGAGATAGAAATGCGGGATCTGGGTCTTGCTGGCGAGCAGGCGCCCGGCAATCGTGCGGCGCATGCCGGAAAGCGGGACGCGTTTGTCCGCTGCCGAAGCGGGCACCTCGATCCGGGCGGCGGGGGCTTCCGGGCCGGATCCTCGCACAGCAGGCGCGCCACCCATCTGCGGGACATCGGCAGCCACAATCCGGCCGGACGGCCCGGTGCCGGTCACGCCGGAAAGGGTCACGCCGCGCTCGTGCGCAATTTTTTTTGCGAGCGGAGATGCCTTGACCTGCGTGTCGGCGGCGGATGCAGCCGCGCGGGGTTTCGGTGACAGGGGAAATTTCGGCGCGGTCGCGACGAGTGCCGGTTTTTCGGCCGCAGCGGGTTTCGGTGACTTCTTCGCAGGCGTTGCTTTCCCGTCCCCGTCGAGCACCGCGAGGCACCCGCCGACCTTTGCGACGCCGCCTTCGGAAACAAGAATGTCCGTGAGAATGCCCTCCTCGAAGGCCTCCATTTCCATCGTCGCCTTGTCGGTCTCGACTTCGGCGATGACGTCCCCGACCTCGATTTTGTCACCGGGTTTTTTCAGCCATTTGACGAGGGTCCCCTCGACCATGGTGTCGCTCAGCTTCGGCATTGTGATTTCTGGCATAGGTTTTGGTTGATCAGAAGATTTCGAGCGCTTTGGCTGCGACGCGTTCCGGTGTCGGGAGCTGGAGGGGTTCAAGGGCCGGGGAGTAGATTGCCGGAGCATCGAGCGAGCAGACCCGCTGGACGGGCGCGTCCAGTTCGTCGAAGGCCTTCTCCTGGATCGTCGCGGCGATCTGCGCGGAGATCCCGCAGAACGGCTTGTTCTCGTCCACCAGCACCGCGCGGTGCGTTTTGCGGACAGTTTTCAATACCGCCTCTTCATCGAGCGGACGGATCGAGCGGAGGTCGAGAACCTCCGCGTGGATGCCGTGCTCCGCCTCCAGGAGTTCCGCCGCTTTCAAGGCGGTCAGGACGGCCCGGCCGTGCGCGATCAGCGAGAGGTCGGTCCCCTCGCGCTTGATGTCCGCGACGCCGAGTGGAATCACGTATTCCTCCGCGGGAACCTCCCAGATTTCACCGTAGAGGAGCGTGTTTTCCAGAAAGCACACCGGATCGTTGTCCCGGATGGCCGCCTTCATCAGTCCCTTGGCGTCGTAGGCGGTTGCAGGGCACACGACTTTGAGGCCCGGGGTGTTCGCGAGGAAGTTCTCCGGGGTGTGCGAGTGGGTGGCGCCGACATTCGTGCCTCCGTTTGCCGGCCCCCGGATCACGATCGGGCAATTGATGAGCCCGCCGCTCATGTAGCGCATCTGCCCCGCGTTGTTGATGATCTGGTCCCATGCGACGTAGGCGAAGCTCCAGAACATGAGCTCCATGACCGGACGGATCCCCAGCATCGAGGCCCCGATGCCCATGCCGATGAACCCGGCCTCGCTGATCGGGGCATCCACGACCCTCTTGTCCCCGAATTTCTCCCAGAGGCCTTCGGTGACCTTGTAGGCTCCGTTGTATTGGGCCACTTCCTCGCCGATGATCACGACATTCTCGTCGCGGAGGAGCTCCTCGGCGAAGGCCTGGTTCAATGCGGCGCGATAGGTGATGAGTGCCATTAGGAAATGCGAAATGCGGAATGCGAAATGCGGAATGCGGAATGCGGAATGTAGAATGGGAGGGGAGCTTTAGAAAATGCGGAATGCGGAATGCGGAATGCGGAATGGGAGGGGAGCTTTAGAAAATGCGGAATGCGGAATGGAAGAGTGACTTTCATAGTTCCACCTTCATCCTTCATCCTTCATAATTTTCTTCCTAGTCCCCGAAGAAGTGGCGGCCGGTCTGTCCGGCCTCGGTCTGGTTGTCCACTTCCCAATAGACATCCTCGAAGATCGTCCCGGGAGCGGGATCCTCGCTGTCGAGGGCGAACTGCCCGGCCGCGGCCGCATCCTGCTTGATTTTGTTATCGAGTTCGTCGGCGGCCTCGACGGTGAGGATTTTTTCTTCGGCGAGCCGTGCCCGCCAGAGCCGGATCGGGTCGTGGTTGGTCTTGTAGTTCTCGATCTCTTCCGCCCTGCGGTATTTTTTCGCGTTCGCATCCGCGACCGAATGCCCGTAATAGCGGTAGGTATCGACTTCGAGAACAAACGGCAGGCATTCCTCATGGGCGCGTTGGATGGCCTTCCACGTCTTCGCGCGCACCTCGTAAAGATCCTCCCCGTTTGCGACATCCCACGCGATGCCGTAACCTTCGGCGCGTTCGGCCAGGCAGTTCTTCACCGCCGAAGAACGCTCCAGGCTGGTGCCCATCGAATACTGGTTGTTCTCGATGACGTAAATCACGGGGAGTTTCCAGAGGGCCGCCAGATTCAGGGATTCGTGAAAGGACCCCTGGTTGACCGCTCCGTCCCCGAGGAAACACAGGCAACAACCTTTGATTCCCTTGTATTTCAACCCATATGCCAAACCGAGGCCCAGCGGGGTCTGGCCGGCGACGATCCCGTGTCCGCCCCAGTAGTTTTTATCCGGCGCGAAGAAATGCATCGAGCCGCCCTTGCCGCGCGAGCAACCGGTCGCCTTGCCCAGAAGCTCGGCCATGCAGGCGTTCATGTCCATCCCGACCGCCAGGGCGTGGCCGTGATCGCGATACGCCGTGATCACATGGTCGTTTTCTCCCATCAGAGAAACTGTGCCGACCGCAACCGCTTCCTGCCCGATGTAAAGATGCAGAAATCCCCCCATCTTCCCCTGGTTGTAATACTTCAAGGCGACCTGCTCGAATCTCCGGATCCTCATCATTTCCGTCAGAAACCGGATCTTCTCCACGGAAGTCAGCGACGCGTTGATCTCCGACTTCGCAGGGTCCGCCGGGGCGGCCGCTTTTCTCTTTTTCACGCTCATGAATCGTTCGGGTTTGTTCCGTCGCCCCGCCCGAGGCGGCATCACATCGGAAAACGGAAAAGCCTCCTTGAGAATCCGGCTGCTGGCAATGAGGAAATCTCCCGGAAGATTTTGGGCTCAGGGCGTTTGGCTTGACGACCAAGGAAGCTGATCAAGAGAGGGCAAATGAAAAGTCCAGACAAAAGGAGGCCGAAAAGTTGTGGCTCAAAGAGCTCGCGCCCCGCGCCTGCGAACGGATGAGTGCATGCGAGTTGGCCGCGTGGTCACGGCTCATTCTGAGGAACCGCATGCGCCCGCCTGGATGTGCCGGGAAAATTATCCGTGCGGAAAGGCGCGGCGGGCAGGCCGGCGCCGTTGGCGAGGTTGCAGGTCGGATTCTCGCCCCACGCGTAGCGCACCGCCACCGGCTGCGGAACCTGCGGCGACCACACAAGCACATCCGCTGGACCATCGATTTTCGCAGAGGCCCACGCCCATTTGCCGTCCGCTCCGCAGGCGGCGAATCTCTCGATTTCGCTTTCGGGCGTGTTGCGAACGAGCGGCACGGTTTTGTCCGGCTCAGTCGCCTTTGGCGCATACGACATGGGCAATGGCGCGGCTTTCAGCCCGCCATCCGCGTGGGAAAACCGGACGCGGAGTTTTCCTTCTTCCACCCTGGCCGATTCAAAGACCGGCCCCGAGAAGACAACGTCGCGTCCGTAGGTTTTTGTCAGGGCAATCCTCGCCAGCCGTTCACCGGGGTCCTTTTTGTTGAGCGGGTGGAGGCCCTTCTCCTCCCCCACGTCGATCAGCACGGCCATTCCCGTGTTCGGCGTCTCGAGGAACTTTGTCTGCGCCTCGCGCAGTTCCGTCCACGTCCCCGTCTGCGCCGGGTCCTTGCTCTTGGCCTGGAAGTTCGGGAGCTGACAAATGTAGAAAGGGAACTCGCCGCATCCCCAGCGTTGCCGCCAGTCCTCCACCATCGCCCGCAGCGACTTCCGGTAGAGAGGGCTCAGGCCCGGCCGCGCGTTCGACTCGCCCTGGTACCAAATCGCCCCGGTGATCGCATAAGGCAGCACCGGCGAGAGCATCCCGTGAAAGAGCCCGGAGGGCACCTTGCTAGGCAACGGCGGCTTCCCCGCCGGATGCGACTCCGTGCGCAGGTCCCCCGCCCGCTCCACCAGCTCCGCATCCCGCGCCAGTGCCTCGGGGCTCATCCACGCCTCGGTCACGCTGCCTCCCCACGAGAGATTGATCAGCCCGACCGGCCCGCCAATCGCTTCCTGCACCGCCTGCCCGAAATAATAGCCCACCGCCGTGAAATCCTTCGCTCCGGCGGCATCGGCCAGCAGCCACTTTCCGGTCACGTCCTCCGCTGGCGCGTCGGCGCTGTTTCTCTCCACCTTGAAATGCCGCAGCAGCGGATTCTTCGCCCCGGCCGCCACGTCCTTCGCGCCCGTCTGGATCAGCTTCATCTCCATGTTCGACTGCCCCGCACACACCCACACCTCGCCCACCAGCACGTCGGAGACTTTCAATTCGTTCTTCCCACGGACGGTCAGGACAAACGGCCCCGCCCCCCTCTTTCGAGAGGTCCAGCTGCAGCTTCCACTTCCCATTCTGCCCGGTCACGGCCGTCGCCGATGCATTGCCCAGCTTTGCCTCCACCTTCTCCCCAGGCTCCGCCCACCCCCACACCGGCACCGACGCCGATTTCTTCAGCACCGCATGATCGGAAAAAATCGCGGGCAGGCGCACGTCGGCCCGCGCCGCAGCAAGCCCGATAAGCAAGAGAATCGCAATTCGTTTCATATTGGTTTGGAGTCCGTTTCCTGGTGATGTCGCTGCTATTCCCCGCCGGCCTACTTCTTTGTGTCTTTCTTCGCGACGGCCGCTGAGATTTCCTCCGGCGTCCGGCCGATATGCGCGAGCACTTTTTTCCGCACGGCCTCATCGCCTTCCGGCGCGGCGATGTGGCCCCAGCGGGGGAAGGAGAGGATGTCCTTTTTATTCGGCCAGATATTATAGACGGCATAGATGCCGGTGGGCGGACAGCTCGTGTCGATGAAGCCGACGGTGAAGAAGCCCTCGGCTTTCGTGCGCGTGGCCCAGTTCGTGCCGTCGTAGTAGCGCACGGCTTCGAGGGCCTTGGGGTTTGGCACGCCTTTTTCGTCGATGGCCACGATCCCGTGCGAGCCGCTGCTCCGACCGAGGATCATGCCGGTGTTGTCGCAAAAGACGGGAATCTGCGCGCACATCAAAGTCACGCGCGGGTCGAGTCCCGCCGCAGCGATGGCCTGGCCTCCGCCCTGGCTGCGACCGTGGACGATGAGCTGCTTTCCATTCCATTCCGGCTGGCTCGTGACGATCTCCAGGGCGCGCAACAACCGGTGATACATCACCCGCCCAAAGAGCGTCTCGCGCGAATCGGGATTCTTGACGAAGTAGCCCTTCAGCGGTCCCTTGTAGAGATCGCTGTAAAAGGCCTGCGGCTGGCCGTTTGGCAATCCGTGGACGTTGAAGTCGAGTGCGAGCAGCCCGTCCTTTGCCCAGCCCGCCACGACGGAGAGCCGCGAGCTGGCCACGCCCGCGCCCTGCGTGCAGACGATGGCGGCCAGGGTGCCTGGCTTCGCCCCGACCGGCCGTGCCATGTAAGCCGAGAAATGCGCTCCCTCGGGGCACTGCGCTTGAACGTCGAAGCACTCCACGCCGTCCACCGGCGACTTCACCGGAGTGATCTTCACGTTTGCGGGATTCTCTTTGACAAGCTTCTTCTGCGCGTCCCAGAAGGCGTCAAAGTCGCCTGGAGCCGGCAGGCTCGGCTTGATCTCCAGCGGATCGATCGCGGCGCCCGCCTTCGCGCCGAGCACCGACTCGCCGGGAATGACAACGCACTGGAGAAAACCCGGCTGGTTCAGCGAACCGGAAAATTCGGCCTGCCCGTTCTTCAGCACGACTTTGCCTTCCTGCAAAGCCGGGTGCGTGCCGTCGTTTGTGATGCTCCATTTTACTTCCTTGCCGTCGATCGGCTGGCCTTTGTGCGTCGCGGAGAGCGAGAACGTGACCTTCTCACCGACATGGTAAATCGGCGGGTCCCTGTCGGTCGTGATTTTGAACCGATAGTCCGGGCTCTGCTTCGCGCCGTCAACCCATTCGAAGGCGGGCTTGGTTTGAGACAGGGTGCAGGCGAGCGGGCAAAGCAGCGAGATGAGGAGGAGAACGCGAGAGGTGAACATGGCTGAGTTTGGGGATAGAATCACAGTGACGGAAAACGATATGTGCAACAAAAAGCGGCATCGCGGGGTGGTGTTTGCGCGCTCACAGAAAGGACCCTGAACAATTTCAAGTTCCAGAGCCTCTCCGACGGGCAAAGCTCATGGCTAAAGGCTTCCGCAACTTCGAATCCATCCGGATCGCCGCTTGCCGGAAAGCTGGCCGTCTGAACATGGAAGCGCCTCATGTATTACCCGCTTGATGGAGCGGGGGCGCCTGCTTTTTCTCGTTGGGTGACGGCAGCCGGTTGAACCATTCGATCTTCACCGGGCCGAGCAAGCCCGCTGGAAGCAGTGGCGAGTCCGCCTCGAAGTGTTTCCACGAGGTGAAGCTGTGGCGTTTGTAACCGGCTTTTTTGGCGGGGTCATAGAGCCAGTCCGGAAGAGCGAGAAGTTTGCCGTCGGTGAATTTGTTGACGCCTGTCTTTTGATAAGTGAGGTCGGATGGGATGGCTTCGTCGCCGATCAGGCGGTTGACCCAGCGGTTGGCGACCCGGATTTCCAGCGTGTTGGTTCCCTCCTTCAACAAAGTGGTGACGTCGGTCCGGAAAGGCGGCCTCCAGAACACGCCTGCCGGCTGGCCATTGAGAGAAACGCGCGCGATATCGGCCACGGCCCCCAGGTCGAGAATGGCCGCTTGTCCGGCCTTTGGGGCCGAAGACTCAAAGGTCCCGGTATAGACTCCCGTGCCGGAGTAATATTTGATTCCCGGATCGGAATGTTCGGACCAGGAAGTGAGCTGCGCAAAGCCGGCGGAAGCCGGCGCGCCGCGTCCGTCGGTGAAGGCGACTTTCCACGGTCCGGAGATCGTTTGTGGCGGGGGGCAGGCGGGCAGCGAAACGGTTTTCTGGCTGCCATCCGACCAACTCACGGCGACTGAAGTGCCAGTGGCGAGAATCCCACCATCCCGCAGTTCCAGATCGACCGGGCTGGCGGCGGTGATCCAGCGCGCGGGCAGGGGTTTGCGGAATAGGACGAAAGCCGAACCCCACGGCTCGAGTTGAATGGGAACCGAGATACCGTTTCCGGCGGCTGCAAAAACCGGCGCGTCAGCGTGTTCTCCGGTCGCCGCATCCCAGATTTCGGGCTGGAGATCTTTTTGCCGGAACACCACATCGGGCCTCACAGGTTGATCCGAGTAGTTGAAGAGGAAATAGATCTCCCCTTGCGGAGAGGTGCGGTGGATGAATTTGAGGGGAATATCCGCCGGAGTCCATGCGAGGTCGGGAGCGAGTTTGAGTTGGGTGAGCAGATCCAGGGGCTTGATGCCGCGATAGACTGTGCCGGATCCGGTTTTTTTGGACGTGACCTTTTTGCCGTCGAGTCCGCCCCAGAGTTCTTGCACGATTTGATCAAACTCCGCGCGGGCCTCCACGTCTTTCAAACCGGCCGGGGCCGTCGGAGGGTCGCCCAAAACATCCGCTCCTGCACGCACCAGCTTTTGCAAATGTTGGAGGGTGGATAGTTGTGCGACCCAGGCATCCGGGGTCATCAGCAGCCGAAAACTCTGACCCTGTGGATGGACCAGACGGCCGTCCTTCCACGACATGGCACGCAAGTCGGGCGGGTAACAGGCGTTGAAATCATAGCCGGGGACGATATTCGCCATTTTTGAGGGAAAGCCGTAGCCAGTGTCTTCGTCCACAAGGATCGCCACGTCGGCAACGGTGCGGCCCTGTTGCAGGAGAAACTGGCATCGGGAAAGATAGCTGACCCATGCGTCGGCGTAAGGCCACCACGTGTTGAGCCTCCCAAAATGGGTGCCGTAGCGGCCGAGTGCAAAGCCGGGTGCCGCATCGGAAACCGGCTGGTGGGTGTAATGGTGGAAGATGAACCGATTGATCCCCGTGGTGAATGCGAAGTCGCCGGGGCTCTTGAGATTCGAAGGGACGGCGAGATACTTGCCATCCTCGGGTTTTGCGGTGAATGCCTCGGCTCCGATAATTTTGCGGCCCAGGAAGCCGGCGGCGGAGGTGGATTGCTTCATGCGACTGGCCCGGGGGGCGGTGTCGGGCATCCAGAATTCATTCATGGGCACATCGACATGGCGGTTGGCAGACATCGGATTGAGCGGGCCGCCTTGTGATTCCGAATAAATCTTCAGCCCGTGCGCCGCAGCCAGTTTGTGCATGGTGCCGAAGTAGTTTTCCGCAATGAGCTCCTCGATCACCTGGCGAAAGTCCCACAGGACCGCTTCGGAAACTTCCGGCGATTGGATAATTCGCCCGGTCAGAACCGGCAGGAAGGGAATCAGGTCGTAGCCTTTTTGTTTGGAAAATTCTGCCGGCAGATGCTCCGTCCAGTTTTGAAAACCCGCCTCGAAGCTGTCGAAGAGGATGCCCTGGAACGATTTTCCAGCAAGCGGACCGGCATCCTTGATGATACGTCCCAAAGATTTCTCAAATTGAAACGTCACAGTGTTCACATCCAGCTTGTCGGCCTCAGAGCCTTTGCCTTCCGGAGAGGCAGGGTGAACCGTGCTGCCGGTCGCGGTGTATCCGAAACGCAGAACGACCCATTGGCCGACGGGCAAAGCAGCCGTCAGTTTCCCCGTTGAATCCATTTTCCCCGTGAGATTGAGAACCTGATCACGCGCGATCCCGGGAACGCCCGCCGTCTCCGGACGAATCACGGGTTTGGATGCCCAGTTGATTTTGGAGTCCATCTTATCGAGGCGCTCGGTGGTCGCAGGGACTGCGAGAACGGCGATGTCGCGGTAGAAATTCAACTTGCTCTCCGGTTGTGGCAAAACCACTGAAACCGGCCCGCCCTCCGTGGCGGTTTCCGACCACACGATTTTTTTCATCGCGCGATCCGGCGTGATCCATGGTCCGCCGCTGCCGGACCAGCCCGAGCTGTTCGCGATGTCGAGCTCCAGTCCGAGCTCGGCCGCGGTTTTGATCGCATAGGCGGCGTCAATAAATAAAGGTAGCAAGTCATGGTTTAGGCTGAGGCATGATTGCATAGTTCCATTCTCCATGAAACTTATGCCGTTCGATGTGAACTCCACGCATCTCTTCATCGGAAACTT
>Ga0247841_10001803_pt1 | contig 45326 bp, 56 predicted proteins | sample LaCruzMarch2015__2_FD_192410 | JGI IMG/M metagenome (GOLD analysis project Ga0247841, IMG submission 192410) | Freshwater microbial communities from meromictic Lake La Cruz, Castile-La Mancha, Spain - LaCruzMarch2015_18m | ecosystem: Environmental > Aquatic > Freshwater > Lake | place: Spain... | reverse complement strand
TTTTTATTTATTTGTATGCTTGAGAAGATGTTCAGTCTATAAACCGGTATTTTAAGAGAGTCCAAATAGCTACAATTCCGTCGAAAAGTTTTATTTTCTTACCTTCTTTTTTGTTACGTGGATGGTAAGATATTGGAACCTCAAATATCGTTATTCCTTTTTTTGCAATCTTTGCTGTGACCTCTGGACAGAATTCAAATCTTTCACATTTCAGAACAATATTATCTAAAACATTCTTGCGGAAGACTTTGTAACATGTTGGTTCATCAGTAATATTGGTGAAATAAATTATATTGGTGAGAAATGTTAATAATCTCCCGCCAAGAAAGAAATAAATTGAGGATATTTTATTTTTCTTGTTTAGTATTCTTGATCCATAAACTACATCCGCCATCCCATTAGTTAGTGGTTTTAAGAGTTTGGAATAATCATTCGGATCATATTCTAAATCTGCGTCTTGTATCAGGATAAATTCTCCTGTGGCTACTTTTAATCCAGTCCGAATAGCTTTTCCCTTGCCATAGTTCTTATCATGAAAAAGTACCTTGATATTTTCCCCCTTTAAATTTTTTAGCAAGTCTCTTGTCCCATCACTGGAAAAATCATCAATCAATATTATTTCTTTTTCTATATTTCCAATATCTGATTTCTTTATCTTAGTCAGTATTTGCATTATACTTTTCTCTTCATTATACACTGGAATAATTATTGAAAGCCTCATTTTCTTAAAAATGCGTAGGTGCACCTTCCGTTATCATTTTTTAATTCTAAGGAATAATTCATGGAAATCATAGAGTCTATCTGATTTGAACGATTTTCATAACAGGAAAAGTATACAATACAATCAGGATTATTTTCTTTTATAGAACCACCATTCCAGGTTTTGTCAAAAACCTCATATGGGAAATTTAAGGTTTTAATATTAGAATTTAATACACTTAGTGGATCACTTGTTGAAGCCTCTTGACATAGACCTTTATTTGGGGTGTCCTTGAAAAAATCCCCGTATCCCTTGTCTAAAGAAGTGATATAAAGGAAATAAGAGGAGAATGAGATTGATATGACTAGATAGAGTATTAAGAGAATATATGCAAACTTTAGCTTAATTTTAGATAAGCCGAGAGCACAAAATATTGAAAGTAGGGGGAATAGTGGGAGAATATATCTTTCTTGTTTTAAATAAAATATTTCAAAGAAAAAAAACAGTATAAACGTCGGGAAGACCAGAAAAAATAATCTATTTAATTGCATGTTATTTTTTTTAATTGCCAGATAAATCCCCATAAATAAGAACGGAAAAATTACATTAAAAAGATGTAATATTGATTTGAAATAAATCATGTTAGTATTTTCGAAAAATAATTTTGGTATCCCGGGAAAAGTGTTAAAGCTGTACATCATTCCGAGGTTTGCTTTAAGATAATCCTGTGAAATATGGAGAAGATATAGTGGGTCTCCAGAAAAGATATAATTGCCAGTTAAGAATGGAATAAAAAAAAGTAAAAGAGAGACATTAAAAAAAAGCATGGGCCCCATATTTCTACTTTTCACTAGAAGGCATAGTAAATATATCTCTAGTAGAATAATGATTATGCCGTTTGGATACTTGCTTAACACTGATAAAAAACAGAACATCGAAGATACAAAAATATATTTTAATTTATTTGTATTTGAAAATCTTATCATAAAGAATAATGCTCCTAAAATGAAACAAACTGAAAGCATTTCACTATATACTCTAAATGAAAATATAAAGAAGAGTGGATTTAAGCCGAGTATGGCTGAAGCAATAATTCCGATTCTTTCATTAAATAATTCTTTACCAATTCGATAAGTAAAATATAATGAAAGCAGGGATAGTAAGAATATTAAAAACATGCCCGCAAGGACATCATTAAAGCCCAGTTTCCAAAAAAGACCTAGCGCGAGCGGTAGAAGAATGGGTTTGTGAGGTTCAAATAGCCCGGTAGCCCCACCTGAAAATAAATATCTGCCCATGCCAACATAGGAAGCAGAATCCCACCATATGTCTTCATATTGTTGGAATGCCATTAAAAAAATTATGTAAACTAGTATAAACGAGAGGCAGACCCAAAAAAACTTACTTTTCAAAAATTCTTTGTATCTCATTTTCATTCATAAATTTAAGATAAGCCTTGCTATTTATTACCATTGCAGGAGCGGTTGTTATGTTATAACTATTTGCAAGTTCAGAAGTGCTCTTGTCAAGGAGGTTTATATCGAAAGAGAATATTTTGACGCCCTCTTTGTCACGTTCATAGACTGTATCAAGTACATAGCCCTGCAGCTCGCTTAATCCATAATCTCCGCCCGTATTGCTTTTTTTGTTAGTATAAAAAAATAAGATTATATCCCATTTTTTATCGCAGTTTTCATTAATTTTCTCAACAAGTTTGTATGTTCTGAATTGAACTTCATTGTAAATTCTCTTTTGTTCTAGTATTGCTGGATCTTCTTTTCCAAGCTTAAGCTCGAGTGCAGTGAGTAATCTTCCGATTTCAACTTTTTCTTTCCACACATCATCCCAACTTAAATTACAGTAATCAGCAGATTGGTTAGCTTGGAGCTCTCCCTTAAGTTCAGAGAGTGTAAGAAATGCAGATATCGCCTTTTGATACACCCCTATGTCGTCAACTCTTTGATATGCAAAATAATCTCCAATCGCTAATCCTGCTACAAAGAAGAATATTGTTATGAGTATTGCTGCTATGTACACTTCATAATTTAACTTTCTCTTGACTTCTACCAGTTTTTCTTTTTGTATCATTTTTTTTACCATTTTGGCTTTTTGCCAATAAGGAAATAAGCTAAAGATAATATTGATGTGAAGCTTAGTATCCAAAGATATATTATGACAAATAGTATATAATCCTTTAGTTTTATTCTCTCATTAAGCTGACTTCTTATCAGAAAGAAAAGCATAAGGCCAAGTATTATTGAAATTCCAAATAGCATAACCTTTAAGTTGAGCAAAGATATCATAAAATTATCTATACTAAAATAAAAGCTTGGCCTCCAACCGACTAAAAGTCTTGCGATGTAATCTATGCTGTTTTCTATTATCGAGTATATGCCCAATAGAAATATGGCTGAAGCAATTAACATTCCTATAAACCAAATTGGGAGTATGAACATACCTAAATCTCCGTAATTTTTGTTGAATATCATCCACTTGTATTTTTTATAGCTGGATAATGTTCCATATCCCCACCTAAGTCTTTGTCTGATGAATTTCCTAAGAGTGTTAGGAACTTCAGTAATCGCGCAGGAATCATGGACAAAGCCTATATCGTGATGTTTGCTTTGTATTCTCAAGCCCATCTCAAAATCTTCAGTCATACTATCCACATCGAAATATCCATGTTTTTCAAAAAATTCTTTTCTGAATATGCTAAACGCTGGCGTGAGCGGGAGTGAACCTATTTTTCCCATCAACATCCTGTAAAAACCCGTAAATGTATATTCCACATACTGCATTCTCTCAATAAATTTGTTCATGAATAGTGGCCTCATTTTTGATGTTACGGCAGCAATAGATGGGTTGTTGAACATCGGGAGCGCTTTCGTTAAAATGTCTTTTTCAAGAACAGTGTCTGCATCAAGCACAACAATAAGTTCTGTGTTTGCTCGCTCTAATCCATAGTTTACAGCAGCAGATTTTCCTCCATGTTTTTTTGTAAAAAAAGAAATCCCCTCATATTTTTTCGCTAGTTTTTTCATTACTGTTACAGTATCATCAGTCGAGCCATCATCTACAATTATTATTTTTATTTTTTCTTGCTGATAATCTAAGCTCTTTATTGATTTGATAGAATTTTCAAGAAGGGCCGAGTGATTATAGGCAGGTAGAACAAAAGTAACATTGTAGTCAACCTTTCCTAAATCTTCCTTCTTCATCAATTTGACTTTAATAAAAACTGAAAGAAAGAAAAAAGCAATAAGAAATTCTATGCAAAATACCGCATACATCACCCAAATTGGAATCTGGAACATTTTAATTCTCTCTTTTGGACATTTAAATTATCAGTCTTGTTTTAGTTGCGCCTTATCTTCATTCTTGTTTTCTCTTAATTCTAATTCTTCTTCATTTTTTCCATTAGCTTTTTTTTCAACGTGAAAATATTCATAAAAATTTTCAGTTAATGAAAGTTCTAATGTATGGCCTGCCCTTTTTGTTCTTACAAGCCCAACGTCAATATAATGCTTGATATGCTCATATGCTTTATTCCCCCTTATTTTGATTATGACGCTTTGTTTTACTGGTTGTTTGTAAGCAATTATGGCAAGTGTTTCTTGTTCTGCCTTTGAAAATTCTGCCTTGCCTGTAGCAAAGCGATTTATCATATCAGAATATTCTTGTTTTATGTCCATTTTCCATAATTCGTCTTTATTTAGAAATTCAATTGCAGAGTCAATATTTTGATATTTTTCCTGTAACTTAAAAAGAAGCTCTTTAATGACAAGAGGATTTATATCTGTTAATTCAACAAGTTCTTTCACAGAAAGATATCTTGCAGATATAAAGAGCGCTGCCTCAATCTTTTTGAGATTTTTTACTTCTATCTGCTTGTCTAGTTCTTCTTGACTTTGAGATGTTAGTTCCATGTTCTCTTTTTTTTGGTAGATATATTAAGGAAGGGGGATTTTAAAGGTTATTCTATTTATTCATTAAACATTAGCAGCATACCTAAGTATAGCGCCAATTCCAGAAAGATGAAAGAACGACATGCCTTCTTCTGTTTCTGTTGATATCATCTCTATGCTCGCCCCGATATCTTCTGCTTTCTTTGAAAGTTCTTTTATTTGCTCTTTTGGAAGCTTTTTGCTGAGATACAAAACATCAACAGCCGCACTGTCTAAATATTTCTTTGTTGGTTCTAATCCATAAGCAATTTTTGTTTTTTCCTTTCCGAGCATTGAAAAAAATCTTTCCATTAATTTTTTTTCTTTGATAATTTCTTGTTGTACTAAAATATCTCCGCTTGCTTCAACAAGAAGATCTATTCCATGTTCATCAGCATAACCAATATCTTTCATGCCTATAATTTTTTCTTTCAATGCTGTTACGAGATTTCCTTCTTTAACAAAATCGTCCTTTGTGGGCATTGGCCCGCCAATAATAATGCCCTTAAGATTTTTCATGTCGAAAAATTGTGCCTTTAATGCTTCTGCACATTTTCTGAAAAATTCGATAGCAGTATTCTCAATTATTCTGCTATAACGTGCAGCGCTCTGTCCTCCTGCCCTTATCTTTCCAGGGATAAAAGATTCAAGATGCTGAAGAATTTTTATTCTCTTCCCCTCTAAGACCCCTATCGTCGCTTCTTTTCTTTCTATAACAAACAAACCATAAACATCTTTAATTTCTACAAGCTCTTTTAGTGGCTCAACAATAAAAACTTGGTCGCATCTGTAAAGTCTAATGCCCATCTCTTCTGGAGGTTCAAATGCCCATATTCTCATGTCTTCTTGACCTTCAACAGAAGAAACATTGCCAGAATAAACTGCAATTCCGTTAGGAGGAGTTGTTTGTCCAAGCATTCTTAGTTGTCTAACTATTCTTTCAATTGCTTCTATAACATTTTTTTGTGTTGTTCTGCTTTTTATATTTCTGGCAGTAGATTTTTCTGATTCTAATTGGTCTATTACTACATTAAGATTAGAACCGGCCGGGACTAGCACTGTTACTAATTCTGTATGCCTCCCCCTTATTTTTTCGAGTTCTTCGATTATGTCTGCGAGTTCTTCTCTTGTTACAGGTTTTGTTTCTAGTTTTTCTGCCATGCGTTAGTTATGATAAATGCCTATCATTAAATAAGGTATTGAGTATTTAAAATTAAGTCAAGCAAATTCGACCTTAAATTCTTTATCTTCTTTTATCTCTTTAGAACAGGTTACTGCTTTCAAATCATTCAAACAATCTTTTAAAATTTTGATGTCTTCTTTGTTTAAACTTAAGATTATTTCGGCTTTCATTGATTTCTTGGCTTCTGATTTTACTTTTCTTACTTTTTCTATAACTTCAACAAGTTTTTGCCATATTTTTTCATCTTCTTTTTTTAATTTTACATCAAATTTTTCCGGCCATTTTGAGATATGGATACTTTTGTCTTTTTCATTTTCCTTGAAATATTTCTGGTATATTTCTTCTGTTATGAAGGGTGTTATTGGTGCCATCATTTTGATTATTGATAAGAGTGAGTTATAGAGTACGTATTTTGCGCTTTCTTTTTCTTCACTTGTCCCGTTGTATACTCTATTTTTTACTATTTCGAGATAATTGTCGCAGAAATCATGCCAGAAAAAACCTTCTGCTTCAGATTTTGCTTTAGAATATTCATAATCTGTAAAATAATTGCCAACATTGTTTATAATCCTGTCAAGTTCATCTATGAAAAGTTCATCTACCTTATTAATCTTTTTTGGTTTATTATTTTTGTAATCCTTAAGATTCATAAAGATAAAATTGGATGCATTTATTATTTTTGTAACAAATTTTTTTCCAGTAAAAATGTCTTTTTCTTGATAATCTGCATCTTCTCCCAACTTAGAGTTTGAAGCGGCATATCTTAAAGCATCTGCACCATGTTCTTCAAGAACTTTTCTTGGATCAATAACATTCCCCTTAGATTTTGACATCTTCTCACCACCCATTGTTACATATCCCGAAACAATTATGTCTGTCCAGGGTATTTCTTTCTCGTGGAGATAGGATTTTGCTATGGTATAAAATGCCCATGTTCTTATTATATCATGGGCCTGTGGTCTTAATGAAAAAGGGATTTTTATTTTATCGTCTATTAGAGAAGAAGCAATTTGGGGGGTAAGAGATGAAGTCATCCATGTATCAAGAACTTTATTTTCACCAATAGCATAGAGTTTGCATTTCGGGCATTTTTTCTTTGTTTGAATTGGATCAAGGGGGAGTTCATCTTTCTCTGCAATAATTATCTGCTTGCATTTTTCACAATGCCAAATTGGAATAGGGACTCCAAAATGCCTATTTCGGGATATACACCAATCCCAATCAAGCCCATTAACCCAATTTTCATATCTTTTAAGCATAAATTCTGGATGCCATTTGACTTTTTTTCCCTGTTCAAGAAGTTGTTTCTTTTTATCAAGAATTTTTATGAACCATTGTTTTGTTGGAATAAACTCTATTTCTGTTCCGCACCTATCATGTACATTAACAATATGGCTTATTTGTTTTTGTTCGATTATAAGATTTTTGTTTTTTAATTCTTCTAAAATCTTCTTTCTTGCCTCTTTAATTTTCATGCCAGTATAATCCCCTGCGAGATTATTCAACGACCCGTTTTTGTTTATGATGACTCTTGGATTTAGTTTATGTTTGTTTATTGCTTCTAAGTCATATTTATCTCCGTAGGAGCATATCATCAAAACTCCTGTTCCCTTATCCATTTGTGCTGATTCGTCTGCAATAATCGGAACTTCAGTCCCAAATAATGGGACATTTGCTTTTTTGCCTATGATACTTTTATAACGTTTATCTTCTGGATGAACAAAAACTGCAACGCAAGCAGGCAATAATTCTGGCCGGGTTGTAGCAATCAATAAGTCCTTTCCACCGATACTAAACTTTAATGTTGAAAACATGCTCGGGATTTCTTTGTCTTCAAGTTCTGCTTGCGCGATAGTAGTTTGACATTCTGTACACCATAATGTTGGAAAATCTTTTTCATAAGCATCTCCTTGGTTGTATAAATCAACAAAAGATTTTTGGGATATTTTTTGCGCATTTTTGTCAATTGTTGAGTAATATATCTCAAAATCAGAACTTAATCCAATGTCTACCCAATCTTGAATAAATCCCGCTGTTGTGTCTTTTAATGTTTTAAGACAGAGTTCAATGAAATCTGCTCTTGACATATCTTTACTTTTTACATTATTTGTTTTCTCGACAAACTTTTCAGTAGGAAGTCCATTATCATCTGTTCCAAAAGGATAGAAAATTGTTCCATCGAGCATTCTCCTGAATCTCGCTATAAAGTCTTGCTGAGAGTAAGAGAAAGCATGCCCAATATGCATTTTTCCCGAGATATAGGGCGGGGGAGTGTCTATGCTGTACACCTTTTTCTTTCCGACGACAGATTTTAGATTAAACTTATAAATTTTCTCCTTTTTCCAGAAGTTGCTCCACTTTTTTTCAGCTTCTTTGAAGTTGTATATATCAGCCATAACCTTTTTAAACAACCTTATATTTTAAACCTTATGGCAGACAATATTATGACTCCCTCAGGATCTGGTGGGATTATAAGATATGACGAAGAATACCCGAGTAGGTTTATGATAAGGCCAGAGTATATCATTGTTTTTATTGTAATTGTTGTTATAGGTATGGCTGTATTAAAATTATTTTCTAACTGACTTAAAATGATACCTGGATTAGACCCTAAAAAAATGGCTGCAATGATGAAGCAGATGGGTATAAAACAAGAGGAAATTTCTGCAAATCGAGTGGTTATAGAACAAGATGATGGAAAGATTATTATCAATAATCCTTCTGTTTTAAAAGTTAATATGCAAGGCAATGTCAATTTTCAGATTTCAGGAGATATTGAAGAGCAGAAAGATGTTGAAGAAAGTTCAGAGGATAAGTTGAAAAGCGATATTAAGACAATTGTTGAGCAGACAGGTGTTTCTGAAGATGTTGCTGCAATAGAGTTAGAGAAGAATGATGGAGATATTGCTGCGACGATTATTGCGTTGAGTAAGTAGGCGTATTGGCTATTGTTTTATTCATATAAATCCTTATTAACAACAAAACTCTTATTCTGTTGTCATGATGCAACAAACCCCCAAACATATTGAAAGCCTTGAAAAGGCTAGAAGAAGCAGGAAAATAGCAGACCACATGGCATATATGACTTACCCTATGATGAGGGATAAAAGGCTTCTTTTAAAGATAGTAGATGAAATTTATATTGCGCTTATCGGTTCAATGAATGCGATTTTGCAATATGAATACCTTAAGAAAAGGATAAGCCTGTCAAATGATGCAGATCAGAATCTAAAACTACTTTTCGAAAAATGTAGCCAAAGATATGGTATTTCTAACGATGATATTCTCTCCCTTCGGGAGTTTTTTTCATTATATTTGCAGCATAAGAAGAGTCCTATTGAGTTTCAGAGAAAAGATAAGGTAGTTCTAATGTCAGATGATTTTAGAACAAAAGTAATAGATCTGGAGAAGATAAAGAAGTATATTTTTCTCGCAAGAAAAATTGAAGAGAAAGCGGGATTTGTTTTTAGTCAGGGGTTTTGAGTTTGTAAGAAAAAGATATAAATACTAGTTTATACACAATTCTCTTGTCAAAATTGATTTAAAAGAGAGGTTGAAAATATAAAATATATTTACAAATAGCCAAAATGCTGGAACAAATTATAAAGGAAAAAACAAGTGCAGATCATCTGCTTTATGTAAGCTTAAAATATACAAAGACTTGTGATGTAATATTAAACCTAATAAGACGATGGTCTGTGATGATGGGTGCTTGCGTTGATGGTCTTCTTGTTCAGGCTAAGAAAAACAAAAAATTAAAAGTAATCCCTGTTGCGCCCAGGCAAAAGATAGAGCTTGTTAAAAAAACCTTTAAAAATTCTCCTGAAATAATGACGATAATGGAACTTTATGATTTTTTCAAAAGAATTGATAATCTACCTAAGAAGAGAGAGTTTGAATTCAGAAAAAACGTGCGTCTCGTCGTTAATGATAACGGAAAAGAAGTGATAATTGATTTAGAAAAGTTAAAAGAATATTCAAAGAATTTAGACATCTTCATTGAATATATAAAGAAATATCTGGCTTAGAGAGTGAAAACTCAATATTTAAAAATAGGGTTAATTTAATACAAACATGGGAAAAGTATATGTGGTGATATCTGGAAAAGGGGGTGTTGGAAAAACAACTTCTGCAATAAATATAGGTTCATATATGAATACTCTCGGAAAAGAAGTAATAATAGTCGATGCAAATATGACTACTCCAAATGTCGGCTTACATTTTGGTTCCCCTATTGCACCAATAACTCTAAATCATGTTCTTTCAGGAAGGGCAAATGTAAACGATGCAATATATGCCCATGAATCTGGGACAAAGATAATGCCTTCTTCTCTTTCTATGTCAGAATTAAAAAATATTAAGATAGAAAAGATTTCAGATGTGACAAGAAAACTAAGAAAAATAGCAGACCATATTATTCTTGATTCTGCAGCAGGACTAGGTGATGAAGCAAAAGAAGCGATAAGGGCTTCAGATGACATAATAATTGTGGCAAATCCAGAAATATGTTCTATAACTGATGCATTAAAAACAATAAAGCTTGCAGAGAGCATGAAGAAAAATGTAATAGGAGTTATAATCACGCGGTATAGGGGAGATTATTTAGATATGAAACTGGACACAATTAGAGATATGTTAGAAGTTCCAATATTGGGAGTTGTTCCTGAAGACAATTGTATAAGAGAGTCTTTGCATAGGAAGAATCCTGTTATTTACACTCATCCCAAAAGCAAATCTGCAAGGGCGTATAAAAAGATTGTTAGGAGAATTTTGGGTCCAGAATATATTAAACGGGGCAGGATTCAGGAAGAAGGTTTCTTTAGAAAGTTTTTGAGGAAGATTGGGTTTTAGTCATTGATACTATCCAATAACACAAATTCTTTTAAATCTCAAGACAATATTTTCTATATGAATGACGAGTTTTATATGAGATTAGCTCTTGAACAAGCAGAATTAAGTCTAAAAGAAGGCAATTGGCCTATTGGCGCAGTAATTGAATTAAATGGAGAAGTCATTGCAAAATCTCGTAATCAGGTTTATACCCTCAAAGATAAGTTGGCCCATGCAGAGATGCTGGGTTTAAGACAAGTTCAACAACAACTTAGCGAAAATAAAAAACAAGCGACAATCTATACCACATATGAACCTTGCCCAATGTGTTTTGGAGGAATTATTCTGAGTAGAATAAAAAGAGTTGTATGCGGTGTAGATTTAGATAATAGTGGGGCAATGTATTTCAGACAAGAATTGCCTTTATTGTTCAAGCAAGATAAATTTTCTGTTGATTTTGCTAGCGGAGTTTTAGCAGAAGATTGCACAAAAGTGTTTATGGCAAGTGAACTAGCTAAAGGATTGAATAAAGAGGGGCTTTTGAGAAAAATCGCGCTTTAAATTATAAAAATAAACTAACTACTGAACTTTCCAACCACTTTCCGCTTTCTTATCCGGAGAAAGCAGAATAACCTTACTTTCATCATCACTAACTGCTGCAAGAAGCATTCCTTGACTTTCTAATCCTCGCATTTTTCTGGGCTCAAGATTAACTACTACTACAATCTGCTTTCCTACGAGGTCTTCTTTTTTATAATATTTTTTTATTCCTGCGCATATTGTTCTCTTTCCTGTTTCTTTTCCTAAGTCCACTTCAAGCTTCAGAAGCTTGTCCGCGCCTTCAATATCTTCTGCTTTTTTTATTGTTCCTACTTTTAATTCTACTTTTTTAAAGTCGTCGTACTTTATTATTTCTGACATTTTTATTATTCCTTCAATCTTTTCGGATTTATTAATCTTCTGCTTTTCAATTTCTCTATCTTGATTTATTTCCCCAATTTCAATTTTCTTGAATAAGATTTCTGCTTTCTCTATCTTTCCGTAAGTTAACTGCTTTTCGATATTCTCAAACTTTATCTCAAAACCCAATATTTTTGCAATTTTTTCACTTGTTTCTGGTATGAATGGTGAGAGTAAGATGGATATTGCCTTTATGCTGTCTATAAGTTCATAGAGAACTTTCTTGTCATGTGTTTCCCAAGGCTTCTTATTCTGAACATATTCGTTGCATACATCAATAAAAGCAAAAATCTCGTTTAGAGCTTTATCAAGCTCATAATTTTGCATATATTTTTCTATTTCTTTTAGTTTAAGCTTTTTCAGAAGCTTGTTATCTATTTTTTCTATGCTGTATTTTTCGGCAAGAGCAGTGACTCTTGATACGAGATTGCCGAGTTTGTCTGCGAGTTCAGAGTTATGACGCTCTACTAGACTATGTTCAGAAACATCTCCGTCATTTCCAAAAGAGAGATTTCTCATAAGATAATATCTTACACTATCTGCCCCATAAGTATTAACGAGGTAGATAGGAGAAATAACATTTCCCAAAGATTTACTCATTTTCTTGCCGCCTATTGTAAAATAACCATGTACAAATAATGTTTTTGGCAATTCATAACATGCCCCGAGTAATAAAGCTGGCCAGATTGTAGCATGTACTCTTAAAATGTCTCTGGCCATTAATTGCACATCTGCAGGCCAGAATTTTTCAAAATTCGCTTTTCCTTTTTGTCTTAAACCACTTACATAATTCCATAAGGCATCTGGCCAAACCCAGGCACAATGTTTATTATCAAATGGCAATTCTATTCCCCATGAAATTTTTTCCTTTAATCTTGAAATAGAAACATCTCTTAATCCGCTTTCTATAAAGTTTATTATTTCTTTTCTTTTTATTTCCGGAAGAATGTTATATTCTCCAGTTTTTATTAATTTCAAAAGTTTATCTTGAAAAGAAGAAAGTTTAAACATGTAAGCTTCTTCCTTTTTTAATTCTGGCTCCCGATTATGCAGGGGGCATTTACCATCAACTAAATCAGAATCTGTTAAATACTGTTCACAACCAACGCAATAATATGATTCGTAAAAGCCTTTGTAGATTAATTTTTTCTTAAAAAGAATATTAAGTAAATTTTTAACTTCTTCTTCATGATATTTATCTGTTGTTCTTATAAAATTATTATTAGAAATATTTAGAATTTTAAATGCTTCTTTAAATTCATTAGCAATTTTATCCACAAATTCTTTTGGTTTGAGTCCTTCTTTCTCAGCAGCTTCTTGTATTTTTTGACCATGTTCGTCTGTTCCTGTTAAAAAGAAAACATCTTCTCCAAGAAGTCTATGCCATCTGGCAAGTACATCTGCTGCTATGGTTGTATATGCTCCACCAATATGAATCGACGCGTTAGTATAGTATATCGGCGTCGTTACATAAAACTTTTTTCCTGCTTTCTTAGTTTTGTTTATCTTTGCCATAAAACGGGCAGGGAAAAAGAATATAAAAAGCTTCTTATTTTTTACTTGCGAAAATTAATTAATCTGCTGAATAAATCCCTGTATCTTTCTCTTGGCGCGGTTTTATTTGCATAATTTTCTCTAAAAGCATCAAGAACATTTACTGCACTTGAAAGCAGAGGTTCTTTTAAGCAAAGTTCATCGCATAACATCATTTTTCTATAGCCTATATCATAAAGCCAAGATAAATCCATTAAATCTGCACATTCTGGAACAGGTTTGTTTACTAATGAAAGTAATATTCTTGAACCTACGTGCGCGCCCTTATCTTTAGAGACAATTAATCTTAAAGCATCCATCATCTCATGTGGTTTATCTATTTCAACATAAAGATCTCCACGAGCAGCCATTAGGTTAAGATTTTTTTGATTTTTATATTCGTTTGCAACATAGTCCAACCCTTTTTTATTTTCAATTTTTGCTATTATTTCGCTATCTCCAATAAATTCTCTAAATTCATCAATATCTCTTTGAGATTCTACATAGGATAGAAAATATTTTTTAAAGCCAGCCTGTTTTGCTTTCTCTATTTTTTCAATTTCATAATCCAAGAAAGTTGGACCAAGAACCTCTAGGCTTTTCTCCCTTATGTGTATGGACTCGCCAGGATAAACATTATATTCTGGACCGCCTTCAAAAATTAAATGTTTTCCGTTTTTTATTTCTTGAAGAAGAGCATAATCTGCTCCTGCTTTAAACAAGACCATTGTTGGAGTCTGTACTTTGATTGGATGGTTCAAAACTAGTTCGAGTCTTTTTTTATTTGGAAGAACCTCTTTTACTCTTAACTGACGTCCCTTTATGTCAAAGTATAAAGGGACACTATCAGTTATCGAGCGAGCTAATCCTAATTCATTGTTAAGTTCATCTACTTTTATCATGGCACTATTCAATCTTATTCCGCTTAGTCTGTGATCTTTAGCAAATCTTGGAAAATGGCTGAATGTAGGCCAGAGGGTAACAAGGAATTCCAAATTGTCTTGGTTATATGAGTGATTTAGCATCTTCTACTTTATCATGTCTCCTCATGACAGATCTTCCATCGCCTATTTTCTTAATAGAGTTTTTTGGAGGCAAGTTATGAATGGACCTAAGGGATTTATAGGCTGCAGCAATCTGATTAGGCTTTTGACGGCCTTCTATTTCTTCTTTAAAATAGTCAACTCTGTCTGTTTCTTTGGCAAAAATTCCAAAGATAACATCAACAACTCTTCCTGCTTCAGGAAGTATTGCTATATGGTCTGCACCCAAATAAGATTCCCACTGATTGTAAATCTTTTTGTCTACTCCACTCATTCCGTCTCCGCTACTATTTTCATAGGGTTTTCTGATAAGATAAACAGAAAACTTTTCTTTGAGGTTCTCAAGAGCTTTTTTGGCGCTCATTCTACCCTCAATAGAAACTAGTGCACAATCTTTTGCTTGATCTTTATCAACAGATTCATACAACCCTTCGTCTCCTATAAAAATGAAGATAGGTTTATGTATTGCTTTGCTCATCTTTGCATTATTTGCATAGTACACTGCTGCAAGATCATAGCTTTCCATTATTTGACCTCCGCCACCTTTTTCTATGACTAACTCTTCTAATCTTTTTTTCATATCTGTTCCTGATGTAAAGGGTCTAACTTGTAATGGATATTGGTCGCAATAAGCATCGCCAACTGCAGCAAAACTTATTTCCATTGTTTTTCCAAGATATTCTTTTCCTTCAAGGTCAAGATAAGGAAGTTTAGAAAAGATAGTTGCAGGCCACTCACCCATTGAGCCAGTAACATCACAGGCAATAACAACAGGATATTCGCTGTTTGTAGTAACACTTTTTTCTAAGATTTCATTTTTTTTCTTTCCAGAAGAAACTGCGTCATCATAACTTCGTCCTACATGTACATCATATGACCTTCTTGCTGATTTAAAATCATAGCCTTTCCACGGACCCGGGTCATAATCTCCTGATTCTGACATTTTATTCTTCACCTCCTTTCAATAGTTTCAAAATATATTTTAGTTTCATTTTAATCCTCCAATCGGTTTCATCCCAGAATGTTTTCTTCCAAATACCTTAACTCGTAAATCTTGGATAGTCTCGCATAAATCTTCTTTTTCCCAATTTGGCCTAGAAAGAACATCTCTAACAATTAATTTTTTGATAAAGTGGCATAGTGGATCTGGAACAGAAGAGGGAACTTTTTTATTTATCACATCTCCGCCAAGAGCATATATCATGGTCATTCCAAGACTGTAGAAATCAGATTCAGGAACTACTGGACTTCCTTTTTCCTGTTCTGGTGATGCAAAATATGGTGTAAATCCTTTACTACTGGAATTCAAAGATGGTCGTATTACAGACAATCCATAATCAACAAGAACGATGTTGTGTGTTTCTGGTTGAATTATAATATTTTGTGGCTTAACATCTCCGTGAACTACACCATTAAAATGAAGATATTTTAATATATTCAGAGTTCTTTCAGTTATCCAGGATACATTTTCTGCATCAATTTTTCCTGCTTGACTGACAATTTTTTCTAAAGTTGGCCCAGGAACATAACTCATTACTAAAGCCAGGCTGCTATCTTCTAATTTTACAATATTTCGCATGGCTGGAATTCCATAATGTCTTAAATCCCAAATCGCTTTTGCTTCACTGATTAAAACTTCTTCATCCTGTGGAGAGACATAATGTGCATGTTTTATACAAACTGGTGTTTCTAATTTGATATGTTCTCCCCGATAGGTCTTCCCAAATCCGCCTTCAGCAATTAATTCTAAAACTCTATAATTATCAATAATTTTACCAATAAGATTTGTTCGGGATTCATCATATTCTTCACGCTTTTTTTTGTCAAGTAATATTTCTTTGGCTTCGTTTAATGTTTTTGCTACACGATCATCACCGTTGTTTTTATCTGGATGATACTGCTTCATTAGAACTCTATAGGCAGCATCAATAATCTCGGGTCTTGCCCGAGGACTTACTTCAAGAATATCGTATAAATTGTCTTTTTGTTTATTTCGACTCATGATATGCTCTCCATATTTTTATTAGGATAGTGTGAAATCAGAAGATTATTTCCATAACGCGGTTCATAGTACACAGTTTTCTTCCCGGTTTCTTGTTCAATAATTTTTTCAAGGATGTTCTTTTCTTGTTCCATTGTGTCTTATAATACACATATGAGTTGTATTTTTGATATACTTCACTTACAAAAAGTAGTCTTGCTAGTTGTATTTTTAGAAAGATTTAAATATACAAAAAAATTATTAGAATTATGGCTTTAACAAAGGCAGAAGAGAAAAGTATTTGCGATTTTGTTAAAATTCGGCCTCGTTCTATTCAAGAAATATCCGAACATATAAAAAGAAATTGGAGAACTGCGGATAGATATGTTGAAAAAATATCTGACGAGACAGGATTTTTATCTACTAAAATTTTTAGAGAAGGCACAAGAGGAGCATTAAAAGTCGTTTATTGGAGTTTTAGTGAGGATATTCATTCTACCAGCTTTCAAAATGAAATGGTTGAAGATATTATGAAATGCAAGCATAAAATAGATTTTTCCCCGTTTGAAATATATCAACATGTAGATGATAAAAAGAAAAAAGCTTATGTCCAGGATGCAAGTAAAGTAGATTCTGAAAACGAGGTAAGTGAAAAGCAGGATCTGGTTGGATTTTTGAGACAGGCAACAAAACAAATCATGGTTTTTTCTGGAAACCTTTCATGGATAAATGCCAAGCAGGGGAAAATTCATATGCTGGATGTTATAAGAGAACTTGCAAAAAGAAATATTTCTATAAAAGTAATTGCCCGAGTCTCCATGATTGGAGTTGATAATGTAAAAAAGTTATTAGCGATAAACAAAGAACTAGGCAGAGATATAATTGAAATAAGACATAGATACCAGCCTCTTAGAACGATAATAGTCGATGGAAAAAGTGCAAAATTTAAAGAAGTAAAAAATCCTACCTTTTATCTTGAAGGAGAAGTTAAAAAAAAGATAGAGATTTTTTATGATATTTATGATAAAGACTGGGTTGAATGGCTGCAAAAAGTTTTCTGGAAAATGTTTTCCTTGGCTACTCCTGCAGAAAAAAGAATAGCGGAGATAGGAAAAATAAAAAACGCGGTAATTTAAGTGATTGTTTTGATCAAGCAAAAGTATAAATATTTATTAACTTAATTTTATGTAGTAATATTACGCGCCGCTAGTTTATCGGTAGAATGAAAACAGAAGGTTTATATATTAGTTTATCAGTAGTATTATATGGGAAAAGTTGGGATAAGTATCAAAGATAAAAGATTAAAGTTTAAGATAGGTTTACAAAAAATATTTCTTATAAAAATAAAAGAAAAAAGTTGTTTGTCTTGGACGAAATTAGCGAAACGATTAAATGTCTGTACCCATACCCTGATGTTTGATTGGAGGAATGAACGTTCTACTTTACCACAAGGTATCGCAAAGAAACTCTTGGATGAATACCCCTTTGAAAAGTGGGAAACTATTGAATCTAAATGGATAACGGGGGTTTTAGATGAAGATTGGAGACAAAAATCTCTAGCAGATAATATTAAGAAGCGTATAGAAATTCCTCCCCGTAGTGAGGAATTAGCAGAAATCTTCGGCATTGTCCTCGGTGATGGTCATTTGGATAGAAAAGTACTTACTATTGCAGGTAATTCTAATGAATTAATGCATTATATCTATCTCAATCAAAAAATAAAAATGTTATTTGGATTAGACTCAAAAATAATCAAGATTAAAAATCAAAATTCAATGCAGTTGAGAGTCAATTCTACAGAACTAATAAAATTTCTTATTGCAAACAATTTTGTTTTAGGGGATAAAATAAAAAATAAGGAATCTTTGCCCGATTGGATATTTGAAAAAAAAGAATTTATCTATGGGGCATTAAGGGGGTTATTCGATACAGATGGGGGGATTTATCAAAAACAAAAAAGATACAAACGGGCGATTATAGAGTTCCAGACAGAATCTCCTCATATTCGAAAAAATTTGTTTGAATTAATTGAAAAAGCCGGTTTCAAACCTTCTAAGAGTGATGTAAATGTGAGAATACAAAATCAAGCAGAGGTTTTAAGATTTTTCCAATTAATCGGGAGTGCAAATCCAAAAAATATAATAAGATACACTTATTTTATTAAAACTGGAGAAATTCCATTAAAGGAAAAATTAAAGAAGGAGATAATCTCGTTTAAAGTAGAAAAATCATTTAAAGCGCCAGTAGTATAACGGTTCGTATAGTGCCTTCCCAAGGCATTGACCCGGGTTCAATTCCCGGCTGGCGCATTTATTTTCGATTGAAAATCTTATTCAATGTGACAGACGTCAGCGCATATAGTGGAACATGACCATAATCCATATGTGATTCTGCTAAACTTTCATCAGGATTAAGTGGATTATCGCTAGCCCAATATCCTACATACATGTTCAATTCTTTTCCTAGAATTTTGTGAACATGTGCCTTGACAATAGAGTCTAAATAATGGGCTGCTTCCATTTCTGCACCGATAATCTTAGAATTTTCTATATAGTGACGATAAACTACTTCATTTTGCATTACTGTTCCGGGAACAGTAAGCATTGGTCCACTTGAATGTATTTGTCCATTAAATGCGCCTTCAAAATCTTCTGGCATAAGGCAATTCCCATTTGGGAAAAGGTAGATTCCTTCATCAATTTGTTTCTGAATATGTGTTGGAAGCATGATATCGAATTTTTTACCATTATCGCATACGATTCCAGCCTTGCCTATCAAAGCAATACCTTCTATTTGCTTTCCAAAAGTATGACAAAGTTCCTGCATACTATGTCTGCCCTGTTCTCCAAATGAATAATCCATATTAATAATTACAAGTCCGTGTTCTTTTGCTTTTTCTCTATCAACTCTAATTCGTGGGTCAATATTGTAGGAGTTTTTCTCGAATAGTTTTCTTATGTCTATAATCTGAACATCTATTCCGGTATCACGTCTGTCTCTTATGAATTTTATTCCCAAAGACTCTTCATGTTCTATCTTAGCTTTCAAAAGTTCTTTTCCTTCAGGAGTTCTGCATAATTGCTGAAGAGTATAATAAAGCAATCCCCTGTCTCCTCTTGGAAGCTTAGCTAATTCCCTGTTTTGAGAAGCCATTTCATTAATTATCTGCTGATTTTTTTCTGCAAAACCACTCACAGTATTAACAACACTATGGGTATTACTCGAGATGATAACCATCGGTCTTCCCATGTATTCTCTTAATTCTTTTTCTATATCTACTCTCCAAGCTCTTGCATTTCTGGGATAGTTTGATTTAATAAATTCTGGGTCAAATTTGATAATCATTTCTTCAGGTTTATGTTTCACAATGTTCTTTAATAATGGAAGCAACCGATTATTAAGATTTAAATTATAATTTCTCAAGTCATCAAATTCAACTCCGAGAGTATTTGCTAATCTTGCAATAATCTGTGTTTGTTCACTTTCAGGTTTAGAACCAATAGATTTAACATCCGCCAAAAGATTTTTTTCAGAAGCTAATTTTTCTCTTATTTTTCCTGCTTCAATCCCGTACATTATCGCGCAAGAAACAATATCAGAACTATCTGCATTTTTTTCTCTAACAATAATTTCAAGTTCTTCTCCTAAATTAAACATTGCACGATTTCTGCACATACAACTTACTTTTTCAACAGCCCGATTAGAATTACTTGTTTTAGCAAGTATGTATAACCCTTTAATCTTGGTAATCGCTTCTGGAAGTCTTTGAAGTGCGTAGGTTAATGCAGGCAAATCAACCTGTTTATCATTGCAAAATCTGTGTATGCCTGGTTTTTGTGCTTTATACCATCCATACAAATTTCCTAAGACAACTTTTCCGTGTAATATCGCTCCACCTATCGCTATTCCATAATTTGATATTGCCTGGCATCCAGCGTGATATTCATTTTCTTTATCTTCTGCTGTTTTTTGAACAATCGCCTCTAATACCGGATTATTCTTTTGTTCTATCATAATCCTATCACAATGTTGGATTATTTAAATGTTTTCATTTGATAGTAACAACAAAACAGTAAGATTTATAAATAGGCTATACATGCCTTATGTATAAAGTAGGGGGTGGTGGCCGAGTAACTTCACGAGCCTAATCCATAAGAAAGCGAGTGAGGTTATGAGTAAAGGGATCGCCTTAGAATTCTAAATGCAAATATGCAAGACCAAACATCCAATAATCAAGAAGAAAGAATAGAAGATAATGACGACAATTCTACTAAATTAAAGAGATTTCTTAAGAAACAGATATCTGATTCTACTGCAATTTTGGTAGAATCTACCCCAATTTTTGCTGCTTTTGAAACAGGTGTTGCAGGAATGTCTAACGATGTTTCTATTAATGCAAGATTATTGGCTGGAGGATTATCTTATTCTGGAATGGGTTATGCATATGGAAAGGGAAGAGATTTGTGGAGAAAAGGATTTGGGATAACAGATAAAACAAAAGAGAGTATTCAAACTGTTAATGATTTGTTATATACTGCTTCTTTTAATCTTGCAATTTCTCCACTAATGTATTTTATTTCAGGTTCAAGGGATTTAAAAGAAATTGCAATAGGTACAGCTTGTGCTGTGGGTTTTGGAGCATTGAATGGTATTCCGATGGGTTATGCTGTGGACACATTTAGAGACTTAGCCGGAGTAAGAAGTTCCAAAAGACTTCCAAAAATAATTCAAAGACAATCTCCTAGAATAAAGAAAGGTTTAGCTGCTCTTCTTATTGCTTCTTCAATAGGTTTAACAAGTGTAGTATACGAATTGAATAAACACTTTAGAGATTACACAAACAAGCCTGTAGCTAGTTCTTATCAAAATAATCAAGGAGTAAACCAAAATGGAACCTCAAAGTAAAAGAACAAGTTTTGTAATAACAAAAAGAATTGCCAAGCATGGCAATCAAGCCATAATTGTTATTCCAAGAATACTTGAGCAACATCTCAAGCCAGGAACATTAGCGCAATTGACTATAGATGTTCTTTCTAATATTTCTGAAGATGAAGTGAAAGTAGTCGTGGAGGAAGAAAAATGACAACACAAAATTATCTTGCTCAATCAGCAAGAAACTCTTACGAGTTTCTTAAAAGAAATATCGATTATAAAAAAGGAGCATTATTCGCGGTAATAGCAGGATTAGCTGTCGGAGCAATTAATGCAAGAGAAGGAATTGAATATGCTGTATCATCTGGAACAAAAGAGGGAGCAAAATGTTTACTTATTGGAACTGTAAATCTTAGCATATGTAGAAAACTTGCAACTTCTATAGAAAATAAAGTTAAAGCAATTGCTTTAGCAACAGTAGTTCCTACTTTGTTAAGTGTTGGATTGACTTACGGAGTTCACGCTTATGTTAAAGGAACGCCTTATCCTGTAAAATCTACTGCACCTACTGCGCTTAGTGCTCCTTTCTTTTTAGCGATTGCATTAAGAGAAAGAAGATTAGCAGAAAAAGCTAAATTGGTTTTGGAGGAAGAAAAATGATAGCCCCCCTTATTGATACAGCAGAATTTGATAGCAATCCCACTGTAAAAGAAGCAGAAAGATTGATAGCATATGATTCAAGTTCAGATGAAGAAAGTCGTAAAAAAAATTGGAGAATGGCGGAAAGAAGAGCAAGAATTCTCCCAGAAATATACAAAAATCCTGTAGCTTTTATCGCAGGAACACAGAGAGTTATAGGGGAAGTTGAGTGGGGAAATTCTGGAAGAACTTGGAAAACAGACATCCCCCTTCCTCGAGATAAAAAATCAAAAGAAAAAAAAGAAGCAGGTTTTGGAACAGAAAAGGAATTTAGATTACTACAAAGAATAAAAGATGCATATTTACATGGTATAGATGCTCCCCTAGAAATTCATTCAGGGATTGAAGAGGAAACAGGAGAGAGATTTGTTGTTGCTGTGCACAAACTCATGGAAGGAAGACAATCCTTGGAAGGAAGAGTAAAAGAAAATGGGCCACTAGGATTTCAAGAATTTAGAAAATTATTTCCTCAATATCTAAAAAGATCAGTTAGAACATACAGGCAAGCAAAAATATTTCAAAGAGACCCAAATCCAGAAAACATACTTATAGAAAAAAATTCAGCAAATATCTGGGCATCTGATTTTGGACATGGCATAATTGAAGGAGAAGATAATAGAGAAAGAGTTTTATCTCTGGGAGGAAGAGCTACTGATTGGAGATTATTCTCAAGAGAGAAATATTGTGAAAAACATGAGGTAGGAGGTTTAGCGATATCTGCGCTCTATGCTATAACTGGAAAATACGCTGTTAAAGTAGACCCATATAATCGAAAAGCAAGAAGATTAGATAATGGAGAAAGTATTCTTAATGATAGTGGAAGAATAGACATTGAAAAACTTAAAGCAGCATATGAGGACTTATTTGCTAATATCAGAGGAGATTCAAAAAGATTGATACCAGTTTTTAGAAAAGCGCTGGGTTTAGAAAACTCTGACAAAAATAAAGAATATGGACTAGAAGATTTTATTTCTGATATAGACCGGGCTGTTAAGCCAACACTATTCGAAAAAGCAAGAAAACATTGGAAGGGCCTAGCTGCTGCTTTGTTAATTGGTAGTGCTTCTGTTGTCGGTTTAAGTTATTCTGCACATCAACAAAATGAAAAACAGAAGTCAGAGCTAGAGAGACTGGCAGAAGAATCTAAAAAACTTCCTGTAGAAGCAAGTTTTAGCGGAAGTGATTTAGAGTTCAAAAACGGTTTGGTTAACCTTGATTTTACAGTTAAGACATGGAAACCTTTTGAGATGCTTTATGATACAGAATCAAATGGTAAAAGACGTGATGAACATAACAATGTAAATTGTGTAAGATTAGAAAAAAATAAAGAATATGAAATAACTCCTTGTTTAAGACAAATATCTAATACTCAATTGAGTCTGCCTACTTTTAGTGGAAGAGTTTACATAGAAGGTTGGCCTGCAAAAGGATTTTATACAACAAGTTTGATAAGAGACACAACACAGTATGAGGAATATTATCCTTATCCTTCTGATATCAAATTTAAGCTTCCGGAAGATATTCCGGAAGGTGCGTATAAGCTAACAATGGAGATAGATACCCCTGCACTCGAAGATGCTCCGAATAATAAAACAGCATTATCAGAGGTAAGGTTCAAAAATCCCGGCAGAATAATATGCAGAAAAAGTATAGATATTGTAGTCGGTAATCCTCAATTGGAAATAGCTGCAGATTCATTAAGGGTTGGAGGTTACTCGCAATTTTGCACCTTGAGATCAATAAATTACTCAAATGAAATTGGTTCTGGATGTACTGGACAAATAGAGATTCCTGCAATAGGTTATTCTACTGTATTAAGTAATTCAAATCCTAGAAATTCGCAGATTTCTGATTCTTTAAGATTTCCTGATACAAAAAATCCATTTGAAGATGCTTTAACAGTTACTGTTAAACACGGAGATAAACCTGTTGGATTTAGCGGATTCCCTATAGCAAGAACATTAGAAACTTTTTCAAATGGATATACTAACAGAGATTGGAGAGCTCTTCCGCCCAGCACAAATTTCTCTGAAAAACTAGTAGAATATAGAAAAAATGCCTTTAAAATGAAATAAGGGGCAGAACATAATTATTTAACTTCACTTCTGCCTCATTCATAGCGAACAAATGAAAATCGATTAGAGTTTTATTTTTCATCTTTTTTATTCTTTCTTTTATTAATTTATGATTTTTTGCAAACTTTAATAAGTTATTCTTGTTATAATCAAAAATAATACCCTTAATTAAACGTAATTGTTCTCTTGTTTCTTTGATTATTTGAATATATTCTTTTGTTGGCTTTATTTTTTTGAAGTCTTTTGCCATTCTTTTGCATATATCTCCCATATTTTCTAATTCTGAAACCAGACCATATATCTGAGAAGTAAAATTTGGATTTTTGTAGCCCCTTTTATTTAACAACCTGAGGCAGAAATGGACAAACTTATTTATAGAAGAATCTGTTTCTATTATTGGTTCTAAATCTTTGTCATTTTCTAGGGCATCTACGAGCTCTTCCATCATAGCATCTAAAATAAAAATGATTCTTTTAATAATTTCATCAATATCCTGATTTTCTGAACCACTTATTTCTTTGAGTAGAATATATCCTTGAGATTGTTTCATTATTTCAAATCCTAAGAGTTCATTTATCACTTTTTTCTGAAAATCTATTATTTCTTTCTTTTCTGAAAATCTTACTTCAAGTTCATCAATTCCTCTTTGATAAAGTGCAATAAGTATTCTATTAATTAATGGACTATAACCTGTTACATCTATTGCAGCTTTGTTTTTCCCATTTAATTCTTTTGATTTTTTTATTAAGAGATCTTTTCCAAGCTCGTTAACATCAATTTCGTCTCCTTTTCCGAGACTGTTTGCTTTTATCCACTTAGAAGGCAGGCTAATCATCATTGTTGATGCTCCCTGCTTAACTAGTTTTCTTTTCATTTTTTGATATAATGCTGGGCTATTGCAGTATATTTAATTTCTTTGTCGGGAACATTTGGTCTAACAGAATAAGATGCTTGTTTTGTTAATATGTGATTTCTAAATAATCTCTCTATTTTTTTAGGATTATGATGATAAACCTTGCCCCTCTTCTTTATGATAGATTTTCTTTTTTCTTTTTTGCCATAAAAGAATATGCAAATAATGTTATCTCCCATTTTATCAAGTTTATTAATATATCTCTTCAGGCCACTTTTAGAGATATGATGCACAACATATTGATCAAAAATATTGCAATTTTTATCTTTTATTTCTTCTGTTTTAGAAACTTTAAAATTTAGTCTGGGAAAGTTTTTCCTTGCAACTCCTATCGCATTTTTTGATATGTCATATCCCCGGATATTATTAAAACCGAGTTTATTTAATCTATGGGCGGTATCTCCTGCTCCACAACCAGTAACTATTAATTTCTTTTCTTTATCCAAACTATTGAGTAGAGATTGTAGTTCTTTTGAAAAGGGCAGATTAAACCAGGGCAGGCTTTTGTAATCCTGTAAATATATTTGCTCCCATTCGTTTGATAATCCCATATGTCCTTTAGAGTATAGAAGTATTTAAACTTTTCTAAAGTATATATACATTTATACTAATATATATAGTTTAATAAAAAAGTTTAAATCTTTCTTTTATGTCTTATTTATGTATAATCGGAGCACACAGGGTGTGCAAAGTTAAGGAAAAAAGAGAGGTGGTGCAGACACCTCAAGACTGCGATTTCTTGAGAAAATAATACGATGACAAACTCAAACAAAGTAAGGGGATTGAAAAGACTCTTCTTAGCAGGAGCAATGCTAGCAAGCACATTTGCTGGAACAGCAAATTCTGCTGACTTGGGAACAAGACTAGAACAAACTACTGGCTCAAAAGAAGACACAAAAACAACATTATGTTTAAGTGATTCAAGATTTGGATCTGTAAAAGATTATGCTCATTTCGGAGACAGTGGAGATTATACTTCTTTAGGTGTCCAATCCAAACTTGGAATAACCGGAATTGTTAATGCAGGAGATAAAGAAGGATATGGACTAGAAGCTTCAAGAAAATTAGGAAATTTTGTTCTTACTGGAAACGCAGATAGTTTAAGAGGACAAAATGGAAAAGAAAGAATTGGAGCAGGCGCAGATTATAATCTCGGAGCATTAACGCTTGGAGCAGGTTTAGATAATGTTGAGCAAGGTAATCAAGTTTTAGGAAGAGCTTATTTAACAGGAAAAACCGACCAAGTAGGAACGGGTGTAAGAAAACTTGGAGATGAAAATTCTGCGAGTGGTTTCTGGTGCCATTATGGACCTAAGGAAGCTTGGGGAGCAAGAACATTTGGAGTAAACACTTGGAACGATGAAAATAGTGATAGCACTTTAACTCTTGATACAATTGTCTCCCAAAATCCAACGTTCGCAGAAGCAAGTTCCCCCTGGATAACAGGAAGAAATGCAGGAGATATGTTTGATAGAACAACAATAGAAAATCCATTTGCACCTGAAAGAGTTCCACTAAACAATAGATCAAAAGAAGGATTAGTATTCGAAACATGTTATGCGGCTTCTAAAAAAGATTGTTCTGAAAATAGAAATTTAAGAACAGATTTAGGATATACTTTTCCCCAAATAGCCTCATTGGGAAATGCAAAACCGGGAGTAGTTGCTTTCTATAATTTCAACTTTGATAATAAAGATAAAGAATATGCTGGAGCAAGCGCGACATTAGGAGTAGGTCCAGTTTTCTTAGAAGTAACAGGAAAAAGATTAGCAGATGGTTCTGTTGATGCATATGTTAGTGCATCTTTTTCTTGCCCTCTTGGTTTTAAGAAATAGGGGGTCTTAAGATGAGCACTCAAAATCCAAATTATCTTGATGGAACAAGAGAGATGCTTAAAGAATCTGAGAGATTGGGAAGGCATTATGTTACAATATTTGGGAAAATATTTTTAATTGAACCGGGTGTTTTTTCTCCGGAAGTATTCAAGGATACAGCTTTCTTTACTGGAGCAATTGATTACAAAATATATTCGTCTTTTCTTGAAATAGGAACAGGTGCTGGCGTAACAGCAACTTTTGCTGCACTTGCTGGAGCAAGCGAGGTGTTTGTTACAGATATTGATGAAGCAACAGTTAATAGGGCGGTTGAAAATATTAACACAAATAAAATACAATATCTTGGGAATCTTCCTTATATTCATAGTGAGGTGGGAAACTTATTTGAACATTTGAACCCCGATAAAAAATTTGAGGCTATCTACTGGAATATGCCGTGGGGCTATGTTGAATATGAGCCGCAGGGTGTAGAAAAAACTGTTTTTGATTGTAAGTATCAGAATATAAAGCAGTTTATTGAACAGGCTCCGTCTCATTTAAATTGTTCAGGAAGAATTCTTATGGGCTTCTCTAAAACAATGGGCAGATATGACTTGATAAAGAAATTTACAAAAGGTGCAGGACTGAAATTGAGAACTCTTGCAACAAAATACTCTTACGATGGCAATCCGAAAGGTCCGATTACTTTAGACTTGCTGGAGGCGAAGAGATGATGGGACAATTAAAGACAATAATAAATACGGTATTGAGAATAGGACTAACAGGACTTTTTTTTAGAGGAATGCTTTCAGGACCAATTCCAGAACTTAAATATAGTCTCTATCAGGAAACAACAAGGCTGCCTGTAGATCAGGTATTTAGAGATTATTATGGTTATAGGGTTTCTTTTAGTGATTCACAAGGATTAGTTCATGAACGTATATTTCGTTCAGATTATGGCTTTGGAAAGAAAGTACCAAAAAATATTCCACAAAATGAAAGAAATAATTTCAAATTTTTAGAAGATGAACACTCGGCTTTTATTATTAAAGATCTGCCTCAAGGGAGAAGAGGGTATGTAAATATTGCAACTTTCAATCAGGAAGCTTGGTTTTTTATCCCACAGACCATAAATCATGCAGAAGTTCATATACCTCAAAATCAAAATATTTCTCCTGGTTATGAAGCAATTTCTTCTGGAAAATCAACAACTTATCATAATATGGGGGAGATAAGATGACAACCCGAAAACAACGAGCAATAGAAAAAAGGTTGCAAGAGATTATTAGAAGAAGCGAAAATAATCTTAGCATTGCACAAGGATTACTTCCAAATAAATTAAACGAAAAACCTTTTGATATTAATCAACCATTAAGTAACGCGAATCTTAAATCAGGATATATGGAAGATCCTGTTTATGAAAAACTTGTTGATGAAGTAAGATTTGTTGAGATTAGGGGGCAAAAAGGAGTTGAAACTAGAGAAGATGAGATAAATTGGGCTAGATTAAAATCTACATGTTTTAGATATGCTGATTTAATTAAAGAAAGACAAATGGATGAAAGAACTTATACCTTCTTATTGAAAAATTCTCCAGAAGCGATAGTAAATCGGTTTATGTATAATGATTGGAGGATATAAAATGATAAAAAAACAAATACGGGCGAAAAGGAAGAGTATGCTTGAATGTTCAGCTGAATCGGCAAGATTTACTCCTACCCCTGTAGCTGTATCTAATAATGGTGGCTATTACGAATGGGAAATTAGCCAGCTTCAACACGCGAGAGATACTTCTGAAATAGGAGAAAATTATGCAAATGAGCAAATAGAATATTTTAGAGAATTACGTAGGCAAAAAGAAGAAGGATGGTAAAAATTCATGAAACTATTAAAATGGCAACCCCAAACAAAAACTCTCAATTCACAATAACCAAGAAAATCGCCAAGCACGGCGCACAAGCAGTGATAGTTATTCCTAGCATATTAAAAGAAAAAGTTAACGCAGGCATGTTAGTTAAGGTTACTATTGATATTTTGGAGAATAATAATTTAGATGAAGTAAGATAAAATAACTCTTAATCTCTCAGAATCTTCGAAGTTATAATTATCAAAATAACGCCGATAAGCGTTATAAAAATGGCTGTGAGGACATTTGTCATAATTATCCTTGTTGTTTCTGTAAACTTTTCAATAATATTTCTACTGCTTTCCCAAATCGCATTTCTCCATGCAAAGGCAATAAGAAAACCTATTGCAGTCATAATAGCCAGTTTCAGTTGTCTTCTGAGCTCTTTTTTGAAAGATTTTCGTCCTCTTCTGAATAATCTCATAATAAACGTAAGAAAGCTTAATTTAAAAATATGACTGAAGAAGTTAGAAAAGCTGTTTAGAATTTAATTATTAAAATTAATTCTTCTCATTTCTCAAATAATGTTCACTTACTTCTCTAACGAGTCTATCTGCCAGTTCATCCTGGGAAACAGAAATAACTCTTTTATCTGGGAAAACTAAGAAGATTTTTCTGCTTGAAAAATCTCCATTTTCAAGCGAATTTGCAACAACCATATCAGAGTTATTTTTTAAACAATGTTTATATGCTGTATCGATTAACTCTTCATTACTAACTCTTGAAAGAAGCTTAAACCCTACCTGATAGATATTTGGATTGAATTCTTTTATCTCGGATATTACTTTTTGGTTTTTTGCGAATTCTAAAGTAAGTTTGTCTTTATCTGAACTTATCTTTCCTTCTGTTTGCGAGTATGAATAATCTCCTACTGCTGCAGCTAGAACAACAACGTCTATTTTCTTTCCTCTGATTATTTTTTTTACACTCGAATAATAATCTTCAAATGTTAGAATTGAATATTCATGTAGATTAGGAGAATATTTATTAAACGTTTCGTAGGCTTCAGATAGTCTTTTTAGTTCTTCATGCTTAGGTTCTTTTGGATTCATCTTTAACGCTTCTCTGAATGGCCTTTTGGCATTTTTTCCATAGACATAATGAACAACAGCATTATTTTTCAGAAAACTTTCGGCTATCAGACTGCCAGTTGTTCCTGAACTAAAATTGCCTAGATGTCTTACATCATCTATCTTTGCAATAGTTCCTCCGCTTGTTACAAAGACTTCAAGCGCCATTACTGCTTTCTCCTGATTTTATCTTATTTTTATTTTCAAAATAGTCTATGACTGCTTTAACAATGTCTCTTGTTTTGGGTATTTTTGCTTTATTTTCTCCAAATCTTGGGGCAATTATAGTTATCCCATACTTTTCTGCTTTTACGAGATTTTCCTGAAAAAATGGATTATCATAAAGGGAGATATGCATTGTTGGTGCCATATAGACTGGAACTTTTTTTCCTAGCGCACTTGCCACAAGACAAGTAACAGAGTTATCTGCTATCCCTGAAAAAATTTTATCAACAGTATTTAGGGTAGCAGGAGCAACTAGAACTAAATCTTCTAGACATATATGCTCTGCTTTTCCTGTTAATTCTTTTACAGTATTTTCACCGCTACCCCAAACAAGTGCATCATCTCCTACAAATTTTAGGGCTTCATGAGTAACATAACATTTCACACTAGCACCATAACGTCTTAGTTGTCTTGCTATTTTAGGTGATTCGATTGCAGCAATACCGCCCGTTACACACAGCCCTATTTTGTATCCTTCAAGCTGGCTTCCTAGTTTTTCGACTTGTAAATCTTCGTTTAAGCTCATATTAAGTCCTCCAAATAATTTTTATGAATTTCAGGGAGATTCCTATCATAATATGGTAAATCCTTAATTTTGCTGATATTTTCTGAAGCTACTAATGAGCCATGGCCCAGTAGATTAACAGCAAAAAATCTTGAATTTTCACCGGTTATAATCTTCTTAATCTCATCAACTTCTTCAAGTGCTCCGCATGGTATAATTCTTGAAGTAAACGGCGCATTTTCAATATAGCAATGTGAATGAAGCATGTAATTTATATTTTTATAATTTTGATAAAGCTTTATCTGGATTGGCGTGTCTACAGACGGCTTTTTTACACCGTGGTACTTAAGTGTTTCTGAATTTTCATTTACTGCTACGAAAGAATCTTTGTCAATTCCTCTTTTGTCAAAATTTCTTTTAGAAACATAAATTAATCCTTCTTTTCTGAAAGACGGGAATCCATTTGTGCATCTGAAAGAAGCATTTCCCATATGTCTGTTTATAGCTTCAGGATTTTCATAAGTAAATTTTGAAAAAGATTCTGCATGAAATTTTATTGCCTCTAAAAACTCTTCATTTACTGAAGAATCAACTTTTTCTCCAACAGATTCGCTTCTTACTCTAGTATACCCTGTTAATTCTCTTGTTCTTTTTCCAAGAACTTTTCCAACTAACTCAAAATTGCTTTCCCAATCAAGGAATACATTGCCTAGAGGATCTATAACTCTTGCTACATATTTTTCTTCTTTTTTCTTAAACTCAAGTACGAGATTGCTTTTTATTTTTAATGCATCATAAATCATATCAAAGGTTGTTAATTTTTCATCTAGATTCCTTTTTGAAGAAACAAAGATGAATGCTCCTTTTTCTTTTAGAGTTGCAGAAATTCTTGGTTTGTCTTCAGGTATTCTAGCAAGCCAGAATACTATATCATATTTTCCCACTTCTTCTGCTAATTTTAGAAGATGGCTGTAATTTCCACCATTATAATAATCTGCTTGAATTCCAGTAGAGGAATAGATTTTATCAGCTAAAGATGAATATTTTCCACCTTTTTCGTCAAAACTCCCTGCTACAAATAAGGTTTTCATAATTTTAATAACCTCCCCGCATTTTCATAATAAACTTTTTTCTTGTCTTCTATTGAAAATCCTTTCATAGCCTTGTCAATAAGATAAACCGAATGTTCATAAGTTTGAACAGGAAAATCTGTTCCAAAAAGAAGTTTTCCTGGTCCGCACTCATTTAGATATGTTTTTATTTCGCTGACAGTTTTGTCCATCTCTTCTTTTTTGTCATCAAAATCTATTAATCCAGAACTATCAGTATAAACATTGAAATTAGTTTTTGCTGCTTTTACCATTTCATTAAAAAATGGTTTGCCCATATGGCTAAAGATAAAATTAACTTTTGGGTTTTCCTTCGCTAAAAAGTCTAGATTTGCTGGTGAAACAGGAGAGGTATATGCTACTTTTCCAGTTTTGCTCATGCAAGAATAAGAATATCCAACATGAAACATTACTGGAAGAAAATGTTTCTCTGCAAGATTTATTACATCCCTTAATTTGTTTGATTTTAGGTCTATATGTTGATAGCAAGTGTATATTTTTACTCCTTTTATTAATTCTTTTTCAGCAAGCTCTTCAAGTTCGTTCATTCCCTGATAATAAAAATGATCAAAATCAAGACTGCCAAACATTTCAAACTTGGGATTGTTATTTATCCAATTGAGTAATCTGAAATTTGATATGCCTGTTCCTTTATGAGGAAAGTACGTAGCAAGGAGAACGGTTTTTTCAACATTATGTTTTCGCATTTTTTTTGCTAGCTCTTCAAGTGTAGGATGCTCGCATGAAACTCCTTCTACTCTTCGGTTAGTCGTGTGGCAGTGTATGTCTATTTTTTTCATTGTTTGTTTTTCCATATTGTTTAAAGATTAAAGCATAATTTAAACTATTTCTATAAATCTTTAAACTAGTTTAAATTAAAGAAAGATTTATAAAACTGAGTAAACTATACTAATTATGGCAATAATAGAGCGAAGTCTTCAGGAGCTTGGAAAGTCACTTTTTGTAAGTCTTCCAAAAGAATGGGCAACACTTCTTAAGCTAAAAAAAGGTTCAAAGGTAAAGATAAACTATACAGAAACCGGTGCTCTTTCAATTGCTCCAGAATTTACAAAAGAAATTAAGAAAAAAGAAGTTGAAGTAGTATATGATGAGCAGTTTAGGAGAAAATTTTATAGAGAATATTTTGAGGGGTATGATAAAATAGTCCTTGTTTTTAAGAATAAAATAGCAGAAAAGGAAAAAAAAGAACTTTATTTGTTTTTTAAGATGTTTATGAATGTACAGATTATAGAGGAGAATGAAACAAAGTTAATTCTCAAATCCTTTAAGATAGAAGACCTTTCAATAGAAGAATGTTTGAAAAGAATGCATTTCCTTTGTCTTGGAATGCTTGAAGAAGTCGGTTCAAAGGATAAAGCTTCTCTCAAAGAGATGCGAAATACTATGACCCGATTTTATTATATGCTGGTAATGCAGATAAGAAGATTCCTTGAGGAAGGAAAATTCGCAAAAGAAAATCAGATACCCCTGGTAAGAGCAATGGATTTTAGAATGGCTGCTGAGAAAATACAGAGAATAGGCGAGATTGCTGAGAATTACAAAACAAATCGGATAGACAGTCCCATAATGAAGACAGTTATAGATTATTATTCGAGAGCATTCTTCTCTTTCTTGAATACTAATTTTGAGAATGTTCTTTCACTTTGGTCTGAAGAAAAGTTATTAAAGAAAAAACTTGAAAAATCAGCAGATAATGATTTATTGCAGATAATACGATATTCAAAAGAGATTTCTATGCTTGTTCGATAGTTTATCTATCTAACAAATGCCAACCTGCATAACCGCCAGAGTCTTCAGCTTTCCAAACACTAAATTTTGTTCCTTCTTTTGGCGGATTTCTTCCATTAGTATCTACTACCTCAAGAAGTCTGAGATAATACTCTCTTCCGCCCGTATTTCCATAATTTTGCTTTCTGACATTTAGCACTTTTACTTTCCAGATATCTCCTGATTCGTGATAATATTTTATTTCTCCCCTTTTTGCTTCCATATTATTTTGTTTCTCTTGAAATTATTTAAATTAACGAAACTTTCCTTTTAATTTTTCAATAGTTTGATCCAATATTTCTAATTCAGGATATTCTCTCCAGTCCCATTTTTTAGAAATTCCTAATTTAACAGCTAAAATCTGCCTTAACCATTGTGAGGGTATAGGGTCTTGAAGTTCAAACAAATACTTTTTGCCCTCTTGATTTTCATAAAAAAGATAGGGTATTTTCTTCTCAAATTGCCTTTTCAGTTCAGAATAGCTTTGGATTTCTTTTCCAGCAAAATGCTTTGTTATATCTTTAAATAAATCTAAGCCTTCTGGAACAGGAATACAATGAAGATGAGCATGATCGACGCAACATCCTGCTTTTTTTCTTTCTTCAACACAACCATGTTCAAAGAAAATCGGTTTCTGATAATGCTTTACAAGTACTTCTCTTACTTTTCTTTTAATTTGTTCTAATTCTGCATATAACTCCGATGGAAGCCCGCCTATTCCGGTACAATGTTGTTTTGGTGCAATTAATAAATAACCTCCTACAAACTGTCCAAGGGAAGGAAAAACAATGAAATTTTTGTTTTCGAATAATATTCTATTTCCATAATCTTTATTCTCAAATTTCAGGCTTTTTCTCCCCAGTTCTTCGCAATATTTACAATCTGGCATTTTATTTTTTCTCCAAGCCCAAGGCCTTAGCTAATCTTGTGTAAAGTACATTCTGGCCATTGCTTTTTCCATCAAACATTGTTCTTCCAAATAATCCGGCATGATAATCTGAGCCAAAAGTAATTAGCATCCCGTGTTCTTCTGCGTACTTTCGAAATGGTTCATTTCTTCCATTATAATTTAGCTGAATCTCTAGGCCATCTAATCCTAATCGTCTAAGCTTGTCCATTTCAGTCATATCTTTAACATCTTTGAAAGGATGAGCGATAATTGCTAAACCGCCGGCTTTATGAATTTCTTGAATTGCTCTGGCAGGAGTTATATCTGTGTTTTTATCAACTGGCTCTTCTCCCTTACCGTTTTTTAAGTATTGTTTGTATAAGGCATCTGTTAATTTTTCTCCTTTATTTTCAAAAAATCTTCGGCATTCAATATCTTGGAGCATGGCCATGTAAAGATTGCACTTTCCTAGTCTCGAATATGAAAAAGCTTTTTCCAGCTTTTCAATAGTTATGGGGATGCCTTGCTTTGCAAGGAAGTCTACTCTTTTTTTAGTAACTGCTTTCTGTTGCTCTGCAGAATAAGATAAAAATTCTCTTAAATTATCTAAGCCCGGATCTATTCCTAGTCCCAAGATATGATATTTATCTGTACTTACTTCTACTCCGGGAATAACAACCAGGCCCCATTTTTCTCCCTCTTTTTTGCATCTTTCATAACCATCAATCTTATCATGATCAGTTATAGCGATAATATCTAATTCGTTAAGTGCTGCTACTCTGGCAAGATGCTCCGGACTTGAGACTCCGTCTGAAAATTCAGTGTGCATGTGAAAATCTATGTATTTTTTCCTTTCCATACTACCTAAACACAAAAGAAATATTTATATACTTCTTATATCTTTTATATCATTAATATAAAATGCGAAGAAAAGTAATAAAACAGGCAAGTCAAGCTTATACCATTACTCTTCCGATAGAGTGGGTGAGGCAAAATAAAATAAATGAAAAAACAGAGCTAGAAGTAACGCCAGAAGAAAAATCGCTTATAATTACTTCAACAACGGGAAAAGTTGAGGGTGGGAAGATAAGTATTGATGTTAGTGAAATAAATTCTCGAATTATTCAGATAATGATTAGTTCTTTATTTGCAAAAGGCTTAGATGAGATTGAAATAATTTCCAATAAAAATATCTCAGAAAAATTAACCTCAGCTTGTGCTAATACTCTGGGATATGCTGTTGTTTCCCAAGAAAAGAACAAATGGATAATTAGAGATATTGGGAGTGCAAACTATTCGGATATTGATGAGATATTCAAAAGAATCTTTCAAATGATTCTTGCTTTTTATGATTCTGCAATACAGGATATATTTGGAGAAGAAAAAGAGACAGAGGACAATCTAAAATTAAGAGATAGAGAAGTAAACAAATTTTGTCTATATCTTCAGAGAGCAGTAAATAAGATGTCTTATCCAAATACAGTCGATGGAAGGGCGTTGTTTACTTATTCTTTTGAACTGGAAAAATTGGGTGATGAAATAGAAAGATTATGGAGAACGAACATCAAGTATGATGTTAAAAAAACAAAACAACTGAAAGAACTTGCAGAGTTGGTAAAAAGCGGTCTCGATCAGGCATTTGACGCATATTTTATGTTCTCGCTTGATAAAGTTGGTGAATGTTCAAAGATAAGGGAACAAGTTAGAGAAGATTCTCTAGAATATTATAAAGCAAATTCTGAAACAATGAGATTCATAAGGCATCTGGTAAAAATAGTTGAAGAAGCCAATGATCTTACTCCGCTGAATATAATGCGGAGATTAAAATAAAAAAATCTCGCGTTTGCATTTCTAGAATATTCTGAACTAAACTTAAATGCAAAAGCTCAAAAAATAAAAATAAAAAAATAAAAAGAAATAAATTTATCCAATTAGGATACTTCTTTCTTCGTTTCTTTTCTTTGCAATGCTTCTGCTTGAGTCTATCAAAGGCTCATATAAGTTTCTTGCTTGAGCTTCTGTGAATCCAAGATTAGCCATTACTCCAAGATAATCGTCTGCTGTTAATCTGCATCCAGGATTAATTCCGAAATAAAGATTGCTTTCTTTAGCGACTCTTGTTTCTTCGATTAAGCCATTAAGAATTTGTCCGTATTTTGGATATCTTGTTGCAAATGTGTCTACTGCTTCCCTCATAGAACGTGCTTTTCCAGTTGCATCATCTTGTTCTATTTTTGCATAAACTCTTTGTCCAGAATATTCATTTTCTGGTAAATCTATTGCTTGTGCAAGTTTAGGTCTCATTCTCTTAAGCTTGTTGTCCATGCTTGAAGTTGTAATGAAGATTCTATCTGCAGCGACTAATTCGATTACTTGTCTTTCTAATGCTTCGTTTGTGTTTGTCATTTTTTTACCTCCTATGTTATTTAATTAAATTAATTTGTGAAATTAAATATGCTTGATTAGAGCGCATTTATTGCTCGCCACCTTCGGCTTCATATAATAATTTTACAAAATCGGGTGTTGCGACTTGGAGATAGCTTTTATCTTCTCTTATGCTCTTAAGCCAGCCAATTCTAAGTGAGTAAGATTTTCCTTCAGAGTCTAATCCACAAGAATGCCAATTTTTGCTTCTGTTAAAATTCATGGCAGCTACTTCAACAACAGATGTTTTTTCTGGGAGAATAAAATAATCTGGAACTCCTTGTTTTTGTTTATAGATTAAAGGATTTAACATTACATTAGAAGGACATTCTTTAACAAAATGTGCTCTAAGTAAGCCTTCTAGATCATTATTCATGCCTTCACGTTTTGCGTTTACTTTTGCAAGAGTTTCAAAACATGTCTTTTTCGGATTATAAGTTCCGCAAAGAATTTGAGATATTTTATTTTTATCCATATAGACTCCAAGTACTGCTAAGTCAAGACATTCAGATCTCTTTAGTTTTATCCAATCTTCTGTCTTTTTTCCGGGTAGATAAATAGATTGGGGATTTTTGCATACGAGGCCCTCGTATTTTTCTTCAACAAGAGATTCGAATAGTCTTTTTAGTTCATCAGGATTAGAAATATCTCTTTTTTCACTAGGTTTTATCTTTTCCTGAAAGATATTTTCAGTATATTTTCTTCTTTCATCTAAAGGCATGTTTAAAATTTGCTTGCCTTCCCAGTAAAGAGTATCAAAAACTCTAAGAGCGATTGGAAGTTCTTTAACAATTCCGGATTTTAGATATTCTTCTGCTCCTTTCTCGCTTATTCTGTTTCTAAATCTTCTTTTTACAACATCAAAACCCATATGGCCAATTTTATTATCTCCAATTAGTTCTGAGTCTAGAATACAATCTGGAAGTTTAGAAAGAGAGGATTTAAGCTCAGGAAGTAAATTAAGCATTATTGGATTAAGGCTTCTTGTAAATGCCATTATCCTGCCCTCTTTCTTGTGAACTTGCATTCTATAACCATCTTCTTTTACTTCTGCAAAAGTCCGACTATTGTGTTCCTGCAAAATCCTTTGATAGAGCTCATTCTCTGCTGCTCCAAGATAAATTGGATTCATTGATTCTATTGGTTTGAATATTTCGATTTTCATAATATTATGATTGTAAAATATGAGATAAACTTGTGTGGTGATAAAATTCACCACAATATTTATATATCTAATTTGCGTCGTTTCTTCTATGGAAAGCTTAGAAAAGATAAAAGAATACATAAAAAAAACAGGACTGACTGAAAATGAGGCAAAAGTTTACATAACACTATTAGAATTTGGACCAAATTCTGCGGGGGCAATAAGCAGAAAATCAGGGTTACATCGGAGGGTTATTTATGATACCTCGGAAATGCTGATAAAAAAAGGCATGATTGGATATATGCAAAAGAATAACAAAAAGCTTTTTCAAGCAAGTAATCCAAATAGAATACTTGAACTGGTAAAAGAAAAAGAGGAATCTATTCAAGAAATTCTTCCAGAGATGCTGACATTTTATAATAAAACCCAAGAAAAAGAGGAAACAAATTTTTATAAGGGGAAAAACGGACTGAAAACTGTTTTTGAAGATCAAATTGAAACCGGAAAAGAGATCCTTATTTTGGGGGCTTCACCGCTGGCATATGAAATAATGGAATTCTATTTTCATTGGTTTGATAAAAAGAGAATAGCTAACAAAATAAAAACAAAAATAATTTTTAACCGGAATAAACAAGAAAAAACTAGAAAAATACCTCTTTCTGAAGTTCGTTATTTGTCAGAAAAGTACTCTTCTCCGCTTGCTGTAAATATATATGGTGATAAAGTCGCAATAATTCTTTGGAACAAAGAAAATCCATTTGCAATAGTTATAAAAAATGAAGAAATAGCAAATGGATATAAAAAATATTTTGAGCTAATGTGGGGCGTGGCTAAAAAGTGATTAGATTTCCTTTAAAACTTCTTTGATTATTTTTAAATCCTCTTTTGTTTTTTCTATCTCATTTGATGTCTCCAGCGTTATTTCTGCATCTCTTGGGAGAAAAGAAAGAATTTCTTTTAAATCTAGTTCAGAATCAGCAAAACACAAGTGATCTACACCGATAAATTTATGGCCGCCGAGATGAAAATGGCCCGGTTTTAATTTAATGAAACTTTTTATAACCTCTTTGTAATCTTTCTTAAGATTTTGTGCAGAATATAGGGCGTGATTTATATCAAAACAAATTCCGCATCCCGTTTTATCTGCAAACTCTTTTAATTGTTCGGGCGTATTGCATAGAGATTTTTCCCGCGGCATATTTTCAATTATAATTCTTTTATCTTTTAGGGATTTAATGAAACTAATAGAATTTTCTTTTGAACATGCTTCATTCTTTATATCACCAGGATGTATGATTATCTTTTTTGCTCCGAGCATATCTGCTATTTTCCTGGCATAATTAAATGAACTTAAGTTTTTTTGGTATAAATCCTTATCTGAATTGTTTATCCCAAAAACCGCATGTTGACAATGAATGACAAAAGGCATTTTAAACTCCTTGAAACTCGAATAATCTTTACCTTCAACAGCCATTATTTCAAAGAAGTCTGCTTTATCCTTGAAATATTCTAATTCTTTATTATATTCATAACTTTTAACACCAATTTTCATAAAATTGGTTGTTTAGAGCTATTTTTAAAGGCTTGTAAGAGAAATATGCTATTTGTTCTTTCGGGTTTGCATTAATATTTTTTCAATATTATTCATAACTATTTGTAGAATTTGCCGGTCTGTATAGTCTGGAGTTTTTTCTTTTATTTTAAGAGCTTCGTTAACCGCCGCAATTGCAGATATTTGAGAGTCAACTCTTGAATCAAGAGAAGAAAGAACATGTCTTATAATCCTCTCTGAACTTGCTGAAGGATTTTGGGCCCGGTACTTTAAAGCCTCGCTAGCAGCAGATATCATTAATAGCTTTTCATTTCTCTCTTTTCCCATACTTAATTTTAATAATGGTTATTTTTAAAGATTGTTGTGATTGCCTTAGATTTTAGGGCAAGGGGGGAGAGAAAGATTTAAAATAAGAACATCTTCTCGTATGGTATGGAAGAGGAAGAAATAGTAAAGAGATATGGTCTTGATCTGGATAAGCTTAAACAAGAGCAATTAAAAATAGGTAAACTCGTGAAAATTAAAGATGCCATAGACTTTTCTTTTACAGAAAAAATTGCTGCAATAGAAAGTCTAACTGTGAAAAACAAAATAATCTCTGCTATTGTAGTTTGCGATAAAGATAACAATATTGTTGAGCAGCAATATTTTCTTGACAAGCTGAAATTTCCTTATCTTCATGAATTTCGGTCATATAGAGAAGTTGAGTCTATGCTTGGCGCATTTAATAAAATTCAAGAAAGAGTTGACCTTATCCTTTTAAGGGGCCATGGAATAACTCACCCGCGTTTGGGGTTAGCAAGTCATTTCTCAATTTCAGCAAATATCCCGGCCATAGGAGTCTCAGATGTTCTTTTTGAGCAAGACAAAATTGATGGGGAGAATATACTTAAGGAAGGAAAAAAAGTGGGGAAGGTTTTCTTAAGTAAAGAAGGAAGTACACCGCTCTATATTAGTCCGGGTGATAAGATATCTATAGACTCTTCTCTCAATATCATAAAAAAGTTGATTGTTCCTCCGCATAAATTCCCAGAACCAATGCATTTGGTTCATAAGTATGTAAGGGAGATAAAAGAAGAGTTGAAGTTATGATTTCTGTGATTTTTTTGTTGTCTTATTAATAGATGATAATGGGGTAAGTAGGGGTAGTGAAGCAGAAATAATTTTAAGGGTAATATTATTATGAGGACATATTCACTTGCATAAAACTTTTAAACTCACTTCAACTTGCCGAGTTATGTTCGGAAAAAAATGTGAGAGATGCGGAAAGAGGATAAAAAACAAATTTTTGTTTTGTCCTTTCTGTGGAAATAGTTCTGTAGACAGGGCTAAAGAAGAAAAAGATTATGGTCTGCTTGGAAGAGGAGATTTTAATCAACCACAAGCTCCGCCCATGCAGAATAATTTTGGTTTTCCTCCCTCAAATTCAATCATGGACAAAATGCTTTCGGGGGTGATAGGAAATATGATGAAAATGGTTGAGAAAGAAATGCAAAACAATATGAAAAGAGAAAGCCCAACAATAAAAAATAATCCCAATTTTCAACTTTTTGTAAACGGAAAAAGGGTTAATGTTTCAAACATGGGCGAGGAAGTAACAGAACAAAGAAAGCAAAAAAAAGAAAAAATAAACTTTCCTATGCCTTCTTCAGAAGTAATTAAAAGAAGTGCAAAACTTCCGAGAAAAGAAGCTAAAACTAAATTAACTAGACAGGATAATAAGATAATTTATGAAATGGAATCTCCCGGAGTTACCTCTTTTGAAAATGTTCTTATAAACAAGCTTGAAGATTCTTTTGAAGTCAAGACTTTTGCGAAGGATAAGGTTTTTTTTAAGAATATTCCTATAAAACTTCCTTTGATAAAAGCATATTTTGGAGAAGGAAAGCTGTTTCTTGAGTTTCAGGCGAAGTAAGAAGAGATTCTTAGTTTTTCATATTGCTCTGATGTTCAAATGTTCTTTCTACGTTGTTTATGTAATTTTTCATGTGAACTTGTTTTTTCCACTTTTCAAGTATATCTTCTTCGAATATATTTCCGAGGTCCATATCACCATGGTAAACCTCGTCATCCATTGGCATAAATAATGTTCCGTCAGAGCTGATAAAAAAATACGCTTTTGTTCTTGTTTCTCTGCTTGCGGTAATAATCTTAAAATATTTTGAATAATCTTTCATTATGGTTTCTGTTTTTTCAGTGAATGTTTTATTATCTACGAGGAGATCCTTTCTGTTAGAATAACCATTTGGTCCTAAAGGTAAAAATTGATATATTTTCCAGCTGTTGGGTTTGTATTTTTTTAAAAGATCTGCTATATCTGGTAAATATCCTATATTCTCTTTAGTTATTACTGTTCCAATTCTAATTAGAGGTTTAACACCTTTTTTCTTTGAATAATAACTTAATATACTCATCACATTCTTAAAATTCTCAGAATTTCTATATGAACTATCTTCAGAAGGGTAATCTAAAGGTAGGCCTAAAATAGTCACATATTTGTCTATAATGTCTTTATATTTGAAGAAAAAATCTCCATTTGTATCCAGATATATTTTTATGCCATATTTTTTTATTTCATGAAAGATGCTGTCAATATCCTCTCTGATTAGCGGCTCTCCACCAGTTAATACTATGGCCTTAACACCCCGTTCAGATATTAACTTAAAGAGATCTTTTAACTTTGAAAAGCTCATATCTGGGTGCTTTTTTGAGTCGTAGCAATACTTGCAATTATGATTGCATTTTGAGGTAAGCTTTAAAAAAACTATATCTGGAAAATCTTTCATAAATCGTTGAATTTTTTAAACCTTAAATAGGTTGCTAAATCTATCAAAACCCTTAATAATAGAAAACTTTAAATACTTGAGATATCTAATAGATATATGAAGAAAATAAAGATAGAAGCAAAATCAGAAATTACAATCAAGAATATTGAAGGATTTTTAAAAAGAAAGGTTACTAAATTTGGAACAAGTGCTAAGGTAGATTGTCCAAAAGAATATTTGGATAGAGAAGTATATTTATTAATTCTTAAAAAATGAAAATCAATAAATTTCCTAATGAAATTACACCAGAACTAGCAGAAGAAGTCGGTTGGCATATAGGTGACGGAAGCATGAATTATTACAATAATCAAGGAAAATTAAAGGGAATTTATCAATTAAGGGGGCATATTGAAGACGATAAAGAACATTATTTGCAGAGAATAAAACCAATTTTCAAAAGTCTTTATGGCATTGACATAAGTTTAAGAGAGATGCCTTCAACAAGAGTTTTTGGTTTTCAAATTTGGAGTAATGAATTAGTTAAGTTTAAAGAAAGCTTGGGATTAAAAAAGGGTCCAAAATTAGATCTAATAATTCCAGAAATTTTTCTAAAAGATAATGAACTCAAAACAGCAGTTATAAGGGGCATTTTTGATACAGATGGTTGTGTTTATTTGGAGAAGAGAATTCATAAACTTTATCCAAGATTAGAAATATCAACAATTTGTTTAAGATTAGCAGAGCAATTAAGAGATTTATTTTTAGAATTAGGTCTTAGGGCGACTATGCATAAGGAAACAAATAACAGACAAGACAATAGAAAGCAATTATACAGAATTATAATTCGTGGAGATGAAATGCTTCATAAATTTATAGGTTTAATAAAACCTGCAAATCCAAAACATATAGCAAAATACGAGAGATATAGAAAGAGTTTTAAATGAATAAAAGTTGAATTAATAATAACGAGCCCGTAGTTCAGTTGGTTAGAATACTGCTCTGATATCAAAGAAAAAATGTCAGTGAGGCAGGGGTCCGAGGTTCAAGTCCTCGCGGGCTCATATTTTTTAAGAGAAGAGAGGAGATACTAAACTTTAAAAACACCCCTAATATAAAATAAACATGGCAAAAGGATTTTATAGCTACATAAAACAAGCGTGGAAAAAACCATCTGCAGAAAAGATAGCAGAGACAAGAAAGAAAATGATAGCCTGGAGAGCAGGAGAAAGAGTAGCTAAAATAGAAAAACCCTCTAGATTAGACAGAGCAAGGACATTAGGTTATAAAGCAAAAAAAGGTTTTGTTATAGCAAGAGTAACAATAGAAAGAGGCGGAAGAACAAGACCGCGACCAAGAAAGAAAAGAAGAACAAGCCGACAACATATTCAATTAACTCTTAAAATGAATTATCAATGGGTTGCAGAGCAAAGAGCCCAGAGAAAATTCAGAAATCTTGAAGTCCTTAATAGCTATCTTCTTGGAAAAGATGGAAGATTTTATTTTTATGAAGTAATTTTGGTTGACCCAAATGTTCCTGAAATAAAAAGCGATAAAAATTTGAATTTCTTATGTAGGGTTCAGAATAGATTTAGGGTATTTAGAGGGTTAACTTCTGCTGCAAAAAAGAGTAGGGGTTTAAGGAATAAGGGACCTGAATTGAAAGTAAGGCCAAGCGTCGGCGCTTGGCATGGTCGGGGAAAGTAGTTCTATATCTATATCCAATCAAATATAAACTTAAATATTATTAATTAATTTTTATTTTATGGATAATAATCGTTACAGCTGGATTTTGAAAAATGGAATCAAAACAGAATTGTCTTTTTCAGCAAACTTTGATAACCTAATAAATCAGCATAAACCTGGCGGAACAGTTGATGGTATTATTTTGTATAATTGTGAAATTACTTCTGTAATGCCATTTATAATGAGGTATTGTTTTGAAGAAAATGTAGACTTAAAAAAGAGGAAATTTTTGAGGGATTTGCCTCTTATGAACAAATCTGAGATTGATGAACTTCGTTTAAAGTCTGATTTTCAAAGACCCTTAAGAAAGGAAGGAGGAACAGTAAGAAATATTGGTGGAAAATTAGTTATCTATTCTTTACCCAGAAAATATGGCAGTAACATTTCATTTGATTCAAGAGAGGTTCCTAGATTTGTTGAAGGAATTGTTAAAGTTTTAGATTACGATGGCGTGCGTGGTGCTCAGAATATGTGTATTCAAACTGTTCAATATTATCATCAATGTTTAGACCATGGGCTTCTTCATTAAAATGATTGAGAAATACTTATCCTAAACCTTAAATAATCCTCTTTCTAATTAATATTAATAGGAAAAAGATGGTGAATTCACGAAAATTATTAATCTGTCAAATAAAACCAAAAGAGTCTAAAATAGTTAGTCAGCTCATTCAAAAAGACGTTAAAAAGATTAATTCTAAAGACATAAATAAAAAGCAGGAAAAAGCATGGGAAAAGTATTATTCTCCCAGCAGAGTAAAAGAATTCATAAAAGAAATGAGTTGTTTTGAAATTAAAAAAGCAGGAAAAACACTTGGAGTAGTTTTCTTTGATCATGGTGAACTTGAAGCATTGTATGTAAGAACTGGCTTTGTTGGTAGAGGGATAGGAACAAAGCTTTTGAAATTTGTAGAATCATTTGCAAAAAAACATGAATTTAGAAAAATCAAACTAATTTCTTCAAAATATGCTGAAGATTTTTACAAAAATAATAAGTACAAATATATAAAACCCGCCTACCCTTCTTTATTTGGTATAAAATTCCATGAAGTCTGGATGGAAAAAAAGTTAAAATAAAAAAGGGAAAAACAAAAAGTATGCTATACTCAAAACTCTGCGAAACATACGAAGAACTCGAAAAAAATCCCTCAAGACTCAAGAAAACAGAAATTCTCTCAGAATTTCTGAAGACAATAAAACACGAAAAACATAGAGAGATAATTTATCTTCTTCAGGGCAGAGTATGGCCTGATTATGAAGAAAAAGAGTTTGGAATATCAACACAGCTTACAATAAAAGCCCTCGCTAAAGCGACAGGAATAAATGAAAAAGAAATAGTTAAAAAATGGAAAAAAATAGGGGATTTAGGAGAAGTCGCAGCAGAAGTTTGCAAAGGAAAATCACAACATACGCTTTTTTCTGCTAATCTCACAACCTACAAAGTTCTTGAGAATCTAAAATCTCTTCCAGAACTAACCGGAAAAGGAACAGTCGATAGAAAAATAGGACTTATTGCAGAACTTTTAACTTCAGCAAAACCAATTGAGGCAAAATATATTGCAAGAACGCTTCTCAATGACCTGAGGATAGGAATAGGTTCAGGAACATTAAGAGATTCTATTGTATGGGCTTGTTTTGATAAAGAAGATAAAGAAGCTTTTG
>Ga0247841_10001801_pt1 | contig 45380 bp, 37 predicted proteins | sample LaCruzMarch2015__2_FD_192410 | JGI IMG/M metagenome (GOLD analysis project Ga0247841, IMG submission 192410) | Freshwater microbial communities from meromictic Lake La Cruz, Castile-La Mancha, Spain - LaCruzMarch2015_18m | ecosystem: Environmental > Aquatic > Freshwater > Lake | place: Spain... | reverse complement strand
GGTATCAACATGAGAGGAAACAAGCTGTTATAGATAAACAGAAGCCTTACAGAACTTCATGAAGAAACAAGGAGTAGCAGGATAGATCCACCGGCAGGGGCTAACAGGAGCAGATATCAAACCACCCGGAGTTTATCCCGCAAGGCGGGAGTGCTATTCCTAAACGGGAATGGTGTTGAGCGGACAGGGAGTAAGGTCCCGCAAGGCGGGATCAGGTGTGGCGGATGAAGCCGTAGTAGTTAAGACAGCCATGGAAACATGGAAAGAGCGAAGGATGGTCGCCGAAACCGGTGGATTGATCCTGCCACAGGACATCCCAATCATTTTATTGGCAGAAGAATTCGACAAGTTCGAACCAATCGATCAAAGTGCATCTGGGCACCTTGTTGATAAGTCTCAAAATGCGCTATCCCTTTCACTCTATCCAGGAAGCATATTAATTGCCGGCCTGGTCGAATCAAATAAGGGGAAACTGGATATGGGAGTTGCGAATAAAGGTGTCCATCTGGATTTTACTGAATGAGCCGGGAATCCGCGAGCAGGAGTGAGTAGTTATCAACACCCACCTTCACTTCCTGACCTTTTCCCGATCAACCAGAATAATGCAATGAATTTTCACGAAATCAAACTACTTTCACGTGAATTCGGGAAAAATCGGATGTCTTCGGAAAAAGCGTTGTAGCAAAAAATAAGGGATCGCAAGCGAATGGATTTAAATTCCTGTACTACCATCCAACCGTTGTTGACCAATATGGCAATGATCTGAATATTTTTATTCCTGATTTCTATTGCTCTGGTTTAATTAACCAAAATTAGCACAAGCCAAATTAAGTTGAAAATTGCCTTTTATTCGAATGTTCCGTAAATTTGCATAAAAGAAGTGGTATGAATATTCAAGCTGAAAAACTGGAGCTTGTCAGGCTTATCATCGACACCGACAACCCTGGCATATTGTCATCCATCAAACGTATTTTTCAAATCTCAAAAAAAGGTGATTTTTGGGATGATTTAACACAATATCAGAAAGATGAAATCCTAAAAGGGCTGGAAGAGATTGAAAATGGAGAAACGGTAGACTACAATGAGTTTATCAAAAAACATCAATGATGAATCGGGAAATAAAACTCTCCAGGAGAGCAACAAAAAAACTCGATAATCTACTGGTTTTCCTTGAAAATGATTGGTCTGTCAAAGTCAAATACGACTTTATCTCCAAATTGAATAAATCTTTAGAACAAATCCGAAGTCATCCCGATAGCTTTCCTGAATCAGGGCCAATTGTAATCATATTGCCTCAAGGTCGATTTGAAATTTTGGAAGATCCTATTGAATGATCTCCCAGACTTCAACCGGATGAATACCAAAATAGCAACATTTCATCATTTCATGCTTGTTGCTTTTCTCTAATCAACCGAGATAGTAGATGAAGTCTTACGAAATCAAACTCCTTTCTCACAACCCGGGAAAAATCTGACACCTTCGGCAAAATTACTGTGGCAAAAAATCATTTATCGCAAACGGATGGTTTTAAATTCCTGCATCAGCAGCCAATCGTTACGGTCGGTATGGAAATGATCTGAATATTTTCCTTCGCGATTTCTACTGTCCACGACCGCACCTGGCCATAAAGGATGATAGAGAAGTTCACGTCAATATGCAGGATTGGGATAATTGGTGCGACGAAATTCGACGAAATTCTTATAAACCGGAGATTGCGGTTTTGAGAATTTGAAATGAGGAACTGATAAAGCCACATGGTAATGCTGGGAAGGTTATTGTCAATTGTGACCTGATTGTTTGCAAGGTTATAATTTTGAATTTTGACACATTCTCCCTATATTTGACAAAAACTAATAATGAAGCCCAGAGTTTATCTTGATACATCAGTTATTGGTGGTTATTTTGATGATGAATTTTCAAATTGGTCAAAGAAACTTATTGAACAAATTCTATCGGGAGAATTGATTGCTTTAATTTCAGATATTACGATTGATGAGATTCTGGATGCTCCAGAGAATGTACAAACAATTCTTGAGCAAATTCTATGTTCTAAAAACCTGGAACTACTATCTGCTGATGATGAATGCCGGGAACTGGCAGATTCATATATTCTTGAAGGAGCTGTATCAGAAAAATTTTACGAAGATGCCCTTCATATAGCTATTGCCACAATCCATACTGCAACAGTCCTCACCAGTTGGAATTTTAAACATATTGTTAATCTTAGCCGAATCAGACAATACAACTCTGTCAATATAAAAAAGGGATATTCTTTTGTGGAAATCCGTAGTCCAAGAGATATTATTAAGGAGGTAGACGATGAGTAAAAAAAAATTTGACTGTGTCGAATTAATGCGTAGCATCCGGGAAAGGCATAGAGTTAAATACGATAAGGATCCCGAATTAAGGAAAAAACGTCTTCTGGAAATCCATAAAAGATTCGGCTTTTCTTCGCAGGTCGAATTGCATGCCAATAGATAACTTTCAGGCAGATTACCTTCCGTATTTTTAATGGTTTCCCGATCAAACTCCCGGGTTTTCCCGGGATTTATGGTATCCACATTGTTTCAATACTTGTGTGATCGAAAATTCCTGACCATGTTGAGTATAAGATTGTCCTTTTCCCGATCAACCGGAATAATGCAATGAATTTTCACGAAATATAACTCCTTTCAAATGAACTCTGGAATAATTGATTGACTTCGAAAAATCATCGTAGCAAAAAACCATGGATCGCAAGGCAGATTGGTTTAAATTCCTGAGGACACACCGAATCGTTTTATCAGGACAGGGGAATCAGCAGGTTATTGATGAAAACATCCTGATGTTTAAAGCGTTGTCACTTAAAAGTTAATAAATGTACAACCTCAATTCCTTTAAGAATTTAAAATCCTTTGTATTGTAAGTAAAAAGTTCAAGATCCTCGATAATGGCTGTTGCTGCAATTATACAGTCAGGAATAGCGAGTCCGTGACTTAGGTGATGATTATGCAACAAATTATACCGGTTCGGAACAGGTTTGCAAGTGTTGAGCTTTTGTTCCTCCCGGTATAACTGCATCTAACAGAAAAATGCTTCGCATTTTTTGTAAGATGCAGTATAAAAGCCTTTGTCGTAATTTCATTATTGATAAGAGCAATATCGAAGCGATGAAGTTTTTCATCAATTTTCCTCAATTCTTGTTTGTTGGTAGCTCCCAGCATCAGTTCCATTTTTGTGATTGCTGAAAGTACGATCATGTCAAGATACAAGTATTTGCCGTTCAAAACGCTTCACTAATTGATTTTTTTGGGGAAACGATTGAATTTTTAACACCATCCAACCGTTGTTGACCAATATGGCAATGATCTGAATATTTTTATTCCTGATTTCTATTGCTCTGGTTTAATTAACCAAAATTAGCACAAGCCAAATTAAGTTGAAAATTGCCTTTTATTCGAATGTTCCGTAAATTTGCATAAAAGAAGTGGTATGAATATTCAAGCTAAAAAACTGGAGCTTGTCAGGCTTATCATCGACACCGACAACCCTGGCATATTGTCATCCATCAAACGTATTTTTCAAATCTCAAAAAAAGGTGATTTTTGGGATGATTTAACACAATATCAAAAAGATGAAATCCTAAAAGGGCTGGAAGAGATTGAAAATGGAGAAACGGTAGACTACAATGAGTTTATCAAAAACATCAATGATGAATCGGGAAATAAAACTCTCCAGGAGAGCAACAAGAAAACTCGATAATCTACTGGTTTTCCTTGAAAATGATTGGTCTGTCAAAGTCAAATGCGACTTTATCTCCAAATTGAATAAATCTTTAGAACAAATCCGAAATCATCCCGATAGCTTTCCTGAATCAGGGCCAATTGTAATCATATTGCCTCAAGGTCGATTTTAAATTTTGGAAGATCCTTTTGAATGATCGCCCAGACTTCAACCGGATGAATACCAAAATAGCAACATTTCATCATTTCATGCTTGTTGCTTTTCTTTAATCAACCGAGATAGTAGATGAAGTCTTGCGAAATCAAACTCCTTGTATCCAAACTCGTGAAAAATCATATGCTTTCGAAAAATCACTGTAGCAGAAAAGCGGTATCGCAAATTACTTTCTTTGCCATGCTTTTATCCTGAGAGATTCTGCATCGATGTTCTTTCACGAAAAATATCGGTGAGATCTGTTGTGTCAATATTCGGATTAGCAGAAATCATGGTTACTCCATTTATTGAGACCTCCTTTAATTGACAGGCTCAATCTGAACTCATCCCGCTATAAAATCAATGGTAATTTTTCTCTTTCGTAGTAAATATAATTTTGTACTTTGATCGGGAAAAAGCTGGCCGTTCAGAATATACTTGCCGATATCATTGTACAATCAAAGTCAGACATTGAGCTGAAGAGAAATTTTCGGGGTCATATCGTGCGGGAAGCCATCAAGGAAGGAATAAGCGTATGAGCAGCGAGGAAATGAATTATCAGCAACAATGGATTTCCAAAGCCGAAGAAGATTTATTGGTCGTTCAACAGTTGATGAATGCAGATTTCATTGTTTAAGGCGCCGTAGCCTACCATCTGTAATAAATCCTTTTTCTCTTACAATTTCCAACTATTTTCAACCATCCGGTCAATTTTTGCACAATCCTGGTTGTAATTCAAAGGGAATGAATAAATTTGCTTCTTAGAATGGTTTTTAGGTCAAATGATTGATTTATTGGTTGATACGCATTTTTTCCCCTTGGTTTTGCTGGCTGTGTTCGTTTTCTCATGGATGGTACAGCTCGTTTTTTATCTCTGGTTTTACCATCCACTGACACGTTTTAAACATCCTTCGCTGCCAGAAAAATCCCCCGGGGTTTCGGTTGTCATCAGTGCCCACAACGAATACCATCACCTGAAAGAGAACCTTCCCCTCATCCTGGAACAGGATTATCCACAATATGAAGTGCTGGTGGTCAACCACTCATCCGATGATGATACCCGTTATCTGTTGTCGTCGCTGGAAGAAAAATATCCGAACCTTAAAAGCATTGCGATTCGGGAAGATTTGAATTTTTTTACCGGAAAAAAATTTCCGCTCTCCATCGGTATTAAATCGGCCCGTTATCCCATCCTTTTGCTTACCGATGCCGATTGCCGGCCTGCGTCTTCCCGATGGGTCCGGGAAATGGCGTCGGGGTTTGGAAGCCAAACCGAAGTCGTTTTGGGTTATGGGGCATACAATAAAACAAAAGGGATTTTAAACAAACTGATCCGTTTCGATACCGCACATATTGCCATGCAATATTTCTCTTTTGCCCTTGCAGGGATCCCCTATATGGGCGTTGGCCGGAACCTCTCTTACCTGAAATCGGCTTTTTACCGGGAAAAGGGTTTTATATCCCATTATCAAATCCGGTCGGGCGACGACGACCTGTTCATCAACAGCGTGGCAAACGCTGTCAATACAGCCATACGGATCAGTCCGGACAGTTTTACGGTTTCAGACCCAAAGCGTACGCCCGGCGAATGGATTACCCAAAAAAAACGCCATCTGTCCACAAGCACCCACTATAAATTTAAACATAAAAGCCTGCTGGGAGCCTATTCGCTTAGTTTGTTGCTCTTCTATGCCCTGTTTGTCCTGATGGTTTCACTTTCTGTTTCAATCTACCCGGTTCTGTTTCTGTTTTTGGCCCGGTTGGTGGTACAATATGTTGTTTTTTCAAAGTGTTTGCGCAAATTTGACGAAAAAGACCTGGTCCCGTTTGTTCCGGTATGGGACCTGGCCATGCTCCTGTTCAACAGTTTTATTCTGGTGGCAAACCTCTTCCATAAAAGTAAAAAATGGAAGTAACCGAACACCTCACCGAAAAAGCACAGCGCGATTACCTCCTGGTCCAAAATGCGTTGCACCAGGGCGATCAGCAGGCGTATGCCGAATTGTTGAACAACTATCGCGATTCCCTCTATTTCATGATGCTCAAAATGACCGGTAACGCTGCCGATGCCGAAGATATGACCATTGAAGCATTCGGAAAAGCTTTTAAATGCCTCGATCAATATACCATCGACTTTGCTTTCAGTACCTGGCTGTTTAAAATCGCAGCCAACAATTGTGTTGACTTTTTGCGTAAAAACCGGCGGATCCGGTTTGCCGATGAACCATTTACCGATGAAGACAACCCCATGGATATTCCAGCCTCTTTTTTGTCATCCATTCCGGGCCCCGATGAAAAAATTATCGAAAAAGAAAAAATTAAACGGATGCATGAAGTGGTCGAAAAATTAAAACCACATTACCGGCTTTTAATCGAATTGCGCTATTTCAAAGAGTGGTCGTACGAAGAGATTGCCGTTGAACTCGAACTGCCCCTGAATACTGTCAAAGTACAACTTTTTCGTGCCCGGGATTTTCTTTACCAGATACTCCGGCCGGAACGGGAAAAAATCTGACCGGGTCAACATTTATGGTATTTTTGTATAGCCATTGCCTTGCCATGGATGAAATTTCATAAAATGTCCTTTGATCCGGTCTATGCAAAGTGTGAATGATCAAAAAAAACCTTCCACGCGACCCTTTAAATCAAAATTGTAAAATCATGAAGCCATGAACAGAGATATTTTTAAAGAAGCCATTGTAACCGGCATCCCCGAAACCCTGCCGGAATTATTGCCCCGCGACCTTTCCGTTAACCATGCCCCTGTAAGAAAAGATATTTTATCGGACGATGAGAAAAAGTTAGCGGTACGCAACGCATTGCGGTATTTTGATAAAAAATTTCATTCCCTCCTGGCTCCCGAATTTGCATCGGAATTGAAACAATACGGGCGCATATATATGTACCGTTTTCGGCCCACATATCCCATGTTTGCCCGTAGTATTCACGATTATCCACACCGTTCGGTACAGGCTGCCGCCATCATGTTGATGATCCAGAACAACCTCGACCCGGTGGTTGCGCAGCATCCGCATGAGTTGATTACCTATGGCGGAAATGGCGCGGTTTTTCAGAACTGGGCGCAGTACCTGCTTACCATGAAATACCTGGCAGAAATCACCGATGAACAAACCCTGGTCATCTATTCGGGCCATCCGCTGGGCGTTTTTCCATCCCATAAAGATTCGCCCCGTGTTGTGGTAACCAATGGGATGATGGTTCCCAACCATTCCACGCCCGACGACTGGGAACGGTTCAATGCGCTTGGGGTTACCCAATATGGGCAAATGACTGCGGGTTCCTATATGTATATTGGCCCCCAGGGAATTGTTCATGGCACTACCATCACCATCCTGAATGCCAACCGGATGAAAAGCGACGGCGATATCGCCGGGAAAGTCTTTGTTTCGTCCGGGTTGGGTGGTATGTCGGGGGCACAGGCAAAAGCTTCCGTTATTGCAGGCGCCATCGGCGTCATTGCCGAAATCAACCCGAAAGTAGTAAAAAAACGCCATGACCAGGGATGGGTCGATGAAGTTTATACCAACCTGGCGGACCTGGTCAACCGCCTCAGGCAGGCCGTGGGCCATAAAGAATCTGTTTCGCTTGCGTATGAAGGAAATATTGTTGACCTCTGGGAATATTTTGCCGAACATAACATCAAAGTAGAACTCGGATCCGATCAAACCTCTCTTCACAACCCCTGGTCGGGGGGCTATTATCCCGCCGGGTTGACCCTGGAAGAATCCAACGTCTTGATGGTCAGGGATCCATTGCAATTTAAGGAGAAGGTCCAACAATCGCTGCGCCGTCAGGTTGCCGCCATCAATACGATGGCCCGAAAGGGTATGTATTTCTGGGATTATGGAAATGCTTTCTTACTGGAAGCCGGCCGGGCCGGGGCCGATGTTGTTGATGCCAAGAGAGGTTTTATTTATCCTTCGTATGTACAGGATATTATGGGACCGCTCTATTTTGACTATGGATTTGGCCCCTTCCGGTGGGTCTGTACTTCGGGAAACCCCAACGACCTTGCCGTTTCCGATCGGATTGCCGCACAGGTTATGAGTGATATCTTGGCCAATGCCCCTGCAGAGATAAAAATGCAATTAAGCGATAATATCCACTGGATCAGGGAAGCTGCAAAAAACAGGTTGGTTGTTGGTTCACAGGCAAGGATTCTTTATGCCGATTGTCAGGGCCGTACAAAAATTGCGGCTGCCTTCAACGAAGCAATCAGTGCCGGACAAATTTCAGCGCCCATTGTCCTGGGGCGCGACCACCACGATGTTTCCGGCACCGATTCCCCTTATCGCGAAACTTCAAACATATACGACGGGTCTGCATTTACGGCCGATATGGCCATTCAGAATGTCATTGGCGATGGGTTCCGGGGCGCTACCTGGGTTTCCATTCACAATGGCGGTGGGGTTGGATGGGGAGAGGTGATCAATGGTGGCTTCGGTATGGTACTCGATGGTACCCCGGATGCAGAGCGGCGATTGCGCTCCATGCTTCATTGGGACGTAAATAACGGTATCGCCCGTCGCGCATGGGCCCGCAACAACGAAGCCATCTTTGCCATCAGGAATGCCATGGAAACAGAACCAAACCTGAAGGTTACCCTTCCAACCTTTGTGGATAATAGCCTGATTGATCATTTGTTTTGAAAAAGAGAAAGATCCGCTACTCTTCAAAATAGGTATAATCGTAATGAAGGATGTAGTGCCGGCTAATCGCCTGTCCCTGTCCGTCAATATATACCTCTGATTCCAAAGGTTGGCCCTCTTCATTGTATTTCCGTTCAACCCGGGTCAGCAGTTCATTGTCATCTGAATAAACCTCTTCCAGGATGACCAGGCCTTTCTCGTTCCGGGTAGTCCTCACATCCCGGTTATCTGGTTCCTCTATGGCCCCGGTTGCCCCATTTTCCCCCTCTTCTTCAAAGACGACCTCCTCCGGTTCCTCATCGTCCGAGGTTGTTACTTTTTTTACAGGCTTATGGTTTTCGTCATAATAATAAACGGTCGTATCCATCGAACCATCGAGGTACTTTTTATGGCTTTTCGTCAGGAGGCCTGAATCATCGTACTCAAAATTAACCTTCTCCGCTTCCTGCCCTTCCTCCGGGAAAAGGGAATCGCTGATCAGGAAACCCCTGTCGTCATAAGCATAAAGATGCATCTCTTCAAAATGGCCATGACGGTCGTATTTGATCTCCCTGACCGGGCGCCCCTCCATGTTGTATTCTGTATAATGACCCGGGTGACCATGAATATCGACCTCCTCGTCGGTTACATCGTGAATGATATAATCGTTTTGAGTGACTAAAATTGATTTGATTTTCTTTGTCATTTGCTACGGATTTGAGGGATTGCCAACGCGGCCCTAAAAGTAACAAAATTTTTTTAACCGCCTCCGATTCATTTTTTTTTGGTGAATCTGCAACCAAACATAACCTTTTCCTGTCTGATTTAATATTGTTCCGTCTGGCCCGGTAAAAAAGTTATTAACAACCGTATTACTTTTCCTTTTTTTACGGATTAAACATCATTATATCCCTGGACTATGGTAGCTCATTATTCAGATAAAGCCATTCTATTGGGTCTTCAGCAGAAAAAATCGCGTTACATCATGTATTTGTATAAGGAATATTACCCTTTGGTTCGCTCCATTGTAGAACGCAATTCGGGGACAAAGCAGGATGTGGAAGATGTTTTTCAGGATACGCTTTATGTTTTGTTTAAAAGAAGCCAGAACGATGCGTTCGATTTGTCCTGTAGCTTGAAAACCTATTTTTATGCTATCAGCAAAAATATCTGGTTACAACGCCTTGACAGGAAATACCGGTTGCTCTATCAGGCTGGTTACGAAGTTCATGAAAAAAACGCCCAGTATGGCGCCGATGAGCCCGAAACAATGGAATATCAGGTTGAAAGGACCCGTTTGTTCCAAAAACATTTTTTTACGTTGCCGGAAGACTGCCAGCGGTTGTTGCGGCTTTATTTCAGTAAGGTCCCCCTGGAGCAGATTGCCGGACTGATGAACTACAAGGATGTAAATTATGTTAAAACACGAAAATATTTATGCAAGAATATGTTACGGAAGAAAATTTTAAATGATCCAAACTGTCAACCTTTTATACATTATGAAAAACCAGGAAGTTCAAAGTGATTGGATTGACCGGTATCACGAAAATGTCTTGAACCAGGCCGAATTAAAAAAGTTTACCGGATTGTACGAAATGAACGGAGTTTTGCGGGCAGAAGTTGAGATTGACCGGCGTCTCAATGAACTGTTGGCCGATCCGGAGACCCTTGATTTTTATCAAAAAATCAACGCGGTGGGCCACAAACAAGGAAGAAAAGGCCATCAGGGATTGTTGTGGTTGATGGCTGCTTCGTTTCTTGTTTTGTTTACCGTGGGGGCCCTGCTTTACCTGTTGGGAAAACCTGGCCCGGTGGCAGGTTCGTTTGACCGTTCGCAAGAACGGGTTCAACATTCAGGGATTTCCGGAACACCATCGCAGGAATCGTTTCCCGAATTGGCAATAGCAGAAAAGCCATCCATTGTTTTTGGCGACAAAGTCCTGCTGCCCTATTCAGCGGTTTCCAGTTATGAAGTGTTGCCTGAACTTGAACTGCTGGTTGGCGCCCATACCCGTACCTTGACCTTCAGGCTCCAGGCGCCTGCACCGGAGCTGCAACGGGCTGTCGGTTCTGAAGTGGTTTATCTCTGGGAAAATGCCGGAAGCGGCCTGTCAGTTACCATAACCATATTAGACAACCGTGGCCAATGTGTCATGAAAACCAAGCCGATTGAGGGAAATTCCTATTTGTTGGATACCGGCGGTTTTCAGAAAGGACTTTATTACTGGAAAATTACCGTAGAGGACGAACTGATCATGCTCGGTAAATTAAAATTGAACTGACCCATCGGAAAATGCCATGTTGATATTTCAGACTTGCACCCGTAACCTGCTGCTTACCCTGTTCATTGGGGGTTTTAACCATTTGGTCCCGGCCCAAACCGATCCTCCGGAAATCATGACCCACCGGGTACAGGAAAAATTGAAACGGGGGGAAATATTGCTGGAATACAAGCTCACAGATTCTTTGCTGAGTATTTATGCCGTTACCGAAACAGAGTGCTCTTTCACGGAATTGACACTGGCCCCGGCCTTTTGGTCTGCCTTGTCGGATTTTAAAAAATCGTTGCGAAGCGCTGATTTTGATGGTTTTTTTTCACCGGGGCTTACGCTATATACTTTTCTGATTCGGCCGGTTAAAAAAATGCTGACCGGGAAAAAACGAATGATTGTCATCCCAGGTCAGGATCTTTCCGGCCTGCCTTTCGAAGCATTTATCCGTTGTAACAATTCGTTGCGCCCTTTTTCCGGTTTAAATATGCGATATCTTATTCAGGATTATGAAATTATTTATCATTTCACGATCGGGCAATGGGTAGAAAATTTGTTTACCAGTTCCAAAACCGACATTGAGTTTCTCGGCTTTTCGCCGGTTTTCAGTCATCATCCCGAACTCAATCCATTGCCTTATTCAAAAAAAGAGGTTGTTGCCATTGGCGCACTTTTCAAAAAAAAGGGGCGGACCTCCCAGGTTATTTACGACCGGTTATCGGAGAAAGAGTACTTTAAAACGGTTGCCGGCAGAGGCCGGATTGTACATGTGGCAACCCATTATCTGCCTCAGATCATCAACCATGCCTGCAGTGGTTTGCTTTTCGCCGGCGACGAAACGGTGATGGACCCGGAAATATGCCCCAATGAAGTATTGACCCGTGAAGAGATCAGCAACCTGAAATTAAACGCCGACCTGGTGGTTTTGAACGCCTGTTCCACAGGGGCCATGTTTCCCAATTCAAATATGGCGCAACAATCGTTCCCGATGAGTTTTTTACTTGCAGGGGCGCACAATGTCATTTATTCGTGCTGGAACATCACCGATGCCCTGGCAAACCGGTTTATGGTCGATTTTTACCGCCGCTGCCTTTCCGGAAAAACTTACAGCCAGGCCTTAAGGGAGGTAAAGCTCAACATGATCAGGATCCCGGAAACATCGCTCCCAACGGTATGGGCGCCCTACCTGCTGGCAGGTCAGTGAGCGGCGATGGTTTCAATTTCGACCAATGCCCCCAGCGGTAATTTTACAACGGCATAGGCTGCCCTTGCCGGAGGGCCCTCCGGGTAATATTTGCCATAAACTGCGTTCATGGATGCAAAATTGTTCATATCGCTCAGCAAACAGGTCGATTTCACAACATCGTTAAAAGAATAACCCGCTTCGTCCAAAATGGCCCCGATGTTTTTCATAACCTGTTCGGTCTGTTCGGCGATCCCCCCTTCAACCATTTTTCCGGTGATGGGGTCCAGGGGGATTTGCCCCGAAATAAATAAAAAACCATTGGCCTCTACAGCCTGGCTGTAAGGCCCGATTGCGCCAGGGGCGCCCGGTGTGGCAATAATTTTTTTCATTTTGTAATCCTTTTTATAGTAATTATCGGTGAATTTTACGAAGCATAATCCCGGAAATCTCTTTTTTTGTTGAGTTTCATGTCCTGAAGAATGGTGGCTTTGACATTGATCGAAAAATTCCAACTTTGCTGGCCCCCTTTCGGGATCCAGCCAAATCGCATCTCCCAGCAGTGCAGGTCACGGTAAACATCGATGGAGGTATACGTAAGCTGGTTGTTGACAAAATCCCAGCCGGTGGTCAGCGATATTTTCCATTTGGGTGTTATGTTTAACTGTCCGCTGAAATTCAGGGATTGGATGATTTGCTGGTCACGTGAAAAAGTGGTCCCGTTCCAGGCTTTGGTGTATCGGAAGTTGTAGTTGACCGAAAAACTCCAGGGAATGTCAAAGTCCACATAGTAATCGTAATAATCTATGACGTCCTGTTGTTGCTGTGGGGTCCCCTTGGTGGGCGTTTTTTTTCCTTTCACTTTTTCCGATGAAAGGCTATACGACAATCCCACATCCCAAGAGGTATTGTCTAAGCGTATCAACCGGTGGTTGGCTTTCCATTCTGTGGTGTTGGTGCGTCTTCCCAGGGAATCGCGGGCATAAATGTCCCAAAGGCTTGAGTATTGAATGGTAAGTCCTTTGATGATGGTACTTCGTCCGCTAACGGTAATAAACGACCAGTTCAGCGAATCGCGCGCAACATCGTACGAAGCGCGGATCGACAGGTCATCGATCAGTGCCAGTTTTTTAAACCCGGTAATGGTATCTTTCCGGTTTCTGATTTTCATTTCCAGGTTGTTGCTGATACCAAAGGTGATCATTCCCGATTTTTGGCCTGGCGGCCCTCCGTAGATTCCCTGCTCAAAAATGGAATATCTCCCCGTTGTTGCGCTTAGGTCGTAGGCTATGTCCTGCCAATACCCAAGCCCTTGTTCCCCCCAGTTGGGGGTGAAGGAAAAAGCAACCGTTGGCGTTATCATGTGCCGTATGGCTTTGATCGGGCCTCCTTTGAATTGGTACATGCCGTACAAACGGGTATTCAACGACGTTGACAGGCTGAAATCGAATGCGTTGACAAACCCCGAAACCCGGTTGGTTTTCAGTGTGCTGGTGACTTCGTTTGTGCCTTCCGACATAAAAATTGTATCGATGTATTGCTTGCGGATGGTCCGCAGGTACATGCGGTCGGCAATGTTCACCGAGTTGCTCCAGTTAAAAAATTTCAGGATTCTGAAAGTCCCGCTGATCGGTATGCTGTGGCGCATTCCATTCTCAAGCGAATCGAGCCACTGTCCCTTCATGAAATTGGAGTCGGCCGTGTTGTAGCGGTTTTCCATATCCATGTTGTATTTCATGCTGATCTGTTCGTACCAGCGCATTTTTCCAACGGGGTTTTGCCTGCGGAACGGATAGAACTGGTTTACCGAAAAGGCAACCTGGGGAAGGGTGATGTTGATGGTTTTGGTGCCGGTGTTCTGGCTGTGGTTAAAGTTGAGGTTCAGGTAGTATTTGGAGGCAAAATTGGTGGAATAGTTGATGCTTGACTGAAAGGTATTGGAAAGATAGGATTGTGGGCTGGAGGCTAAGTTGTACTTGTTAAAGGTGTTGCTGACGATGTTTACGTTGGCCGAAAAGCTGCTTCGGGGACGGGCTTTGGCATCCTGGCTGTGAACCCATCGCACCTGGAAATCCTTCCGTTTTTGAAAATCGGGCGATTCCGGTATCCCAATCAGGTTCAGGGCATAACTAAAATTAAACGATCCGTTGTAATGATAGCGTTTGTTGTACCGCAAGGTTGGCTTGATGGCCCAGCTCCCACGGGTATAAATATCGGCCAGTACCATCAGGTCCAAGTATTCGCCCATGGCCAAGTAGTAACCAAAATTTTCGAAATAGAAACCCCGGTTTGCCGCCTCGCCGTATGTTGGAATTACAATGCCCGACCGTTGTCCGGCCCGGGTGGGAAAATATCCAAAGGGGATGACCAGGGGGGTGGGAACATTTGCAATTTCCATATAGGCCGGGCCGGTAATGGTCCGTTTGTTCGGAATAACCTTCCCTTTGCTGAACCTGAACGCAAAATGGGGGTTTTCTTCCCGGTCGCAGGTCGTATAGGACCCCGATTTGATATAAATAACATCGTTCTCCATCTTCTTCACGATGGTCCCGTGAAGATAACCTTCGTCCTGCTTGGTAAAAACCGTATTGATGTACCCTTTTTTGGTGGTATAGTTGTAGTTCATCACTTTCGATTTGAACTTTTGCGACCCCTGATCAAATTCGGGAAAACCGGTGGGGTTGCCCGACGAATCATTCAGGCTTGTGGCATAAACCAAGTTCCCGGGGAAATCAATCTCCACATAGCCGGCGGTTAATTTGATGTCCTGATACCGGATATCGGCCCCCTGGTAAAGGAATACTTTTTGCTTTTTTATCTCAAACCGGAGGGAATCCACGGAGGAATAATCCACTTTGTCCTCCAAAACATGCTTTTTTGCTGGCGCATTTTTTAACAGACTGTCCTTTTGGATCGAATCCATCCTGACAGAATCGAAGGCAACGGCGGCCCATAGGGAGGTGTCTGCTTTTTTCTGCCGGATCGTATCCTGGGCGGTCACTCGGGTGATCTGCAGGAGAGAAAGGATCAAAAAAAGAGAAACCAGTGAAGACCTTGTTAATAATTTCGTTAACAACTTCTTTTCTGAATTCTGAGGTTAATGTTCTATCTTTGTTTGTATAAATTCAGAATAAAAAGGCGGTAAAGACCGTTATTCTTCGGGTTTCAAAACTAATCAAAATTATTGAGACACTGGCTTTTTTAAGATACTTTAACAATCACATCTCACGGATGCTGCCCTGTATAAGGCATTTGCTTGTTTTGTTACTGGTACTCCCCTGTGTGGCCCATCTGCCTGCCCAGCAACGGGGGGGCATCCGTACCGTAGTGATCGATGCAGGCCATGGAGGCCATGATCCGGGCGCCGTGGGCCGGATGGCAAAAGAGAAAAACATCAACCTCTCCATCGCCCTGAAGGTTGGAAACCTTATTCAACGAAACATGAAAGATGTCCGGGTCATTTATACCCGCGACAGGGACCGGTTTGTCGAACTGTACCGGAGGGCCGAAATTGCCAACGAAAACCGGGCCGACCTTTTTATTTCCATCCATTGCAACGCCAATAAAAACAAAACCCTCCGGGGCGCCGAAACCTATATCATGGGGTTGCATAAATCGGAGGCCAACCTCAACACGGCCAAACTGGAAAATGCTTCGATCCTGCTTGAATCCGATTATCAGTCCACCTACAACGGGTTCGACCCCAATTCCGATGAATCGTACATCGTTTTTTCGCTTAACCAGAATTCCAACCTCGAACAAAGTTCCGAATTCGCCGCTGCCGTTCAGGAACAGATGGAAGAGCGGGTAGGCCTCAATAACCGGGGGGTACGTCAGGCTGGTTTTATCGTTTTGTACAAAACAACCATGCCCAGTGTTATCGTTGAAACCGGATACCTGAGCAACCCTGTCGAAGAAAAGTTTTTAATTTCCGATAAAGGCCAGGAATACATTGCATCTGCCATCTACCGCGCTTTCAGGCAGTTTAAGAAAAATCAGGAGGAAATGGCAACAACGGCGCTATCGGTTGTAAAAAAAGATCCCATACAAAAGGAGTCCCTTCGGGTCAATACCCGTCCGTATGACTCTTCGCCGGGAACCAATACAAACAGCACAACCCAGGGCCAGCCACTGGTATATCCGGGTTCCCAGCCAACTGCCCCGGACCCAAAAACGCCGGGCGAATTGTCGTTCCGTGTCCAGATCGCCGTAACTACAACCGATATCGGCACCCGTGCGCCGAAATTTTCCGCATTAAAAAATGTCAGGATGTACAAACAAAATGGCATGTACAAATATACCACCGGCGATGAGGCTACGCTACAGGGGGCCACGGCCCTGCTGGAACAAGTCAGGCGCAAAGGGTTCAAAGATGCCTTTGTCGTTGTGTTCAGAAACAATCAACGAATTTCACAGGAAGAGGCCAACCGCATATTGGGAAAATAGAAGAAATCAATTTTTCATGTATTTTTGCATAAAAACAGGGTTATGGTTATCAGGAAAGATATTAAAGCCGGTATTGTATTTGTAATTGCCCTCGTTGTCCTGATCTGGGGGCTGATGTACCTGAAAGGACTTGAATTGTTCAAGACCAGCCGGACTTTCTATGCGGTGTATGACCATGTCAACGGACTGGTCGCAGCCAACCCGATATCCATCCGGGGCCTTCAGGTGGGCCAGGTAAAAAAGCTCTATTTTGACCCGAAAAACCCTCAGAAAATCATTGTCGAACTCTATGTCCTGGGCGATTATCCCATTCCGAAAAATTCATCCGCCCGAATCTACAGTTCCAGCTTGTTGGGGGCCAAAGAGGTGGAAATTGTCCCGGGCGATTCAAAAGTATTCGCCAAAGATGGCGATACCCTCCTGTCGATCACAGAAGCCACCTTAGGAGAAGAGGTCAACAAACAGTTGCTCCCCCTGAAAAGAAAAGCAGAAAACCTCATCAGCTCCATCGATACCGTAGCCACCATCATCCAGCAGGTTTTGAACAAAAATACCCGCGAAAACTTAGTCGAGGCAATTGAACATGTTAAACAAACCCTTGGTAATATTGCCCATGCCACACACAACCTCGATACGCTCATCGGGGCGCAACGCCAAAACCTGAGCGACATCATCATCAATGTCGAATCCATCAGCACAAACCTCAAAGACAACAACGGCAAAATATCCAATATCCTGACCAATTTTTCAAATCTTAGCGATTCCCTGGCAAAAGCGCGCATCCCCTATACCCTGGCACAGGTTAACCGGGCCATAGCCAACTTAGATTCATCGTTGCAGAAAATCAATAGGGGCGAAGGTACCGTTGGCCAACTGATCAACAACGAAACCCTTTACAAAGAGGTCGAAAAAGCCGCCCGTGACCTTAATTTATTATTGGAAGATATCAAGGCCAATCCCAAAAAATATGTGAAAGTATCGGTGTTCTGATTCAGGAAGCACTGAGGCGCCAGAAAACCTGCCTTCCCCGGGCTTGAAAATGGTATCCTGAAAACCGGCCGTCCGGGGGATGCGTTTTTTACTGTTTACCAAATAAAAATATCCTGCTTGCTGAGGGGCCTGTGCTCCTGGAGCCATTTAAAATTTTTTAATTTCAGCTCCTGGGGCGGCACCATCTTTTCGGGGTAAAGATGGGCATCGGGCTTTCCAATATAGGTGATGGTGCGAAGTTCGTTGTTTTCAAGAAAAATCAACATTTCAGCCGATTGTGCCTTGTTAATACCGATCAGGGTGCGATCTTCCTCCCGCGCATAATAGATGGTTTCCGCATTCCCGATGATCCTGATTTTATATAACTCGTTGTTGCGGAAACGCGCCAGCAGGTTCCTGCCTTTGATCTGGTTAAACCGGGCAGAATCGTCCTTTGATATGATGAAGGCCGAATTGTACATTTTCAGCGAATCGGCCTGGCCGTTGCGTATGGTCAGTTTGATGGAATCGGCCGTGAGCTGGTTGGGGCCCGACCAAAGGACCGGCCCCTGGTACATCGTCATGGACGAATCGCCCGAAAAATATACCAGCGAATCGCATAAACCCTGAAGATCGGTCCTGAAAAATTTAACCTTATCATAGAAAAATATTTTCCGGATGTGCTGAAGCGAATCAAATTTGGCCCAAACCGTATCGGAGTGCAGGAACAGGGAATCCTTGTTATCGACCATCACCGTCACAGCGCTGTCGGTCATAAAGGCAAAACCTCGGTTGCGTTGCAGTTCGCCGTAATTTCCCATCAACAAGAGGTTCTGTATCGTGTCGATGAGCAGTGCGTCCCTGAAAACCTGTCCGAACCCCTTTTTTCTTTCATAATAAATACTGTCGCCCGTAAGCATCGACGATTCATGAAATATCTTTGCCTTGTCGCGGAAACGCGCAAAATCCAACCGGGTATCGTACCATCCGTTCTCACAATAAATCGAATCCTTCTTGTCATTGCTGGTAATATTGGAAGGGCCAAAGAAATAAGCCACTTTCGTTACGGTATTGTACATCAGGGTATCCGAATGCATCGTATAATCGGGATGGAGCAAAAGGACCTTGTTTTTGAAAAAGAATTCCTTTAAGTCGGTATAATAATACCCATGCTCGCTTACCAGGATGTTCCTGTCGTTTACAATCTTTCCCCAATAATCGTAACGGGCAATCTCTGTTTTTCGGTCGTACTTCAGGGTATCTGTGGTCAAAATGGTCTGGTTGTCGATTAACCTGACGTTGCTGTATGCAAATGCCTCTTTTGTATTTCCGTCGTAACGCAGGGAATCGCTATAGAGGTTCAGGGTGTCGCTTAATTTTATGCGAACATTGCCATAAGCGGCAACGGTGTTTTCCTCTTCAAACAGGTAAGCGCTGTCGCAAAACAGGTAGGCCGAGTCGTGAAAAAAAATCACATTTCCCAGCAAACGTTGAACATTTTGTTTGATCTCTTGGTTGTAGTTCCACGAATCGGCTTTTTCAAGAATGATTTTGGCCGGGGCAGCTTCCTGGGCGTAACCCCGGAGAAGGGCCAGGAAAAGAAAAAACAGGAGACAGACGTGTTTGATATTCATGAAGGCCTTTTTTATGGACCCGCCCTTTCCCCGATTGGATGCAAAAGAAAAGAACCGGATTGAAAACTGCAAAGATACCAAAACCAGGATAACCAAAATAATTACAAAAAGGGGTTGTCATATCTTCAAAATGCCTAATTTTGAACCCTCGTTCATCTTTTCACATGATCTTATGAAACAGCCTTTCGATCCCCGGCTCAATTATGCCGGAACCCGTGAGAAAATCGGTTATGTTCCGCGTAACCAGGCAACCCAGGCCGATTACGACCGTATTGGTTTTATGTCGGGACTGGAAGTTCACCAGCAACTGAAAACCAAAAAAAAGCTTTTTTGCCGTTGCCCTTCGGGGGTTTATCAGAAGGCCGATGATTTCGACGCCGAGCTGGTACGCCACATGCGCCCTACCTTGAGCGAATTGGGCGAATATGACGGCACAGCCCTCATGGAATTCCGTACCCGTAAAAACATTGTTTATCGTATCAAAAACGAAACGGCCTGTACCTATGAAGTGGACGATACCCCGCCTTTTCCCCTGAACATGGACGCATTGGGCATTTCCATCGATATTGCCCTTCTGTCAAAAATGAAAATTGTTGGCGAAGTTCACATCACCCGCAAACAATATCTCGATGGTTCTATTCCTACCGGGTTTCAACGGACCGCCATCATCGGTATTGAAGGGGAAATCGAACTGAAAAATAAAAAAGTAAAGCTGATCCAGCTCAGCTTAGAAGAAGATTCCTGCCGTGAAGTTTCAGATATCGGCCATGTCAGGATTTATCGTACCGACCGTTTGGGAATGCCCCTGATAGAAACCGTAACCTATCCCGATTTTAAAAATCCCGCCGAGGTCAAAGAGGGGGCCGATTATATCCGGTTTTTAAACCGCAGCACCGGTAAAGTGTTGACCGGAATTGGTTCTACCCGCGCCGATGTCAATGTGAGCTGCAGGGGCGGCACCCGGGTCGAAATCAAAGGGGTGGCCCATACCGGCTGGATGCCCGAACTTACCCACAACGAAGCGTTCCGCCAATGGGCCTTGCTGGCCATCAAAGAAAAATTGTCCGAACGGTCAACCAATCCTTCCGATTGGAAAATCACCTGGAAAGAGATAAAGCCCAAAGATTTCAAACTCGAAGCCCTGGGTCTTGCCAAAGAAACGCCCCTGAAAAGTTATATCGTCAATTTGCCCCACTTTCAGGGGATCCTTTCCCATTTTACCCAACCCGGGAAAATGTTTGCCGATGAGATTTCCGACCGGCTCAAGGTGATTGCCTGCATCGAAAAACCCAATATGGCCCATTCCGAAATGTTGGATAACCCCCTTGGGGAAAAGGCATGGGCCAAAATCCGTTCGGTTTTGGGCAGTAAGGAAAACGATGCCCAGCTCATCTTCTGGGGACCGGAAGAGGATATAAAAACCGGTTTGGAAACCATCGAAGAACGTTGTAAAATGGCCTTTTCAGGAGTCCCTAACGAAACGCGGAAATCGTTCGCTGATGGTACCACCATTTTTGAACGCGTTTTGCCCGGCGCCGACCGGATGTACCCCGATACCGATTCGGCCCCGATTCCTTTAGAAGATACCGCCATCGACGAGGCCATGAAAAACCTCCCGGTTCTGGTCTCCCACCGCATCCGCCAGTTCAATGAATGGCAAGTGCCCGAAGATACCCATACCTATCTGCTGAAAAACAACCTGGCCCCACTGCTCGAAAAAGCACAGGCCGAACTCGGGGTGCCGGCCCGGTTTTTCGCATCCCTGCTTGCCCATACCCTCCGGCATGTGCAGGGACATTGCCCTCCCTTGCCCGATTTCTCCGGCGGGAAAATCTATGAAATGCTGCAATACCTCATCGGCCGTGAACTTGACCTGGCCCTTGCCAAAAAAATGTTGCCCCACCTCTATCAACATCCCAAAATGGATTTTGATTCCATTCTCACTACCTTGAATTTTGTTCCCATACCAAAAACCGAAATTATCGGGAAAATCCCTTTCCTGGTTAAAAAATATCAGGAAATCCGGACCTCCGGCGACCTTTCGGCAGGACATCGTTGGATCATGGGAAACCTTCGGAAAACAGCCCTGGGAAACATCTCATTAAAAGAACTCAGCGAAAAAATACAACTCCAATGAACGAAGATATTTTCCAGGGTTATAAAGGTCGCGCCCTCGACATCCTGCAACGGTTTAATGCCAGGGTTTGGGCCAAAGTAAGGGTGGATTCCCCCCGGGGAATTTTTGAAGGGACAATATTGCCCCGGGCCGAAAATACCGACGACACGCACATCGTTTTAAAAATCTTTACCGGATATAACATCGGGGTAGATATCCGTGGCATTACAAACATTACCGAATTGGGTTATAAAAAAGCAGTGTACAAAATCCCTGAAAAGGAATTTCCCTATTCGAAAGAGAAACGCAACGTAAAACTGCTCGGTACCGGCGGCACCATTGCTTCGCGGCTTGATTACCGGACCGGGGCGGTCATACCGGCTTTTTCGCCGGGCGAACTATATGGGGCCGTACCGGAACTGGCCGATATTTGTAACCTGACGACCGAAAAACTGTTTGCGGTCTTTAGTGAAAATATGGGCCCCGACCAATATAAAAAACTGGCCATCGCCATTGGCAATGAAATCGAAAAGGGCATCGATGGGATCATCATCGGCCATGGCACCGATACCCTTCATTATACCTCGGCAGCCCTGACTTTCATGGTACAGAATTCCCCCGTTCCCATCGTCCTGGTTGGTTCCCAACGTTCAAGCGACCGGCCAAGCTCCGACGCGGCGCTCAACCTCATGCATGCAGCAACAGCCGCCGCCCATGGCGACATTGCAGAAGTGATGGTTTGTATGTTCGGGCCTACTTCCGATGAATATGGGTTCCTTCATGGCGGTACCCGCGTCCGGAAAATGCACTCTTCCTACCGCTCTACTTTCCGCACCATCGGCGATACCCCCCTGGCAACCGTGACACGAAACGGGGTCGTCCCCATCAAACACGACTACAACCGCAGGCGCAAAGACCGCAATGTAAAGATAATGCCTTTCTATGAAGAAAAGGTGACCATGATCTATTACTATACCAATATGAAACCCGATGTGATCGATGCACTCGTGGATGCCGGTTATAAAGGGATCATCATCATCGGGACGGGGTTGGGGCATGTAAACAAACCCATCTATCCGGCCATCGAAAGGGCCATCGCAAAAGGGGTGGCAATTTATATGACCGTCCAAACCCTCTGGGGATATGTCCACATGTTTGTTTACGATACCGGACGCGACCTCATGGCCAAAGGGATCATCCCGGCAGAAAATATGCTGCCCGAAACGGCATTTATCAAACTCAGCTGGGCATTGGGACAAACCAGCGACCTGGAAGAGGTGAAAAAAATTATGCTTACCCCCGTCAACAACGAAATTACCCCCCGCGAACCTTATAACGGGTACCTCATCTACCAGGGCGGTGTTCCCGAAGTAGAAGAATTTATAAGAAAATTTCATAAATAAACGCAACCGGAAAAACGGTCAGAACCCATAAACTGAAATTATAGGGGTTTCTTCTCCTGGGACTGGTTCCCCAGAAAATGGTCCAGTTTGTCCATGAGTTCATTTTTGCGTATGGGTTTGGCCAAAAAATCGTTGCACCCGGCCTCGAAACATTTGTTTTTGTCCTTGTCAAAAGCGTATGCGGTCAACGCGATGACCACCAGCTCCGGCCTGGTTTTTTTTATCTCCCGGGTGGCGTCATAACCGTTTATCACAGGCATCTGAATATCCATCAACACCAGGTCGATGGTATTGTCCGAAAGGCATGCCTCAATGGCCATTTGCCCGTTCAAGGCGCTCAACATCCGGGCACCCGTATTTTTTAACATTGTGGCAATCAATTCAATGTTTTCAGGGACGTCCTCAACAATGAGTATGGTCCTCCCTTTTAAATCAACCGTCCGTTTTACCGGCACTGGCGCCTGCCCCGGAAGTGCCTCCCCCTTGCAGAATGCATGGGGCAAAGAAAAATAAAAACTGGACCCCTTTCCCAGTTCGGAATTCAACCACATTTTTCCACCCATTAAAGCAACCAGCCCTTTGGATATGGGAAGACCCAAGCCGGTGCCACCATAACTCCTGGTATGTGCCTCTTCGCCCTGGCGGAAACGTTCAAAAATAATCCCCTGGTTTTGTTCCGAAATCCCCAACCCCGTGTCGTGAACAAAAAACAGCAAACCCTCCCGCTCACAGGTATAACCAAAAACAACTTTTCCTGTTCCCGTGAACTTCACGGCATTGCCCAACAAATTGGTCAATACCTGCTCCAACCTCACCGCATCGCAATAAATCAAACAGGGGCCATCGGGAATCCCTTTTTGCAGCTCAAGGCCTAAACCGCTTTTGCCCAACTTTTGTTTTTCATTGGTAAAAAACAATAAAAGTTTGTTGAGTAGTGCATTAAGTTCGACCTGAACAGGTTGCAATATCATCTGGTTGCTCTCAATGCGCGAAATGTCAAGGACATCGTTGATGATGGAAAGCAACTGGTTTCCGCTGCTGTTGACCATCGCCATGTATTTTTTTCGTTCTTCTGGCGTAAAATCCTCTTGTTCAAGTAGTTGAATAAATCCCAGGATGCAGTTCATGGGGGTCCTGATCTCATGCGACATGTTCGATAAAAATGCCGTTTTCAGGCGGTCCGATTCTTCTGCTTTCTCTTTGAGCGCAGAAAGGACCACTTCCGATTGTTTCCGGTTTAGCACCTCCTCCTGTAGATTTTTTTTAGTGATAAAAGAATCTTCAATAAGCCTGGCGATCTCCCCAAATTCATTTTTTGAGGAATTCAGAAGGCCAAGGGGCTCCGTTTTCCCTGTATTTAAGGATTCAATAAGCAATTTCAGTGGGACGACAAACCATCTGCGCGAAAGAAACCCCATGATCATCACCAGAATCAAAGCAAGAAAAATGGTAAGAACCGTAAAGAACAGGGTGTCTTTTTCCCATTTGGAAAGAAAAGTGGTCGGAAACGAAAAAATCAACTGGGCAACCGGTTTGCCCTTGATATCGGAGAGGTCATAACCAACGGTAAATGCAGGGTTTTTCTCCGATTGTCCGGTTTTTCCAGGGGCGGTGACAAATCTCGCCCTGGCGCCCGATATTCCTTCCAGGTGGCCGATTACCTGTGGGCCCCACTCCCTCCCAAAAAAAAGATACCCCCGGGCAGAAGGGTATCGAGGGGTAAAACACCGGAAATCCCGTAATCAAATATCGGTTCCCCATCGTGGCCAAATACCCAAACATAATCGAATGAAAACGTTGGAGGTAACGTTATCAGGCACTCTTCCTCGAAACTAAGGGTTGGATGGGCAATATAGTCCACTGTTTCATCCCATTCGGAATTATCGCGGAGCGGCCGCATAAAAACCTCCTGGTCCATTTTCATGATACTTTCAACGATCCTTACATGATAGGAGCCCGATGATTTCAGAAACAGTTCCAACCGCTGCATGCTGTTTATTTTGAATACCGCCAATAATATAAGAACGGCACCGATCAACAGAAACTGGAGAATATAGAGCCGGGTAATGGTTTTCATGAAAGTAATTTACTTTAAATCAAGATTATACGTTTTTATGGAAAATATCAATCCATCCGTTGCTCCTTACCTTGAAAGCACCCAATGGATTGTCAAATGTACGTTTTTTTAAAAAAAAAGCCTCTTGCCCATTATCTTTTTTTATATTTGAACCATCATGACAGTTGGAACCCAATGGTAACGATATCTCTTTGTCCACCCTGTAAATATAAATGTAATGAAAAAATTAATCCAAGTATTGGCCCTGCTCTTTCTTGCAGGCAACGTGACGTTTTCTCAGGATATTGAATGTTTTGTCCTGACTCCTCCGGAAATCATCCTGGAAAATGTGACAAAAATTTCCATTCTCGATTTTTCCGGAAAAAAGGGAAAGGAACTGTCGGAGTTCATGGTTTCGGAATTGTTCAAAGAAAACCGGGGGATTAAAATGACCGGGGGAGGGCTTTTTCAATCTTCCAAAGAGGGAAAAACCTATCAGAAAGGAGGGCGTACCAATATTTTTACGGTCGTCGAACGAAGCCAGCTCGAAAAAGTACTCCATGAACAAAACCTGAGCAATACCGGTATTGTCGATGATGCGCAGGCCGCAACCATTGGAAAGGTTTTGGGCATCGATGCCATCATTACCGGGTCGGTTTCCTATACATCCAACGATGAACCTTCTAAAAGCTCTATGATCGACCTGACGGGAAAAACCTATACGCAATATTGCACCAAACGCAGTGTAACCGCCGATGCCCGTATGAAAATCATCGATGTCAACACAGGGAAAATTATTGGGACCAAAGACAAACGGTCGGTTTTTGCCGAAACCAAATGCGATGAGAAACGAAGCGGGCTGACTTCTGTTTCGGCCATGGCCGATTTGTGTATCAAAGATCTTGCCTTTGAACTTGTCAATTATTTTAATCCCCATTTTACCTATGCCAAATATGAATTTGAAAAGGTAAAAAACAAAGATTTCAAGGATAAGGCAAAAGTGGTCAAAGAGTATCTCGATAACGGGGAACTGGCCAAAGCATTTCCGATCCTGAAGGCCATCTACGACGCAGACCCGTACAATGCCCCGGCCGCAAAAAACCTGGGATGCCTCTACGACATTGTCGGGAATTATGAAAAAGCCAAAGAGTATTATGCCATTGCCGCCGAAATTGACCCTTCAGCTTACGAAGAAGACCTGCGCCGGGTCGAAAACGCAATAGCCTATGACCAGGTGTTGGCCTCCATCGGGGTCGTAATGGAAAAACAGGATTTTAAGGAACGGGCAGACGCGCTGGCCGATAAGGTCAAAACACGGGGCAGCAAGTCTGACCGCTACGATGTAAAGGCAGAACCGGATCCTGGCGCCGAAACGGTGGCCCGGGTTCCCGGGGATACGGACTTTACTGTGATTGAAAACAAAGGGGAATGGATATTGATTAAACTGCTGGGAGGCAAACAGGGGTATATTAGCAAGGAGTATATCCGGTAGGGCACGGGGATGAAGCGCCCCCCCCTTGCCGTGAAGAGAAAGTTTCTCCCGGGAATATAGGAGGGGCAGGGAGATGATGTCATTGGGTTCATACACTATTAATATTTCAAGATGAGAAAATATTCCGTTTTAATCTTGCTTTTTCTTTTCCAGGGGGCATGGGCCCAGATGAATGTCCGGATCCAGTCGAAGGAGTATTTTTTTGATTCCCCCGGCAATACATCCTATATCGCCCCAAAATTGCAAAGCCTGCTCGTTAAAAATGGCTATCGTTGCCTGGCCCCGGGCGATACCGCGAAAAGCGACTATGTGATTACGGTTCAGGCCAATTCCCGGCGTGGGAGCAATGTCAACAACCTCTGTTTTGTCTATGTTGACGCCTCCCTTACGGTAACCGGCAAAGACCAGATGGACTATATCCAGGATTTTTCCAACATCAAAGGCGGAGGCGCCGATTATCGGGGCGCCAACGGGAAAGCATACAACCTGGCAGCCCGCATGATTTGCGATTCGGTCATCCGGGTGCTGGGGACAAAACCCGGGGTTGTTGCCACAAAACCGGTTCGGGAGGCGCCCCCTCATTCTCCCCCTTCGGATGTAGATGTAAATATCCCGCTAACACAAAACAACCACCCCGATACCTATGTTCTGGCCATTGGAAATGAAGATTACAGCAGTTTTCAAACGGGATTGAACAGTGAAGTCAATGTAGATGCCGCCGCCAACGACGCCACTGTTTTTAGTCAATACTGTATCCGGACCCTGGGGGTGCCCGAAAAAAACGTAATTTTAAAAACCAATGCCACCCTGGGACAGATGCGACAGGCCATTGCAAAACTGGTCACCCTGGCCCAATTGAAAGAGGGGAGGGCCAGTTTGATCTTTTATTTTTCAGGACATGGCCTGCCCGACGAAGAGACCCGCGACCCCTATCTTATGCCCGTCGATATCGGTGGTTCCGACGTTAAGTCGGCCATCGGCCTGAACGGTTTGTACAAAGAACTTACAAAGTACCCTGCCCGGCGCGTTACCGTTATCCTCGATGCCTGTTTCAGCGGCGGGGCGCGAAACCAGGGGCTGATCGCCCTGAAAGGGGTAAAAATCAAACCGAAAGAGGCGCCCCCGCTTTCGGGCAACCTGATCGTGATGAGCTCCAGCAGTGCCGATGAAAGCTCTACTGTGTATAAAGAAAAAAACCATGGGATGTTTACCTATTTCCTTTTGAAAAAGTTACAATCTACCCAAGGGGCGGTCAGTTATAAAAATTTATTCGACGATGTTTTGTCCAACGTCCGGCTTGAAAGCGTTACGGTAAACAATAAAAACCAAACCCCACAAATATCCGGTAGCCCGGATGTTCAGTCCACCTGGGAAACCTGGTGGTTTGTCGAATGAAACCCATCAATCGGCCGAAAATTTCCGGAGCATCTCCCGGTACTGTGAAAACAGGTTGGCCCGCGAGATAAACCCCAGGTATTTTCCATCTTTCACCACCGGGATGTTGTACCGTTCCTTGTGCTGAAAAAGATGGATCACGGTATCCATCGGATCGTCGGGGCTGATCGTACAATCGGGGACCTTCAGCAAATCTTTGACAAACGTTACATCGTACAACGATTGGTCGAACATGATCTGCCGGATATCATCGAGCATGACGATGCCATAAAATTTTCCGTTCGAATCCACTACCGGGAAAATATTGCGCGAAGCGCCGGCAACCACGCCCACCAGCTCCCGGAGCGTGGCCCCCGGGGAAACCGGGGCGAAATTGGTCTCAATAAGCTGCTTCGGGTCCATGAAAAAAAGCGCCGTTTTGTCTTTGTCGTGGGTGATAAGCTCTTTCCGTGCAGCCAATTGCCGTGAATAGATGGAGTGGCTTTCAAAAATCCGGGTAGTCAGGTAGGCCATGGCCGAAACAAGGATGAGCGGCGTGAGAAGCAGATAACCACCGGTGATTTCGGCAATCAGAAATATGGCGGTCAGCGGGGCCATCATTACTCCCGCCATCACCCCGGCCATTCCCGTCAGGGCAAAATTTGCCTGCGATAAGGAGAAGCCGAAAGCGTAATTCATGAAAGAGGCAAAAAAATAGCCACTGGTGCCCCCTACAAACAAGGCCGGTGCAAAAGTCCCGCCAATCCCGCCACTTCCCTGGGTCAAAGCCATGGCTACGACCTTCAGAAATATCAAAGCAAAGATGATGACCAGGAACATCCAGTGGTTTTCTTTAATGGAACCAAACAACTCCGGGTTTCCGATAACCCCGCCCTGCCCGTTGATCACCGATTTCAGCACCGTATAGCCCTCTCCAAACAGCGAAGGATAGGCAAAAATAACCCCGCCCAAAACGATCCCGGCTACGGTTACCCGATACGGAAGGCGTAACTTTTTTATCATGGTATCGATGGCAATCGTGCCACGGATGAAATAAACCGAGATCAAACCGGTAAATATCCCCAGCAGGATATAAAAGGGGATGTGTTTTAAAATGAACGGATTGGTCAGGGTAAAGGAAAAAAGGACCTCATTGCCCATCAATAAATATCCGATCAGCGAGGCCGTTACAGCAGCTATCAGCAACGGGATCAGGGTGGCCATCGTCAGGTCCAGCATCAAAATTTCAATGGCAAAGATGGCGCCGGCAATGGGGGCCTGAAAGATTCCCGAAATGGCGCCGGCTGCGCCACAGGCAATAAGCAGGGTGGTGGTCTTGTAATCGAGCCGGAACAAACGCCCCAGGTTGGACCCAATGGCCGAACCCGACAGGACCACGGGCGCCTCAGGCCCCACCGATCCGCCAAACCCAAGGGTCAACGTACAGGCAATCAATGAGGTAATGGTGTTGTGCGGCTTGATCTTGCTGTTGTTTTTCGAAATGGAATACAACACTTTGCTTACCCCGTGGCTGATGTTGTCCTTCACCACATACCGGACAAACAGAATGGTAAGGATAATCCCTGCTACCGGAAAAGCCAGATAAAGATAATAGAGGCCATGATAACTGAACCCGTTGGTGAGAAAGTAGTTGGTATAGTAAAGGGTATTCTTTAACAAAACGGCTGCCAATCCGCTGCCTATGCCAACCAAAATACTGATAAGCAGCACAAATTGAGCATCTTTCAGATGACGCAACCGCCATAAAAATAACTTTCCGGTAAGTGTTTTCGGCATCATCGTTTTGCAAATGTAATTTTTATTTTTTCCCATGCCATCAAATCCGGAAAAGCTCAGGCATAGGCCCTCTTTTTTTTGGCCCTGTAATCTTTAAAAAGCAATCGAATAGATAAACGCCCATCCCCAGCTCCCATCCATGGGATAGTAGAGGGAGCGGGCCCCCATTTCTATTGGGGCCATGAACCGCAGGAAGTGAAAATCGAAGGTAAGTTCTGCCCCGGTGGACTGATAGATGTTGACAGGTTGCGGATCTACCGGCGAAAGGGCCGGACCGCCCCAACCACGGGCCAGGTCATAAAAAAGGTTGACCTTGATCCGTTTCAGATAGATGACAGAACCGGCGCTCAGATCGGGATAAACCACAGGGAACTTATAGTTGGTTTGCAAACTGATAAGCTTTGGGTCCGAAATGTCGGAATAACCACGGGGGAGGTTGATGATACCGGAATAGGAATAGGAGAGGTTGCCGGTTTCATCGCGTTGCTGATACCCTCCGTACAGGCGGATTCCATGATGCCGTAAAATTCCCGGAAAATAAAGGCTTCCGGCAACCCCGAAAATCGAGCCCATATCGTTTTCTCCAAAAGGGGTATGGCGGTAATTCAGATCGATCGACTGGCCAAGATGGGGATACAAATCTTTCTGCCCCATCCGTTGATATTGAGAACCGGTCAAACGGTAATCCATGGTTTGAATCAACCCATTGGTAAACTGTTCCGGTGTGGATGCCTGATGGCGGATCCCGATCAGGTCTGTCCCAATGGATGGTTCCAAAGCCCTGACATAACGGGCATGCGAAAAGTTCCATGGGATACGGATGTGAAATTTCAGGTTGGTTTCCTGCCAGGTAAACCGGAATTTTTCTGTCGTCCCACGCACAATCGCCCATCCGGCCCTGTTCCCGATATCGAAGCGAAGGTCGAAAACAGGGTAAAGCCCCTGGTAACTGAACCCGGTATAAAAAGTCCCGGTTTGTTCGTTCAGGTCATATTCCCAACCTGCATTGGCAATTAGGGTGCTGAGAACATTCTGGGAAAGAAGCATAACACCGGGCTTGAATTTCAGGTTGTTTGCATCGAATGATACCGGGGCCCAACTGTGGGGGTTGAAAAGATGGCCCATTTTGGAATAGCGTTTCACCGGATATATTTTCCCCCGGATCGTATCGCGTTCCAGGTCAAAATCATCGTTTTGGTTCATTTTATAAATGTTCCTTTGGACCACGCTGTCCTGAATATTGACATGCTCCTGCCGGGCCAGCGTTTCGTATAGTTTTACGCAATGGTCGTCAACGTAGTGGATCGGTATCCAGTTGGAGGTGTCCATTGGTGTTTCCACAACCATGGCCCCGTCGGAAGTATAATCGGAATAGACCATGAACTTTTTATCGGGGGTAAAATCGGGATCGTATCCGGCAAAACGGGCGGAGGTGACCTTGTAAATGGCGCGGGTGATGGTATCGAGCGCATACAGGTTTTCAACGCCGGAATAATCTACGCTATAAATGATGTATTGTTTGTAGAACCAGGAGGGGCCGTTGAAATCCTGATAATAAAAAGGGATGGTATGGCGGATATTTCCCGAAGCGGTATCGAATTCTGCTACCGTTTCCCCTTTTTCTGTCAGCCAGGTGAAAAGGATTTTCCGGCCATTCGCCGACCAGTTGGGGTTCAGCGCCATACTGCCTTCGGGAATGGGATATCGCCGGACCACATTCCCGGTCGGGACTTCCAACAGGTGGATGGAACAGTGGTTTTCGGGGGAGACATAAACGGCGGCAACCTGTTTTCCGTTAGCCGAAACGACGGGGGAGAAATAGCGGCTCCGGCGCGTCAGTTCCTTACATTTTCGCGTGGTGAAATCATACATCCTGATCTCAGCGAAACTGCGGTTTTCCCACCGTCTTCCCTGTTTAAGTTCCGACCACACCAGCAGGTTTCCTCCCAGGGAGGTGGTCCCGCCAATGTGGGCCCCCGGCGTCAGAAACCGTTTTTCTTTACCGGTATGCCTGTTGATCAGAATGTAACGGGTTACATCGTCGATACAACTTTTTTCGGCGATCAGGGTGGAATCGTTTAATACCAAGGGATGGTTATAATTGGTGAAATTATCGGGGTTTCGGCGGGTGATGGTCCTGACCGGGGTATGCGGGACGGCACGGAGTTGTTGTTGCCATGCCGAATCCAGCGCAGCCATCGACCATCGGTAAATCCCTGTTTTCCATAAACCGGTCGTTTTTCTGATACCGCTGTTAAAGGGGACAACCATAAAAGGATATCTGGCCACCCGGTCGAGGGCTTCGTTCCATACGTTGGCCCCATATTTTATCCTTGTCATGGCAACGATGTAATATCCAAGGGAATAAGCGTCGGGGACAAAGGTTTTGTACGATCCCAGGGTGGCTTTGTCGTAGGAATAGGGCCCCTTTTCCACAATCTGCGCCCGGAGGGTGCTTTCAAACATGGCCGACCGTCCCCGGCCGGTTTTGGTCAGCGCAGTTTCGGTTATCGTGGCATCTCCTTCAAGAAACCACATCGGGACATACAATCCGAGGATCCCTCCGGTGATCTGTTCGCCAAACAGGTAGGAAAGGGCTTTTGAAAAACCCTGGTTAATTTTACTGATCTGAACGGCATGGCGGTATTCATGGATTGACAGTTGCTCTAACCACTCTTCGGCATACGTTTGTTGTGGCGGGCATGGATACATCTCAATGCGTTTTGGCGCCCATACCGTTACTCCGTTCGATGACGATGACTGGGTATGCAACAATATCGGAATGCGGGGGACCTTAGCCGTGAGCGTGGTTGTTTCATGGGCTGCAACCAGGTCCATGATGTTGGCAAGATATTGCGCTTTTTTTTCGAATAAAACCGGAAAGATGAGCCGGTACCGTTCCGTTTTGATCTGGCGCCATCGCAACGAAGCAGGGTCCTGTCCGGTACTGTAATATTGCGAAAATCCAACATGGCCAATAAAGAACATCAGCCATCCCAACACCAGGCTTATTCTCATGGGTTTGCAACCATGATCTTTGTCACAAACCGAAGCTGGTCGTTCCACAGGGTTAAGGTATAAATGCCTGGAGGGATGGGTTGAAGGTCGATGTGCATTTCGAAGGCAGCCTTTCCCGGAATTTCATTCAATTCATGAATTTTCAGGCCAACCGGATTGTAAATGGCCAGTGTATAGGGCGACCCGGAAGGTTTGTTTACCGAAAGGGCAAACCGGCCGTTATTGGGCACCGGATATACCCGCACCGTTTCTTCATCCCGGTTTTCAATCCCGGTCAGGGTCACATAGATATTGTTTGAGGTATCGCTCAGCATGCCATAACGGAATACGACATCCCAGTACCAGCCCGATTCTGTAGCATGAAATGTCCGTTCTGTGGCACCGGTGATGGGATTTCCATTGAAATACCATTGGTTTCCGGTGGCATAGTTGCTGAACAAGGTATCGGCGATCTGGTAAATGACGGGTGCGGCCGGGGGGTCGGTCACCGTGACCAAAAAGAGGGGGGAGGCGCCTCCGAAGCCACAGGGGTTGGTTCCGTAAACATAGAGGTTACCGGTCCCGCCCACGGGTGAAACATCGATAACGATGGCATGGGTGTTCATGCCCGAGGCGATGGAACAACCCGGAGGGATGGTCCATTCATATCCTGTGGCATTTTCAATGATGGGAACCGAATATCCGATACCGGTGGCCCCACGGGCGATGGTATCGGGCCCGGTCACAGGGCCGGCAGTCGAAGGCAAAGCATTGACCGTAAGCGGTAAAGGCGGCGATGGTTGTCCTCCGGCACAGGCATTGTAGCCAAAAACCGTGATATCGCCCGAAATAGCGGTAACAGAAAAGTCAACCGTGACGCTGTTTGTTCCCGATCCACCCGAAACAACAGCGCCCGGCGGTACGTTCCAGACATAGCCCTGGGCATTGGCTACAGGAGCGACCGAAAACAGGACGCCCGCACTCCCGGCGCATACTTCGCCAGGCCCGGTAATGGGACCGGCAGCCCCCGGGACTGGATAAACAAAAATATCGAGGTTCCCCGGGGTTGCCCCGGTACATCCTCCGGGGGCGGTATAGTTAACCGTGATCCATTGAGTGCCGGTTCCGATCCAACTTACCAGTACCGCGTTGGTTTCTTCTCCGGATATAAGAACCCCGCCCGGGGAGATGTTCCATAAATAGTTGCTCATTCCCGCTTCGGTGATATAGGTATATGTGCCGGAATTAACACAGGGACTGGTATTCCCGCTTACCGTAGGCAGGGGCAACGGGCTCACGGTCACCTCTTTGATGGTAGGCGTCTCACTGGTACAGCCAAACGGGGTGGTATATCCCACACCGATGGTTTGAGGCCCGGTTTCGTTCCATGTTACCGTCACCATTTCGGTGCCTGCCCCTTCGGCAATGGTTCCCCCGGGCGATATTTCCCACTGGTACCCAGTCATTCCGGATTCGGTGGAATACAAATACCCCGACGATCCAACACAGGCCATTTCAGGGCCTGTAATGACCGGAACCGGCCGCGGCAATACCGCTACATTAAAAATAGAAGGAGAAGCCGGGGCACATCCCTGTTCGTTGGTATAAACCACACCCACCGTATGGGCTCCCGGGCTCTCCCATCGAACTTCAACCACCGGGCTGCCTGCCCCTCCGATAATCTCCCCTCCGGAGGATACGGTCCAGTCGTAACCGGTCATCCCGGTTTCGGTCGAAAAATAGTTCCCGTTCGTGGCTATGCAAACACTGTCCGGACCGGCGATGGTAGGAATGGGAAGGGTATCGGCCAACACATCCAATATGCCTGGCAAGACCGTCTGGCATCCGGATGCATCGGTATAGTTGACCCCCACCGATTGTGCCCCGGGGCCAATCCAATGAACCGTTGCCGTAGGGCTCGTGGCAGTGCCGCCTCCGGTGATCACCCCTCCATCGGAAACCAACCAGATATAATTCGACATCCCCGTTTCCGTTGAATAGATGTTGTTTGTCGAATTTTCGCAAACGGTATCGGGGCCGGTGATGACGGGAACAGGCAAAAGCTCAACATAAACCCCATACGAGGTAGCGGTAAGGGCCGAACATCCCTGCAGGTTGTTGTAATTAACGCTGATGGTCTGTCCCCCCGGATTGTTCCAGGTAACAATGGCAATGTTGCTGGTCGAAGTTCCCCCGGCCGTGATGGTCCCACCCGGGGAGATTTCCCAACTGTAGTTGCTCATCCCACTTTCGGTCGTATAAACATTATTGGATGAACCGGGACAGGCATGGTCGGGGCCGGTAAGGGTCGGAACGGGCCTTGGACCAACCGTAACATTGCTGATGGTTGGTTCCGTTGCCGTGCAACCCAAAGGGGTGGTATAATTAACGCCGACGGTATTTGCCCCTTCTGTGTTCCAGGTAACGGTTACCGAACTGTTTGTGGTTGTCCCCCCGGAGGTAATGGTGCCTCCCGCCGAAACCTGCCAGGTATAATTCGACATGCCTGGTTCGGTGGCATATACATTTCCGGTCGATCCGATGCATACCGACTGTGGTCCGGTAAGGGTGGGCAAAGGAAGCGGTGTGACGGTGACGGGGCAGGTGGTCGGGAGCTGGGTTGGACAGCCTTCCGGACTGGTGTAACCGACGCTGACCGATTGGGCCCCTGCCGTATTCCATGTAACCGTAACCGTGTTGTTGTCGATGGCGCCCCCACCGGTGACCGTTCCGCCGGACGATACCGTCCAGAGATAGTTGGTCATTCCCGGTTCGGTGGTATAGAGGTTCTCCTGCGAATTGACACAAACCTGGCCAGGGCCGGTGATGACGGGCGTTACCACCGGGTTCACCGTAACCCTGTGGCTGCCCGGTGCCGTGGCGGTGCACCCGTTGTTGTCGTTGTAATTGACCTGAACGGTGTCAATGCTGGCGGCCGGCCATACCACCGTTATGGCATTGGTCCCCAGCCCGGAGGTAATGGTACCGGTAGGTGAAACCGACCATTGATAATTCGACATCGAAGGCTGGGTGGAAAAACTGTATTCTAAGGAGCCGGCACAGGCGGTTTCAGGACCGGTAATGGATGGGGCAGGGCGGGTACCGACCGTAACGGGGAGGGTAGCCGCGATTCCGGAGCCGCAGCCATTGACCCCATAAACCGCGATGTTGCCCGGATTGGCATTGGCGCTTACGTTGACGGTAATAAAAAAAGTATTGTTCCCGCTGACGATGGTAAACCCTGCCGGCAGTGTCCAGAGATAACCCGTTGCCGAAGGAATGGGCGGAATGGAGAAAAACAACCCGTTGGAAGGCAAACAAATATGATTGGGGCCATCGATGGGCCCGGCAGTGCCGGGCAACAAACAACCGTTGAAGGTGATTTTGGAATTCGATTCGGGGATGGCGGACAGGTTGTTTTTTGGCGTGGAGCCAAAAGTAGCGGAATTTGCCACCAGCTGTGTCAGCAATTGTGCCGCACTGGGAGGGGCCGAACACTGAGAAGCGTTGATGCCACAGGTATAACTGGGAGTGATTAAGGCGGCGTTCATGGAACCATAAATAAATTCGATGGTACTGTTCGACTCGTACAGTTTTACCTGGAAATTCACGTGATCGGTATTCGACTGGTCCATCGAAAAATGAACCCATTCGAGGGTAAAAACACGGTTGCCCGCTGCGCCCGAAGTAACATATTTAACACTATTGGTAAGCGAATACTCCCAGGTTACCATTAAGTCGTCATAAAACGGTGCCAGGGCAAGCAGGGTACCGTTGGGCGAGGGAAGGGAAAAAGCGTTGTTGTCAAACCCATAGGGCTTGTCCAGGTCGCCGGCAGCCGGATGGGTCGAAAAATCGATAAATCCGTTGGTCGAAACATTCACTTCGGTAAAACTGTACCCTAAATAATTGAACGAAAAACCAATCGGGACCGGGTAACTGCGGTTGTTGTTGGGGTTGTTCCCAGCCCTCCACGAAGTGACCCATATCCCGGTATCGCCGATGGGGGCATAAACAATTCCGATCTGGCGGCTGACGGTATAAATCGAAACACCCTGTGCCATCGTCAACAGGGGAAATACCATCAAAAAAACAACAGCGTATATCCTTTTATCCATAGTACATTCAAATTGGGCAATGTACAAAGTTACATTGAAACCCGGTTTGATGGATCATTCCTGTTAAATGTTTTTCGCAAGTTGTCAACAAAAAGCATTTGCCGGATCCCTTTTCGCTCCATCTGCTGCCGACAGCCTGGAAATCGCTACATGATGAAGCACGGACGAAACGGTAAGAAAATAGCGAGGTAGCGAAATAGCGAGGTAGCGAAATAACGAAATAGATGCTTGTATTTTTGCACCCCAGGTCAATGAAAAGATGGCCCGGAACTTTGTGATAAAAAGTTAACCGCCAATACCCTATGTCGCCACAACCCAAAAAAATCATCTTCAAATCTTCAAATCTTCAAATCTTCAAATCTTCAAATCTTCAAATCTTCAAATCTTCAAATCTTCAAATTTTCAAATCTTCAAATCTTCAAATCTTCAAATCTTCAAATCTTCAAATCTTCAAATCATTTATTTTGCAATTCTGTAAATCTATTTTACATTTGTCCGTCTAAATGTAAAATATAGTTTTATGATAAACCGGCCTTTTTGGATCAATAAAATCAACCACGCCTGGGAGACCAGGCCAATCGTCTGGTTGTCGGGCGTGCGCAGGGTGGGTAAGACAAGCATTGCCAAAATGCTGCCTGATGCAACATACCTCAACTGTGATTTGCCCTCCGTGGTCAGGCGATTGGAAGATCCCGAATCGTTTTTTATAAGTGCCGGAAATGCGGGGACGATCATCTTTGACGAAATTCACAGGCTTGCCGATCCGAGCAACCTGCTAAAAATTGCCGCAGATGAATATCCACATTTAAAAATACTGGCTACAGGCTCCTCCACACTTGAAGCTACACAAAAGTTCAAAGATTCGCTCACCGGCAGAAAAAGTGTGATTTATTTGCCTCCGGTGTTATGGGATGAGTGTAAATCCATATTCGGTATCCCTGACCTGGATTTGCGGTTTTTGCACGGGGGCATGCCTGAACAAATGCTTTCCGCATCCAAAATTGAATCCTTTTTTTCGGAATGGATGGATAGTTTTTACGCCAGGGATATCCAGGAACTTTTCAACGTGCGAAACCGGGCGGGATTTTTGCAGTTGATCCATTTAATGCTGCGTTCCAGTGGGAACCTGATTGACATCACACAATTATCGAAAATGAGTTCTGTCACAAGGCCTACTGTCCTTTCGTACCTCGAAGCAATGCGCATTGCAAATATGGTTTATCCCCTGCCGCCTTTTCATGGAAGTGGCCGTCGGGAGATTGTCCGGCGTCCCAAAAGCTACTGTTTTGATACCGGCCTGGTCTGTTTTGCCAAGGGCTGGAACGACATCCGGCAGGATGACAAGGGGCTGCTCTGGGAACATTTGGTACTGGATATGCTACGTTCGCATGTTCCTGACAATAATCTCTTTTACTGGCGCGATAAATCAGGACATGAAATTGATTTCGTGATCAAACGTACTGAAAATAAGGTTGATATTATCGAATGTAAAATTAATCCGGCCTACCTATCGCTCAAACCCATCGTGGTTTTCAGGGAAATTTATCCGCATGGGAACAACTATTGCTACAGCCCTTTTACGGAAAATTTCTATGTTCTTGAAAAGAACGGACATAAAATTAAATATATCGGCACTTGCGACCAGATGTAAGCTGACCTTGAAACCGGGGCGTGCGCACCCTTGTGTTGTAATTTTGCTGATAATGGAACATGGATAGAAAATAGCGAGGTAGCGAAATAGCGAAATAGCGAAATAGCGAGGTAGCGAGGTAGCGAAATAGCGAAATAATTGAAAATAGCTCCTTTTATTTTTGCTGTTTTGCCGGCTATTTTAACTGGTATTCATGCCCGGAAAAAGAGATAACTGCATCTATGGCCCGGAACTTTGTGATAAAAAGTTAACCGCCAATGCCCTATGTCGCCGAAACCCAAAAAAATCATCTTCAAATCTTCAAATCTTCAAATCTTCAAATCTTCAAATCTTCAAATCTTCAAATCTTCAAATCTTCAAATCTTCAAATCTTCAAATCTTCAAATCTTCAACCTCTCCGATATCCAGAATTTGATGACCGATTGCCGGGTTACCCCCATGCGTTTTGCTTCCAGGTCCAGTTTCCGGATCATCCATGCCGGAAAATCAACACTGATACGCCGTTGCTGCAAACCGGGACGTTCTGCTTTCTCCAATGCCAAATATTCAGTGATATCTTCAGCAGCTTCAAATTTCTTTTCAAGTTCTTCCGCTGTAATATATTTCTTTTTCATCTTTCCGTGATTTTCTGACCGATATGATTCTGATTTTGTGATCCCTGATGGTATAAATTACACTCCAGCATGTTTCTTTTGCCAGGGCTATCAACAGCCATCTTGGTTCATCAACACATCTGGCCGGGATCATGATCCTCTGTGAAACCTCCCATAATATCTTGGCTTCGTCAAAATCAATACCATGTTTTGTTTTATTGGCATGGCTTTTCTCCGGATCATATTCAAAATCCAACTTCATGTGTACAAATGTAGTAATAATGGTTTAAAAAAAGCACAGTTAGAGTAAAATTTCCCGGCGTTTAAACATCTGTTTTATCCGGGATTACCTGGTCAGGCAGCGAGGCAGCGAGGCAGCGAAATAACGAAATAGCGAAATAATTGAAAATAGCTGTTTTTTTTTGCTGGTTATTTTGACGGGTGTTTTTGCACAGCAGGTCAACGAAGAGATGGCCCTCCCTGTGGCTCGGAACTTTGTGGTAAAGACTTAGAGACTGTTTAAATTTTAACATACTATTCGTTTTTCTTTATTTATTTTTCACTGGCAATTATCCATTGTACTCTATTCATTGGGTTAACGACTAATGTAAAATGAAAAACGATGAGTGAAGATTGAATAATGAAAAGCTAATAGTTTTCAAGGAGTTACAAATTTCAAAATGAATTTTAAACAGACCCTTAACCGCTAAGAAGTCAAAGTGCCAGAACCCAAAAAAATCATCTTCAAATCTTCAAATCTTCAAATCTTCAAATCTTCAAATCTTCAAATCTTCAAATCTTCAAATCTTCAAATCTTCAAATCTTCAAATCTTCAAATCTTCAAAGCTTTTTCCCGGAGAAATAGTACCGGTAGTCGAAAACGAGCCGGATACCGGCGAACCAAACGGTTTGTGTGTCGGGCAACCCGCCGGTATAGTCATCGGGGACCCAGATGGTAGCGCGTTTTCCGGGGATATCGAAGCCGGCATGGATTTGAAACAGGAGACTGCCGGTTTGCCGTGACGAGTAAGTGCGGAAGGGGCGGTATTCAAGAATGGGGAATTCAAACCGGGTGGTGTACATCGAGAAATACCCTTGTTCCTCCAAGGAGGAGCCATCCTGGTCGGTTTCCCGGAGGGTTACGATATAGGGGTCCGGCCCGCGTTCCGACCCATACAAAGAGATGGCTGCTTCTCTTCCAAGTACGAACTGGAAGCGCCCAATGGGGGTTGGCAAACCGGTTTGCCAAGGGATGAGCCCGCCGTTGCCTGCGGTGGTGATCACTTTTTGCATGGCATTGGGCGAAGCGAGCGCCAGGATCGGGGCTAAAACGATCAGGTCGCCGGGGATCAGGAAAAAGGGCAACCGGAGCCGGATATAGTAAGCGTTGCGGGTAGGAATGGCAGCGACATAATCGCCAAATTGTTTCATTTCGGGTTCGTCGTCATAGTCAAACCGTTGGGTAGAGCCCATGTCGATGCGGGCGCCCAGGTCCAAAAAGGCCAGTCCGTCGCCCGATTCGTTCAACACCCCTTCCATCCCCAGTCCAACGCGAAGGCCCAATTCGAGACCGGAGCTGAAACCGCCGTAGTTCTGGTAGGAAAAAAATGCGTTGTTCAGGTAGTTGAAGCTGGTGGCGGCGCTGAGGCCGATAAACGGGCCCATTTCGGAACGGAAGCGGGGCATTTCACCCAATCCGGCGATGAGTCCGGGGATGGGGGTGGCCATCAACACGGTGTCGCACAGCGTCGTTATTTCCGGAGCAAGCGGTCGGGAAGGCATGGCCAGCGCCTTGCTCACATTGAAGGTGTCGGGGGCTGCCACGACCGGCCCACCCGAAAGGAAATTTACCCGTATCTTTCCGGAAGCAGCATCGATGAGCTGTTCCAAACTTTTCTTTACGGCTTCGGAGGTCCAGCCGATGTCCTCTTCCCGCATCGTGGCATCGCCCATCAACACGTGTTGCCCGCCTTGCCAGGTATCGACCTTGATCCCCGCTTCGTTGTAATAGTCGTGGGTCCCTTTCCGGTTGGCGGCATCGCCCCATAAACCGGCTACATGTCCGGAGGTAAAACTGTCTTCCAGAAAATGCTGCGCAAACGCCTCATCGGCCAGGGCGGCCAGGGCCAACGCCGACCGCTCTGCGGGGGTCAGGCCCGTTTCGTGGAGCCGGGCCGCTTTCTGCAACGCGCTGGCATGGTACCAGGTATAGATGCCCACCGAGTTGGGTTCCGTTCCCTCCTTGTGACAGAGGGCAAAATAGTCCTCCGGCCGGGTGTTTACATGCGCCAGGGCCAAAAGGAAATGGCCGTTGTTTTTCCCCGACCGGGTAACATAATCGGGATCGGCCCGGAGCAGCTTGATGTCGGAATCCCTCACCTCGCTCACCCGTTCACTGCGGTTGCGCGCCTTTTCCAAACCTACCTGAAGCCGGGCCGTGATGTTGGCCACCTCCATGATCCAGTCGGAGTAAAGGACAATGTTGGCCATGTCGTCGCCCGACATGGAATGGTCGCCACCGATCCCGCTCCAGGCGGCATAATCGAGACACTGTGGCTTTAACCCCTGCCCGGGTTCGATGATGTTCGGACAAAGCCGCAATTCATGGCCCATCCGGGCCAGTGCCCACATCCCGTCAAGGGCCCTGCGCCGGTCGGGATCAAGTTTTCGGATGGCCGCCATGGTGATCCTCCGGTGCTCGGGATATACCCAGGCCGAAACAGGCAATGCGAACATTCCAAATAAAATCAGGGTGAACAGTATCTTTGTTTTCATGGGAGCAGAATCTATGGCAAATATCGGGAAAAAATCGGATGATTTGAAGATTTGAAGATTTGAAGATTGAGCCCCCTCCGAAAAGGATCAAGGATCAACATATCTCACATCTCACATCTTATATCTCATATCTCTCTTTCTTACAGTGTTTTTAATAATATTTTCGTCTGATTTCACCTCTATGGGGACAATGCTGTTCTGATGCTGAACCGGAAAATTGACTTCGGCACTGTTGCCCGATCTCCAATAGTAGGGGGTGCCTTCAAATTGTTGTATGAGGCCCTGAAGGATCAATGGTTTGCGGTTGCGATGGTCCTTCCAGGCGATGGGTTTTTGCGAAACAGCGCTTTCGATTTCCATACACAGAAATGGTTGTTTTATTGGTGTTCTTGATTGCTTCGCAATTCAAAGTTTCGGCCGCAGGCGTTTGGTAAAATGGTAAAATGACATTCTCTTCTTTTTATACCGGTTCGGAACAGGTTTGCAAGTGTTGAGCTTTTGTTCCTCCCGGTATAACTGCATCTAACAAAAAAATGCTTCGCATTTTTTGTAAGATGCAGTATAATTCCAGAAAAACAATATTTTCCAGTATTCCCGAGATCATCCGGTCTGTTGACTTTTGAAATAGTCGGCTACGTTCTTGCCCGAAAAGGGGCTTCCGATATTGTCGAAAGCATATCGGATAACGCGTTCAAGCAATTCAACGTCCCGTATTTTGTAACGCTGAACAGTATCGCGCAGAATGACCGAAGAATAGATGTCTCTTTAAGCAGAGACAGTACGGTTGATTTTCCCGATCGTCGGATTCCAGTAATGATCTTTATCTGTGGCTTGTTGATAAATTTTGCTAACTGTTCCGTGTAGATTGGCCTTGAAATCATTTTTCTAAGAATATAGCCACAAAAATAGTCATTATATTTCAAGTTTTTATGGATATGGGCATAAAAACAATCTTGATGTAAGTGTTAAGTGTTAAGTGTTAAGTGTATATGGGTAGCGGTCGAATGAAGGAGTTTCAGTAAGCGTTGTTTTTTTTGAAAATGTTGGTCTCTTCACTCTCAATTCCCAATGCATACAGCGGTATATTGGTGAGCCAATCGTGGTGGCGGTAATCTGACATAGAGGTGCGTATCGCGGCCTGCGGGCGGTATTTGTCGTAATAGACTTTCAGGCTTTTTGCCTGCAGGTTTTCTTCCGCTTTTACTTCGATGGGGATGATCGCGTTGTTGTGCTGCACTATGAAATCGACCTCGGCGGTAGATCTTTCGGACGACCAATAGCAGATCACCGATTCACCGGTTGAATTCAGTTGTTGGAAAACAAATTGTTCTGTCAGGGCGCCTTTGAATTCGGTGAAAATGGAGTTCCCTTCCAGAAGTGTCGTGGAGCTGATGTCGCACATGGCCGCAAGCAGTCCAACGTCAACAAGAAACAGTTTGAACGCACTCCGCTCTTCATAGGCTTTTAACGGCAGGGCGGGTTTTGATACCCGGTGCACCTTATAAACCTGGCTGCAGTCGATAAGCCAGGCAAGCGCTATCTCATAATCTTTTGCCCGGGAGCCCTCTTTGATAATCCCGTAGATGAATTTTCTGTTTTCTTTGGCAAGCTGTGCCGGAACAGCGTTCCATAACATGCGGATGCGCGGGACTATTTCAGGCGGGGCATGTTTTGAGAAGTCCTGTTCATAAGCGGTCAGTATCTGCTTTTGGATTTTCCGGGCCTCCGTAAAATTATGGTCTGCCATGAAGGTGGCGACAACCTCCGGCATCCCGCCGGTAAAATAGTATTGTCGAAGCCGTTCGATCAATTTTGACTTGTAGGCAGTGATCAGCTTCCAGTCACGGCTGTTGCGTATGGCAATAAGCCGGCCCTCCCCGATGGCATCGAGAAATTCAACGAACGACAAGGGATGGAGATCCATAAAAGCTACTTGACCTACCGGGAACGAAATATTGGCATGGAGGGCCATGCCGAGCAGCGAACCGGCTGCAACAATTTGATATTGAGGGGCATCTTCCCGGAAGTACTTCAGCGCCGTGATGGCTTCCGGAACTGCCTGAATTTCGTCGAATATCAACAGGGTCTCCTCCGCCCTGATGGTGATGCCCGATTCAGCCTGCAGCGCAACAATTACCCTGGCGATATCAAAATCATCGGTGAACAGGGACTTCAGCCTTTTGTTCTGCTCAAAATTCAGGTAGATCGTTTGGGCATAGTGTGTGCGGCCAAACTCCTTCATCAGCCATGTTTTTCCTACCTGACGGGCACCCCGGACAATCAATGGTTTTCTTGAATTTGAACCCTTCCAGGCAATTAATTCTGCCAGTTTAGCTCTTCGCATCGTTGAGAAATTTGTACAAAAATACATAAAAACGTACAACTATTTGTTTAATGTTACAATAAAACGAACGACTTTTTGAAATTGGGAGGGGGCTCAAGTATTAAAGTTTTTAAGTGTTACGTGTTACGTGTTAAGTTTCCGGCGCTCCAAAACTTTTTTCAACGGCTATCCAACCTCAACATTCCAGATTGTCTCCCAGGAAAATCTGCGTGAATTTTTAAAACCAGACAATGGGGGTTAGGAGTTGGGTGTTAAGTGTTAAGTGTTAAGTGTTAAGTGTTAAGTGTTAATATCTCTGTTTTATTAAGCCCGAAGGGCTGACATGATGATAGAAAAAATTGGATTGGGAGACAACCAAACCCCAAAGGGGTGAAATAAAAAGTAAAGTTTCCAATTGACTTGAACAGAAAACTGCATAATGCCACAGAAAAACAATTGATGAATATTGAAATTATCTGTAATGGCACAGGACTCCATTGGCCCGACCTTGATGAAGATCTTTCGGTGACAGGGATTATGGAGGGACGATTTGATACCTAAAGAAGGCAAGGTGTTTGGCTGTCCCGCTGAAGCGGGATCTCCGCTTCGCTACAATTGGCTGTTGGTAAAAAGGCACAGAGGCACAGAGTCACAGAATTTGCATTTTGTAGAAAATTTCATCAAAATTTGGAATTGGTTGTCTAAACAGGTAACTTTGTAGGGTAATTGAAAAATTTATGCGGACAACGTATGTTTACGGAACTGAATTTTGGGATTTCTATTACGCTCAAAGACCAGAAATTCAGGACAAAATTGACTGGGTAATTGGTTTAGTCCGAACATTGAGAATGGTTCCAGAGAAATTTTTCAAACACCTTGAAGGTACTGAAGGGCTTTTTGAAATCAGAATCAAACTTAGCAGCGATATATTTCGAATTTTATGCTTCTTTGATGAGGGAAATTTAATAATCTTACTGAATGGTTTTCAGAAAAAGAGTGATAAAACCCCGAAAAATGAAATCGAAAAAGCAGAACGTTTAAAAAAGAGATATTATGAAGAAAAATCAAGAGAATAATCTTGTTTCCTGGGATGATCATATCGACAAGAAATATGGAATAATCGGCACGCCAACAAGAGATAAATACGAAGAAGATTTCGAAAATTTCAAAATAGGGGTGCTTATTCAAGAAGCCAGGAAACAACAAAACCTGACACAGGAAGAACTTGCCCAGAAATGTGGGACAACAAAAAACTATATTTCCAGAATCGAGAATAATGCCAGCGATATTCGGCTATCGACACTGAAGAGAATAATTCGTGAAGGACTTGGTGGTCACCTTAAACTGAGTCTTGAATTATAGGAAAATAAAGATCCCGTTCTCCAAGTGGGCGTGTTCAATTAAGTGTTAAAAAGTGTTAAGTGTTAAGTGTTAATGTCTCTGTTTTATTAAGCCCGAAGGGCTGACATGATGATAGAAAAAATTGGATTGGGAGACAACCAAACCCCAAAGGCCCTATGTTTGCAAAATGAAGCATAAGTCTGGAAATTTATTAGTTTTAAGGTACAAAACTATAAACCATAAAAAATCAGACTTATGCAAACACAAAGTAACAAAAT
>Ga0247841_10001800_pt1 | contig 45457 bp, 46 predicted proteins | sample LaCruzMarch2015__2_FD_192410 | JGI IMG/M metagenome (GOLD analysis project Ga0247841, IMG submission 192410) | Freshwater microbial communities from meromictic Lake La Cruz, Castile-La Mancha, Spain - LaCruzMarch2015_18m | ecosystem: Environmental > Aquatic > Freshwater > Lake | place: Spain... | reverse complement strand
GAATTGCAGAAGCATATTCTATCTCTTTTGAATTTATCTCCATCCATCTATGAAGGTCTGGAGTCGTCACCAAACACGAGCTAAAATGAATTTATCATATTATGTGCAAAATAAGCGAATGATAAGTATTTCATTAAGATTAGCGCATATTTGGACGCTTAGTTTTTATCTTTCATATTCTGCTCTCGCTTTGAATCTAGCTTTATTTCATTTCTACAAGGTCATGATCTAGCATTGTATTGATTATCTGTTCTACTGTGCAGTCGCTCTTTTTTGCCTGATTTTTTACTAATTGATAAAGTCGCTCATCTATTGGCACTAAAAACTTTCGCTTTTTAATATCAAATTCTATTTCTACTTCCTCCATTTCATCCCAATAGTCAGCAGCGGAATGAGTATCCCAAAAATTACCTGCTTCTTCATCATCATTGAAATAATCTGGAATCGGTTCTTTTTTCTTAGCCACGTTCATATCGCGCCTTCTACTTCATCTATGGTTACGTGATGTTTTTTCTCTATCTTTTGAACAAATTTTTCTTTCCAGATGATTGCACCAACCTTCATGGTATTCGTAATAGCCTATATAAAAATATATCGCGCTGTAGTGCGTTAGCACCACAGCAAAGGGTTAAAGGGTCAAGGGGCTACAGGAAGTCCTGCACAACGAAAACCGATAATGCCGTAAAGAGCCGGTGGACCGCTGTCGTTGCGGAACGCCACTCGCAGGCGGTCATCATTATCGAGCCAAGACCCGCCACGCAAAACACGGCTTGATCCTGAAGCCGAGCCCGCTGGATTTGATTTTGGCGAAGTGGCATGATAATTACTGCCATACCAATCTGCGCACCATTCCCAAACATTGCCTGCCATGTCGTATAATCCATATCCATTAGGCTTAAAACTGCCCACTGGAGATGTAAATGTCCATATATCTTTCCCGCCTGTTCCAGTATAGTTTGCATCATCATGAGTAAGAATATCTCCCCATGGATACTTTTTACCTACTAGACCTCCTCTAGCCGCTTTTTCCCATTCTGCCTCTGTTGGCAGTCGCTTTCCAATCCAATCCGCATAAGCCTTTGCATCATTCCAGCTTACGCATACAACAGGCTGATTATCACCTTTGAAGTTCGAGTCTGACCACGGTTTGAATCCGTTTTGCCAAGTTCCGTTTACAAAACTATACCCATCTGGTTCTTTGCGTCCTATTGCCTTTACGAATTTCCTATATTGTGCATTAGTCACCTCGTATTTGTCAATATAAAAGGCGTCAAGATAGACTGTATGCACTGGCTTTTCGTTACTAGATTCATTACTTCCCATCTGGAACTCACCGGCCGGGATAAGTACCATTTCTGCGCCGTCCTTGCCGATGATTGTCGTAAGTTCATTCTTTGGCATCTGGAAAACAAAATCACCTTTATCAAGATCGGGGTCTTTGATCTTTCCATATTGTGGGTTTTGAGCTTTTTTAGAATAATTAATAACCGTCTTCTGCAAAAACTCGCCAAGTTCAACGCCTGTGACGTAACCATCTTTATCCGTATCTGCATCACCGTTCAACCCTTCAATAAATTGTCGGCAGAAGATGCTGTTATCTGGCACCGTTTCATCAGCGGCGCCAGCAGTGATTATCTGACGCACAGGTTTTGCAGTCTTGTATGAGATATTATCTGGTATTGCCCTGCTGATGTCGAATATTGATCCTGAAAAACAGCTATCAAACATAAACAAGGCATGTTTAGATTGTATTTGTTTGGCGTAAGTTTCAATCTGATGCATATCCATCGCCTTATCAAAAAATCCATTCGGGTCAATATTCGGGTTTGCAGAATCCGCAGGAACGATATACCCCATCTCACGCCCATCAGCAAGCTTAATAGTATGCCCATGCCCTGAGAAATAGAACAGAAGCCTATCATCAGGTTTACGTCCATACTTATTAATAAAGCTCTTAAACTCCTGTTCCATCTGATCATAAGTAGGATTCTCTATAACAAACACTTTGAATCCCTGTTTTTTTAATGCTTCCTCGACTCTTGGAACATCTTTTTTGACACCCGGAAGATCAGGCCAACCGTTGGTGTATTTGCTAACGCCGATTATTAGGGCATAGCTATTTTCGTAAAGGCACACATCTTTTCCCGCTTTGTCCTTAATCTTAATAAATCCGCGTTCATCATCAGCCTGAATTAACAAAGGCAAAGCTAACATAAGGCACAATAATAACGTTAATCGTTTCATATTCTTGCCCCTTCTATAAATACTATCACTCAATCTCTACATCATTTATAGTTTTAGCTATAACTGCCCGTTCAAAAATGACGTCTAACTGATTTACCTGATTTATTGATTTGACATTCTTAACAAGAATTTCTGGAACAGATTCAAACTTTAGTCGCATTAATTTTATTATTGCATCCTGCTTTGTTTCAATCTTTCCTTTTTCAATGCCCTTTTCAATACCTCTTGCTTCTCCTATTGCTTCTCCTCTTTCCTGCAATACTTGTGACATTGTCTTACCCATTTCTTCTGCCTCCTTTCTTCCTGTTTTATCTTCAATACTAGATTTAATGATACTAAGAAATTCATCATGCTCTGATTCATCACGGCGCTCATATATAAATGCCATCATGAAATATATTAACTTTGCCCAATTAGCTTGTTCTTCAGGCGTCATTAACTTTAAATGATTGACGCCTGATTGTATCGAATCTCTAACCTCGTCAGTACCTGCATTCTCTTTCTGCATTAACCGCAATATCCATCCAAACGGATGATTATACTCAACCAATCTCTCTGGTGACGTTGCTTTGAGATTAAAAAGTATTGTCTTGTGCTGTGGAATGAATTCCTCCAGCGACTTTGGGAGATCAAATAACTGTTTTATGTCAAAAGGTTTATCCCATTTCTGATCACCTGTATAAAACACCACAGGCAAAATTGGATAGAATCTCCATTTTGTCAAAGGTATTTTTTCTGACTCGAATTTCTCTCGTTGCGACTCCCATATACGAAGCATATAGGAGAGTATCCTGAAAGGCATTGTCGGATCAACGGTTGACTGGTTCTCTATGAGAATATAGATAATAACTTCTCGTGTTTCTTGTTCGTCAATAAATGGAGCGGTAAAAACAAGGTCAGCTTCTCGTTTCCTGAAGTTATCAGATATGAACGTTCGATCCAGACGTTGAAGATGAGTATAATCTATATGCCCAGATCAGCAACAGCAGTCAGTAACAATCCTTTGACGTTGTCAGGAGTTTCCAACAACCAACGTATAGCTCTATCAGGAAACTCATAGATTATCTGTTCTATTTCGTTTTGATACATTATCTCTTAAATATCCTCCTGTCGCCAACTAACGTGGAGAATTCATCAAGATTACTGACTATTGGTATAGTAGTCCAGAATAGCGTAATACTGGATAAGTTTCGATTGATCAAACCCGCCAACTATGTCTGTGACTTTGTGGTCGAGATCAGAGCGAAACTTAAAGTTTAACCTTATCATCTCAATAGCCATGTATTCTGAACCAAGCAAAATCTTATACTAAAATATAAAGATAAGGATAACAGAAGCCAATAGATAAGTCAAGTAATTATGGAAAATCGCCCTAGATATTTTTTTTGTTGACTTTTTTAAATGGATATGTTACTATATGTTGTACTAAAGTAAAAAATCAACACAATATATAGAGGTGATTATCATGATATGCCCTTTCTGTAAGACTGGAATGACAAGGGTTCTTGATAAGCGTGAGATAGGCTCTGGAACCGTAACCCGAAGAAGACGTGAGTGCATAGAATGTAGTAAACGATTCAAGACTTACGAGCGGGTTGAGGAAATTGATATTTACGTGATCAAAAAAGACGGCAGGCGTGAACCTTACGACAGGCTTAAACTTAGATCAGGTATATCTAAGGCATGTGAAAAGAGACCCGTTAGCCAAGAAACGATAAACGAGATCATTGATAGAATAGAAAATGATCTAAGGCAAATGAAAACAATAGAGATGAAAAGTAATATTATCGGCGAAAAAGTCATGGATGAACTCAAAAAGCTGGATAAGGTAGCTTATATCAGATTTGCGTCGGTATATAGAGAATTTGCGGATGTAACCGATTTTCAGGATGAGTTGAAGAACTTATAATAACTATTTCGGTTAGAAATGAGACTCATTCTTTTTGTCATTCTGAACGAAGTGAAGAATCTTCTTGAGGAGTATTTCACCACAGAGTTCACGGAGAACACGGAGAGGAAAGTAATCAGTATGATAAAAACTGATTACTGTTTACTGATCACTGTTTACTGATCACTAATTCTTCTCTGTGAACTCCGTGAACTCTGTGGTGAAATACTCCAATCTTCAATTTCGTTTCCTTTGGTCACTCAGAATGACATTTTAAGTCTCATTTCTATATCAAATAGGTATAAATCAAAGTGAACAGGAGGACTTAGGTGCGATGGGAACTAAAGTAGTAACAAATTATGACGCAAAAGTAACTTCCAGAGTAGAGTCTGAACTGAAAAAGCTGGATATAACTCCGGATTTTTCTGAGAATGCTCTCAAGATTCTGGATAAGCGTTACCTAATGAAAGATGATGATGGAACCGTGCTAGAAGCCCCAAAAGATATGCTTGCCAGAGTATCCGCTAACATCGCTTATGCAGACACTTTATACGGTGCAAGCTATGATGAGATGCTCGATTTTGCAAAGACGATATATACCATGACGTCTGATCTTGAATTTCTCCCGAATTCACCAGCATTGAGAGGAGCCGGGCGGGAAACACAGCAGTTATCAGCATGTTTCGTGTTGCCGGTAGAGGACAGCCGAAAGTCAATATTCAACACTCTCAGGGATGCTGTTGACATACAAGCTTATGGTGGAGGTACTGGCTTCAACTTCTCACACATAAGAGCGAAAGGCACTAAGGTTGAATCCACTGGTGGCGCCGCATCAGGACCTTTGTCTTTTATGCAGATATATGACATGGCGGTCGGAAAAGTCATTGCGCAGGGCGGAGTCAGGCAAGGCGCTAACATGGGCATACTGGCTTATGATCATCCAGACATACTTGATTTTATTGACGTCAAGATGGATGGCAAGACATTATCGAATTTCAATATATCCGTCGGCGTTAATGAAGAATTTATGGAAATGGCTGAAAAAGGTCTGGAATATGACCTGATTGACCCGCATACGAAAAAGCCATTGAAAAAAGTAAATGCCCGTGAGGTGCTTGATAAAATTGCACATAACGCATGGTGTACTGGCGATCCCGGACTGATATTTTTAGATAGGATAAATCTAGCGAATCCTACTCCACACATTGGTATCATTGAGTCTACGAACCCTTGCGGGGAACTTCCGCTGCTTTCCTGGGAGGCTTGCACGTTGGGGTCTGTCAACTTATCTAAGATGGTTAAAGAGAAAAACGGCGAGTATTCTATTGATTACGATAAACTAGCCATGACGGTCAAGAACGGCGTGCATTTCTTAGATAACGTCATTGATATGAATAAATATCCATTAGAGAAGATTGAGGAAATGACTAAAGGTAACCGCAAGATCGGACTTGGCGTCATGGGCTGGGCGGATTTGCTGTCAATGCTTAGTATTCCTTATGATTCTGATGAGGCTCTTGATCTTGCTGATAAAGTCATGGGGTTCATTAATAATAAAGCTAAGGAAGCCTCCGTTGAGATTGCAAAGACAAGAGACGTATTCCCCAACTTCAAAGGGTCAATCTATGACACAGGCAAAGACGAAGACAGAGTAAGGCACGCTTCATGGACTACTATCGCACCTACTGGCACACTAAGCACGCTGTCTGACTGCAACGGTGGTATTGAGCCGTTCTTCATGGTCGTTTACAGTCGTGGATCAATCTATGATGCGGATGGAAAACCAACTATCAAGATGTTAATCGAAAACCCAATATTCAAAAGCATTGCCATAAAGAGAGGCTTCTACAGCGAAGCGCTGATGGCAAAGATTGCAGAGACGGGGTCAGTGTTGCATGTTGACGAAGTGCCTGATGACGTCAAGAAAGTCTTTGTCACATCACACGACATTGGCTATGATTGGCATCTAAAAATGCAATCCGCATTCCAAAAGCACGTCACAAACGCAGTCTCAAAGACCATTAATTTCTCCAATAGTGCAAGTGTTGAAGATATGAAAAATAGCTATCAACTAGCCTATACGCTTGGAAATATAAAGGGCGTGACGGTTTACAGAGACGGATGCAAGCAGAATCAGGTCTTGAGCGCAGTCGTTAGCGCAGTCGTTAGCGCAGTAGAAGCCAAAAAAGAGGAGAAAACTCCAGAGCAGGAAGTAGAGGAAATAGTCACCAGACTGAACGCACCAAGGCCACGAAAAATAGCTGGTACGACTGACCGTGTAGATACGCCTGTCGGGAAGCTATATGTGACCATAAATGAAGCGAATGGGCGGTTGTATGAGGCTTTTTTGAATATCGGCAAGGCTGGCGCAGACATAACCGCAGATGCGGAAGGTTACGGCAGATTATTGTCAATGCTGTTCAAGATAGGCGTTCCGCCGGAAATGATAGTGGATCAGCTACGGGATATCGGAGGCAGTGGGTCAATAGGATTCGGAAAAGATCGTGTCAGGTCATTACCTGATGGTATAGCAAGAGTGCTTGAGAGATACCTTGAGGAGAATCCAGACGAATGTAATCCGAATTCAAATGGCAACAACGGTGAGCCGAAAATGTCGGGCAATATGTGTCCTGAATGTGGAAACATGCTTGTATTCGAGGAAGGCTGTACCAAATGCAGAAATTGCGGTTATTCGAGATGCTAGAAATAGAACGCAGACTAATAGTTGATGAATAGTCATAATTCATGAAAAAACACGGAGACACAAATGCAGAAATTGCGGTTATTCGAGATGCTAGAAATAGAACGCAGACTAATAGTTGATGAATAGTCATAATTCATGAAAAAACACGGAGACACAGAGGCACGGAGAGAACTTAGAAAGGATGAAGGATGAAATTGTAATACTCGTTTCTTTTTCATCCATCATCCTTCCGCCTTCATCTTTTTCTACGTGCCTCTGTGTCTCCATGTTTAACTTCTTTTTATTTCTATAAGTGAAAAACTCGTAATATTATCTTCAAAAACCAAGCTGGAAGCTTGGGCTACTTTTAATCTAACATTGTCAAGCTACTATTTATCAATAATTGCTATGTAGTGAGATGGGTCTGATTCTATATACTGGCTTATTTTCCAGCCTGTTCCATTAACAATCTTCTCCATTTCAGGCTTTGAGACCATGAGGTAATCAAACCAGGGTATCGAGTATTTCTTATACCTTGCACGTAACCGTATCTGCCCGGACATCCTTTTCCGTTTTCTGTTGCGCTCTTGGTATTCCAGATGTAACGGATTAGTTGTTTGGTAAGGATCATTCGTTTCTGCTATTATCCTTGCGTGATCAAACGTAATATCGTGAAATTTCTTGAGTAAAGATTTTGCCCCGCTGTAACTTCCGAATAGACCAAAGTTGTTACCAAGCATCAATATGGTATCAAACCTTCCCAGTTCAATGTCTGCTTCGTGTATAGACACAACTTTTGCATCTTTCAACCCTCTGAGTCGGCAAGCTTCCACTGCCAATGGTGATATATCAATACCAACAACATCAAAACCAATATCCTGAAGGTAGAGAGAGTGTCTTCCAGCCCCACAGCCAATGTCTAATACACGACCTTTGACATGCCTCATCGCTTCCCTATAAATATGATGCCAGTCTTTAGATTCCAAAAAATACACTCTTTTATCATCTACGTCAATATATCCATCATCCCTTTCTATGATAATTTCGCAATCATTATCTCCTTGAACATAATCGTACAAAGCCATACCAAAAGCATTCTGATCATCTTTCATATTTTCACCTTCAAATTTATCTTGGCACTGTAAAATTTAGAAAAAACACAGAGACACGGAGTCACGGAGAAAAAATGATACAGGATGCAGGATAATGATTTTTATCTTGTATCTTGTATCTTCCCTATATTTCTGTGTTTATTCCTCATTATATTTTGACAAGACCTTATATCTTTTCTCACCAGAGTGACGTATATGCCTTGTTTATATTCTTTGCCACTTCATCTAATTCTTGGCGTGATGGGTTCACTGACCAATCCGCATCTATTTTGAAAGAATCACCCTTGAATCTTGGAAATACGTGCAGATGGAGATGAAATATCTCTTGAAAAGCGGATTCTCCATCAGCCAGAAATAAATTAATACCTTCACATCTGACGCCTGATTTTCGGATTGACTGCTCTAATCGCATAGCAATTCTAAACAGGTGCATCCCGGTATTTTCATCCATCTCATCCATGCTGGCAATGTGATGTTTTGGTATAACCATCAAATGCCCGGGATTCACGGGTTGAATATCCATGATGGCAATAACTAAGTCATCTTGATAAACAATACTTGCTGATGCTTTTCCTGCTATAATTTCACAAAATATACAATTGCTCATTCTTTCTTCTTTGTAATTCGTGATAAAACTTTTCTACTTTAGCATTTTATCACAGAATTATATTAATATCAATCAACGAATTGTAGTGGATGGCTAGACTTCCGAATTATACATTTTAATCTGTAATTCGGAAAGGGTAGTAAACCGAATTATTTGACATGTCGTCTATAAGAATATGAACGATATACAAATAATAAAACAAAATCCTAAAAAAGTGCTCGATGCTCTCAAAATCGGAGTATATTTACCCCCGAAAATTAGACCACAAGTTAAGGTGGATTTTGAGGTATAATATCTCATCCATTACTCCATCTATATTTCTAAAAACATCAGCACGTAGACCCAACATAATATCCATAGCATAATGTTGGGTTTGTCAACTTGTTTTTTCACTTTAAGTCAGATTAAGCGTTCAAGGCAAATCTTCAAAAAGCATACTTGACTATTAGGGTATATGACAGTATAATAGCTAATGCAGGCGCAAATTAAATCTCAAATCTCAACGAAAAGGCGTGAGAACTTATGACTCAGATCATTAATGCAATATATGAGGAAGGGGTTTTAAAGCCCCTTGAGCCACTCGATATACAAGAACATGCAAAAGTACGGGTAATTATCGAATCCAAAATGCCTGAATCACAAAGTTTATATGAGAATATTATAACGGAGATTCGTAAACGGCAACTAGCCCGTGGTTACAAATCACCGACACGAGAGGACGTGGATTCTTACTTGCAAGCTGAACGAGATAGTTGGGAGAAATAAAAGTGCGGATTTATTTAGATTCTGCTCCCATCATGATCCTTATAATATACAAGGCTTTTCCTATCTGAAAACTCAAAACTGATTATAAAACTTACTAAATTTATCTATGTTTTCTCGTCACATTTAACACAATATACCTCGATATATACTATGAGAGCGTAATCCGAACTAATCTTCAATCTCTAATCTTCAATAACTAATGAGATATTACTTAAAATGGTTATTTGAAGGCTACTTAAAGCATTACTTAAGATAGGTTGTAACATCACAGACAATATAGTTACTATCTCAAGGGCTATTGCTTATAAATGCCCGATTCTAGCTAACTTACGAGATCGTATTGATCATAAAAAAACGTTTCCCTAATAACCAAGTGGCTACTTGAACTAGCCAAAATCATTTAAGTAGCCAAGTAGCCAAAAAGCTAACGTTGTCTCTAAGAATCCGTGATTAAAATAATTTTCACTTATGCCAGATACTGAAAATGAAAAGATTTAGCTTGCGATTATTTCGTGATAAAAAAAACACTTTTTTCCGTGAAAATTCGTGCTTCATCTGTGGCTAATCATTCCCAATGCGTTACGCCATAGCAATGCTTCTTTGTCCTGTTCTGGCACGTCAAGTATCTGTGCCTTCAAAAGTGCTGGATTCGGATAATTAAAAGGTATTCCAGTTCCAAAAGCGATTTTTGATATTCCTGCAAGCTCGATTAATTTTGGTATCTCTCTTTGAAGTACCACACTTAGCCTTGAAATGTCAATAACGAATTTTTTATTTTTCAGATTTTCGTCTCTAAACAGACTTGAACCTTCAAACCCTCGACCATTTAATATGATAAATTTTGCTTCTGGACATAATCGCATAGTTGATTCTATGTCAGACAAAGGGAGGTCATTCACATTATCAAGCCAGTGTCGCTGTCGCCTATCCTCCATTCTGATGGGAATAGATATTGGCATATCCATTTCGGTAGCAAACTCGACCATTTCGAGTCCATCATCTTGGTACAGCTTATAATTATGATAATGCGGAAACATGCGAATACCTATCATGCCATACTCTTCATGACACTTTTTCAGATCATCTTTCCATTGGGCATACTTTGGATTCAATGTAGCGAAAGGTATGAATCTATCATGATGATCTTTCGTCCAGTCAAACAGTTCATCATTCCCTGCCTGACTGTTCCGATAAAAAATGGCATTTATGGACGAAACCATCGCTTTGTCTATGCCATTCTCATCCATCAGCCGTAGTAAACCTTCAGATGTATTATTTCTAAGTTGTCGAAATGGCCAATGTCCGATATAGGCATTAATATCTATTATCAAGGTAAACCCTTTTTTATAGGAATAGAACGCTGATGATGCGGATTAAACGGATTTACGCGGATTTCTCTTTATTTCTTTTCAATCCGCGAAAATCCGCACGATCAGCGTTTATCCTCGTTCTATTTTCCAAAGTTTTAACGTTCAAGAATCGCCTGCATGTTTTTCCAGAATATGCTTTCACTCTGAGATTCTGATATTTTTGCGCCCAATACTTTACCAACTCCACCTTCCATCGTCATGTCTGTACCGAATAACAGCCTTTCAACACCAAGCTCTCTCACAGCCATCTCAATTATACCTTCATCAATAACGCTTCCACTTGTATCAAGGTAAACATTAGGACTGTGACGAAGTGTTTTTATTGCCCATTCCCAATCACCACCGCCACCGACATGAGCCTCGATTAATATGGCTTCAGGATATTTCTTTGCGAGAATAGCAAAATCCCCTGCATGAGAAAGGTTTGGTTGCGATAATGCTTGTCCAGGATCCGTTATATATCCAGCATGTTCCAAAATAGGTATCCCAAGCTCGATCGCTTTTTCTACGACTGGATAGACTATCGGATCAGAGCATTTGTATTGGTTATAAAGCTTAATTCCCATCATGCCATGTTTAATAACACATCTCTCGATTTCTATTATAGATTCTTTTTCATAACCGGGGTTTACAAAGCAGTATCCGAGCATTCGGTCTGGATAGCGTTTCATACATTCCAGAACGTCGTCATTACATATTTTAACTTCATCGGGTTTGGGCATACCGCTCATAATAGGTATTGAGCAACAGAGTTTATCAATACCGAGTTTATCAGAGGCATCAATAAGCTTATCGTTATTATCCCATCCCCAATTTTGCTTTCTGCCGTTTACGTGTGAGTGACAATCTATTTTCATATTTATAATAAATAAAACTCCGTTTTTGAACGGGTCTCAATAATACGTTTCAAAACTTCTTCAGCATCACTTCCTGCCCAAGTTCCTGCAAACTTCAAAAGTGATTGTGCTGTTGAGACCTTTACTTTATCAGCACAATAGTTATCCGTTATTTTTACTTTATTAATTGGTTTCCCTAAACGTTCCTTTGAGACATCCTCAGACCAATTTGATTTTGAAGTTGATGTACGCTCTATGATTTCTTCTGGTGTATATTGGCTTTTAGGATTTATTTTACCTTTTTTCGATAGCTTCATCTGCTCATATAGAAAAAGGAGTTCATCTACATCCATTTCTTCGATCTCATTTTTCATAGCTTCTTTGAGTTTCATATTATCACCAATTCTCTATGTTTAATTCTTCAATACCAGAAAGATTGTGAATATGCCTTGATTCCATATCCATAATCAATCATTTAATGAGATACCACACGATCGCCAAAGCACCAACTGCCCAGCAATAATAAGCAAATCTTGATAAATGACCACGTTTTAAGATTCTTACGAGGAAACCGATAGCAATTAAACCAACTATAAACGCCGCACCTATACCAACCAGAGTCATTGTGATCGAAATATCAACGCTTTGTACATCGTTTAACTCCAGTATTGCAGCGCCGAGTATCGCAGGTATTGACATCAAAAGCGAAAATCTTGCCGCCTGTTCTCCATCAACACCAAGCATCAGCGCAGTTGATATAGTTGATCCAGAACGTGATATACCCGGCAGTGCGGCGATGCCCTGTGCGATCCCGATTATTATTGCACGACTTGTATTAAGTAATTTTCCACGTTGACCAACTCTTCCAGATAACCAGAGAATGACTCCCGTTATTATGAGCATTATGGCTACTAGCAAGGGATCAGTAAATGCCTTTTCTATCGTCTTTTTTAGTATCAAGGCTATTATCGCTGTTAGTATCGTTCCGAATATTATGTACCAAAAAAACATTCTTGCTGAACTTTTTGATTTGAAACTACTTCGACCCAAACTTGGGTCACGTCCAAAGATTGCTAACAATACGTCACGAATATCTCTCCAGAAAAATACAACCACAGCCAATGTCGTTCCTAAATGTAACATTACATCAAAAAACAATGGCGGTTCAGTTATGTTAAGCAAAGATTGAGCCAATACGAGATGACCTGAACTACTTATCGGTAGAAACTCAGTCAATCCTTGAACTATACCTAAAATAATTGCTGTTAAAAACGTCAAAATGTCCTCCTAACATGGATTTAGGAATAGAACGCAGATGACACGGATTAAACAGATTTTCGCGGATTTTTCTTTCTTTATTTCGATCCGCGCAAATCCGCCTGATCCGCGTTTATCTGCGTTCTATTTCCTAAAGTTTAAAAAGGTTTCTTAAAGTTGCTTACTATAAGATTTTAAAGAAACTTTTAGCATTTTCTGTGCTAATACGACTTATCTCAGGGAATGTGGTATGCCTTAATTCTGCTATCTTTTTTGCGATAGCTTTTATATACGAAGGCTCATTTCTTTTACCTCGCATGAATTGTGGGGAAAGATAAGGACAATCTGTCTCAATAAAAAACCTATCATCCTGTATATTTTGTGCAACCATTTGAAGAACATGCGCATTTGGGTACGTCACCGGACCTGCAAAAGAGATATATAATCCCATCTCAAGGCATTGATCTGCGAAATTCTGATCACCAGAAAAACAGTGCATAACCCCGCTCATACCATTTAAGTTTTCCTTTAATATTGCAAGCATATCGTCATGAGAATCACGGTTATGTATTATTATCGGTAATCTTAATTCATGTGCCAAAAACATCAGCCTTTCAAATACTGTTCTCTGAAGTGGACGTGGCGATAAATCCCTGTAATAATCCAGACCGATCTCACCTATGGCAACGACCTTTGGATGTTTAGCGAGTTCACTCAGAGCATCAAAAACCTTATCATCCAACGTCTTTGCATCATGTGGATGTATGCCTACCGACGCAAAGAGATTTTCGTGTTCCTCTGCTAGTTTAACAGCCTGCTGACTTGATGGCAAGTCAAAACTGGCATTGATTATGTAGTCAACGCCTGCTTCTTTTGCTCTAGCAAGAACAGCATCCCTGTCGGAATTATAATCCTTCATTTGTAGATGTGCATGGGTATCTATAAGCATATTTTCATTCTACTCTCAAGTTTTTCAACAATTCCATCATGGTTTCAGCTAATTCAATGGCGGATTTAGCAATTGTTTCATCAATAAGAGCATAGACATCATATCTTGCTTTACTTCTGAATTCCATCATTATATTTAGATTACGTCCGATTTTTTTGGAAGCAATTCCTGTCATAACGTATAATTCACTAAACTTATTAACTACTCCTCCATGTGATGCTGGAATATCTTCAAGTTTCAAACGCAAAAGTGCTCTAGTGCATACTTCTGCTGAATTAAATGCCGTATCAACTGCTACTCTGAATTTTCCTTCATTTAGGCTATTTTGAGCAACATCAAGATACTCTTGAGCCATATTAATATAACTATTCATTTCGTTGAATTTAAACTCATCATCATTCATCTTAAATATTTCCCTGCCTTCTTGTATGACTCTAAGTATAAAGTGTGATCTTGGATATAACAGATCATAAACGCTATATATCAAAGGTTGAACAAGCTCCGCAGATTCGGCTATTATGTCAAAAGCGATTTCTGCACACGTTTCTAAAAGCTTTCTAATATCTCCAAAGCCAAAAACGAGGACATCAATATCGCTATCGGTTCTTGCATCACCTTTTAATACACTACCAAAAAGGATGATGCTTGCCACCTGCTTTTTGACGTCACTAGACAATACGAGTTCCGTAAACCTATCCAATGCAGTATATTTTTGAGATAATAGTTCGCTAATATACATTGCTTATCGCACCTTCGTTCCAACAGGCATATCCTTCTGTACTGTTAAGACTGATAGATCATTTTTTCCGACAGCGGCAAGGATCATGCCCTGAGACTCGATACCTCTGACCTTTGCAGGCTTTAGGTTTGATACGAGTATTACTTTCATACCGACTAATTCAGATGGCGGATAATATTGTGCTATTCCTGCCACAACGTCTCTTACACCTGAACCTGTTTCTACAGTAAGACGGAGTAGCTTATCCGCACCTTCGACAGCCTCAGCAGTAATTATTTGGACAACTTTTAGCTCAATCTTCTTAAAGTCGTCAATGGTGACCTCTGATGTGTCAGATGCTTTGACTTCCTGTTTTAGTTCCACCTCAATTCGTGGGAATATGGGTTCCACGCTGCCGAGAGGTATGTTTGAAGGTGTTTTTCCCCATTCGAGATCAGCGAAGGTCTGCTCTGGTAGTATTCCTGTTATCCCTATCTGTTCCTGCATCTTCAATGCTGAATTGGGTATAAATGGCGTTAAAAGTATGCTCAGGAATCTAAGTGACTCAACACAATTATAAAGTATTGTCGCAACTCGTTCTTTGTTTGTTGGATCCTTAGCTAGTCTCCACGGTGCGCTTTCATCGAGGTACTTGTTTGCACGGCGTACTAATTCCCATATAACCTCAAGAACTTCACTAAATGCGAGTTTATCTATTAATGGTCTTGTACGTGATAATGTTCCCAAAGCAATGTTTACGAGTTCCTTGTCGTTTTCATTGAGATCACCGCTTTGAGGGATAATGCCATCAAAATTCTGTTTAACCATTGCTAGAGTACGGTTAAGCAGATTACCAAGATCATTTGCCAGATCACTGTTAAGTCTGTGAATAAAAGCCCCTCGTGTAAAGTCACCGTCACTTCCGAAGGTATATTCACGCATAAAGAAGTATCTCACAGAATCAGTGCCAAATTCATCAATCAATGAGTTTGGGTTAATTATGTTGCCTGTAGTTTTGCTGATCTTCTTTCCATCTTTAGTCAAAAAACCATGCCCGAATACCCTTTTTGGGAGAGGAATACCGACTGACATTAATAGAGCAGGCCAGATAATAGCATGAAATATAAGAATCTCTTTACCGATCAAATGTATATCTGCGGGCCAATATCGTGCCATCATATCAGGATCATCTTCGTAACCTATGGCAGTTATGTAATTGCTCAAAGCATCAAACCAGACGTACATAACACCATCACTTGACTCTATAGGCACAGGAACACCCCACTTCACAGATGAACGTGTAATGCTTCTGTCTTCAAGTCCTGACCTGATAATGTTTAAGACTTCGTTTCGTCTGCTTTCTGGTTGTAGAAAATCTGGATTTCCCTCAATGAGTTTTAACAATTTATCCTGATATTTAGATAAAGCAAAGAAATAATTTTCTTCTTTTATCCATTCAACAGGTCTTTCGTGGATAGGGCAACGATTACCTTCGAGTAAATCCTTTTCTGTATAAAACGCCTCGCATGGAGCGCAATACCAGCCTTCGTAATGTCCTTTATAAACGTCACCAGATTCGTATATAGCACGAAAGAGTTTCTGAGCGGCTGTTTTATGTCGCTGACTTGTGGTACGAACAAAGTAGTCATGAGAAATATTAAGTCTATCCCAGAGGGACGTGAATTGGGCTGTAATATCATCACAGTATTTCTGTACAGGGACGCCTTTTTCTTTTGCAATTCGCTCTATATTCTGACCATGCTCATCAGTTCCAGTAAGGAAGAACACATCATCCCCATACATACGATGATACCGAGCCATAACATCCGTAGCGATAGTGCAATAAGCGTGTCCAACGTGTGGAACATCATTTACGTAATAGATCGGTGTTGTGATGTAAAACTTACCCATTTCTAAGAATCTCCTTTTTTTATAGTTAAATTAATTTGTGTATAATATATTATACACAAACAAGCTTGTGTATAATAAAATCCGATTCTATTATACACAAACTAGATAATGTTTATCGGTAAAATATTATGCCTTCACAATTTCTACAAGTTTCGAGAAAGATAATGTTGCTGGTTGTCGTCCACGTCTTTCTCTAATAGCTTCCAGAATATCTTCCTTTCTTAGTGAATTCAAAATATGTAAAGCACTTTGTTTAGGGATTTTTGAATTTTGTATAAAATAAGATGTTGTGAATATAGGTGTATAAAATATTGCGTCTAATGTATTAATGGAATATTGAGAATGGGTAATCTCTGGTATTCTCTTTTTCATTTCTTCATAAAGTGATAAAATTTTCAAGGCTTTTTCTATATTTAATCTTGCTTGATTTTCCACTGCTTCAAGGAAGAAAAGTATCCACCCACTCCAGTCGTTTTCCATAGTTATTCCCCGTAATCGCTCATAGTATTGACCTCTTTTTTTTTCGAGATAATCGCTCATATAGAATACGGGTTGAATTATAAGACCTTTTTCAAACAAGAAAAGAGGAATTAATATACGTCCTAGACGTCCATTTCCATCTAAAAAAGGATGTATAATCTCAAACTGTGCATGAATTATTGCTAGTTGCACAAGTTCATCTTTTTCATCATAATGAATATATTTTTCCAGATTCGACATACAATCCTGCACTAATTCGGGAGACGGTGCAATGTATTGTGCATCTTCGATCTTCGCTCCGGGGCGACCAATATAATTTTGTACCTTACGAAAAATTCCTCTTGATTTATCATATCCTCGAACACTATCAAGAAGCATAGAATGTATCTCTAAAATTAGGTTCAGACATATTGGTCTTTTAATTAGACTTTCTAGAGCATATTTCATTGATTTACGGTAATTTAATATTTCTGTTATATCGTTATTATGTGAATTTCTTTCTATTCCGCCAGAACCTCTTCTAAAGTTGCTTGTGTTCCTTCTATTCGAGAAGAAAGCACTGCTTCTTGAGTCATGATCGGTGATAAAAGCAGATCGGGATTTACGATACCTTGTAAGACGCCATCATAACGGGCTAGCTCCCTATTGGCGTTACCAATTAATGATACAAGTTTCCCCCAATTAATGTGTTGCAAAGGCAATTCTTCTGGTGTAAAAGGTTTCATTATTGAAATCCATGTTGTTTGATAAATCTGATTCCTGTGTTTTCAGTTCCTTTTGATCTTGTGTCTTATAAGCATTATTTTAATGCTATTATACTACAAAAGTTATGCCATGCCAAGTTTAAAACAGGAAAGTTTAAGCAACTTAAATAAATTGCCTTTAATCTTGTATGAAGGCTTTTCTATTTCTATGGTTGTTACAGAATAGAATACTATTGACTTTTGTGCCATTGTAAATGTATGATTTCTTATAGAATTTAATTTTTCTGTAACTGACTTACACGAGGTAAGATTATGGATCTAAATAAAAAAGCACTTTTGTTATCATACTTCACAGTAGGATATAACGCAATTGAGGGAATCGTCTCAATAATCGCAGGGATAATGGCAAGCGGAAGTATTGCATTAATAGGATTTGGTCTTGATAGTTTTATTGAATCCCTGTCAGGCGGAATTATGATATGGCGGTTCAGGAAACATGGCAAAGTTTCTGAGGAGGAAGAAGAAAAGGCAGAGAAAATAGCAACTAAACTGATAGCATCAACGTTCTTCATATTGGGAGCTTATGTTCTGTATGAATCTATCAAGAAATTATGGCTTCGTGAGATACCAGACCCAAGCCTTTTCGGGATAGTTATTGCGATAGTCTCTATAATAGTAATGCCTTTTTTATTCTATGCAAAATATAAGACAGGCAAAAAACTAAACAGCAAAAGTTTGATTGCGGACTCAAAGGAAACGCTTACATGTACGTTTTTATCGGTAGCTTTGTTGATAGGTCTTGGTCTAAACTATCTGTTTAAGCTCTGGATAGCAGACCCAATCGTTGGACTGATAGTTGTTATTTTTTTAGTAAGAGAGGGATTTGAAACTCTGGAAGAAGATGATGAAAAAATATAAAGTAAAAATTTGTGGAACAACGAGTGTTCAAGACGCTTTGATGGCGGTTGACGCCAAAGCTGATTATCTTGGCGTCCTTGTGAATGTTTCTATATCGGAACGCTCTCTGAATATTGAACAGGCAAAAGCTGTGGTTGAATCATCAAAAATACCCGCTTTGACGCTTCTATATAATATGAGTGTGGAAGACATAAGCTATATTGTAGATGTAATAAAACCTTATGGCGTCCATTTACTCGGTCAAACAACGATAGAGACGATTCATGAACTTATGAAAAGATTGACTTGCCAGATATGGTTGACAGTCTATCTTCCGGTCAAAGGTCAGGCAGAAGTGGACATTGACAAAGTAAAAGAGGAAATGAAAGGCTATGAACAAGCAGGTGCTGATGTTATCGTCATAGATACCGTCAGCTTAACAAATACAGGAACGCCTGGTCGCTATGGCGGAACGGGAAAAGCCGCTGATTGGGATATAGCAAAGGAATTATTCAATACGGTTCAAATTCCTGTATTCCTTGCAGGTGGTATCAATCCCGATAATGTGAGAGAGGCATTGATCAAAGTTGATCCTTATGGTGTTGACCTTGCATCGGGAGTTGAAGCGACTAAATGTAAACGTGATCCTGTAAAAGTAAAAAAGCTTATGGAAGCGGTAAGAAAAACAGAAGAATCAACTGTTATCATATCCCATAGCCCGGAAGAAACGAAGAATATAGGAAAAGAGATAGGCGAAAAATCATTCGCTGGAACATTGATCGCTCTTTGCGGTGATCTTGGTGCAGGAAAAACAGCATTCGTCCAGGGACTTGCAGAAGGTCTTGATGTAAAATCTTTTGTCACAAGCCCTACGTTTGTAATAATAAACCAATACAAAGGCAGACTTCCACTTTATCACATTGATACTTATCGTTTGCGATCATCGGAAGATATGTATGAGCTTGGTTATGAGGAATTTTTCTATGGTGATGGGATAACTGCTATAGAATGGGCGCAGAAAGTTGAAGAACTGCTTCCAGAGGAATATTTGCGTATTGAACTTATGTACATTAGTGAATCAGAAAGACAAATTGTCCTGATACCTTACGGACAAAAATATGCGGAGTTGATTGAAAAATTATAGATTAAGGAAAATATCATGATCATTCTTGGAATAGAAACAGCAACGATGTCAGGCGGGTTAGCATTAATGGACGAGGGAAAGCTAATCGCTGAATACACCCTTAACATGAAAACGACACATTCAGCGAGATTAATGCCTGCGCTGGACTGGATATTGAGAGATGCCTCATTAGACAAAAAGCAGATAGATGGTATAGCCATATCCATTGGTCCCGGTTCATTTACGGGCTTGCGTATAGGGCTTGCCACAGCTAAAGGATTAGCTTTGGGGTTAGGTATTCCATTGGTTGGGATTGGAACGCTTGATGCTCTAGCGCATAATATTCCCTATCCTGCATATCAGGTCTGCGCCGTTTTGGATGCAAGGAAAAAGGAAGTATATTCAGCTTTGTATCAGCGTGAAAATGACGTTCTTGTAAGGAAAAACCATTATCAAGCCATATCTCCCGCTGAACTTGTGGATCAAATACACGAAAAAACCATCATGCTTGGAGATGCGATAGACGTTTATAGTGAATACTTCAAAGAAAAATTAGGTGATCTTGTAGTCTTTGCTCCGGATGCTCAACGATTGCCAAGAGCGGCAGTTGTAGCAGAGATGGGTTTGGTGAAGTTAAAATTAGGTGAAATAATCGATCTCGCATCATCAGAACCGTACTACATCCGCTCATCAGACGCAGAAGACAAAATTAAGAATTAGGTCAATATCATGTTTCATATCGGCAGCAAGTAACAATGCCCGAGAACCTATCATCCTGTTTGGTATCTGATCTGAATGACGACTCTGGACAGTGCGTTGACAGTTGGGACAATAACCTTTGTAGGTGCACAGATAACGGTGGTATGAGCAGGAATGATTTCCTATACATATTGTTCGCATGTTTTTATATCATTCAAGGCACTATGACAGTCAGGACAGTCTTCTAATTTGACTTCAATGATTTCATCAGATTTTATACTTTCCAGTGTGATTGGTGTTGCTTTTTTGAATGGAGATAGTTGATTTGGGATTTTGGGTTTTAAAAATTAATTAATACTAACCAAAATCATCAAGTAGTCAAGTAACCAAAAGCTAACTTTGGCTAGGTACTTACAAGGAGAAGATCAGGATGTATCTCAGAATTATTGCGACTATCATGATTTTATTTCTCTTTTCCGGTCTTGCTAAGACAGAAGATCAGGCAGGTGAAATTATTATCAGAAGTTCTCCAATAGAATGTGAAGTGCTTTTTGGTCAGAATGTTAAAGATAAAGAATTGGTGACAGTTAAAGGCGGAACAGTTTCCGGTCATCCATCTTTTATGATAAGCATCAAGAAGGTTGAAGATATGTTGACTATTGAAGGTACTCCAGTAGGTAAACAACCGATCGTTTTCAAAAAAGATGGTAAGACGGTTGAATCTGAGGTTGAAATTCTATCAGGGAAAAAAGTGTTGATAAAGTGTGATATTAATAAAGGCAAAGTGATAATAACTCCACAGGTATTTACTGGTAAGGATGGCGCACCTATGGTAGTGATGCCCGCAGGAGAATTCTTGATGGGAAGTGATAAGGGCGAATCGGATGAACTACCAATCCATAAGGTTTATACTGACAAATTTTACATAGACGTTTACGAAGTCACTAACGCAATGTATAAAAAATTTATTGAAGCTACGGGACATAAGCAACCGAAATTTTGGAGCGATCCGAAATGCAATGCCCCTGATCAGCCAGTTGTAGGAGTGACATGGCAGGATGCAGTAGATTACTGTAATTGGTCCGGTAAAAGACTTCCAACAGAGGCTGAATGGGAGAAATCTGCTCGTGGTGGTCTTGTAGGAAAAGAATTTCCATGGGGTGATGAAGAGAACATAGAAACACCATCAGGAGAACCATTAGTTAATGAGAACCCGGGACTATCCAGTGCTGTTCCGGTAGGGTCTTTTGTACCCAATGGCTATGGTCTACATGACATGGAGAGAAACGCATGGGAATGGTGTGCTGACTGGTACGACGAGAATTATTACTCAAAATCGCCAGATAAAAATCCAAAAGGACCAGATTCAGGTGATAAAAAAATTATGCGCGGAGGGTCATGGTTCTCCGGGATATTTACTCCGCTTCGTGTAGCCTATCGTTACAGCGATGATCCGAATCAAACAAGCAATCTCATAGGATTTCGTTGTGTTAGTCAAGACAATAAGTAGGTCTATGGGTTTCAACCATAATTTACTAGGATAAAATCTATAGAATTTAAGGAATCTAAATAATGATTGAAATGCTAAAACTCGCCTCAATTCTAATATTAATCATCGCTGTAACTGCGTTTAAGATAGAGCTTTTCTATGCCCTTCTGGCTGGAAGTGTCTTGACTGGACTTTTGTTCCATCATGGCATGGGTATATTCTATGATTTTTACTCAACTCTGACAAACCTTAACGTATTAACCCTCATGGTTGCTTTTTTGTTTGTCTTTTACTTGAGTAACCTGCTAACCGAATCTGGTATCTTGAGTAATATGCTCGTGTCTCTTGAGAAACTAATTGGTGATATGCGGTTCGTTATTATATCTCTGCCGTTTATAATAGGTCTTGTGCCTGCACCATCAGGGGCGATGCTTTCAGCGCCATTCGTTGAGGAGATAGGAAGTAGGTTAGGATTAAAACCAGAGAAAAAACTTGTCATCAACTACTGGTTCAGACACATAACAGAATATCTTAATCCCGTTTATCCAGGACCTATACTGGCTGTGGCAATTCTTGGAATTACGTTTAAAGACCTGTTTTTGCTTAACTTACCAATTATGATCTTTGTTTTCATACTTGGTTTCGTTATGTTTGTATTACGGTTAAAAAGCGAAAGGGCAAACGTAGATAAGGCAACAGGCAAAGATGTAAGGGTCGTTCTGAATGGTGTTTTGCCTATATTAATAGCGATTATGCTTCCCATTGTTGCGAAGTTAAATCTTGCCATATCCATAGCAATATCTATTATATTGATCATCATTGTAAACAAGATAAAACCACCCTTGCTTAAAAAAATAATCAGAAAAAGCCTAAAATACGACATTCTGCTACTGATATTCAGCGTTATGGTTTTCAAAACAGTGCTTGAGAATAGCAAGGCAATAGAGCTTGTTTCAAATGCTTTTCTGGAATATAACGTACCGCATTTTATACTCGTTATCTTGCTACCATTGATAACAGGTTTTATAACTGGAATTACAATCGGATACGTGGGATTGACGTTTCCATTGCTTTTACCTCTCATAAGCTCAAGCGGGTCTGTAGATTTTAACCTTATTATGCTGGCGTACGTAAGTGGGTATGTGGGTGTTCTTGCATCTCCGACTCATCTATGCTTTTCGGTAACACAAAAATATTTTAAGGCAAGCTATGCGAAAGTTTATAGACAGACCATCCCTGCACTTGTTATATTAATGTGCTTTGCCATCTTTATGGCACTTATCCGTTGGTACAGATTCTAATATTGTATCAAGAACTAATTTTGCGACTCTCTCGACAGCACCGGGTTCGCCCATCTGGTCACGCACCTTCTTTAGCTCATTCCTTTGATTCTCTAGCTCATCCGGATTCTTCAACATTCTGGTTGCTATTTCTGATATATTTCCAGCAGATGCTTTATCCTGAAGTAACTCAGGAACAATCATCTTCCCAGCGATAATATTCGGTAAAGTTGTAGATTTAACCTCTGGATTAGCAAGCCTGCTTATCACAGCATACGTTAAACTTGACACCTTATATATCACAATCATAGGGGCAATCATAAATGCAGATTCAAGAGTTGCAGTTCCCGAAGCCATGATTACAAGGTCAGTTATACTCATCATGTTATAAACATCAGTGCTGTCAATTATTGTAATTAGCGGGTCTGTATGAGTTGGAATCATGTCACGGGGAATGGTGTGTGCTATTGGCAGGATAAACTGACAATCTGGTATCTCAGATTTTATCATTCTAGCCGAATCAATCATGACCCCTAGAAGTTTCTTTATTTCTTTTTTTCTACTTCCGGGCATAAGACCAATGATGGATTTATTCGGATCAAGATGAAATTTTTCATAAGCCTCTGCCTTGCTAAATGATGGTTTTACAATATCTATCAGTGGATGACCAACGTAATGGACGTTTGCCCCGGCTTCTTTATAGACTTTGGTTTCAAAAGGGAATATGGACGCTATCGCAGAAGTATATTTTGCAAGCACGTAAGCCCTTTTTCTGCGCCATGCCCATGCTTTTGGTGGGATGTAGTATATAATTGGTACTTTTCGACTGTGTGCGAATGGAAGTAAACGTAAGTTGAAATCAGGGAAGTCAACAAGCACAATGGTGTCAGGCTTACGTTGATCAATGAGTGATTTCAGTCCTTTCAATCTGCTTATGATGAGTGGAAGCTTGCCAAGAACCTCTGTGATACCCATGACTGACAGATCAGATATGTCATAGTCCAACTGTACACCCGCTTGCGCCATCAGTTTTCCACCCATACCAAATAAAGTAAGGTTTGGGTAGAGTTCTTTGAGTTTCTCTGCAAGCTTTGCGCAATGCAAATCGCCAGATGCTTCCCCTGCGACCATCATTATCTTTAGATCATTCATTACTACACAACTATCAAAGCTATCTTTGCTTCGTCAGCTTTTCGTATAGTTAATTCGGGGTTTATGAGAAAAGCCCTTCCGTATTCGATAGCAAGAACAGATGCTCTGGATTCTATAAGTACGTCAATGGTATCAGGACCAACGGTAGGGACGTCAAAACGAAAGTCTTGATCGGATTTTGAAGCCTTAGCAATTACCGCACCGCCATTACAATATTTCCCACCACGACGTATGGTTTCGTCAGTGCTTTCGATAGCTTCGACTGCCAATATTATCTTCTCTTTGACTACGACCGTTTGACCGATACCCAATTCCGAAACATTTTTTGCCAAAGACATACCATATTCCACATCATGTAATTGCGATTTTGAAGGCTTATATTTCGTTAAAATACCTTTTTCTGGAAGTAAGTTACCAAGATACGTTCTTTGATCAATTAATTTGATTCCGGATGATTCAATTTCTTCAGCGACAGCCGAAAAGATAGAAGCATCACTTCTATCTTTGAGTTTGCACAGTATCTTGATAGCCTTAGTGTCAAGGTGTAGTGGATTAAGGAGAGCATCTTTTGATACTTTTCCGATAATAGATATCTCGCCAACTTCGGATTCTAACAGAATGTTGATAATTTTCTTGATCTGCCCTACACCTAGTTCATAGAATTCAGATGACAGAGTTTTCAAAGATTCGTTAGCATCTTTGGTAATGCTAATCACAAGCACTTGCTTACCCGTGCTTTTTATCTGTTGAGTCAGAATCACTGGCAGATTACCTGAACCTGCGATCACACCAATCTTCAAATTGCAATTCCTCTTTTACTTGATTCAATGAAGTTCAACAGATAGTCAATCTCCTTGCACATTTCCAATTCATTCCGCACTCTTTCTATTGCTTGCGATCTATTAAGTTTTGATCGGAATAATATCTTAAATGCTCTTTTTATTAGAAGTCGTTTTTCTGAAGATATACCGCTTCTTATCAACCCAACGGTATTTAAACATCGAATCCTTGCGGGGTATCCATCGGCAATAATATATGGAGGGACATCCTGAACTATCTTCGCACATGCGCCTGCAAACCCTAGCATACCTACTCTGACGAATTGATGTATGGACGATTGCGCCGCTATAATAGCCTTATCTTCAACGATCACGTGTCCGCCAAGAGTCGCAAAGCTGGCAAGGATCGTATTGCTTCCAATAATGCAGTCGTGTGCAACGTGTACGTAAGCCATCAGAAGATTGTCATTTCCTATTTCAGTTATTGTTTCAGCGGATGTTGCTCTTGCAATGGATGTATATTCGTGAATGGCGTTTCTGTCACCTATAATGACGTAACTTCTATCGTTCGGCTTATGTTTAAGGTCTTTGGGTTCACTGCCTATGACAACACTTTCATAGATTTGACAATCTCCCCCAATAGTAGACCATTTCTTTATATGTACATAAGGTCCAATCTTGGTTCTATTTCCGATTTTCACTTCATCTTCAATTATGCTATATGGTCCGACCTCGACATCCTCACCCAAATTAGCTCCAGGATGAATTATAGCGGTTTCATGAATTTTCATGGTTCACCTCTTTTGCACTAAAAAACAATTGTTGCTGTAAATTAATAATTACTAAAATTAATATGCTATTGTGAATTCTGCTTCAGTAATTATCTGGTCATTGACATATATATGCCCACTAAATTTTGCTATTCCACTTTTTTTGCGATCAAGCTGGATTACCAACTTCAACTGGTCACCCGGAACTACTTGACGACGGAACTTGACGTTCTCGATTGCCCTGAAAAAACCCAAAGAACCATCATCTTTCTTGTTATGAAATAATAGGATGCCAGCAAGCTGTGCTAGTGCCTCAATCTGAAGTACACCCGGCATTATAGGTTGTTGAGGAAAATGACCCTGAAAAAATTCCTCGTTAGCTGTAACGTTTTTTATTCCAACAGCTTTATTTTCATCCAGTTCTAACACACGATCAACAAGTAGGAATGGATAACGATGTGGCAATATGCGTTTTATTTCGTTTATGTCTAACGGTAATGTAATTTGGTTATTGCTCATTATATTGGTCCTTTTATGCAATTCAGATATTTTTCGTGCCAGCTTTACGTTAAGCTCATGACCTGATCTGATTGCCATTATGTGTGCGTTTGGAATATTACCAAGAAGATAAAGGTCGCCTATAATGTCAAGGATCTTGTGCCTTGCCATTTCATTCTCTAATCTCAATGGCTGGTCAGGATTTCCATCATCGTTAATCACAACCACGTTCTCATTACTTCCGCCTTTGCCCAATCCTCTTGATTTCAATAGCTCGATTTCACTACGAAAGCAGAATGTTCTCGCAGAAGCTATTTCATTCACAAACGATTCTTCATTGAATTCCACAGAAAATATTTGCATTGTTTCCACAGGATTATCTTGCTTAAAAACGTAAGTAATTCTGCACTTGTCAGCGGGTGTTATTACCAGTTCCTTGTCTTTGTCCCTGACAGAAATAGCTTCAGTAATCTGAATTTCCTGTCGAGGAACGTTTTGGTCCACGATACCAGCTTTCTGCAAGGCTTCAACAAAAGGAAGTGCGCTCCCATCAACAGCTGGAGGTTCTGGAGTATCTGATTCTATTATAATATTATCAATATTAAGCCCAGCCAGTGCCGCCATAACATGCTCGATAGTGTGCATATTGACGACTTGACTGCCTATGCAAGTCTGTCGGGCAAATCCAGTGATTGTATTATCGGGATATGCTTGAATCTGTGGTCTTTCAGCAAGGTCAGTACGAATGAAAATTACTCCGGAGTTGGGATCCGCTGGCATGAATCTCAAATGAGTATCTAGTCCCAAATGTAAGCTAATCCCAGATATTGTAGTTTCCTTTGCAATAGTTCTTTGAGAATTCATCGTCCCTCCAACACATATCTTTGTTTAAGTGCCTTGATATTTTCTTTTGGCACTAAGAAAGTCGTTGTAGTTTTGCGTAAAGTAATGAGTTCCATCATTTTTAGCAACAAAATATAAAAAATTATCATTAGTAGGATTGATTGCCGCAATAATTGACTTAATCCCCGGATTACATATCGGTACGGGGGGAAGTCCTTTATACACGTAAGTATTACATTTAAGGCTTGCATTTCTTAGGTCGTCATAAGTCAGACTTCTATCAGGATAATCCAGACCATATAAAACTGTTGGGCACGATTCCAATTTCATATCTAGTTTCAAACGATTATGGAAAACTGCTGATATTATCGGTCTCTCTTCCCCTATTCTTGCCTCTTTTTCGATAATAGACGCTAATGTTATTACTTTGTGAAGAGAAAAGTTAAATTCAGATGGCTTTTTAGTTATAACAGTAGAAACTTCTTTAACAAATTGATTCAACATTGTCTCTATCGCTTCTTTTTCTGATATACCACTTGGAAACATATAGGTATCGGGGAATAGATAGCCTTCGAGACTATCTGAATTTATTCCATATTTACTGCGTAGAGAAAGATCGCCGGTAGCCTCAAGGAATTTAGCAGAAGTACCGAATCCAGCTTCTTCCCACATTCTTGCAATTTCGTTTACAGTAAATCCTTCTGGAATAGTGAATTTATATAGAATAGTTTCCCCAGCAACAAGCCTTTTTAGAATATCCGTGATGCTCATGCCCGTATTGATCGCATAATCTCCAGCCTTCAAAGATCGGCTTGTCCCACTCAATATTCCAGTCAACTGAAAGATAAACTGGCTTCTGATAAATCCATTCTCTGACAACAACGAACCTACTTTTACTATGTTCATCCCCGGACTAACATGAATCACGCCATCTGTTATAGTATTTCCTCCAACTGGAGAAAGTAATTGAGATATACAAGAAAAAAAGAGCAATGCACCAAACACATATAGTATAACTAATGTTGTTATAATTCCATTCTTTGATACATTAGATTTTAAGTCAGAGATCATCGGATGAAGGTTATTCTTTGATCCTAGCAGGTCTGAATCGTGAACATTAAATATGACTTTGCACAATCGGATTATATGCCGTTTGTGATGCCCGAGTTTCTTATATGTTGAATTTTTATTATCCACGACTATTCAGATACCCTTGAAGTATAAGTATTGCAGACAATTTATCAGCAACTTTTTTTCTTTTTTTTCTGCTCATATCCGCTTCTATCAAGACTTTATTGGCAGCAACGGTTGTCAATCTCTCATCCCACATGATAATGGGAATTTCAATTGTTTTTTTTAGCGATTCAACAAAAGCCAAAACTTTCTGAGCCTGTATACCTATTTCTCCGCTCATCATTTTTGGCAGACCAACTACCAGCTTGCCCGTTTCGTGCTCATTTACAAGGTTTTTTATAGTTTCTGCGTCTTTTTTCAGATTTACTCGTCTTATAGAATCCAATCCCTGAGCTATTATCTCCGAAGGGTCACTAACAGCGACGCCAATCAGAACTTCCCCAACATCCAATCCTAGTATTCTCAATTTATTCACCAAATTAGTGGTTTACTTTTAAGTTTTCTTTTTCTTCCCGAATAATATATCTCTCAAGCTTTTTTTCTTTGGTTCATAAGGTAACGGTTCATATCTATCAAAGTCCTCACCCATTACGATCTGATGTGGAACTACGTTAAACATATACAAAGCCATATCATTACCGACCAAAGCACTAACCGCAGGCAATGCCTGAAACATCATAGGAGATGTAGTCGAATGCATATCCGAAGCGACCAAATGCACCAGATTATGCAATAAAAGTATTCGGGCTGTCTCACGAATAGCTCTTCCATAATAGCCTAGAATACTACCTGCATTAAGTTGCGCAATACATCCTTTTGAAAAAAAATTTAGCAGGACATTCGGGTCTTTGCTTATAACAATGTTGCGCTCGGGATGAGCTATCACAGGGGTTACTCCACGATCCTTCAGACTGAGAAAAATCTTTTCAATGTATAACGGGATGCTGTGCATAGGTAACTCAACGAGAATATACGTTCCATTAGTATTAATCGTCAACTCAATGAGTTTATCTGTCTGCTCAAGTATTTCTGGTGATATATAGCACTCATATCCCGCCTTGATTTGAATATTAATATTGTTTTCGTTAGCTTTATTTTGTAACTCACGGACTAATTGATCGCGCAGTGTAACATCAAAATTGAAAGTATTTTCAATCAGATGCGGAGTAGCAACGATGATTTCAACGCCTGTTTTTGAGGCATTTCTAAGCATATCCAGAGAATCTTCGATTTTTCTGGGTCCATCATCTATATCTGGAAGAACATGGCAATGAATATCAACCATCAATTAATAACTCACTCTTGTTCTGATTCTTCTTGCTCAACAATAAATTCATCTGGTTTTGAGGAAAGCATATTACCAAGATCAATAAGATAGGTTCTCAGTTCTGGACCAATCTTTTTTCGCTTTAGAGCGAACTCAATCGTTGTCTTTAGATGAGATAAAGGGTCTCCAACAGTATGCCATTTACCTTCGATCTTGCGTGCATAAACAGCTTTTGTTTTCGCTAATTCCTGAATCGCATCTGTAAGCCGTATTTCTTTTCCGTTTTTCTCAGGTTCCGTTTTCTCAAGAATATCAAAGATCGCAGGGTCAAGCACACATCGCCCAAGAAAAGCCAGATTCGACGGTGCATCTTTGGGATTGGGTTTCTCAACAAGCTTTTCAACTAGATAAGCTTCACTGTTCACACTTGTACCTGCTATTATACCGTAACTGCTGACCTTTTCCATCGGTACTTCCTGTACTGCTAGTATTGAGCAATTATATTTTTCGTAAAGGTCCATTAATTGTTTAATGCAGGGAACTTCAGAAATAACGAGGTCGTCTCCATACAATACAGCGAAAGGTTCATTTTCTATGTGATAACGTGCTTTCAATATGGCATGACCCGTTCCCAACGCTTCCTTTTGCCTCAAATAATGAATATCAGCCATTTCCTCAATTTCTTCCAGAGTTTCAAGGCTTTCGTGGTCTCCTTTTTCTTTAAGAACCTCGTTCAGTTCAAAGGATTTATCAAAATGGTCTTCAATGGCTCTTTTTCCTCGTCCAGTGATAATCAAAATATCACGAATTCCAGAACCAACTATTTCTTCAACAATATATTGAATTGCTGGTTTGTCAACAATCGGGACCATCTCTTTAGGAAGTGATTTAGTTGCGGGTAAGAACCTTGTACCCAAACCAGCCGCTGGTATAATTGCTTTACGTACTTTCATAATTTTTTCGTGGCGGATACTCCCGCATTTATTCGGGAAAGTCTGCCACTCTCCTTTCTAGTGAAAATGTTCTAAATGTCTCTAATAGTCGTAATTCCGTATATTTAACTGATTGACTTAATTTCGTGCTATCAAGTCTTCTTATGTCAAAATAGCCCGATGTTCTACGACCAAATATGAAACACTCAACACCTCTGCTCCGCCGAGTAGGGAATACACCTTTCCACAATACCTTATCAAAACGTTGGAATCCCCTAATGAATCTAGTGGCTGTATTCTTGATGTGACTTCGTATGCCTTTATAGAGTTTGCGGTTGCACTTTCGCACTTGTTGGATTAAATAACCATTAAGACGTATCTGATTAGTACCTCCCGAAATCACAAAAGCATCATTAGCATGAGATTTGCTTATACCTAGTGCTATTCGATTCCCTTTGGTTATATACCCATAAGTATGAGACACAATATCTCCAATGTCTCTTATAATATTAACCAAGCGCCATCTAACCATTGACATAAACGATTCGGCTTTATATCCTTTACTAGCTTTGATTTTGAGTTGTAACTTATTTTGTGATACTTTCTCATGGCATAAACCACATAAGGTTATTAAGTTATCTGGTCTATCTCCACCTGTTTGTCTGGTGTTTATATGATGAACTTCTAGGATTTTATCACCCGATTTACCTCTGCAATGCTGACAGATATGACCATCACGATGCAATACATACTCACGAACGTTCCAGAAGCCACACTGTTCTCCATTTTGATAATCTGTTCCTTCTATGTCTTGATTCTTTATCTTCTGTATGTCAAAATTGGCAACTTCAATATTTATCTTGGTTATCGGCAATATCTTCTTTACCATATCTATCAACCTGATATGAGAATCTAATTTGTGTTGTATAGAAGGCGCTAACCAACCACTATCCTTTTTGCGATTAAGGAATCTTGGCTCACGATGCCAAGTCTTGCGATTACGCCTTGCCCTGCGATACTGCCTTTTCTCCGAATTTAGTTTTACTATATCTGTTCTCAACTTAACTTCTGCACTAAAGACTTCTTCTTTTTCTGTTATAACAGATAATCCAACATTCTGAAATCCACTATCAACACCTAATGTTATAGGTTGTTTTGTTTCGCCACTAGCATGTAGCAACTGTATGGTGAACGGAGTTCTTTTGAATACCGATGCTTCGCCACTTTTAAGCAGGATTTTTGCTTTTCGTGGAGTAGTTGGCATTAAAGGTTCGTTTCTTAAATTAACAACGTATACTCTCAAGTTACGTTCTCCTTTCAGAGTTAGAGACGCATCGAGGTTGTTGGAAAAGGTTTTTAAGTCTGCCACACCGTTCCTACCCTCAGAACTTTTAATGACAGACCACAGAGCCACAAACTTGCGTAATATTCGTAGGTGTGTATGTATTTCTCTTAACCAACTTCTGTGTAATTAAACACCCTCTAGTCAATCAAGGCTTTTGCAAGCCTCCGCATTTATGCTAATCTTTACCCACAAATCATGGATATTGTGGAAACCAAGTCTTTTCCCTCTTTAGCTAAAGAGGGATTAAGGGAGATTTGATTAAGGTTTCGGATCAAGAGACATTCATAAATATTAGTGGCGTTGTTGATGAGATACCAAAATACCTTTGGTAAGTTCATTCAGATATAAGACTTATTTAATCAAATTCCCCCTTCCCCCTTTTAGCTAAAAGGGGGTTATAAATCCTCTATCCACAAGGGTTTACAGACTTGTGGGTAAAGATTAGGCATTTATGCGGGGGTTATTGACAGCTTCATGGATATTTGAAATCTTCTCATAATTGAGAACAGAATCTTCACAAGGGGAATAAATGAAATTAGAGTGCAATTGGATAGTAAATTATTTTTGTTCTGACGAAATCCCTTAATCGGAAAGCCAGAATCATCTGAATCTGAGAACTTGGAATTGTAGGAAAAAGAAAAAACGGAGAGAATATCTTTAGCCTCCTAAAAAGTTATTATACCGATTTATTTTCGGTATAATAACCTCAATCATTAGCTGGAAAAAGATATTAACGAATTATAAGCACTTCAACTCGTCTGTTTTCCCATTTACTCTTTTTATCATTAGAAGCAGTTGGCTTATAATCAGCATTACCAACAGCTTGCTTTATTCTATCTTCTGTAATACCAAGTTTTTCAACTAGATATTTTTTTACAGCATCAGCCCTTGCTTGTGAAAGAACCCAGTTGTTATGGAATTTGCTACGTACTACTGGAGTATTGTCAGCATTTCCTTCAACCTTGATAACTGCATTGGGATTTTCTTTGATCATAGATGCGGCTTTTTCTAATTCTGCCTCACCCTCTGCCTTTATATTGATCTTACCGGGATCGAAGTAGACAGTAAACACTGTTGGTTCAGAAGTTACCGGAAGTTGCTTTGCAAGTTCAGCTTGTTTTGCCGCTTCTTGCGCTGTTTTATCCGCTTCCATCGCCGCATTCATAGCCTTATCGGCGGCTTCTTTTGCCATCATTTTTACTTTTTCATCTTCCGCAATTGCGTTAGCATTGGCTTCGGCAACAGCCTTATTTGAGGCTTCTTGGGCAATACGCTGGAACTCTGCGCTATACTTGTCCATATCACCCTTAGCGGAAACCATAGCGGAGTCAATCTTGTTATCAACTGACGCAAGGATGTCCTCTTTCATCTTATCTATACCATTGGTAGCCGATAAAGCTTTTTCTGCTTTGTCATTCGCTGTTGCGGCAGAATCCTGCGCAAGCTGAACCTTTTGTTCAATGTCCATCTTTTGTCCTGAAAGTTGTTTCTCAAGCTCATCTTTCTTTACAAATCCGCCACAACTCATTAATACGAAACTCAATAGCAAACAGATCACCATCATAAATAAAGGTGCTCTTCTCATTTTTACTTACCCTCCTCGCTTTGCTGTTAATAAAAAATTCTCGAAAACTACGATAAAAGATTTCGAGATACTTACTGAAAGTTTTAATCCTTTCGGTATTCAAGCTTGCATCATGAGGTTTGAATAATCAACCTCAATCGAACTAAAAGGAGAATCGAACTACTATACAAGGCTTTTAACCTTAAATAGCTCGTTTATTCCTCTCCACCCCCTTTCGAAAATGCTTGCGCCAAAATATTCTTTATATTAATACAAAAAAATTGATGGATCAATCTTATTATAACGATATATTTTCATCAGCTTTTCTAGTTTATCAAAAGTGATTTCTGATGTCAAGAATATTCGTAATTTTTTTTTATTTTCTATTAAAATCAGAACGGTTTTCGTTAGCTATCCTCACAGCTTGTTTGGCTAACTCAATGCTTTGAGCAATATCCTTCATCATCGGAGCATTTGTAAAGCCTATCCCAACATGATAAATAATATTATTAGCATCCGAATTCAATCCTTCGACAGCTAGATTGACCATTAACCCGCTATTCATTGTGTATTTTAGCCCGGCATTTACATCATTTCCTTTTACTTCTCCCATCAATGACAGGCGAATGTTTCGGGATGTCAACACCAATTCTTTGCTCAAACCCAAAAATGCACCGTGTAAATATTTGCCTACGGATTCATCATATATATAACGCTTATTCCCAACTCCAAGGTGACCACGAATAATATGTATAAAAGGCAGATTAAATTGCTTACTAATCATAGCATAAAAAGACAAGTCATAATCCTTTAGCTTTTCGCCAAGATTATCCATTCCAATTGCAAATTCTGGCAAAACACCTGATTCACGAGCCAAAAGTATCTTAGCATTACACATCAGATAATCTTTAGCATCCAATCTTATCCCTACAACACCGAGTTCCGCGAAATTGAGTAAACCAAAATCTATTCTGACAATTACCTCTTCCCTTGTTTTGTGCAGTATCGAGGTCTTGACTCCCGCATTGAATATACCATTATCCATCACATAAGCTGTTGGAATATCTAACAACCCTGTATCCTGAAAATAGCTTGCAGAGACAGAACCCACTGTGGCTAGCAAAGATATAAATACAGTTATGATAATAAAATTACAAATTAGATATTGATCAAACCTCAGTTTGAAACTGATCGACTTCTGTCCCATGATAACTTTTTTACTCATTCCATGGCTGGGGTAAGAATAATTCCTGATACTTATTCAGTGCCATTTTGTCTGACATACCAGCTATATAGTCACAAACAGCCCTTTCTATATTATCTCCAGCAATTTTTATTAAGTTTTCTGGAATAGCTTGAGGATTTTCAATGAAGTAGAAAAATAGCTCTTTTAGTGCTTTTTTTGCCTTGCGAATATCGTCAATTATCTCATTACGCGTATAAACTTCATTATAGAGATAGTTTCTTAAGCCCTCTGTTGCATATAAAATATCCTCGCTCATTCTGATCTCAGGAGAACTTAAACTGTTCTTTATTACGTTCTTAACCATGCAGTCAATTCTGGATCCATGCGAATTTCCTACCAGACGGACATATTCCTCCGGCAGATTATTTTGCTGTATCATACCTGCACGGATAGCATCTTCAATATCGTGGTTGACATAAGCTATTATGTCTGCAACTCGGACTACATGACCTTCCAGAGTGGAAGGAATGTTCTCTTTGGACATCATACTTTCACGACCTTTGGTATGTCGGAGTATGCCATCACGCACTTCGTACGTCAGATTCAGCCCTTCACCATCACGTTCAAGCACCTCAACGACACGAAGGCTTTGTTCATTGTGACGAAAACCACCGATGACTACATCATTTATTGCGGATTCACCAGCGTGACCAAATGGTGTATGACCAAGATCATGACCTAGAGCAATAGCTTCTGTCAAATCTTCATTTAACCGTAGGGATTTTGATATTGTCCTTGCAATTTGTGAAACTTCAAGCGTATGAGTAAGCCGTGTCCGGTAATGATCACCTGTGGGAAAAAGAAATACCTGAGTTTTGTCCTTGAGACGTCGAAAAGATTTAGAATGAAGTATCCGATCTCTGTCTCGTTGGAATTCTGTGCGTATTTCGCACTCGACCAACGGCGCCTGCCTTCCTTTGGTTTTGGAGCTAAGACAGGCGTACTCCGAAAGATTATTAACTTCAACCTGTTCCAGCATTTCTCTTATCTTCATGATCCTTTTCGGCAAGGAAACCAACGGGCTTCAGTCCCAGCTTTCGCTTGGGACTGGAGGACATGTCCTTTTAATTGCCTCTCCATTTCTATATTAAAAATAGCACGATCTTTAGTCGTGGGTTATTGACAAATATTGGTAACCCCATTTCCACATGTATTATAACATATAAGAATAATATTTACAACCAGTACCTGACTAAAGGACTTAAGATTGAAGATTAAAGATTAAAGATAAGGCTTATATCAATTTCCTAATCTTCAATCATTATACCTGTAATTCGGAAAGGGTACTAAATACGAGTTTTTCACTTATGAGATAAAAGGAATTAAACACAAAGACACTAATGCACAAAGAACACTAAAATAGTAATGAGAGTAGAAAGTTGAACTCTCATCTCTCAACACTTGATTTCTTTGTGTTTAATTCCTGAAAGTTGGATTCCGTTCCTCAATCCAACCTACTTTTTATTTATTTAATGCTCATCAGCTATGGGGATGAAAGATTGCTGTGTTGTTCTAAACACAGATATTTCCTATTGACTATGAAACTATCTTTGTGATACTCTACTTGCCGTAGACGATAACCAAGATTACAGCATCTATTGGATAAAGGGTTGTAAACAATGCTGAATTATGATATTAAAGGTTCTGTAATTCATATAGAGACTGATGTACTCCAAGCACAGATTCATACTCAAGGATACGTCTCTGGTGTTTCGGCAGGGACGTTGCTGGATAAAAAGACAGGCGCAAGAGACCTTGGGTACGGGTTAAGTATTGTTGACTTTTTGCTTGAGGAAGGCGAAGATAAACCTGACGAACCGAACGCTTATCAATGGGGCGATCTGTATCACGGCAATATTCCCAAGCGCTACGTTGAATTGCCTCAGATATGCACTCAAGCGGGTAAATTGCCTTATGAAGTCACTAAATCAGAAAATTTCATCACTGTAAAACAATGGTATAATTGGACTATCGCTACTCATAACCGAAAGCAGGGGTCACTCTGGGAGCAGATACTCGTCTTTCCAGAAGATAAGCGATATTTCTTCAGCACTGATAGGGTTACTTCTGTCAATACAGTCGAGAATCTGGCTCTACGCATAGACATGCCCGGACATTTGAATCACAAACAGGGAGACTCGTTTTCACAAATCTATCTCAGCTACTACGGTACGATTCCGAATACTGAGTTTTTTGATGATTTTCCACCCGATGCGAAATTCCGATACGTACGAGGTCGTGACCCATTGCCACAACGATTCATCCGTGCTTATCAGACACGATCAGGCGCATGGCTGGCAGGAATGACGTTGAACCCAAAAGACGTATCGGATGCATGGTGCCATCAACGAGGCTACGTCTGTTTTATTGAGGAAGTAGGTCGTGAGAAAGTCCTTGAGGGTGAGACTTTTTCGTCAGTTTATATCGTGGGTTTCTTTGATTCGGTTGACGAAATGGAGAAAGTTTACGATCAACACTGCGGTGAATCAGACATTATCATACACTAATCTGAAACAATATTATTGTTTATAATCACCCTTGTATTTTGACTATAAAGAATATATAATTTAATCCAAAACAACCAATAATAACTCAGTAAAAGGGGAATGATAACAAATGACGATAACGGAAAAAATACTCGCACATCATGCAGGCAAGGATTCTGTCGTCCCAGGCGAACTGATCATGGCGAAACTGGACGTTGTGCTGGCTAATGATATTACTGCACCGCTTGGGATCGAGGAGTTCCGAAAGGCTGGCGCTAAGAAGGTCTTTGATAAGGACAAGATCGTTCTCGTTGCAGATCACTTTACTCCTAACAAAGACATCAAATCCGCAGAACAAGTCAAATATATGAGGGATTTCGCCAGGGAACAGGAGATAACGCACTTTTATGATGTTGGGCAGATGGGTATAGAACATGCGCTTTTACCTGAACAGGGACTGGTTCTTCCCGGTGACACTATACTCGGTGCTGATTCTCATACTTGCACTTACGGCGCAGTTGGGGCGTTCTCGACTGGAAGCGGAAGTACTGACTTTGCGTCCGCAATGATCACTGGCGAAGCATGGTTCAAAGTTCCAGAATCCTTGAAGTTCGTTTTTAATGGTAAACTAAATAAATGGGTCGGCGGAAAAGACCTGATCCTATATATAATAGGAGACATAGGCGTTGACGGCGCATTATACAGGGCGATGGAGTTTGCTGGTTCTGCTATATCAAGTCTGAGCATTGACGGCAGACTGACAATGTGCAATATGGCTATCGAAGCCGGGGGAAAATCGGGTATTGTGCCACCAGATGATATTACATTGAAATATGTTAAACCAAGAGCAAAGCGGGAATTCAAAATCTATGCAAGCGATACTGATACGAAATACTGCGATATACGTGAATATGACGCAAGTAAGATTGAACCGCAGGTTGCTTTCCCGTTTAAGCCAGAGAATACTAAAGGCATCAGCGAGGTAGGAAACGTGACCATTGATCAATCAGTCATCGGCTCATGTACCAATGGTCGCATGGAGGACTTGAGGATAGCGGCAGGGATACTGAAAGGGAAAAAGGTGCATCCTTATGTCCGTCTCATAGTTCTCCCCGGCACTCAGACAATATATTTACAGGCGCTTCGTGAAGGCTTGATTGAAATATTTGTTGAATCGGGTGGTGTTGTAAGTACCCCGACTTGTGGACCCTGTCTTGGTGGACACATGGGTATATTGGCTAATGGCGAAAGAAGCATATCCACAACGAACAGGAATTTCAGAGGACGTATGGGTCACATAGATAGTGAAGTGTATCTGTCTGGACCGGCTATTGCGGCGGCATCAGCAGTTTTGGGCAGGATCGCAAGCCCGGAGGAGATTTGAAAGTGAAACTGACAGGCAAAGCATGGAAATTCGGAGATGACGTTAATACTGACGAAATAATACCCGCAAGATACCTAAACGTATCAGACGCCTTTGAGCTTGCCGCTCATTGCATGGAAGATATTGACCCTGATTTTATGAAAAAAATTTCAAAGGGGGATATAATAGTTGCCGATAAGAACTTCGGTTGCGGATCATCAAGAGAACACGCGCCATTAGCTATAAAGACAGCAGGAATATCATGCGTAATTGCAAAAAGCTTCGCAAGGATATTTTATCGCAACTCAATAAATATTGGACTTCCTATACTTGAGTGTGCGGAAGCGGCGTCTAAAATAAGTGAAGGCGATCAGATCGAGATCGATCTATCATCAGGCATTATAATCAATCTGACAAAGAAAGAGACTTACAAAGCACAGCCATTCCCTGAGTTTATGCAGAAGATAATATCTGCTGGCGGTTTGATGAATTACGTGACGAGTAGGTAGGAAGGAGAACATGGTATATGATGCTTACAAGAAAAACAGTAGAAGCAACAGGAACGATAAATCATCAAAACCAGATTATATTAGATGAACCAATCCCTTTTGATGGAACGGCTCATGTCCGTATTATTATCTTTATGCCCGAAGAGACAGATATGAACGAGGCAGACTGGCTCCACTCTATATCGGTCAATCCAGCATTTGACTTTCTGAAAGATTCAGAGGAAGATATTTATACACTTGAGGATGGGAGACCATTTCAATTAAATATGACGTAATATTTTACTATGAAAATACTGATTATTGATGATGAACCAGAGATAAGACAAACTTTAGCTTTCGTTCTCGAGGACGAAGGCTATGAGACTTATACTGCTGGTACAGGGCTTGAAGGGCTGAAGAACGTCGAATCTCAAAAGTTCGATATTGTCATCACAGACCTGAGACTGCCCGATCTTGACGGAATGGAAATTGTTGGCAAAGTCAAGAAAATTCATCCAGATACAATAGTTGTGATGATCACCGGACATTTTTCAATAGAAAATGCTGTTGAGGCAATCAGAGCGGGTGCAGATGATTACATTCCAAAACCGCTTAACGCTGAAGAAGTGCTCATGAAGCTTGAAAAAGCGATTGAGATGAGACGCCTGAAAGACGAAAACTTGCTTTTCCATCGGCATCTGGAGATGGAACTGGAGATAGCAAGAAAGATTCAACAGACTTTGCTTCCTCAACAACCGCCAATTGTTGCGGGTCTTGACATAGGTATTTTCAATCAGCCGGCGAAGCAGGTCGGCGGGGATTATCATGATCTGATAGTGCTTCCTACCGGTGAGCTTGGTATAGCTATCGGTGACGTATCGGGCAAGGGTATGCCTGCCGCTCTCTTGATGGCAAATGTGCAGGCATCCATCAGAAGATGCTCTGAGAATAAGCACTCGCCTATGGAAATCATGAAAAGAATTAATGATGCGCTTTGCCCAATATGCCAGTTCATAGAGGAGCATCGGTTCGTTACGATTTTTTGTAGTATCCTCGATCCATCAAGCGGAGAGCTAGTTTATAGTAATGCCGGTCATAATTATCCACTCGTATTTAAGCAGAATGGAACTATATATCCACTATCCGCCAGCGGTGGGATTCCCTGCGGAATATTGGAAGATGCTTGTTATGATGAAGCCCACATTAAGTTAGAGCCTTATGATATTGTAATTTTTTATACTGATGGGATAACAGAATCCATGAATTCTGACGGAGTAATTTTCGGTGAGGAAAAATTAATAGACATAGTTTCAAAAAATCTGGATTTGGACTCTAATGCCATTATAGCTTGCATGTATGAAGAAGTATCCAGATTTATTGGTGATTCACCACAATATGACGATATGACGATTATGTCTGTAAAATTAACAGCCATTTAGGATTGTAGACTGGCTTGTTTATTATTAATCAAAACGCACAAACAATCTGACAGCTTGTTCTACTTCCGCCATCTTTGCTCATAAGTGAAAAACTCGTATTATTAAGACTATTTCGTCACGATCATCTTCTTCGTAGCATTGAACTTCCCGGCTTGAATAGTATAGAGTATATACCCTGATAACGACATTGTTATCTTCTTTCAATTGGTATGGTATCCACGTCTCAGGATTAAACGGATTGGAATAATTTTGAAGCAGGATGCTTTTTTCTGGAATAAAATATTTAGTTATGCACAGGACACGCATCAGCATGTCCCTACTTCAAAAATGACGTAGTGGTAAGCTGATGCGTGCCATTTACCATAATGATTAAGCGATAAAACCACAGAACAAACAAGCATAGATAGCTTTACTTTTTGATATCGCCCCATGTAGTGGCCAGCTTACCATTGGCATCCACTGCCGCACCTAAAGCATCTATGAAAATACCGGTGATGACCCAGTTTGCACCAGACACGAAGTCTATTTTAAGATTGAAAGGATCAGTGCCAGTCACAGTCCAGATTTCATACATACCAGCATTGAAGTCTGGATTCTTAATAGTGACGTCAGGAACCTTTGGTGCTGTATCACCTTGATATCCAGTAAAACTCTCCGAACGAGCAGTACTGTCCCAATCAACTGCATAGACAGCTATCTGATAGTTCTTTAGCTTGGTTTCCAAAGTGAGAACAGTATTGGGGTTATTGAACAGACAGGAACCGGCTCTTGATTTTAGATCGGTTGGATATATTGCCCCTCTTTTGTCCGGAGTTGGGTTAGCCCAGTTCCAACGCTGATTTTTGGCATCGTCAAATTTAGTAATATCCTTCATATCTTTTACATCTGCCAGTGCAAATACCATTGCACCATTCTTGCCGTATTTACCGGGCCAATCTCCCAGTGTTTTTTTATCTTCGCCAACGTACTTAACTTCCGCATGGGTAAATGAAGCAAAAACAAAAACAAAGGCAAAGACAATTGCTACCAATATTAAATTTCTACCGTACTTCATCAAAAACGCCTCCTTTATAGCAAATACTATATATAGTTTACAATCAATGACTTTTTATTTGTCCCCAAATTGCTATCAATTTTCCATTCCGTTCTACTGCCTTGATATTTTCAATATCTTGCAGAGTTTCAACTAATACCATATTGTCAAAGTAACTGACACCAGTAGTAATACCCATCATGCCAACAGGTCCCTTCTTGAACGTATCATCCTCAACTGCTACAATAGGCTTTAGTTTCTCAAAAGGAGTATTGTCATCTCGTTTCTTCATGTATATTTCATGCCTATTTCCCTTCATGATCAGACGATGACTATACCAAACATTATTCTCATTTGGATAGTTACCTTTGGCAATATTAGCCCAGTTACCAGCTTTACGAGTATAGATATGTATTTCTGTAGCTCCTTGTCGTCTACTAAAATGATAATGAGCTTCAACATCCTCTACTCTATAGATAGTTCCTACATAGTTGTCATTTTCCCACATCCAGTCAAAATCCCAGATATAATCGCTCCAGTTCTCTCTTCCCGTTGCTTTGGGGATATAAAGCCCGATACCTATGGTTTTTGCTACATTGTTTTTAGCGTTAGTTGGGTCTTTTTCAATTGTGATTTTGGAATTCCCTGCTGCAAAAGCCAAATTCTCCCAATTTGAAGGCTCTTTGCCGACGTTATCTTTCTCAAAATCATCAATAAACAGTACGTTTCCGTTTACTAACCCACAGCAAATAAATATAATGAAAACTATCAGGAATACTTTGTTTTTTAGCATACAACGTTACCCCTTTCGATATTATAACATTTTCATTATTAACTTGATTCAATATCAGTTAGTTGTCCTAATGTCACCCCATGTAGTAGCAAGTTTTCCACCAGATTGAACTGCAGTACCTGAAACCTTGTCTAAGAACAGTCCAGACATAACCCAGTTGGCGCCAGCCTTAAAGGTTACCTGAATCTTGAAAGGATCACTTCCCGTCACTGACCACTTATAGTAAACACCTGCATTGAACTCAGGATTCGTAACTGTGGCATCAGCTTTGGCAGGAGCAGTTGCACCTTGAAAACCGACCAGTTCCTCTGATCTAGCAGTGCTGTCCCAATCAAGTACGCAAAGAGTAACTTGATAGCTGGTAAGCCCGGTCGTAAGAGTAATCACACTGGTGGGATTATTATATATACAGGAACCAATACGTTTTGTTTTGTCAGTAAGCATTACCAAACCACGCTTATCGTCTGTGGGGTTAGCCCAGTCCCAGCGAGTATTCTTGGCGTCATCAAATTTGGTAATATCCTTCATATCAGTTTGATCTTTCATGGCAAAGAGTATCACACCATTAGCGCCGTACTTGCCGGGCCAATCTCCCTTTGTGGTCGTGTCTTTGCCCAAAAATTTAACTTCGGCATGCGCACCCATACATAATGTAAGAACAAACATAGCTGTAATCAAAACAAATATACCCTTTTTCATTATCAAAATCCTCCAAAAAAGTAAGTTTAAATAACCAAAAACATATAAACATCAGGCTTAAAATTAACCTAACATATTTAGCTTAACATTAATGAAATATTTTGTCAATGACATTTTTATTGACTAATGTGAAGCGTCATGATCTTATCAAGAACACCATTGATGAATTTACCTGAATTTGGCATACCATAGTCATTTGCCAAGTCAACTGCTTCATCTATTGTCACTTTGGGAGGAATGTCATCCATATACAAAATCTCATAGATTGCGAATCTAAGGATATTGCGGTCAACTATGGGCATTTTACTAATTTCCCAGCTCTCGGAATGTTGTGATATAGTTGTGTCAATCTCTGACAGATGCTCAATAGTGCCTTTGACTATCTCGTTAGCAAAATCAACCACTTCAGGATTACGATTTCTGGTATGCCAATATTGATTCAAAACAGCATCAACTGGATCACCTGTTACGTCTATCTGATAAAGTACCTGTAAAGCGCTTTCTCTAGCTTTTGAACGTTTACGCAATTTTTATACCTCAAAAAAGATTGATGAATTTTATTATTATTTCTCATAATTTGTAATATGTTTTGTTACATATCTTACGTTATCTAAACCGTAAAAATGCTTATCTTGAGTCCAAATAACAGCATTATACAATTTGGCTGTAGCAATAATAATACTATCAGCAAGTGGAAGTTTCAATTCAAAAGATACTTTTGCGGATTGTATAGCAAGTTCAGCATCTAATTCAGCGATAAACCCTTGTTGCATTAAGGCTATGACTTGTAGAGCAAAATCTTCATTTTTCTCTTGAAGAACCTTCTTGAGAACTTCAAAAACACATATAGAAGGAACTAACAAATTTTCAATATCCTCTAAAGGAGGAGCAAAGAAAACAGCATTTTCTTGATCAGTAAGGTATTCAAGCCATCCACAAGAATCAACCAGATTCATAAATTAGCAGGAAACCCCTACCCTAATGAAGGTTAAATAAATAATCGGGTAACAAAATTATCGGGGTTTTCTGGATTCCCGTTTTCACGGGAATGACATTTTGCGTGTGTTTGTTATTCCCTTGAAAACGGGAATCCATTCCTAGCTATTACCCGATTATTTATTTAACCTTCATTAGGGTAGGGGAGAAAAATGCCGTGCTTTTCGATAACCTGCTTTCTCCTTTCCCAGAGTAAACTGGTTCTTACTTCCAACAACTTTAGTTTCTTAACATTCGCACTTGCATGAATTTTAGTACCATCCAGTGTTCTTAAATCAAAATATCCAGTGTTTCTTCTTCCAAAAACAAAACACTCCTGATCTTCAAACTTAATTTTGTCAAATAATCTAAAACCCTTAACTAAGTATGACGCTTGATTAAGTTTCTTTTCGGTGCCTTTTAGAATATTAGCCTTATGAATTTGCCTATTATGTTTTCTAACTTGTTTAACACAATAATAGGTTTTTAGTCTCTTAACTATTGGATTACCTGTGATACATAAAGCGTCTATTCTGTGTTCTTTAGGTAACTTATTTGTTATTCTAGTGTTTTTAGTGATGTATCCGTAAGTTAAAATTACATTGGAATACATTTCTTTTAGATTATTATAAAAAACCCACCGCATAATACCCATAAAAGAAGCGTCTTTGAACAACTGACCCCTTTTTACCTTTAATGTTAAGTCGCCTTCGTGATGCTTTTTATGACAATCTGAACACAAAGTAATCAGGTTGTTTGGTGCGCCTCCGCCAGTTTTCCTGCTTTCTATATGGTGAACGTTTAATATCTTGTCTTTACTTTTGCCATTGCATAGTTGGCACTTATGATCGTCACGATATAAGACATACTCTCTCACATTGAAAAAATCTAGTTGTTCGCCTTGTTGATATTCGACGCCTGATATATCAGGATTTTTTATCTTCTGTATATCAAACTGCGCTACCTCAACTATGATCTTTGTTATCGGCAATATCTTGTGCAGTTTTTCTATAATACAAATATGTGTCTGTATCTTATTTTTAATACTCGGAGCTAACCAGCCTTTGTTTTTACTACTGACCCTATTCAAAAATCTAGGTTTTCTATATCTTAGCCTGTTACGTCTTGTTCTTCTATTCTGTCTCCGAGAAGACAATAAATCTACTATGTCCGTTCTGAGCTGTACTTCTGCCGAAAATAGTTCTTTCTTATCTGTTGTTGCAGACAATCCAATCGTTTTAGAGCCAGCATCTACTCCAAGTATTATTTCCTGTTTATACCCGCTACTACCAAATAACAGTTTAATAGTAAATGGCGTTCTTTGCGTCACAATAGCTTTACCATCTCTCAATAACAACTTGGCTATTCTAGGACAGCAAGGCATAAGTGGCTTATTATCTTTATCGAGAATGTATACTAACATAAAGTATACCCCCTTTCAGGGTTAATATCCTTAGACAATGTTGTAATAGCTTGTCACGCCTAACACACCGCCCTTACCTCCCAGAGCTTTTAATATTAGACAACAGGGCTACAAACTAGGATAAATATTTGTAGGTGTTATAACTAAAACAACGTAGTCGTATACGACTTAGTCTAATCAACTGGGCTTTTGCAAGCCCCTATCCCTTCAGGGTAG
>Ga0247841_10001799_pt1 | contig 45470 bp, 28 predicted proteins | sample LaCruzMarch2015__2_FD_192410 | JGI IMG/M metagenome (GOLD analysis project Ga0247841, IMG submission 192410) | Freshwater microbial communities from meromictic Lake La Cruz, Castile-La Mancha, Spain - LaCruzMarch2015_18m | ecosystem: Environmental > Aquatic > Freshwater > Lake | place: Spain... | reverse complement strand
GGCCCGGATCTTGACCGTGACGGGGATGGAGATGGCCGCGACACAGGCCTGCACAATCGCCTCCGCCCGTTCCGGGTCGCGCATCAGCACCGCGCCGCCGCCGGTCTTGACCACTTTCGACACGGGGCAGCCCATGTTGATGTCAATCACGTCCGCGCCATACTCTTCGAGCAGCGAGGCGCTGGCCGCCATGCGCTCGACATCCGCGCCGAATATCTGCATGCCCAGCGGATGATCCGCCGGCGCGGTCGCGATCATCAGTTGCACTTGCGGCTGCAAATGCACCAGCGAATGGCAACTGATCAGCTCCGTGTAGGCCATGCCCGCGCCACCCAGCTCCTTGACCATCAGGCGGTAGGCCAAGTCGGTGTAGCCCGCCATGGGCGCGACCACCACGTTCGGCTGCACGACCACCGCACCGATGCGGAACTTCTGTCCAGTTTCAAATCTCAAATCTCATATCTCATATAAATTAACTGCGCATGTCATTATACCAATTCCCGCGCATCATCGAACTTTGCTATACTATCTGCATGGATATCCTTGTTGACCTGCACACCCATTCCGTGGCCAGCGGCCATGCCTACAGCACCATCGCCGAAATGGCCCGGGCCGCCGCCGCGCGCGGGCTCGCGGCCTTTGCCGTCACCGACCACGGTCCCGGCTTGCCACAGGGGCCGCACCTGTATCATTTTCTCAACCAGCACCGCCTTGCCAAAATGGCGCTGCCGTGTTGCGTGCTGACTGGTGTCGAAGATGACCTTGCCGGCCCAAACGGCGCGCCTTATCTGCCGGACAGCGCGCTGCGCCAGCTGGATGTGGTGCTGCTCGGGCCGCATCCCTATGCCTGGTGCGGCACGGCGTCGCCGCAGGCCATCACCACCGGCCTCCTGCGCGCCATGGAGAATCCACGCATCAAGGGCATCACCCATCCGGTGAATGCCTGGCAGATGCTCGACGTCAAACAAATCGTGCAACAGGCAGCCGCAACCAACACGGCCGTTGAACTAAACCTGACCAAAATCATGGGCATGGAGCAGCGCCTGCGCCAGTTTCTCGATTGGGTCAACGAATTCAACGCGCCGTTGATGATCAACAGCGACGCGCATTGCGCCGATGAAGTCGGCTGCTTTGACAGCCTGGCCCCGTTTCTCGCCCAGATTGAGCCGGCGCGCGTGGTCAACCGCACGCTTGCCACGGTCGTCGCGTTTTTCAACATTCAGCGCGCGGACGTGTGCGCCCGCTGTGCCCCGCCCTCAACCACCACCGCGGAGATCAACGCATGAAGACACACCGCATCGTCGTGCTGGCCGCCTGTCTGGCGCTGCTTGGCAGTGCAGCCGGGCCCGCGCCACCCGCTCAAGACATGGCCGCGCCCATCCTGCAGAACATCAATGCACGCACACGCCAGGTCACGTCGTTCAACGCGCGCTTCCGCCAGACCAGTACGGATCCGACCTTTGGCGAAACCGACGTCTCCTCCGGCCGCATGTATTTCCTCAAAAAATCACCGACGGAAGGCCAACCGGCGACCACCTATCTCGTGCGCTTTGATTACCTGAAGCCCGAACTGTCCGTCACCATCATGAATGAAGCCAAAATCATCCTCTGGCAGAAAGGCGCCGCGCCGCAGGAGCATGCCATGGTGGACAATCTCACCATGCGCACCTTGCTGGCCGGCCTTACCTCGCTGGATGAGCTGCATGAGCAGTTCCTGATCAGCATCACGTCCCAGAGCCACACGCGCGTCACCCTCAAGCTCACGCCGGCATCGGACGTTGCGCGCCGCACGTTCCGCGAGCTGTTTGTCACGTTCGACACCCATTCTTGGTTGCCCGTCACTGTCCAGCAGAACAAGCTCAGTGGCGAGCACGTCACGCTGCAATTCGAAGAGCCGGTCGTCAACCGCTCTATCAGCGCGGAATTATTCACACTCGCCTACCTGCAACGCCAAATCAGCAGTCAGCAAACATCCAAGCCCAAGTCCAAGCCAACACCGGCGCCGCGCCCGCCGGCACCGCCACCCGCACGATAAGGTATGCGAATATCCAATATCCAATCCCGCCTTTGACGGAATCCGCGCCGCTGGCGGGACTATCCAAGCCAGCTCCAAGCAGCAAGGAATGACCAATGACGATCTCGCCGTTGACGGGACTCCAAGCAGAGTTCTGCGCAGATACTTCGTACTTTGATATTGAGTATTAGATATTGGATATTAGACCCCCACGACCTTGCGTCGTGGGTGAATAAGAATGAGCGAAAAACGCCCGCCGACCCTTCTCCTTCTTGCTGCGTCTGCCGGCTTGTTGCTGCTGGCTTTGGGTCAGTCCCGCTATCGGCGCATGCGCGTCAACTTAGCGAGTGCAGCTGTCGTAGAAGCGGCTTCCAGCCGCTTAAGTTGACGCGCATGCGCCACCGGCGGAATGGGAGCGGCCTCCGCGCCGCGATTCAGCCGCTGCATTCGCCGCACGGAGGCGCTCCCGTTCTTTGCTGAAAGATCCCCACGATCGCGCGGCGGGATCGCGGGGGAGCGACACCACAAATAAACCGCCGGATCCGGGCAGCGCTAGTCGGCCGGCTGTGGCGTGCCGAGCAGCGCGTCCGGATGCGTGAAATTGCTCAGGAGCAAGATGCCCACGCCACAGCACACTGCGCTGTCCGCCACATTAAACGCCGGCCAATGATACTGGCCGAGATAGCAGTCAATGAAATCCAGCACCATGTAGGGTGCATGCAGCCGGTCGCAGAGGTTGCCCAGTGCGCCGCCGGCAATCAGCCCGAAAGCCACCGCCATCAAAGCCGGCAACGCCGCATAACGCCAGAGCATCCACGCAATCGCCACGACCGCCAGCACTGCCACGACGGAAAAAACCACGGGTGCCCACGCCTGGCCGTGAAACAAGCTGAAGGCGATGCCCGGATTGAGCCGGTGGGTCAATTGCAGACAACCAGGCAGCAGCGGGAAAACGCCGCCCTCCTGTGGCAAAAAATGGCGCAGCCACGCCTTGCTTGCCTGATCCAGGGCAACGATGCACAGCGTGGCGGCACTCGCACAGAGATAGCGCCGCGGTATCACAGGTTGTATTTCGTCATGCACTTCATGCAGACAATCGCTTCCGGCAGCGCATCCAGCCGCTCCTTGGCAATATCGCTCCCGCACAATTCGCAGGTGCCGTACACGCCCTGGTCAATGCGTTCCAACGCCTTTTTGATGGGCTCCAGCATTTTTTGTTGTGAGGACACCAAGCCGAGCATGGTCTCGCGTTCGGCGGCGTCCGACCCGACATCGGCCATGTGAAAACTATAGTCGGAAAGGTCGCCGGATGAATCGCGCTGATTGTTCAACAAGGTCTGCCGTTCGAGTTGCTGCACGTCGCCCAGGATGCGCGCGCGCTTCTCCATCAGCACCGCCTTGAATTTTTCCATCTGCGCTTTTTTGGCTTTTTCCATTCGTCCCCCTTGCGGAAGTAATTGTTGTTATAGGTTCTGCAAATAATCATGCGGACGCCGCAGCGTGCAGCACGCCGGCGCAACGTTCACAAAGGTCGTCAGCCTGCGCCTGCACGCCGACCGTTTCGGAATAATTCCAGCAGCGCGCACACTTGTGCCCGCGCGCCGGCTGCACCCGCAGCCGCAGGGCCGGCACGCCCTCGCCCGTCAGCCATGCGCCGGCATCCGGCGCCGTGCGCACCCGCACATGCGAGACAATGCACAACTCGTGCAACTGCTCCGCGTGCGCCTGCAAGACCGCCATCACCGCCGCATCGTCCGTCGCCAGCTCGACGTCGGCATCCAGCCCGGCGCCAATCTCGCCGCGCGTGCGCAACGCCTCGAGCTCGCGCAACACGTCATCGCGCACCCGCCACAGCAGCTCGTACTGCTCGGCCAAGACGGTCTCGCAATGCTCCGGCCGGGCCACCGGCATCTGCGCCAAATGCACGCTCGGCACGGCCGGCGCATCGTTCTCCGCCGCCCGCGCCGCCAGGTGTTCCCAGACTTCATCACAGGTGAAGGCCATGATGGGCGCCGCCATCGTGGCCAGTGCCGTCGCACTTTGCCACAAGACGGTCTGGGCCGACTGGCGCGGCAAGCCGCGCGGCGCCTCGGCATACAGCGTGTCTTTCAGAATATCACAATAGCGCGCGCTCAAGTCCACCGCGCAAAAATTGTGCAGCAGATGAAACACGCGGTGGAACTCGAAGTGTTCGTAGGCCTGCACCACCTCCGCGCGCAGCGCTTCAAGCCGATGCAGCATGTAGCGGTCCAACGGCCGCAGTTGCGCGTGCGGCACGCTGTCACGCCCCGGCTCAAAGTCGAACAAATTGCCGAGTAGGTATTTGAACGTGTTGCGCATGCGCCGGTAAGCGTCGCCCATTTGGCGCAGTATATTCGGCGAGATCATCACGTCCTGCATGTAATTCACCGAACTGACCCACAGCCGCAGAATGTCCGCGCCCATTTCATTGCAGACCCATTCTGGATCGGTAAAATTACCCTTCGATTTGGATTCCTTTTCGCCGCTTTCGCTCAACGTCCAGCCGTGCGTCACCACCGTTTTGTACGGCGCCGCATCGCACAGCGCCACCCCCGCCAGCAGCGACACTTGAAACCAGCCACGATGCTGGTCCGAGCCCTCGAGATACACGTCCGCCGGCCAGCGCAGCTCGGCCCGCCGCGTCAGCACCGCCTTGTGACTCACGCCCGAATCAAACCAGACATCCAAAATATCCTGCTCCTTGCGGAACGTGCGCGCGCCACAGGCCGGACAGGCGCTGTCGGCCGGCATCAATTCCGCCACCGTTTTTGCAAACCAGGCATCCGAGCCCTCGCGCTCGATCAGCGCGGCCACCTGCTCGATCAGCGCCCGCCCGACAAATTCCTTGCCGCAGGCGGTGCAGTACACGGCGGGAATCGGCACGCCCCACAGGCGCTGGCGCGACAAGCACCAATCCGGCGCGGTCTCCACCATGCTGGCAATGCGATGCCGGCTGGTCTCCGGCACCCAGGTGGTCGCATCAATGGCGGCGCGGGCGCGGGCGCGCAGCGCATGCCGGTCGAGTCCCAGGAACCATTGCTCGGTCGCGCGGAAGATCACCGGCTTGTGACAGCGCCAGCAATGCGGATAGGAATGCGTCACCGTGCCGCCGTCAACCAGAATACCCTGCGCCTGCAGATCCGCGGTGATCAGCGCATTGGCTTTGAAGACATGCTGGCCCTGATAGCGCGGCGCTTCCGCGGTGAAGCGGCCCTTGTCGTCCACCGGCGAGGCCACCTCGAGTTTGTATTTCAAGCCGACTTGATAGTCATCCTGGCCATGCCCCGGCGCCGTATGCACACAGCCCGTGCCGGTGTCGGTCGTGACGAAATCTCCCAGAATAACCGGGACCGTGCGGGCCGCATCAATGGGATGCTGCAGCCGCAGCCCCTCGAGATCCTTGCCCAGGCAGGTGGCCAGCGGCGCGGGCGCCGGTTGCTGCAACACCGCAAACAAGGCTGGCACCAGTTCCTGCGCTAGAATCAGCGTCTCATCCGCATACGGCACCGCGCAATAACGCATATCCGCCTTGACCGTCACCGCCCGATTCGCCGGCAGCGTCCATGGCGTCGTTGTCCAAATCACCACGCACGGCCGGGCGCACGCGCCCAACGCCAGGGTCTGCCCCGCCACCACGGGAAACTTCACATAAATCGAAGGCGAGGCATGCTCGGTGTGCTCGATCTCCGACAGCGCCAAGGCCGTCTCGCACTGCATGCACCAGTGAATCGGCTTCAGCCCCTTGTAAATGTAGCCTTTATCGTACAGCTCGCCAAAGGCGCGAATAATGTCGGCTTCATAGCCATACTCCATCGTGATATAGGGATGCTGCCAATCACCCAGCACGCCCAGGCGTTTGAACTGTTCGCGTTGCAGATCCAGATATTTGGCGGCATAGGCGCGCGCCATGGTGCGGAATTCGCCTTGATCAACCTCGTGCTTGGTCTTCTTCAATTCCTTGAGCAGCGCGTTCTCGATCGGCAGGCCATGGCAGTCCCAGCCCGGCACATACGGCGCACGCCAGCCGGTCATGCTCTTGTACTTGACGACCATGTCCTTAAGGATTTTGTTCATGGCCGTGCCGGTATGGATCCGGTTGTTGGCATAGGGCGGGCCGTCATGCAAGACAAACAGCGGCGCCGCCGCGCGCGCCGCAAGGATGCGCTCGTACAGCTTCAGGTCATGCCAGCGCTGCAGGCGCTTGGGCTCCTGCTGCGGCAAGCCGGCGCGCATGGCAAAGGCCGTCTGCGGCAAGTTCAAGGTCGCTTGATATTTGTTGGTGTCGAGGTCAGCCATGCGGGGACGTGGTGCGCGTTATTTTTTTTTCTCAAATTTCAACGTGAGGGACAATTCCTGCCCGCCGCGCAGCACCGTGACGGGTATGCTCTCCATCTCGGTCGTGTAGGCGTCGTTGAGCACATAGGTGAACAGCTCGCGACTGTCAACGCGCTTGTTGGCCACGCTGGTGATGATGTCGCGTTTCTGCAAGCCGCCTTTTTCGGCAATGCCCAGCTTTTGCAGATTGTAGACCAGCAGGCCGTGATCCGCCTCGAGCCGGTAGCGGCGCTGGACATATTGATCAATCGGCAGGACGATCAGCCCGGTTTTCATCTGCGCTTCGGCATAGCCGCCCAAGGGCTTTTCATACGTTTCAGGAATGGCGGTCAGTTGTTCGATGGCATTCGTGGGCACGGCCGCGGCTTCATCAAAGGCCGGCAGCGTGGCGCCGTCACCAAACAGCGAGAAACGCTTTTCGATCTTCGCAAACATGTTGACCCGATACGCGCGCAAGGCCAGCTCAACATTTTGGTCGTTGGCATTCAGGGTGACGGTCTCGTTGGTCTGGTCAATATTCACCACGGTCACGGGGATGCCCATCGTGTTGGAGACCAGCGAGCCGATCAGATAGCGATATTCCTTGCCACGATCGCGGCTGCGAATGACAGCATGCGGCCGGCCCGGGAACTTGACGATGGCCGTCAATTGCAGGGTGTTGGCCCACGGCGGTTTCTGGCCCGCCGGCAGCGTCGGTGTTGGCACGACCGGCGTCTGCGGGATCAGTCCTTCCGGCCAGCCAAAAATGTCGCGCCCCAAGCCGTTCATCATTTGGGCGTAGTTCGGCGCGCGCCACGGCTGAATGCCGCGTTCCGGAAAAATAAAAGACTTGACGTCAATGTAGGCGCGCACGTTCACATTGGTCTTGCGTTCGTCCGCAAATGAAACGCGCATGGACTCGAAGCCGACCAAGTGGCCGGCCGTCTCAATCGCCTGCAGCGCGGCGTGCAGACTGCGCCAGTTGCACAAGACGTTGTTCAGCGTGAACTTGAGGGTCTTATGGATTTCATTGGTCTGTATCGAGCCGAACTTGGTTTGTCGAATGTCCGAGCCAAATTGCTTGTCCACCCGCGCAAATTCCACCCGCAATTGGTCATCAATGTCGTGCGGTATCACAATGTCATTGATCTTCGACACATAATTGCTGTAGCGCGTGCGCAAGGCCAGCAGCCCGGTGCGCAACTCCTGCTGCCGTTGCACTTTGCCTTGGTCCTCGCCAATCTGCTTGCGATAGCGCTGGATGCCGGTCTCGTTGCGGGCCAATAATTCCTGCCCCGGCGAAATGACAAAGCCATACAGCAAGACCGTCACGGCGGCCACGCCGCCAAGGATGACGATGACCCATTCACGCGTTGTTTGCGGTTTCAGTCCCATGGCGCCGGGCTCACGGTGTGGTGACGGGTGGTTGTGACAAGGCCGGCCGCACCCGCGTCAGATTCGTCAAGGCCATGCCGATCGGCGGCACGCGCGGCAGCCCGGCCGGCGGTTCGGGCACCTGTAGCGGCGGTTCGGGCAAGCGCAGCGCCTTCTCTTGCAGCTGCAGCGCTTGGGGCGGCGGCGGTTCCGCGCCGACGTGTGACGGCGGCGCGGCCGTCTGCGCGAGCTCCGGCGCGGCGGCGGGCTGCTCCGGCGCGCGCGCCGCAGACACCGGCACGGCGTCCGCACGCTGCACTCGCACCGCCGGTTTTTTCATGACATCCATGATGCGCGCCTTTTTCTCCATCAGCCGTTCAATATATTTGTAATCCGGCAAGACTTCGCAGGTGACCTCAAATTCGTACGTGTCATCCGGCTGGCGGGTCGTGGTCGGCACTTCGATTTTCTCAAAGCGGGTGCTCTTGCCGAGCACATCCTTGAAACGAATGTAATCTTCCAGCGTCACCGCCCGCGCCGTGATCGTCAGCGTGTTGCGCCGCTGGCGCGTGCTGACCTGCAGTTGGCGCACCCAGACATTGCTGTTGATGCACTCCGACAAGGTGCGCAAGGCCTGCGACCAGGACGTCTTGGTCTCGATGATCTGCTCCATTTGATTGACGGAATTGCTCAGCAGGGTGTACTCGCGCTCCAGGCGTATCACGGAGTCGCGCAACGGCCGCAGCGTCGCCTGCTCGGCCGTCAACTGCTTGAGTGTCACCATCGACCAGGCCACGCGCGCGCCGAAAATCATCAAGCCACCCAGCAGCAGGATACCGGCGGCAATTCCCGCCTGGATCAAGCGTTTCTTGCGCACCGCCTGGGTCTGCAGTTTCGCCACGTCGACCGGCAGCAAATCCACCGTGATGCGGCTTTCCTTCACTATCCGCAACGCCGCCCCGATGACGCCGCTGAACGCCGGCGCGGGCGCCGTGTCGGTGTGCATGGCAAAATCGCCCAACGGGTCGAATAGCTCAACCGCCATGTGCAGCCGTTCCTGCACCAGCGTCGGCAAGCCCGGCGTCATCGCGCCGCCACCCGAGAGCACAATCGCGCCAACGCGCGCGGTCAAGGTCGCGGTGTTGACATAGCGCAGGGTTTTTTCGAATTCCGCCAGCAGCGGCTGCAGTGCCTCCGCCATGGCCTCCGGTGCTTGCCCAAGGCAGGTCTCGCGCCACTGCTCGCACTTGCGTTTTTCGGCCTCCTCAAAGGTCACATGATCGTGGTTCGCAATGAATTCGGTGAGCAGGTCGCCGCCATGCTCGACGCTGCGCGAAAACACCAGCGCGCCCGTCGCCGCCGTGATCAAAATAAATTCGGTGCGCCGCGCGCCAAGCTCGACCAGCAGGGTGTCGCCGTCCTGCGCGTTGCGCGGCTGGCGCCGCGCATGATACGCAAAGGCGTTGTAGGTGGCGAAGGTCGAGACGTCAATGGCGTGCTGCTTGACGCCGCGCACGTCGTACAGTTTCAGGAACTGCGCGATGACCGAGCGGCGCGCCGCCGCCAGATGCACCAGCGCGCGCTGCTCGCCCATCTGCATGGTCGCCACCGCCACCTGGCCCGCCGCGGCGTCGGCCGCGGGTTGCGTCGCGTTGTCCACCGTCTCGGCGCCGAGCGCCTCGAAATCAAAACTCAACTGCGCGCGCTCCAGCGCGAACGGCACATACTTCTCGGCCTCGAAGGGCACCATCTGTTCGATCTGCTCGCGCCGCGTCGAGGGCACCTCGAAACGCTTGACCGTCACAAACTCGCGCGGCAGAATGCTGATCACCGAGGCATGCTTGAGATTGTGCCGGCGCAGCAACTTTTCGAGCGTCTCGGTGATCTGCGTCGGCGTCACATCGCCGCGCGCCGAGGCAAACGCGATCGGTGCCGCATCCAGCAGGCGTACCTCAATCCGCTCCTTGCGCCGGTGCAACTCGGCCAGCTTGATCCAGCGCGAACCGATGTCCACGGCCAGTTGCCGATCCGTCGACACCATTAGCTTGGTGGCAAACGATCCTTTTTTGAGGGTGACAGGCATTAGCTCACATTTTTCGCAGGCTACTTGCCCCCACCCGAGCCAATCTGCCCGTCACCACGCACCGGGCCTTCCTTGGCGTCCAGTCCCGGGCACTTGATCCGCACCCCGTCTTTGCTGGGCTCCATCACATATTCGCCGCCCCACGGATCCTTGGCCGGGAATTTGCCTTCCTCGAAATAATCAACCAAGTCTTGCAAGCTGCCGGGCGGCTTGCCATTGTCCAGCTGAAACGCATTGGCCTGCATTTGCAGCATGTTGACTTCGAGCTTGGCCCGGCTCATGCGCGCTTTTTCCGGATTCTTCATGAAACGCGGCACCGCCACCGCGCCCAGAATCGCAATGATGGTGATCACCACCAGCAGCTCGATCATTGTAAAGCCGGCCGGCCGGCAACGCCGTTTGTTCAGTTCTGTGTGCATCGTCGTCTCCAGGGATTGGTTGTCTGTGTGCGTTGTCGGACTCGTCGGACAGGTCAGACAGGTCGGACTTGTTTTATGGGTTATGCTCATGCCGCTTCCTCGCTCACGCTCAGCACTTCCTCGATGGTCGTGACCCCGGCCAGCGCTTTCTTCCAGCCAGCATGTTGCAGCGTGGTCATGCCGTCGGCAATCGCCTGTTTCTTCAGTTCATAGGCGGCGGCGCGCTGCAGCGTCAGGCGCTTGATCGACTCGGTCATGACCATCGTCTCATACAGCGACGTCCGGCCGGCAAAGCCCGTATCGCGGCACTTCTCGCAGCCGACCGCGCGATAATACGTCTGCTTGCCTTTCGGCTTGGCGTGCTCCGGCAGCATCAGGCGCTCAATGTATTCTTCCGCATCCGTCTCGTACTGCTGCTTGCAGTGCGGGCACAAGACGCGCACCAGGCGCTGGGCCAGCACGCCGATCACGGTCGAGGTGATCAGGTACGGCTCGACGCCCATGTCAATCAAGCGCGTAATCGCGCTGGGCGCGTCGTTGGTGTGCAGGGTCGAGAAAACCAGGTGGCCGGTCAGCGAGGCCTGCACCGCCACTTCGGCCGTCTCGACGTCGCGGATTTCACCGACCATGACAATGTCCGGGTCTTGCCGCAGGATCGAGCGCAGCCCGTGCGCAAAGGTCAAGCCCACTTTCGGATTGACGTGGATCTGATTGACGCCCACCATTTGATATTCGACCGGGTCTTCAATCGTGATGATTTTCACATTTGGCTGGTTGAGCTGCGAGAGCGCGCTGTACAGGGTGGTCGTCTTGCCGCTGCCGGTCGGGCCGGTCACCAGCATGACGCCGTGCGAGGCGCGGATCAGCTCGTTGAAGCGGTCCAGCTCGTCGCGCTCGAAGCCCAAGTCCGTCAAGTCGAGCATCAGGCCGCTCTTGTCCAGCAAGCGCATGACGACGCTTTCGCCCCACACGGTCGGAATGATGGCAACGCGAATGTCAATTTCTTTCTTGCCGAGTTTGACCTGGATGCGGCCGTCCTGCGTCGTGCGCCGCTCGGAGATGTCAAGGTCGGACATGATCTTGATGCGCGAGACAATCGCGGCATGCAAGTTGCCCGGCGGGCTGGGCGAATCGTACAGTTCGCCGTCGACCCGGTAGCGCACCTTCAGCTCGTTGTCAAACGGCTCGATGTGAATATCGCTGGCACGCGATTGCAGCGCATTCCAGATGATCAGGTTGACCAGCTTGATGATCGGCGCCTCGTTGGCGACATCCACGCCATCCTGGTCTTTGCGGATGTTGCCGATGATTTTGATGTCATCCTCGGTCAAGTCCACAATCACTTTTTCGACGGATTGCGCGTCGCCGCTGCGACTGCGCTCGATCGCCGCGTGGATCTTCTCGGCCGGCGCCGTCTCGATCTGCAACGACGCGTTCAGGATGCGCTCGATTTCATCCAGCACCTCGATGTTGTCCGGATCCGCCACCGCCAGCTGGATGACGCCGCCTTCCAGTTCGGCGATTGGAATCACGCCGTGCTCTTCGAGATACTTGGTCGGAATGCGGTAGAACAACTGCTGGTCGATTTTCACCGCGTCGAGGTTGAACATGCGCTCGCTCATCAGGTGCCATCCGGTGGCTTGGTCAGCGGCGTGCGTTCGAGCGGCGTGCGGTCAAGCGGCGTGGGCTTTTGGCCCGGCTGCAGGGACGGCTTGCCGCCCGGTGTCGGCGTGGTCGATGACGCGCCGGCGGTGCCGCGCTTCAACTCGGCTTCCAGCGTGGCTTTCATCGTCGGAATCATGGCCGCACTGCGCAGCGGATGCACGCGCTCGCCCTGCGTTTCATAGACATACAGCGTCACCTGCACCATGTTGGGCAGTTTTTCATCGCGCTCCGAATCCCAATCATCGCTTTGCTTGTCATCCTCGCCACCGAAATAGGTGCAGCGCATACCGGCGACATCGCGCGACAATTCGGTGACATGCGCATTCTTGAACTCCACATCATCCAGATCCGTCACCCATTTTTCGAGGACATGCTTGATCGGCGCGCCCTCCTCGTCTTGCGCGTCGCGCGAAATGGCATAGCGCACCCGCGACTGGCCGGCATACCAGCGCTCGTCTGTCAGCCGCGGCGTCGTGAACGACGCGAATTCCAGCGTGTCAGCCGGCACGGAGCCGGCCCGCCCGGCGCCCGCCGAGCCGGACTCGCCCAAAAAGCGGTAGCCGTCGTTGGTGCCGAAGTCTATGTTCTCAATCGTCTGCAAAATATCCTGCATCGCCATCCGCGCAGTGTGAAATATTTGCGCTCTTTCGCCGCCAAACCGGCACGCCCTGCTCCCGGCCGAAAACGCCGAGTAGACCATCGTCAGCACCAGCGCCATGATCACCAGCGCCAGCATCAGCTCGAGCAGCGTGAAGCCGCGGGCCTGATACCGGCTGGTACGTGTCAACTGGGGCGCGCTCATGATTCCTTAATATAATGGTGCATAGTATAGCAAAAACGTGCTTTTTTTACAACGTGCCAAATTAGCTAAGGCAAACGCTGTGCCAGCAATTCTTTCGGGGCGAAAGAATTATGGTTTTGCAGAGACCCCCACGACCTCGCGTCGTGGGTGAATAAGATTGATCAAAAAAACGCGCGCCAGCATCCTTTTCTCAATCTCTGCTTCCACCGATCCCGCCAACGGCGGCGATCGGTGGGGCGCCAGAGACCGCGCGAGCGCGGCGCTGGCAGTTTTGCTGCGTTTTCCCTATAATACCCCTCATGGAACAAGCAATTGCAAAAGTGGACACGTTGCTGGCGGCACTGCCGTACATTCAGGCCTTCCAGGATCGCGTGGTGGTGATCAAGTATGGCGGCTCGGCCCTCGGTGACGATCAGCCCGACGAGCGCATCCTGCGCGATGTCACCTTCATGGCCGCCGTCGGCATGCGCCCGATCCTGGTGCATGGCGGCGGCAAGCGCATTAGCAAGCGCCTGCAGGAGGCCGGCATTGAATCGTCCTTCATCAATGGCCTGCGCGTCACCTGTGCACGCGCCATCAAGGTCGTCGAAGATGTCCTGGTCAATGACATCAATGCCGCAATGGTCGCCGCCTTGCGCGAGCTGAACTGCCCGGCCATCGGCCTGTCCGGCACGACCGGCCGGATGATCCGCGTCAACAAGATGACCGGCCTTGACGCCGCCGGCACCGCGATTGACTGGGGTTTTGTCGGCAAAGTCACGCGCGTCAATCCGCGCCCGCTCTTCGACGAGTTGCTGGCCCGACGCGTGCCCGTCATCGCCCCGCTCGGCGTGGATGACCACGGCAGTGTTTACAACATCAACGCCGACACGGTCGCCTCGGAAATCGCCTCGTCGTTGACGGCCGAAAAACTGGTCTACCTGACGGACGTGCCCGGCATCATGCGCGACCCGCAAAAACCCGAGACATTGATCTCGACGCTCCACACCGGCGATGTGCCGGCGCTGATCGAGCTGGGCGTCATCGCCGGTGGCATGCTCCCGAAAATCGAGGCCTGCCTGAATGCCCTGCGCAATCATGTCCACAAGACCCACATTGTCAGCGGGCGTATTCCCCACAGCATGTTGCTCGAGATTTTCACCGCGCAGGGCATCGGCACTGAGATCGTGCCGTAACCTGTGACCAAGCCATCGGTCAACGGTCAATGTTCATTTGTCAACTTCTGCCTTGACTTCAAATGACACTTGACTAATGACCAATGACCAATGAGCATTTATCCTTGAACCCAGCGCTTACCATGCTTGAAGAAACCCGCACTCTCTACGACAACTTCGTCATCCCCTCGTATGGCCGCCTGCCGTTGAGTTTCGCGCGCGGCGCGGGCGCCTGGCTGTACGACGAGACCGGCGCGGCCTATCTCGATATGTATCCCGGCTGGGGCGTCAATCTGGTCGGCCATTGCCATCCGCGCGTCGTCGCCGCCATTCAAGAGCAGGCGGCCACCTTGCTGCACGTGCCCAATAATTTCCATTCGCCGTTGCAGGCACGCCTGGCTGAAACCATTATCCAGCGCGCCTTTCCCGGCAAAGTCTTCTTCTGCAATTCCGGCGCGGAAGCCATTGAGGGCGCGCTCAAGCTCGCACGCAAATGGGGCAGCGCCAGCGGCCGCTGGAAATTCGTCAGCATGCACAACTCGTTTCACGGCCGCACCTATGGCGCGCTCACCGCGACCGCCCAGGAGAAATATCAGCAGGGCTTCGGCCCGATGTTGCCGGGCTTTTCGTATGTGCCGTTCGGCGACATTGATGCCACGCGCGCCGTGTTGAACAATGAAACCTGCGCCGTGCTGGTCGAGCCAATCCAGGGCGAAGGCGGTGTCAATATCGCCTCAATCACGTATCTGCACGAGCTGCGCGCGTTGTGCGATGCGTGTGGCTGCCTGCTTATCTTTGATGAAGTGCAGACCGGTGTCGGCCGCACCGGCCACTGGTTCGGCTATCAACGCAGCGGCGTCCAGCCGGACATCATGACGCTGGCCAAGGCGCTTGGCGGCGGCGTGCCGATCGGCGCGATGGTCGCGGCCCAACCGATAGCCGACGTGCTGCAGCCCGGCACGCACGCCTCGACCTACGGCGGCAACCCGCTCGTCTGCGCCGCAGCGCTGGCAGTCTTCGACGTGCTTGAGCAAGAAGACGGACTGGCGCACGCGCACCGTTTGGGCCACGTGTTCAGCGACCGCGCACAAGCCTTGCGCGAGCGCTTCGCCGTGATCCAGGACTGCCGCGGCGCCGGCGCCATGTTCGGCATCGAATTGGCCGTGCCGGGCAAGCCGGTCGTCGACGCCTGCCTCGAAAAGAAAGTGTTGATCAATTGCACGCACGACACGGTTCTGCGCTTCCTCACCAGCGTGTTTCTAACCGAGAGCGAGCTTGACCAAGCCTTCGACGCCCTGACTGCCGGCCTGGCCAAACTGTAGGCCGCTTAGCCTGCATGCTGACACCAGCAATTGACGAGTGACAAACACGAGTTGGGCGGGTGGGTGTGCCAGAGACCCCCACGACCTTGCGTCGTGGGTGAATAAGATTGAATAAAAAGGTGCGCCGGCGTCCTTTTCTCAATCTTTGCTTCCACCGAGGCAAGCTCGGTGGGGAGCAACAACACATACCAACCGCCGGATCTGGAGAAGAAGTCTCTGCACTTCTTACTTCATCACTCCGTACTCGTCACTCGTCAATGTATTGTTCAGCACGCCGCACGCCGTGCGGCGCATCTGCGAGCGCCGCCGGGCCGCTCGTTCCGCCTCTTTTCCGTTCATCCATTCTTCCACCCATCCATCCTTCTATTCTGCAATCACTGCTCGCCGCAAACATATTTCTGCATTGTGGTATACTAGCTAATCGATATTCAACATTCCTTGCTGCTTGGAGTCCCGTCAAAGGCGGGATTCAATATTCGATATTTCACATAAGGAGCCTGCTATGAAAGCCCATCTCGTCTGTGCAAGTCTTTGCGCTGGTCTCACCACGTTGCTGTTCGCCGCCGACCCGGCGCCCGCGCCACAACCGGCGCCTGTTGCAGCAAGTATCGCAACGCCAGTCGCAACGCCAGTCGCAACGCCAGTCGCAACGCCAGTCGCAACGCCAGTCGCAACGCCAGTCGCAACGCCAGTCGCAACGCCAGTCGCAACGCCAGCCGCAACGCCCGTTGCAGTGCCTGTTGCACCTGCGCCCGCTGTGGTGGCTGCGTTTCCCGACTTGGTCGCCGCAGCCGCGCCGGCAACTCCCCTACTGCAAACTTTGGCCGATGGCAGTGCGGCGGCGGTCGCCGCGCAAGCTGCGTACGCCGCAACCGTGAAGCTGCCGATCGATGCGCGCACCAAGAATTCGGGCATCGCCGTGCGCCTTATCCCGCCCGGCACATTCAAGATGGGCAGCCCGGAGACCGAGCCTTTTCACAAAGACGCCGAGGTCTTGCACAATGTCACCTTGACACGCCCGTTCTACATCAGCGCGACCGAAGTGACCGAAGGCGAATGGAAACGCGTCATGGGCAAAACCCACGGGGATGTCGGCGTGAACGAGCAATTGCCGGTCGAGAAAGTTACCTATCAGGATTGCATTGATTTTCTCAAGAAGCTGTGCGCACTTGAGGGCGTGCCCGAGGAAACCTATACCTTGCCGACCGAGGCGCAGTGGGAATACGCTTGCCGCGCCGGCACATTAGGGCCGTATTATTTTGGCGCCACGCTCGAACCGACGCAGGCAGTGTTCGGCAAGAAAAACGAGGGTGAAAGCGGCCGGGTTCCGGTGCGCACCTTCGCGCCCAATGCGTTTGGCCTGTTCGAAACGCATGGCAATGTCGCGGAATGGTGCAAAGATTGGTGGGAGCAAGCCTATCAGCGCGTGCCCATGACCGACCCGGTCGGTGCCCCGCCGGGCGAATTCAAGATTGTGCGCGGCGGCGCATGGGACAAAGCGATGACCGACTGCCGGTCGGCCACCCGCGGCAATCTGCCACCCAGCTATGCCTGGGAGACGGTTGGGTTCCGCATCGTGCGCACGCTGCCGCTGCGCGCGGAATAGCAATCGCTCCGGCGTCTGCCTGCTGATGTGGCCACGCCGCCCGGCGTGGATGCTGCTGCAGATTCGCGGCACGGCGGCCACTCCCACTCATTGCAGCAAAAAACCGGCGGATGGCACCGCGCACGAAACCGCCGGCAACTTTTGCACCTCTGCAACCATAAATTATCGTGGTGCATGAGAAATTATCGGCGTTCCGCGTCACCTGCTGCGCGCCGCACGCCGTGCGGCGGCTACGGGCAGAAATGCGCGCGGTGCGGTCGTAGGAGTCGCTTCATGCAAAGAATGTGGGAGCCGCCTCCGTGCGGCGAATGCTGCGTCTTCAATGTAAGAATGCGCAGCATCGCGACACGGAGGTCGCTCCCACTCCCAGATCCCGCGGTTGGTATGTGTAGTTGCTCCCCACCGAGCTTGCCTCGGTGGAAGCAAAGATTGAGTAAAGAACGCCGGCGCGCCTTTTTACTCAATCTTATTCACCCACGACGCAAGGTCGTAGGGGTCTGGCAGAAGAGATGATGAATATCCAATATTGAAAACTCAATATCCAAGTTCGAAGTATCTGCGCAGAACTTTATCATTGGTTATGCCTTGCTGCGTGGAGTCCCGTCAAAGGCGGGATTGGATATTGGATATTCGCATTCACTGAATCACTTTAGCGCGTTTGTGGGGGTCTCAGGCGCACCCACCCGCCCAACTCTTGCGTTCGCCGTGTTTTTACTTTCCGCTTTGCTTCTGTGTTTGCACCGCCGGATCTGGGCCACTCTGCAATTACGGCATGTTTACCGGCGCGCTGGGCGCGGATGCATTGCCCAACTGATCTGTCTGGCGCGCCCGCAGCACGAGCGGCTGCGGTACTTTGGCGACGGCCTGCACCGGCAGCAGATTCGTGCGCGCGCCGCCTTGCGGTTGCCACGCCAAGTGCGCCGCCGCCCAGCCCGTATGCTCATAGTATTCCACCACGATGCAGTGCCTGCCCGGGCCCAACGTGAGCGTGCCCGGTTTGTCTTTGGGCTCATGAATGCCCCAGTTGTCAATCAGCAGTGCGCCATCGACGAACAATTTGCTGCCATCATCGGTGCCGAGGAAAAACGTGGCGGAGGTTGCGGACGGCAGTGACAGATAGCCCGTCCAGCGGACGCTGAAATTATCGGGCGTGATAATGCCGCGCAGCGGCGCGCCTTCTTCATAGTCGAAATTTATGACGCGATCGACGCGATACATGGCCGGATTCGTCCACACTTCACTGTTGAAGTACTCGCCACGAAAGCCGGCCAGCGTCGGATCGAACACGACATTCGTCACGCCCTGCTGATTGAGCCGCACGCTGTACAGCGGCAACCACTCACCCGGCTGCGTCTCGCATTCCAGCACAACCGTGGCGCCCGGCTCGCCTTCCAATGCCAGTGTGCTCGTGCCTGCCGCGCTGCGCACGACCGGCGGCATGGCCGCCGAGTCCACGGTCACCACGAACGGCGCCGACATGCGGCCCGCCGCCGTTTTTGCGACCAGCACGTTCCGGCCACTTGCCGCATTATGCCCGACCAGCACCCCGGTCAGTTGCACACCGCCGGGGCCGGTGCGTTGGCCCAGCACGCGATCCTTGTCGTCGCGCACGCTGACCGGCGTGGCATGGCCCACTCCTTCGATGCGCACGACCGGCGCGGTCGTCGCCTGTTGCGGCTGCGAATAGCGCAAGGTCGGCAAATCCGGCGCGCGCGGATCTTTCTCCAATACAGTACTGACCATCGTCCAGGGCGGCGTCATCAGCACCCGCTCCTTTTCCGCCGCAAAATCGAATGCGAGATTGAAGGCGACACGCTGGCCGTTAAGCAGCGTCAGTGCCTGCGCGCGATCCTCCGGAAATTCCTGTCCGCTGGTCACACCGCGCACGCCAAGTCGCGCCGGCAAAGCCATTTCGACCACAACCCAGCCCGTCACATCCGTGCTCCAGACATACTGCGCGCCCGGCCACGCCGTCAGGTTGTTGTGCAACTCCACCTGCGGCGCTTTGCCGTATGCGGCCCGCCACAGGTACGTGTCGCCGCCCACCCAGAAACCATTGTCAGCCGACGTGTCGAGCTGCCCCTCTAACGTAAACGGGCGTGGCGCGCGCGCCACCAAATACAACGTTTCTTCATCCCAAGAGGTATACACCTGGCAGACGTCACGCGCTTGATTTGTGTTGGTCGCGGCATACCAGCGGTACAGCAGCGGCGTGTATTCCGACTCGATCACGCCATCAATGCGCGGTGCGCGCAGCGCATAGCCGATTTGCGGCGCAATCGCCACGGTCGGCCATTGGTCTGCGCCATCCGGCATGCCGTCGCCATCCGTATCGGTCTTCTGCGGGTCGGCGCCAAGGTAAATGTCCGCCGTGAATTCCTCCAAGTCGCCCAAACCATCGCCGTCTGTATCGGGATTCAGTGGGTCGCTGCCAAAGCGGCGCTCATCCATCGGCAAGGCCGCGTCATCATCGGCCAAGCCGTCCCCGTCCGAGTCCAGCGCCGTGAGCTGGCTGCCGGTCGCGCCGGGTATTTGCAGATACTTGCGGAAATTGCGCAAGGTGCAGGCTTCCCAATCCCAATGTTGCCCGCCTGGTTTGACCACCCGCCCCGGCTGCGCATTCGGGCTCTCCGTGCTGTCGGTATACGGATGGCCCGCCAAAAAATCGTCAAAGCCCGCGCCGCCCGCAATCGCCATGTCGAGCGCATGCTGAAACTCATGCACAAAAATCCAGGCCGTGTCGAAGCCCGTGTTGGTGTCCGCCGATGGGAACGAATTCATTTGCCCGCCCATGCCGGGGCCGCCGAACGCCGCACCGGTCTTGTCGAAAATCACAAAACCGCCCAAATTTCCAAGTAGACCACGTCCAGTCGTAAACATGCCGTCGAATTGATTATTGACAAAGCCGCGGCGCCGCAAGTCCGCCTCAATGTGCTCATACGTCCCGCCCTCATTGGATGGCGCCACCGTGTCAATCGGCAGAAAGCTGATGGTCAGGTTCAACTCCCCGCGCGTGTTGCGGAAATAAAACAAACGGCCGACATTGACCGCGTTGACGATGCTGGCATACTCCGCATCGCCAACGTAATTGGGCGCGTTCGTCGCCCCGCGATAGATCACCGCCAGCAGGCGCAGGTCTTTGATGGGCTTGTCGTGGTCGTGCGCCACGGCGTCCGGCCGCGCCGCCATAAGACAGCCACACAGGGCCAACACACTCACACTGCCACGCCGTATCACGCTCTTCATAACCGCTCCTTGGTGCAATGGATTAGTTTCAGCATGAGTATATTATAGCTATCTTGAGACTAAAACGCAACACGAGCAAATTAATATGTTCGCGGCGCACAAATTACCGCAAAAACATGCGCGGCGAATGGTTTTTCTCACGCACGGCGCGCAGCACATAACGCGGAACACCGTTAAATTCTCGTGCGACACGAGAATTTATGGTTGCAGAGGTGCAGAAATTGCCGGCAACGCATACGCTGCATTCGCCGCACGGAGGCGGCTCCCACTTTCATTGCAAGCAAAGACTCCTGCTGCGTACGTGTGTTGCTGCCCGTAGCCGACGCACGGCGTGCGGCGCGCAGCACATAGCGCGGAACGCCGTTCCGCGGCTACACCTGCGCAGAGAATCCCACCGTTCCGCCGCGGGCGGACCTGAATATTCGGTGAAGATACAGCCGTCCAAGCCGTGCGGCTTGGCCACATCAGCAGCACCGCACAACCCATGCGGGTGGTTTCTTAATTTTGGAATTTCAGATTGGTAGTCAGATTTTTTGGTCGGCGTCCTGCAAAGACTCAAGCGCCTCGACATCTGCCAGGTCTTTGGTGCGTCCGGCAGCCCGTTTGTTGCGGATGAGATCTTTTCTCGAAAATTTAACCTCTTCGGCGACTAAGCACTGCAACATTTCTTTGTAATCGTCGTTCAACATCGTGCTGTTTGCTTAAAGATGCCACTTCGCGGGTGAGTGGCCACACGAGGCCGACGCGGCTGGCGATGGATCCCGGCATAAATTCATCGTTCCTTTTTCCCGCCAAACGTCCAATGCTCGTGATGGTCTTTTGCATGCCTAAATTATACCATTTTTCCTGCGATTCCACAATGCCGCCGGGCGTCTTGTGCCAGGCAAAAGAAATGTCATCCTGCCTGAAATTATGAAATAAGAACGGGAGCCGCATTCCCATGCGGCAACCCTGCCACGGGAGCCGCCGGCGTAGCGCGCGCAGACAGGTAGGGCGGTCAGGCCCTTGACCGCCGCGGTCGTCGCTGCGCCATTGTAGCACCGGCGTGCGCGCGCAGGCAGCAACGGCGGTCAGGGCCTGACCGCCCTACCTCAGCCTCCGGCCACGCACGCGCAGGACCCACAACAGATTTGGCTGAGTACAGGTTCGCATTTTCCCTTATTTCGGAATTTCAGATCCTGCGCTGCCATTGGACATTCGCGCCCGTTTTTTGTATTATCGTTCTTGCGTTGGCATACCATCACTGTAACCACTTTGATTTGTTATGAATCCTTGGCTTCTTGAAAAACAGGGCTGGCAACCGGCCGCCTTACCGCAGCACAATTCGATCTTCACCGTTTGCAACGGCTATTGGGCGCTCAAGGGCCTGCTGCTCGAAGACCGCGGCGAGATCATGCCGACCACCATCGTCAATGGCGTCTTCGACCTGTGCAACATGTTCGCCACGATTCCGCCCAGCAAGGTGAAGCGCTGGTATCTCGAGGAAGACAAGTTTGACCAAGGCGCGCCCAGCCCGTCGGTCGCCAATCTGCCGAATCCGCTCGACCTGCGCGTCTTCATCAATGACCATGAGTTGTGCGTGCAGCAGGGCGTCATCACCGAGTTTGTGCAGTCACTCGACCTGCGCAGCGCGTGCTATCGCTACTCCTTTGTGCACACCGACGCGCGCGGCAACGCCACACGCATCGAGATGACGCGCTTCTGTGACGCAAATCACTGGCACGCCGCCCATCTGCGCTATGCCCTCACACCGCTGAATTACACGGCCCACCTGCGCATCTTGTCCGGCATTGACGGCACGGTGTGCTCGAATGTCGTGCGCGACCGCCAGTTCGACGTTGTGGGCACGAGTGCCGATGACGAAAACTATTGCTTTCTGCAGGCCAAGACCCGCGCCCGCGGGATTGCCGTCGAGGTCGGCGTCCACATGCGCTATGCCACCACGCGCGACGGCAAGACCACTCCCCTGCCACCTTTGTCGCGCCGGGTGCTGCACATGGCGGCGCGGGTCGCCGAGGAGTGCAGCGTGACCCTCACGCCCGGCCTGACGCTCACACTTGACAAAGCCATGGTCATCGGCACCAGCGACGACGCGCGCCGCGGCGTGCCGGTCACCATCGCCACCGCGCTGCACGAGGCCGTCGCGCGCGGCTATGACGCTTCATTGCAGGCACACGCTGCCACCTGGCAGTCCTATTGGAATCGCTGCGACGTCAGCATTGACGGCGACGAACTCGCCCAGCACTATCTGCGCTTCTGTCTATGTCATCTAATCGCCGCCGCGCCCAAGCACACGGACAGTTTGGGCGTGCCAGTCAAACTCCTCACTGGCGAATATTACCAGGGCAATACGTTTTACGACACGGACACGTACATTGTCCCATTCTACACGCATGTCATGCCGGAATGGGCGCGGCACTGCCTGAATTGGCGTTACATCGGCTTGGCGCCCGGGCGCGAGATCGCCCGGCAGCAAGGCTTTCGCGGAGCAAAGTTCGCCTGGCAGGCCGGGCCGGAGGGCGAAGAGTGCCTGGGGGTCTGGTGGCATTTCATCCACTCGAATATTCATATCAACGGCGATGTCGTATATGCCATGCTGCAATACATCGATGTAACCGGCGACACGGCGTTCTTGCAGGACAAAGGTGTTGAATTGTTGCGCGATGCCGCGCGCTTCTACGCCTCGCGCGCCGAGTACGCCAAGCAAAACGACCGCTATCATCTGCACGACGTCGCCGGCCCGGATGAAGGGCATTGCACCAGCACCGACAACTTCTACACCAATTATCTGGCGCAAAAAGTATTGCGGACCGCGGCGGACGTCTGCGAAAGAACGGGAGCGGCTGATCCGGCCGAATGCGCCACGTGGCGCACGGTCGCCGGGAAATTGCGCTTCCTGTTCGACCCGCAGACCAACGTCTACGAGCAGTACGACGGCTTTTACCAGCTTGAGGATGTCTCGGACGATTTCTTCGCGCGCCGGCGCGACCGCAAGGAATGGTTCGCGCCCGTCCGCCCGTACCAGGCAATACATCAGCCAGACGTCATCATGGCCATGCTGCTATACCGGCGCGAGTTCAGCGACGAGGTTTTCGCCGCAAATCAGCGTTTCTACTATCCGCGCACGATGAATTTCTCGTCCATGAGTTACGGGCTGAACGCGATTGCCTGCAATGAGGTTGGTGACACGCAGGAAGCCTACAAGAATTTCCTGATCACGGCCGGCATGGACATTGACGAAGAATTAACCGGCCGGCGTGACACGGCCCAGGGTATGCACGGCACGGCCTGCGGCGGCGCGTGGCTGGCGGTGGTCTTTGGTTTTGCGGGCGTGCAGGTACACGACGGCATCCTGACGCTGCGCCCGCGCCTGCCGCAAAAATGGCAGGCGCTGCGCTTTACCGTGATGGTGCGTGGCAGCATCTGCCGCGTGACGATCACGCCCAAGGAAGTCAGCATTGCGGTGGATGCCGCGGCGCCGCACGCGGTGGATGTGGTGATTGGCGCTCAGCCGAAGACAGTCCAGCCCGGCGCGCACGCGCGCGTTGTCATCTGACGCAGCCGCGCCGCGCGGCTATAATCCGGCAATGCGCGCGCGGCACCGACGCGAAATCGTCCGGCATGGCTTTTCGCCTGCCATTTATTTCACGTGAAATGGCGCGCCGGCCCTTCTCCCAACTTGTCCTTCTTGCGCCAGTTGATTTTCGCCCTTTAAAAAAACGCCGCGCGTGCAAGCACGCGCGGCGCGAAAGAAAACCTGGCAACGACCTACTCTCCCACAGCCTTACCTGCAGTACCATTGGCGCGCCGGGGCTTAACTGCCGTGTTCGGAATGGGAACGGGTGTGGCCCCCGGGCTATAATCACCAGGAAAAAGTGCGTTGTTGCGGCGGACGACCAAGGCCGCCCGCCACAACAACAAGAACAAGGTTAGTCATGCGAGATAAGAAGCTACAGCGTAGAGAATCATATAAATATATGCAAGCCAATCGAACATTAGTACCGGTTAGCTGAAGTCCTTACGGACTGTACACACCCGGCCTATCAACCCCGTGGTCTTCGGGGAGTCTGATTGGGAACGTTCATCTTGGAGGGGGCTTGGCGCTTAGATGCTTTCAGCGCTTATCCCGTCCCGACGTAGCTACCCAGCGCTTACCCTTGGAAGGATAACTGGAACACTAGAGGTCGGTCCACTTTGGTCCTCTCGTACTAAAAGCAGCTCTCCGCAACGTTCCTACGCCCACAGCAGATAGGGACCGAACTGTCTCACGACGTTCTGAACCCAGCTCACGTACCGCTTTAATCGGCGAACAGCCGAACCCTTGGGACCTTCTCCAGCCCCAGGATGCGATGAGCCGACATCGAGGTGCCAAACCGCGTCGTCGATATGGACTCTTGGACGCGATAAGCCTGTTATCCCCGGAGTACCTTTTGTCCGTTGAGCGACGGCGATTCCACATTCAACCGCCGGATCACTAGCGCCTGCTTTCGCATCTGCTCGACTTGTAAGTCTCGCAGTCAAGCACCCTTCTACGCTTGCGCTCACTGCCTGATTGCCAACCAGGCTGAGGGTACCATTGCGCTCCTCCGTTACACTTTAGGAGGATACCGCCCCAGTAAAACTGACCATCTGCCACTGTTCAGCGTCCGGCTTCACGGCGCGCTGTTAGAGCGTTAATAATCCAAGGCCGGTATTTCAAGATTGGCTCAGCCAAGCCTGACGACCTGACTTCAAAGCCTCCCGGCTATCCTACACATGAACAATCAACGCCCAATAGCAGAGTACAGTAAAGGTTCACGGGGTCTTTCCGTCTAGCTGCGGGTAAGCGGCATCTGCACCGCTGCTACAGTTTCGCCGAATCTCTCGCTGAGACAGTCCCCAGATCGTTACGCCATTCGTGCAGGTCGGAACTTACCCGACAAGGAATTTCGCTACCTTAGGACCGTTATAGTTACGGCCGCCATTCACCGGGGCTTCGGTTCGCCGCTTCTTCTTGCGAATAACAGCTTGCCTTAACCTTTCGGCATTGGGCAGGCGTCAGCACCTATACGTCGCCTTGACGGCTTCGCAGATACCTGTGTTTTTGTTAAACAGTCGCCTGGGTCATTTCACTGCGGCCCCCTTGCGAGGGCACCCCTTCTCCCGAAGTTACGGGGCTAATTTGCCGAGTTCCTTAGCGAGAGTTCTTACGCGCACCTGAGTATATTCAACCCACCCACGTGTGTCCGTTTACGGTACGGTCTCAACATAACTGCTAGAAGGCCTTTCCTGGCACCGGGCATCACCAGATTACTCCATGCTTGCGCACGGATCATCATCACGTCTCGGTGTTGTGTCGGCGGATTTGCCACTCCGACCACCTGCACGCTTAAACGGACATTCCATAGCCCGCTCTGACTAGCTTGATGCGATCCTCCAATCGTCATAACGTTATGCTGAGGTACAGGAATATTAACCTGTTTCCCATCGACGACGCCTTTCGGCCTTGCCTTAGGGACCGACTAACCCTGGGAGGACGAACCTAGCCCAGGAATCCTTGGGTTTTCGGTGACAAGGATTCTCACCCTGTTTATCGCTACTCGTTCCGGCATAATCACTTCCAACCGCTCCATCGCTCCTTACGGTACGACTTTACTGCTGTTGGAACGCTTCTCTACCACTGTCTTTCGACAATCCATAGCTTCGGCGATACGCTTGAGTCCCGCGTATTTTCGGCGCGAAGATTCTCGACTAGTGAGCTATTACGCACTCTTTAAATGATGGCTGCCTCTAAGCCAACATCCTAGCTGTCATCGAACCTTCACATCCTTATGTACACTAAGCGTATACTTGAGGGCCTTAGCTGATGGTCTGGGCTGTTCCCCTTTCGACAATGAAGCTTATCCCCCACTGTCTGACTCCTGTGATACGGCTACCGGTATTCGGAGTTTGATTCGCGTCAGTACGTTGGTATAAACGCCCTATACGATTCAGTGCTCTACCCCCGATAACTATTACACAAGGCTAGCCCTAAAGCTATTTCGAGAAGAACCAGCTATCACCAAGTTTGATTGGTCTTTCACCCCTACCCACAACTCATCCAGGCACTTTTCAACGTACAAAGGTTCGGGCGTCCACAGCGTGTTACCGCTGCTTCCCCCTGGTCATGGGTAGATCACTTTGGCTTCGGGTCTATGGCCAGCTACTAAACGCACATTTCGCACTCGGTTTCCCTGCGGCTACACTCCTTTGGAGCTTAACCTTGCAACTGACCATAACTCGCCGGATCATTAAACAAAAGGCACGCCGTCAGCCATTCCGGGTTTGACCCCGGCATAGGCCTTCGACAGCTTGTAAGCGCACGGTTTCAGATCTATTTCACTCCTCTTATAGAGGTTCTTTTCACCTTTCCCTCACGGTACTAGTTCACTATCGGTCACTCACGAGTATTTAGCCTTGGAGAGTGGTCTCCCCGGATTCCGACCTGGTTTCACGTGTCAGGCCGTACTTGGGATCCCGCTAGGTTGTTGTCAGATGTCGCATACGCGGCTATCACGCTCTTTGGCGGACCTTTCCAGACCCTTCCGCTATCGTTCAACATACCATATCGCGGTCCCGCAACCCCGCCGGCGCCGAAGCCCCGACGGTTTAGGCTGTTCCCCTTTCGCTCGCCACTACTTAGGGAATCTCAATTGATTTCTACTCCTCGGGATACTGAGATGTTTCACTTCTCCCGGTGTCGCCCGCTGCACCTATGAATTCAGTACAGCGTTGCCAGACATTACTCTGACAGGGTTTCCCCATTCGGAAATCTTCGGATCTATGCCTGTTAGACGGCTACCCGAAGCTTATCGCAGCCTACCACGTCCTTCATCGCCTGTGAGTGCCAAGGCATCCCCCGTGCGCCCTTTCGCGCTTGACAAGATGATTCTCAGGCACGTTTTCCAGTTTTTTAAAAACTGGCAAACGGCTATCACTGCAGCCTCTTACCTCTTGCATGAACCTAACCTGTCAAAGATCAAGCAGCAGGGCAGGAGCACGAGCCACCTGCCGAACCACGACAATCGAAATGTTTTAGGAAGCCGAAACGAGTGTCCGACCACTTATACAGCCCAAGGCTGTCCCTGCCGGGCGCGCCGAAGCGCGCCATGCGGCGGCGGTTGCCCGCGGGAATACCTTGTCTGCATTTCTCCTTAAGGAGGTGATTCAGCCACTCCTTCCGGAACGGCTACCTTGTTACGACTTCGTCCTAATTACCAGCCACACCTTCGGCGCATAAACGACTTCGGGTGTAACCAGCTTTCATGACGTGACGGGCGGTGTGTACAAGACCCGGGAACGTATTCACGGCGCCGTAGCTGATGCGCCATTACTAGCGATTCCGGCTTCATGGAGTCGAATTGCAGACTCCAATCCGAACTGGGGCCGGCTTTTGCGGATTAGCTTACTCTCGCGAGTTCGCAGCCTTTTGTACCGGCCATTGTAGCACGTTTCTAGCCCCAGGCATAAGGGCCGTACTGACTTGACGTCATCCCCACCTTCCTCCGGTTTGTCACCGGCGGTCTCGATAGAGTGCCCAGCCGAACTGATGGCAACTATCGACAAGGGTTGCGCTCGTTGCGGGACTTAACCCAACACCTCACGGCACGAGCTGACGACAGCCATGCAACACCTGTGTAACACCCTCGAAGGAGACCGGCTTTCACCGGCCGTGCAGTTACATGTCAAGCCTGGGTAAGGTTCTACGCGTTGCGTCGTATTAAAGAACATGCTCCACCGCTTGTGCGGGTCCCCGTCAATTCCTTTGAGTTTCACCGTTGCCGGCGTACTCCCCAGGCGGTGCACTTAACGCGTTAACTACGACACAGGAAGGGTCGATTCTCCCTACATCTAGTGCACATCGTTTACAGCGTGGACTACCAGGGTATCTAATCCTGTTTGATCCCCACGCTTTCGGGCTTCAGTGTCAGCAACGCGCTCGTAAGCCGCTTTCGCCGCAGGTGTTCTACTGGATATCTACGCATTTCACCGCTACACCCAGTATTCCGCTTACGTATCACGCGCTCAAGTTCGCCAGTTTCTCCCGCAGTTCCGGAGTTAAGCTCCGGGATTTCACGGAAGACATAACGAACCACCTAGACCCCCTTTACGCCCAGTAAATCCGAACAACGCTTGCCACCTCTGTCTTACCGCGGCTGCTGGCACAGAGTTAGCCGTGGCTTGTTCTGCAGGTACCGTCAAACCGATAGCGCTGTTAACGCCTCGGCATTCGCCCCTGCTCAAAGCGGTTTACAACCCGAAGGCCTTCTTCCCGCACGCGGCGTCGCTTCGTCAGGGTTTCCCCCATTGCGAAAGATTCTCGACTGCAGCCTCCCGTAGGAGTCTGGGCAGTGTCTCAGTCCCAATGCGGCCGGTCAGTCTCTCAACTCGGCTACCCGTCGTCGCCTTGGTAGGCCATTACCCCACCAACTAGCTGATAGGACGCGGGTCGCTCTCAACGCGGCAGGCCTTGCGGTCCCCACCTTTAGCCATATGACTTGCGTCACATGCCATTATTCGGTATTAACCTTCCTTTCGGAAGGGTATTCCCAGCGCCGAGGCACGTTACCCACGTGTTACTCGCCCTTACGCCACTAAGACTTTTCATATTGCTATAAAAAATCTCCGTTCGACTTGCATGCCTAATCCACGCCGCCAGCGTTCGTTCTGAGCCAGGATCAAACTCTCCGTCAACATTTTTGTGTTTCTTGAAAGTCTGACTCAGGTTCATCCTGTTATCTAGCTTTACTCAAAGAGAACTCCGTGTGTTGCCACACGAGTTCCCGCACTCGTTTCGGCATTCCTAAAACAATTCGATTGTCAAAGAACTACACCGCGGTATTTCTGCGGCGGCGAACATCATACTGTATTGTTCGCCATTTGTCAAGCCCCCCCATTTTCCTTCCCGTTTTCAGTCCGGCGCGGGGGCTCGCAAGCGGCTCTATCGTGCCCACTTGCGCCTCAGATATTTTTAAGGCGATTATTAGTGTATCACAAACGATCCCAAATGTCAAGCGCCCCCTTGAATTGGCGCGCGTGTTGCGTAAAACACCATTATTTACTGGCTTCTTCAGCCATGCGTGGCGCGCGCCGCGCTTGGATTATTTTTGGCGCGGCGGCGGCGCGCGTGTTGCAATGCACGGCGCGTGTGCCGGCGCGCGGCGCGCCCCGGAGGCCCGCCCAATTACATGCCCGGCAAGTCGGCGCGGATGCGTTGCGAGAAGGCCGGATCTTGGCCGGCCGCCTGCGCGCGCCCATTGACCAGCACGCGCTCGCGCAGCAGCGCCAGCGGCAGATTGGTCGCCACCGCGCCGCTGCGATACAGCGCCTCGTCAAAATGCCCGTTCAGAATCACCGACCAGTGCCACTGGGCGCGCGGGCCGTACGGCATGATGTGGCGGAAGGCCTCGACCATGCAGTTGGACGTCAGCGCGTTGTACCAGCGCGGCTGCGCGTGCAATTGGTTGATTTCGCGCAGATAATCGAGGAAGATGTTGCGGATGATCGCGCGTGACAGCGGCCGCGTGCGGTACAGGCGCACGTTCTCGCCCGTGCGGTAGTTGGTGCGCAGCCGCACCACGTCGCGCTCGTCGGCCACAATGTAGATCAATTCGTAGTTGCGGAAGAAGCCGCGCATCAGCGAATAGGTCTCCCCCACTTGCTTGCGCATCTCGATCGAAATGCAAAGATACTCGCCGGTGCGGAAGCCAAAGCTCAGCATGGTGTGCGCCACGTCCCGCAAGCCCCAGTCCACCAGATAGAGGTCCAGATGATCCAATTCAGCCAGATTGAAGGTCTTGTCATAATACTGCACGTCATAATCCGTTTCCGTGCGGTAGTCACAGTTGCGGATGTTGTGGACGGTCACCCAATCGCCGGTGATGGTCGCCGAAGGCAGCTGCGCCACGTCGGGCTGCCACGGGCGGTTGTTCGACGGCCGTTGCGCCAGCCAGGCCAGCAGCACCAGCAGTCCGAGCAGCGCCAAGCCGCACAAGGTCATGCGGTAGGGCCGCACAAAAACCACAACTGCCAGCACGGCGGCCACAAAGACGCAGGTCAAGAGCGCGGATTGCCATTGCGGCAGGCGGGAAAACCAGAGTGCCATGCCGCTCCAGACCGTCAGCGCCAGCACGCCCAGCGTGGCAAGAAAGTAGAGGATGCCCATCATGTATGCCAGCATTGCAGTCTATTATATGTGCTCATACCAAGCTTTCAAAGCCGCGCCGGATGATCTGGGCCATGAGCACACGCCGCTTCTGGAGAAAATAATCGTAGGGCATGGTTTCCCAGCCGTCCGGCAGCGCGTGCATTTCGTGCATGACCCGCCAGTCGTTGTCTGCAAACCTTGGCTGTAGTTTCGGCACGTATTCCGCCGGGGCATCATCGCTGACGTCCACGTTGTCCGGCCACTCCAGCAAGGCGAAATTCGCCGTCTGATTGATCTGCTTCAGATCCGTGATGCCCTGCGCCTCCAGCCAGGCGCGCGGGAACAAATGATGCCGCTCGAGTGCCTTTCGCTTTGTCTTCAAGGCCGGATCGAGCAGGTCCGCGACTTTCTTGTGCGAGAACAGCACCGGACCGCCGAGTTTGTTCTGCGCCGCGTGGTACGCGAACAATTCCGGGTTCCGGGCGGAGGAACTATCCATCGCATTCGGCAGCGTGATGCTCCAGAAGTCCGGCGTCAGCGTGTCAGCAATAATCTTGTTCATGACTGCCAGATACGCCTCGGCATCCGCGGCGTCTTTGATGCGGTTGAGATCGCCGTCCATCGCCGTCTCTGGTGAACTGGTATAGCGCCCAGCCAAAGTGCTCGCATAAAACCAGCGCCCAATCAGCCGTTGAAGAACATGTTCGGGCACCCCGTATTTCGTACGGCCAATCAAGTAGAACGCGTAGGCATACAGCAAGGCGCTCTCGGATGAGATCAGTTCGCTCGTGCGGAAGCCCGCGCCGACCAGGCAACTCAGGAATTGGTGCCAGTTGGTCAGGTCGAGCACAATTGCCTGCGCCTCTTTCAGCCGGGCAAACTGTGCTTCACGGTGTTCCACCGAGAACTCACCCGTATCAAGATCCTTGCCGCGCAAGACCTGGTACACGCTCTTGAGCCGGCCGCGCATAAAGCCAATTGCCACGGCCACGCGCAAGAGTTGATCGGGCCCGGGCTGGATAAAGTGATTGAACGGCGACGGCGGATCGCCGGCCTTCGGCGGCTGGTACGAGCGCCGGCGGAACGTCTCGAGTTCCTTGCGGCCTTCATCCCAAAATACGGACAAAAGCGTCAGAATGAAGTCGGCCTGATTCAGTTTCACGCCCTCACTGTTGATGCGGACAAAGATATCGGCCACCTGCTCTTCGTCAACCGTGGGCGCGATTTCCATCGCCGTGAAAGGATATTTCTGCAAATCGAAGAGTCGATCAAGATTGTGAGCAATCATCTCCTTTTCAGCGTCCGAGAGTGTCTGCTTCGCCTCGCTTCCTTTCAGAAAGTCATTAACCAGAGTCCAGCACGGCTTGCCCGACGCCCACAGAACTGAAATATCCGCGATGAATTCAGGATCCTTGCGGATGGCTGCATCGGCGACCTCGAACTTGCCGTCCTTTGGCCGAAACGCAATCTCGATCTTGCGTTGCCGGTAGCTCTCGTCCAGCACCACCTTGCCCCGGAACACGGCATACAGCGAGGTCAGCCGTTGCTGGCCGTCCACGATTAATAGGCCTGGTGCCTGGTGCTGTTTCGGATCTGTTCCGATCTGCTTCACGCCGTTGACCGCGGCATTCGCCCAGAACAGCAAATAACCGACCGGGAAACCGCGATACATGGAATCAAACAAGTCGCGCACCTTGGCATTCGACCAGACGAATGGCCGCTGGATGTCCGGCAGACCGATGTCACCAATGTCAATGTAATGCAGCAGACCGGCCAAATCATAGTCCACGCGCTTGAAGCACGTTTTCAATTCATTCATGCCTGTACCTTGTTCTGAAAACAATACTGCGACTGCTTGCTGCAAGCGCTCGCAAGTGGAATTGCAAACCTGATGCACGATGGCAGCCGCAAGCGTTTCGGCATCATTGCGAGGCTGAACCAGCACCAGTTCTGAAGAATACGATGTGACCGAGACATGACAGCAATGCCTGATTGAAGAACGCTCTGATCAGCGCTATCCTGCGGGACGAGTTTGCTGCGGATAGCCCGCTGCAGGATCATCTCGTAGTGCTTCGCTGTTGCGCGCATGGGAAGTCTCAACGCCCGTATTGGGCAGGTTTTTCGCGGAGCATGGGCACGGCGTCAGGCGGCAGCATGACTACTTTGCCATCCTGCCACACCGCCATGGGACGGTTTCTCAGTTTATGGTCGGCAATGACCTTCAGAATAGCGCTTTCCATGGCCGCGACGGCTTTCTGTGTCAATGTCTGCTCTTTCATTGCGTCACCTGTGCGGTTATTTCCCTAAACAAAGGTCGGTTCAAAACCGTGATCTTGCCGGCTGTCTCTTTGAAAATGAGATGCGATTTCTCCCCGGAATTATCGAAAAAGTGAATGGTATCCATCGCGGGGCCGTAGAGAGCAAACATGTTTCGCAATGAGCGTGGATAGCGCCGCCGCACATCCGGCTCAGGAACATTGTGCCCGCCCGCTTCCACGCGGTCCCGGATACGAGCCAAGGCGAGCTCGGCGCTGGGAATCCAGAGATAGAACAAATGCAGCGCGAAACCGGCCTCGCGGGCCTGGCGGAGGATGTGCAGATAGGTTCGACCCGCAAGCGTAGACTCAAAGGCAAACGAATCCCCAGCGCGTATGGCGCGCTGCACCTCGCGCAGAACCATCTTGCCGGCTTCCACGGCGGCGGCGGAGGGATCGAACGGCGAGAGTCCGGCAGCAATGAGGTCGGAGTTGATGAACCGCAGGCAATGGGCGTAATCTGGGAGAAACTCGCGGGCAAAAGTCGTCTTGCCGGCTCCGTTTGAACCGGCGATGACATAGACATGCCTGTCCGTTGACCGTTTCAACTTGTGCTCTCCAGCGCGGCGGCGAGTTCGTTCTTCAGCGCTTCGCGCGCGGCGGCTACCTCAGTGCACCACCAGCCCTTTTCGCTCATGTTCTTCTTGTCTGGGTCATCCATGCTCGTCTCATTGCACGTATCTCGTACCGTTTTTACCAACAGTAATTTCATTCAGCATGATCTCTCACAGCAGCCACGCGGCGCAGTGCTGTGATTATAGCAAAATCGAAAAGTTGACGCGGCGAACGCCGCGCGTTCAGCTTTTGCGGTGCAGGCGGCGGAAGATACGCATGATCGCCACCCGCACGCGCGTCAGCCACGTGATCTTGCCACCCTCCAGCCGCACTCTCAGCTCGACATAGAAACGGCCCATCGAGCGCACCAGCAGCCGGAAGAGATCGTCCTTGCCCTCGGTTTTGCCGCGGCAGATATGGTCATGGCAACCAATCGCCACGGCTTGCACCGGTACGCACAATTGGATTTTCGCCAGCCCGGCCATGTCCAAGTCCTTCTCCTCCGCTTCGAGCTGCATGGCCGCCGCGCGGACGCCGTGCCGGTCGCGGGCATATTCCTCGTAGCGCATGCCGATCAGTTTCTCCCAGTCGCGCAGATGCTGGGCTTCAATACCCAAGGTGCGCAGGGAATTGATGTGTGCCTTGGCAATCCGCGTGCCGATGTCGGCGAGATAGACGCGCTTGTCGTCCTCCATCCGCAGGTCGGGCGCCTCAAGCACCAGCATGATCAGCACCAGCGCGCCCACCAGCAATTCATTGAAAATCCGGTCGTGCTCCTCCTGGCTCAACTGGTCGAAGCCCGCCAGATGGCGGAATTGCTTGTCACGAAACAGATGGAAGGCGTCATGCGCGGCCGCCTGCACCAGGTTTGCCGCCGTGGCATCGGCCATCTGCTCGAGTGTTTCAAACTGCGGTGGTTTCATCGACGTTGCCATCGTATGGTTCTCATGCCGTCATGCTGCGCAGGTGCGTAATGCAACCCGCGCAAGATGATACCACGCCGGTGCGGTCTTGTCAATGGAGTGCAGCAGTAGTGTTGCAGTTAGCCGGAATGTGGCCGCGGGGCACGCCGCGGATGCTGTGCAGTCCAAGGGGTGCGGCTTTCTTTCAAATCTGGCACACCACCGATCGCCGCTGTTGGCGGGATCAGTGGACGCAGAGATTGGGAAAAAATACGGCGCGCCTTAATACTCAATTTTATTCATCCACGATCCCGCCGCCGGCGGGATCGTGCGGGTCTCTGCGGGTGCGAGCCAAGGCACTGCGCCAGCCAGGCGGGAGCCGCTGCCACAGTAGCCGCCGGCGTAGAGCGCGTAGACAGGTAGGGCGGTCGGGCCCTTGACCGCCGCGGTCGTCGTTGCGCCATTGCAGCACCGGCGTGCGCGCGCATGCAGCAGCGGCGGTCAGGGCCTGACCGCCCTACCGCACCCACCGGCCACGCACGCGCAGGATCCACACCGGATTTGGCTGCGTCAGGTTCGCATTTTCCCCTATCGCGGAATTTCAGGCGCCGGGTATTGGCTGTTTGACAAAACGCACTGCGGCAACGGGCAACGGTGTGCCGTTCAATGCACGTGCAACCGCTGCGGTGGCAGCGCGGCGGCAGCGCGGCGGTGCGGCGGCGGTTGACAGTACCGGGCGGATGTGGTACACTCTAGCACGGTATTGCGGACAACCCTATTTGCAGACGAAGATATGATGAATGTGACACGAGAGACGCGGCTGGCCGTGCTGATGCTGGCATGGCTGACGGCCTTGGTTGCCGGTGGCGCGCCGCGCGAAGTACAGTTGCTCTATTCGATTGGCACGCACCGGGTGAAAACCCCGGCCAGCATCGGCACGGCCATAAAACTGCAGGTGCGCGACACGCCCGAATTGCGCCACGCATGGGCCCAAATCGAGGCGGACGCGCGCGAGGCATTCCGCCGCCCGATCCAATTGGCGCCCTTGGGTGTCCCCGTCGAGCAGGCCGTCGAAAACAACCAGCAGAACGAAGCGGCCGTGCGCACGATGGTGGACATGACCTATGCATGGTGCGTCACCGGCAATCCCCATTATCGCAACCGCACCCTTGATTATTTCACCGCCTTGATGAGTAATTTCCCGGCCAAGGTCATGGCGGATGCGGTGGCGGAATTGCATCAGCGCCACACCTTGTATGCGCGCGACTGGCTGCCGAAACTGGCGCTGTGCTACGACGTGCTGTATGACGGGATGCCGCAAGACCAGCGCCGCATGATTGCCGGCTGGCTGCGGCAATGCGCCGGGCAGGTGGCGCATCAGAAGACGTTTGACCGCGTGCAGGGCACGTCACATGCGGCATGGTACGCGGCGGCGGCGGGCATGGTCGGCATTGCGATTGGCGATGAAGCGCTGGTGCGCCAGGCGGAGCAGCGGCTGCGGCTGCTGTGCGCACAATGGCTGGGCCCGGACGGGATGCTGGCGAACGGCTCGGTGGTGCAGCATTTCAGCGCGTTGCGCGCCTTGATTCAGTATAGCGAGGCGAGCATGCTGCGCAGCGAGGGCCCCTACCAGTGGCATGATGCGCGCGGGCAATTGTATATCCGCAAGATGCTGGACGCGCCGCTGGCGTTGGTTGATCCGTTCGGCATGATTGCGGGCAACAACCGGGCCCAGACGCGGCGGCCGCCGGGCGACCTGTATTTGATTGCGGCGTTGCGCTACAATGACGCGGGCTATGGCGCGTTTGCGCGGCAGGACGCGCGCGAGTTGACGCCGGAAGTGCTGCTGCGCTATGGCGCGCCGCGCAGCCGCGCGCGGGCGGAGGCGCGCCCGCCCTATTCGATAATCAGCCCGACGCTGGGCTGGGCGTTGCTGCGCAGCGTGGCGCGCGCGCCGGCGCAAGAATTGTTTGCGCGGCTGGATTACGGCGTGCATGGCGGGCGCGCCGGCCATGCCGACAAGCTGGCGCTGTATTTCAGCGGCTTTGGCCGCCATATCATGACCGACGAAGACGGCTATGCGGACAGCTCGCCCCTGCGGCATGGCTGGGCAAAGCAGACCCTGGCGCACAACACGGTGGTGGTCAACTACCGCTCGCAAGCAGGGGCGGAGACCGTGGATGACACGCGCGGCGTGGCGGGCACGCTGGTGTTGTTTGACCGGACGCCGGCGTTAAGCGTGGTCGAGGCCGAAGCCCGAGCGGCATATCCATCACTGTCACTAGCCTCGTATCGCCGCTGCATTGCCGTGGCGGACATCTATGTGCTGGACATTTTCACCGTGATTGCAACGCGGGCCATCACGGCCGACTGGGTGTTTAACGGGCTGGGCAAAAATGTCGCCGTCGTGCATGCCACGCCGGGCGAGCGCAGTTTGAACAATGAAATGGTGGAGACCAGCATTCTGGGCAGCGACAAAGACGGCTATCGCTGGATTGATGACGTGCAGAATTACACGGCCAACGAGCAATGGGGCGTCACCTGGAGCAGCGGGCTGCACACGATCATGATGGGCCAGCCGGGCACGCAAGTGCTGGTGGGCAAGAGCGGTGGTGATGCCAAGCTGGCCGGCGAGCATGTTGATGATCGCCGCTATTCGCAGCACACGCTGGTCGCGCGGCGCTCGAATGTGCTGGACACGCGTTTTGTGGCCGTGCATGAAATTTTATACACGAACAAGCTGCCGGTCTTGTCGTTTGCGCGGCTGGAGACCGGCACGGATGCCTTGGTCTTGGAAGTGATGGGCAAACGCTTCAAGGATATTTTTGTCCTGCAAACGCGGAATGTGTCACAGAAGGTGATGGTGGATGAAAAGCACGAGTTGACGCTCGACCCGCGGCGCTACGCCTACGCGCGCTTCGCGCTGCCGGCCAACACCGTGGTGGAGCACGTCAACTGCAGTGTGGCAACGCTGGAGTAAGGTCGGCGATGTGCCGCTGACGTTTTCTTCATGGCCCGGCAGCACAGGCATGCACTTGCAGAACGCATTGCGCGCGTGACCCGCGCCGCAACGCGCGACGGCATGGCCCTGCTGTGGGTTGTGTTTCTGGTGTGGTACCTGGCCGCCTTGGCCTTTTTCCCGCAACCATGGTTGTGGTGGATTGCAACCTCAAGCGCATTACTACTGACCGCGACCGGCATGCGCTGGCCGCAATGGACCGTGTGGTGGCTGCCGTGGTGCGTGATGGTCTTGCCGATTCTGGCACGCTGGCTGCCGTGGCCGCACGTCAAGTTCACCTACCTCGGCGCGGCCAGCATGTGTGCCGCGTACGGCCTGCGGCATATATGGCGCCACAAGCGCATCGCCGCGCACGCAGGGCCCTTGACGTGGTATGTCGGCTTTTGTTGCGGCTGGGCCGTGCTGTTGGGCTTCGCGGCATGCTGGCTGGCGAATGAGCCGGCGGCCGCGCGTGACTTCGCGCAGGAATTGCGGCTGGCGCCATTGATCGGCGAGCACGATGCGTTTCCCGGATTGCGCCACGCCTGGATGTGGGCCTTGGCCTGCGCCAGCCTGCCGGCCTTGCGCAGCGTGCTGCGCTCCCGCCGCGACATCCATGCCCTGCTGTGGAGCATGCAACTGGCGACCGCGGCGATTTTCTTGATCGGGCTGTATTCGTATCGCAGCGGCACGTTAATGGTGGATTACTACGCCTATGACCGGCGCATCAATGCCACGTTTGGCTCGCCGGCGGTGTTGGCGGATGTGCTGACGGTCACGCTGCTGTGCGGCGGGTATCTGCTGTATGAGAGCCGGCGTTGGGTGGCGCGGACAGTGCTGGCCCTGCTGATGGCCGGGCAGCTGACCTGCGTCGTGCTCAGCGGCTGCCGCGCGAACATTATTGTGCTGGGCATGTGCGGCGTGGCATGGAGTGTCTGGCATGCACGGCAACAATGGCAGGCACGGCGCTGGCACAGTCTGCGGCGCATGGCGGTGTACGCCGGCCTTGGCGTGGTCGTCGGGCTGCTGGCGCTGGGCGTTTTTACCATGCTGCCGGCAGCGTGGCTGCAGCAGATACCGGGGGTGCGCCGGTGGGGCGACTGGCGCGGTGCGCTGGGTTCGCTGCAGCGGCTGCGCGGCACGGTCTTGATGGGCCGCTGGGATCATTGGCACTGCGCGTTGAACATGCTGAAGAGTGCGCCGCTGTGGGGCATTGGTGTCGGGCTGTTTGAAAGCAATTATCTGAACTTTCGCGCAGGCGGCGACTTGTTCCAATTGGCGCGCGCCCACAATGTCGTGCTGCGCATCGGCGCGGAAGGCGGACTGATGCTGGTGAGTGCGCTGCTGGTCGCGGTGATCAGCGGCGTGCGCGTGCTCCGGCCGGCGTGGTCGGCGGCATATGGCCACCCGGCTGACGAATGGGCCCGCCTGACCCGGGCCTTGAGCATCGTGCTGCTGGCGTTGGGCGTGACGGCGCTGACCTCCGATGTGCTGTTTGAAAACAGCGAGGCAATCCTGGTACTGTTGCTGATCGTGGCCAGCGTGGCGACCGCCAGCGTGCGCTGCGGGGCGGCACTGCAGGCGCGCCGCGCATGGCACGAACGCCTGCGCGCGTTTGACACCTGGGTGCACCACCAGATCAAGCAGCATCGTTGGGGGATTTCCTCGCGCCTGCATGCCCGGCGCTGGCTGTGGGGCATGCTGGCACTGCTGACCTTGGTGAGTGCCTTGTTCGGTTGGGACGCGGCGCGCAGCCGCTGCACGCGGGCGTTTCAGCGCGGCGCCTTGTCGTATGGCTTTCACGCGCTAGCCCAGGCAAGCATTGGCGGCGCGCGCTGGAACACGGTCGGGACGCACGCCATGATGATGGTGCAACCCCGCAAACCGATCATGGTGCTGCAGTGTCGCGCCGTGCATGCGCGCGCAGCCCGGGCAAACAAACGGATAACCTTGTATCTGAACGGTGAGCTGCTGGCCGTCGTGCCGTTGCGCGGGACGGAACTCACGACCATCTATTGCGACTGCACCGGCATGCGCGACATGAACGTGGCCCTGGCCGTGCGCACGCAGCGCGCGTTTGTGCCATGGCACGAAGGCTGGTTCAACGATCCGTTTCCCAGCAGTGTGCAATTGACCAAGCCGGGCTGGCTGAACACGGAACCCTCAAACACCATTGCCGGCGCGCGTGGCATCTGGAACGTGCGCTGGAGCGCGTATCCGGAGTGGTACCGGGCGCAGGGCTACACCAATCGCTGGGTCGTGTATTGAAACAGGCCGCGCCGGCGTTCAGGGCTGCTTGGAGCTGGCTTGGATAGTGCCGCCAGCGGCGGGATTCAGGATTCAGGGTTCAGGATCCGTGACAGAAGCAGACAAATTTGCCACGAAGGCACAAAGACACGAAGAAGAAGCAGCAACAGCAATGACGGTGGCAGTGGTCAAAGCGCAGAAGGCTGCGACTCAATGCCTGCTGCTTTGATTTCTTCGTGCCTTCGTGCCTTCGTGGCCATATTATCTGAGGTGCAGCAGGGTTCAGGGCTGCTTGGAGTCCCGCCAGCGGCGGTATTCAGGGAAAAATGATTTTGTTGCAAAACCATTTTGTGCAAAATGAATTGCCGCAATTCATTTTTATAGCCATTGCGTGTTCGATATCGGCCTGTTCAAGTGAAAAAAGAATCAACCACGGGCACCGCTCACGCCATGCCCAGCACGGGCAGCACCACGCGCAGCACGCCGAATATCAGGCCGAAACCGACCAGGTCGATGATGATCCCGGTCAGGATCATGTCGCGCTGGCGGACGAGCCCCGTGCCGTAAATCATGGCGTTGGTTGGTGAACTAAACGGGAAGACCACGCCCAAGCTGATGCCGAGCGCCGTGCCGAGCACCGGCGGCGCGGGACTGACGCCCGCGCTCTGTGCCAGGCCGATAATCACGGGGAGCATTGCCGCGGCGGCGACCGAATTGCTGGTAAACTCGGACAGGAGCATGCCCGCGCCGATCCCGAGAGCCGTGATCGACCAGAGCGTGTGTGCGTCAAGCGCGTTGGCCAGCACCACGCCCAGCGCCTGCGCGAGTCCGCATGAAAAGATGGCGTTGCCCAAGGATATCCCCGCGGCGAGCAAGAGGATCACACCCCAATCAATACCGGCCGCTTGTTTCCACGTAATCGGATTGCCGCCGGGCGTCCCCCGCACCGGAATGAGGAACAGCAGCAACACTGAGGTCACCGCCACCGCATGCGATGTCAGACGCACTTGCATCCAGTGGTTCAGGGCGGGGGCCAGATGACCAAAGGCTTGGCCTGCCACGTCCGGCACCACCCAGAAAAAGACCGCGAACAATAACACCCCGAGCGTGACTTTTTCCGCGTGGCTGGTCGGGCCAAGGGCTTGCCGCTCCAGCAATGCTGTCGCGCGTGCCGCCTTGACGTCCGGCGCCTCGCCGTTGAAGAACGTGCCCAGCACACACCACACTGTGAGCAGCAACAAGAGCGTGATCGGGACACCGAAGGTCATCCATTTTCCAAAGCCGATCTCGATGCCGGCGATTTGCTCAAGCACGCTGACGGCCATGAGATCCGGCGTCGTGCCGATGGGTGTCCCGACCGATACGCACGCGCCGAGTGAAAGCGCGAGCATGAGTGCTTTCGCGAATGGTTTGTGCGCGTCTTTTTGCTGCAACGTGACGAGGACACTCAATGCCAGGGGCAACATCATCGCGGTCGTCGCTGTGTTCGACAGAAAAAGAGAGACGGACGCCGTAATGCAGATCACGACGAAGAGGAGCCGCGCCGGGCTCGTCGTCGCCCACTGCTGGCCCATGATTGAAAGCGCGATGCGGCGGCCGAGCCCGGTGGTCTCCATTGCTTTTGCGAGAATAAGACTCGAGATGTACAGCGGGATGATGGGATTGCCGAGCCCGGAGAACGCGTGCGGCTCATCCAGGCCGGCGACGAGAATCAGCAGCACCATGCCCCCCAGCGAGCTGATGCCCAGCGGAAAAGCTTCGGTCGCCCACAGCGCGACCGTGAAGACGAATGTCGCCGCGATGCGGCGCTGCTCCGCCGTGTAGTGCCGCAGCAGAAACGCGACGAGCAAGGCGCTGGCAAGCGCGCCAAGAACCTTCCAAAAACGAATGTTCATGGCAAGGGATAGTAGGGTGCGAGTTGCCGGCCGGCTTGCAGCGGCGCGTGCAATGCGCGCAATGGCACTGCGGCAATTTCCGGTAGCCAGCGACGAAGGTACTTGACCTGCGGATCATGTGGAGTAGTCCGCGGCAGCGGTCTGGAAAGCATGTCGCGCCGCGTGTCACAGTTCGATGTCATAGCATGTCACAGCTCGCGGTGTTGTGTGCGTACGGCGTCCGCCAAGCGATAGTGCCGCGTGGGATCGCATTCGTAATCGTGAACTGCGGATTGAAACTCATATGCCGAAAAGTATAGCGCTTTGCTGGCAGGGCGTCAAATCAAAATGGCGCGTGCCTGAAATTCCGATATAAGAATGGGAGCCGCATTCCCTGGCGGCGATCCTGCCACGGGTAGCCGCCGGCGTAGAGCGCGCTGACAGGTAGGGCGGTCAGGCCCTTGACCGCCGCAGTCGTCGTTGCGCCATTGTAGCACCGGCGTGCGCGCGCATGCAGCAACGGCGGTCAGGGCCTGACCGCCCTACCTCACCACGCGCAGAACCCACAACAGATTTGGCTACGTCAGGTTCGCATTTTCACCTATGGCGGAATTTCAGGCCGCAGACAATCGACACAGTATGTCGATTGACGCGCCGGGCGGGCACGCGTGCCGCGCGTTACTAAATTTCACGTTGCTGAGTTACCGGTGACTGGGCCGCTCTAATGATTTGGTTCTTCATGATGTCACGGTGATGTGCATGAGAAAGCCTGAAATGCACAACAGGACAACCAGAGACAACACAAACATGACTACATGCATGATGAAATTCGTTCTTCTCCACTTCACATTAAGTCCTTTGGTCAGGTTCGCGCGAAGTGCGAGGCCAATCATGATGAGACCAAGAATACCGACGGCGATACCGACCGGATGCTTGAGCCATAGCCATGATCCGCCTATCGAAGTCAACATATCAAATAAGACGAGGTGCTGGAGATCATACACGCTGTGTAAAACAATTCACATCCCGCACTCACGCAAAACTGCGTTGCGTGCGCGCGGTTTCGGCGAAGAGCTGTTTGGCACGGGCACTTTCCTTGGCGTGGTCGCAGATCGGCACGGGATAGTCGGGCGCGAGTTGCTGGCCTGCTTTCGGCGGTGCGTGCAGCGCGCGCAACGGCACCGCGGCGAGTTCCGGCAGCCAGCGCCGCAGGTACTCGCCCTGCGGATCAAAACGCATTTGCTGCAACCATGGATTGAAAATGCGAAAATAAGGTTGCGCGTCGCAACCGGTCGAGGCCGACCATTGCCAATTGCCATTGTTGACGCACGGATCGTAATCCACCAGTTTCTGCGCAAAGTACTGCTCGCCTTTGCGCCAGTCAATGTGCAGGTCTTTGGTCAGAAACGAGGCGACAATCATGCGCACGCGATTGTGCATGAAGCCGGTCGTGTTGAGTTCGCGCATACCGGCGTCGACAACGGGGAAGCCGGTGCGACCGCTGCACCAGGCGCGCCAAACAGCCTCGTCAGTGCTCCACCAGAGCCGGTCGTATTTTTCGCGAAACGCGTGGCCAAAGACATGCGGGAAGAAATGCCCGACTTGCGTGAAGAAATCGTGCCAGTGCAGCTCATTGATCAGCACGTTGGCCGGTCCGTGTGCGCGCATGACGGCAGCATGCACTTCGCGGATCGAAACCGTGCCGAACTTGATATGCGCGGATAGGCCGGTGGTTGGCTGGGCCGGGATGTCGCGCTGCGCGGCATAGTCGGTGAAAGACGCGAGCGACTTCAAGATGCGCAGCGCTTCAGCGCGGCCGCCGTGGACGCGGATGTGCGGGTTGTCCGGCGCGCTGTGGGCCGCGGTGAAATCTTTGTCGGCCCACGCGATGGGCACGGTGTGCAGCCGTACCTGTGGGCAGGGGCGTGGCGCACGCGGTGGCAGTTTCAGTGCGCGGCGCAGATAGGGCGTGAAGACCGTGTAAGGTGTGCCGCTCGCAGTCAGCACCTCGTCCGGCGCGTGCAGCAGTGCATCATGCGACGAATGGAATGCCACGCCCTGTCGTGCGCACGCGTCCGCAATCGCCGCATCGCGCTGTTTGCTGAATGGCGTATAGTCCGTATTGACATGCACGGCGGCGATGTCGAGTTCCGCGAGCAGCCGCGCGACAACCTCCTCGGCGTGGCCGTGAAACACGAACAGACAACCGCCGCATGCACGCAGTTGCGCAGCGAGATCGCGCAGCGACGCGACGAGGAATTGAACCGCGTTGTCGCTGCGATAGGGATTGTCCTGCACCTGGCGCGGGTCGAAGATGAAGCACGGCAGGACGCGCGTGCCGCTGGCCGCCGCGGCGCACAAGGCCGGGTTGTCATCCACGCGCAGGTCGCGGCGGAAGATGTGCAGTGCGGCAGCCATGCATGATTTACAAATTACAATTTACAAATTACAATTGTCAGCGCTGAACCCTGATGAATATCCAATATCGAACACTCAATATCCAAGTGTGAAATATCTGCGCAGAACTTCATCATTGGATATTCCTTGTTGGATATTCGATATTCGCATTCCCTGAACCCTGAACATTGCCTACCCGCAGCGCACCGGCTTGCCGGTGGCGGCGCTGGTGTAAATGGCGTCGAGCAGTTCCATGACGGTCGCGCCTTCTTCGCCGGTGGCGATATGCGGCTTGTTGCCGAGAATCGCCTCGACGAAATGGACGCAGGCGCCTTTGACGGCCGGAACGGGCGGATGCAGGCGCATGTCAAACTGGCAGCCGTTTTTCTCAAGGAACAATTCGGCTTCGAACTCGTAGCCCTCGTTCAGGTTGCGCTGCACCAAGCCGGCCTTGGTGCCGTACAGGCGGGTTTCCATCATCTCGCGTTCCTTGATGTTGGCCGCCCATGACGCCTCGATTTCGAGCGAGGCGCCGTTCTCAAAGGTGATGAACGCCGCCGCCAAGTCCTCGGTGTCAAATTTCTTGTTTTGCTCTGTGGCGAGGCGCGTGCCGATCGGATTGTAGGTGCGGCCCAGCACATAGGCGGGCTTGGGATAGCCCATCAACCAGAGGGCCAGATCCAGGCGATGCACGCCAAGATCGATCAACGGCCCGCCGCCGGACAAGGCTTTTTGGCCGAACCAGCCGCCGAAGCCGGGCAAGCCGCGGCGGCGATGCCACAAGGTGCGCGCAAAATATACGTCGCCCAGAATACCGGTGTCCACTTGTTGTTTGAGCGCCCACGATTGCTCGGTAAAGCGGTACGAGAAGTTGATCATCAGACGGCGGCGTGCTTTCTTCGCGGCGGCCAGCATGGCGCGCGCCTCGCGGGCGCTCATCGCCATTGGTTTTTCGCACAAGACATGCGCGCCGGCGTTCAGCGCGGCAATCGTCAGCGGCGCATGGTACACATTCGGCGTGGCAATGCTGACGATGTCGAATTTGTGCGCGCGCAGCATTTCACCGGCATCAGTGTAGCGGTGGGTGATGTTGTGTTTGTCGCCGATTTCCTTGAGCCGCTCGGGGCTGGCGTCGGCAATGGCGATGACGCGCGCCTGCGGGTGCTTGTGGAAATCCGTGATGTGATTGCGGCCCATGCCGAGGCCAATGACGCCGATGGAGAGAGTTTTCATTGTTCAGGGTTCAGGGTTCAGGGTTCAGGGTTCAGGGTTCAGGTTGCAGAGAAAAATGGTTTTGCGCAAAACCATTTTGTACAAAATGAATTGCGGCAATTCATTTTTATAGCAGGGAATATTCATGAGCGTTCAGCGTTTTTAACGCACTGGTGGTAGACCTTGGCCAACTGCTCGAGCTGGCGGCGCTGGTCGAAGAGTTGACGGACGCGCACGGCGCCGTTCATGCCGAGGCGGCGGCGCTCCGTCGGATCAAGCACCAGGCGCGTCAGGGCATCGGCGAGTTGGGTGACGTCATGCGGCGCGACCAGCAGGGCGGTTTCGCCGTGCGTCATGGTTTCGGTGAGGGGTTCGATGGCCGTGGCGACGGCCGGCACGCCCATCGCCTGCGCTTCGAGAAAGACATAGCCAAAGCCCTCGCGCAACGTGGGCAGGCAGAACAGGTCGAAGCACGCCATCAGTTCGGGCACGTCATCCTGCCAGCCTAGGAAGCGCACGCGCGCGGCAATGCCGAGCGTGTCAGCCTGGTGCTGCAATGCGGCGCGCAGCGGGCCTTCGCCGGCGATGACCAGCAGGGCATAGGGCGCGCGCGGCAGCACCTGCGCGAAGGCAGCCAGCAGCAAGTCGAGGCCTTTATCGGGCACCAGGCGCGAGGCACAGCCGATCACGACGGTGGTGGCATCGACGCCCCAGGATTGGCGGCGCGCGGCAATGCGCCGCGGGTCGAGCGCGGCGGGCGCGAAACGGTCAAAGTCAATCCCGTT